>Ga0315308_1000020_pt1 | contig 87296 bp, 85 predicted proteins | sample TDP3_MG_FD_203078 | JGI IMG/M metagenome (GOLD analysis project Ga0315308, IMG submission 203078) | Freshwater sediment microbial communities from Lake Towuti, South Sulawesi, Indonesia - TDP3 | ecosystem: Environmental > Aquatic > Freshwater > Lake > Sediment | place: Indonesia: South Sulawesi...
CCGACGTTCTGCTCCTCCAAGAGATTAACACACTCTCTGCACTGGAAACTCTTCGCCACGGAACATTCTGCGAGAACTATCACATTGCGCATACAAAAACGACCGCAGGAAAACCCTACGACAAAAGAAATCTAGTCATTTTGAGTCGATTGCCCATTTCAAGAATAAAGCAATACGTGAACGAAAACGGCCAAGCGCCCATGTGGAAAAAGGTTACCTCAATACCTCCCGAAACCGAAGCTAAGGATGTTAGCTGGGAACGACCTATTCTCCATGCAGAGATAGATCTGAATGGACAGAAGATGCACGCAATCGACATTCATCTAAAATCAATGGTGCCCAGCACCATAAAAGGCCAACAAGACCCTCAGCACACATACAAATGGTTTTCCCATATAGGCTGGGCAGAGGGCTACTTCCTCTCGGACATAAAGCGAGTCGGGCAGGCGCTAGAGACCAGAATGCTCATAGACAAAATCTTCACAAAGGAAGGAAACAATGCTCTCATCGCCGTTGGCGGCGACTACAACGCAGACATTGGTTCGGTACCATTCAAGACTGTAGTTGGCAGTGTTGATGACACCAGCAACCCTGACCTACGTTATGGAGTATTAATCCCGTGCGAAATGAACATTCCTTCAACCAAACGTTTCTCTCTGCTCCACAGGGGTATCGGCAACATGATAGACCACATTGCTGTGTCACAGGCTTTTTATCCGTATTGGGAGGAGACGACAATCTTCAACGAGCTTTTGCCCGACAAAAGCATCGCCTTTGCAACAAAGGAAAAGTTTCCAGAATCCGATCATGCGCCAGTAGTCGCCCACTTCCAAATCCCTGACTCATGGCTTGCTTAACAACATGAAAAACAAACTACAATAATCCAATTCATCGTCTGATTCACAGGCTTCAAAACAGACTAGCATGCGCAGCGACTCCGAACAAAAGCTCAAACAATGCCACGAAAATAGTTTTGCTTCCAAAGAAAGAAGGGATTAAGCGGCAGAAAATCCCTTTGTCTTGGGTTCAAATCCTGCCCGCTACACATAAATGATGGGTTATCAGTTCCGCGAATCTTCTCTGACTCTTAGGTGTTCCTTAAAATCTTTAATTGGCTCTGCAGTCCCTTCAAATCTTTGATCACAAATTTCCCTCTTTTTTTGCCACTCCTATCCAAAAACAGACTCTTGATACCGATTCTTCTAGGGGAAATATAATCAGAAAGCCATTCATCGCCAACATGCACCATCGCACAAGGTTTGATTTCCAAAGTCTTACAGATCATTCCATAAAACTGAGGTGTCTTCTTAACTTCTCGGCAATCCGATACTGCAGAAAAAAAGTGTTTGAAACAATGGCTGAACTTTTCCATCATGATCTTGGCGATATCTCTTGTAGTGCCGCTAACAATGATCAAATCATATTTTTGGCTCAGGTTTTCCAAAATTGACGGCACCTCTGGGTAAAATCCCACCTTATAAGAATGTGATCTGAAAACCTCCATTGGATCTTCTTCTAGACTGAAACGCTTGAACCAGTATTCGGGTAAATACCATCTAACGCTTTTGATACCTATACGGTCATATTCCATTAAAACATACCTCTTTGCTTCCTCAAATGCAATACCTCTTCTTCTAGCGAATAATTGAGGAATCACTTCTTTCCAAACGTAGTCTTCATAGTAGAAATCCACCAGTGTGCCGACTACATCAAAGGATACAACCTTCAACATACCCGTCGCTCTGCGTCTACAATGTTTTTTCTAAATAACGTTTCGGTCTAACTTCAAGCTCCGATAGTTAACGAAACTCCTCAAAGAACACAAGAGATAACAGAACCTTTTCCGTAGGGGTTCGCAGGCTCAAATCCTGCCCGCCGCATTACTTTGTCAGAAGAAACTAGGCGTAGAGAGCATACCTAAATTCTAATGCGGGCTGGTTTGTTTCAGTTTGGAAAAAGACGCCTTTGTGGGCAATTCTACTTCTCTCACTTTTTTCATTCTTTTTGTGGCGTTGAGGATGGCAAAGCCTAAGACATTTCCTTTCATATCAACTCTTAAGAAAACGTCGTCTCCTATGTCTCTGAAGAAACCCTTCTTAGGCTTGCCCAACTCCACCTCAAGCAAGTCGCCTTCAGGGTCAAACCAAACCCTCAACGACTCTTTTTCCAAACCAAGCCACCCTTCTTCACTTTATCAGTAAAGAAAGCCATCACTATAAAACCTTCTCCACCTGAAACTTTCACGGCAACAAGCAATACTTCTCAGACACTGGGCTATTTGTGTAAAAAGCCTATAAAACAAAAAAACTGAAGACATACGCACGCTTTCTCTAACCTCATCTGGATCGACCAGAGTTTCCTTTATCCTAACGCTCTGATTTTCCATCTCTGGGTGTTCCAATACGTGCTTCCACCGATCTTCATCTAACCTAATCATCTTCCCCAGTTTCGAACGAACTTCAAGCACAACCAAATTTCAGACCTCTCCCATACAAACAGCATCTTTAGGTCGAGCATGTCCTAATTTGCTTTAAGCTAGCCTTGATCTCCAGTTATGTGGCATTTCGGTGCCAATTAGTACATTGCCGCTCGGAAACATCATTGCAAAATATGCGATTTTGGAACAAGGCAATGTCAACAACTACCACATTTTGCACGATCTTGCTCAAGGCAATCTCTTCAGAAATAGTATCACTTCATGACTCGGAAAACTGCCTCGCTTTCTCCCTTCTATCAGCCTGACACATTCTCCAATTTTGAAGAGTTTGCCCTCTCTAAATCCTGCCCGCTGCATCATTTTCTTTGGTTATTTGAGATTAATAGCTTCCATTCATAAATTATATAAAAATTCTAAAGCAAAATTGCTCCTGAAAGAAGTTGTGCGGAGGTGAAAACGCTTGCCTTTTTATTGGACTCTTTTACGGATTGATCGAACAAAGACAAACAATGCGTTGAGGGGCTTGAAGAACCTGCCAAAGAAAACAACAAATCCAGGCACCAAGGTTTGGTACATCGGAAATGTCTTCGGAGAATGGGACAACTGCGTCTGGTTTGAAGCAAACGACCACGAACACGCAATGGATTTTGTGCAAAACCATCTCGCTGCAATCCAAGGCGTAATTCACACATACACACTGCCTACAACTCCAATACAAGAATACTACAAAAACTGGAAGTAAACTAAAAACACACAGAACCTCAGCCATCTATTTTTTAAACACCATGAAAAACTCTTAAAGTAGGTACAGCTCTGCTGGCTTCAGCTTTCCTGTGGTTGGGTCTACCTGCAACCCGAGCAGTTCAAGGGTTGTAACACCCAGCAGACAGGGCACGCCCTCAGAACCGTAAAGAACCAGGCTGGTAACACCAATACCCTCAATCTCAACGTAGGCTTCACCAACCGAAAACTCCTTTCTCTCACCGCTCGCGATGAGAAAACTCCTCTTTCCCTTGGGAATTATCTCCAATTGCTTGAGCAGGCTCTCAGGCAACGACGTATACATCGCGCCCGTATCAGCCAAAAACTCCAGTTCAATACGCTTATCTTTGTCAAAAGGATTAGCTACGAGTCCCTTTACCTTAACGTACCCCATCGCATCCACCAACATAAACTTCTCAAATAGCCTTAAATCTTTAATTGTTTAACCACGCGTCTGAAAAAGCACAATATCCTCCCGTAGGGGGTTCGCAGGTTCAAATCCTGCCCGCCGCACCAACTCTCTGCATCCTGAATCTATGACTTGATTGGCATTTCCAAGCATTTTAGCAATAGGGATATCAAAACAAGACTTCAGACCACTGAATAACGGCGTTTTTGCAAAATATTAAATTCAAGAAACACCTTGACAGTTTTCATCGTTAGAAAATGAAAAGGTGAGAAAATGAAAGATAAAACCCTCAGAGTGATATACCACCGAGGCGAAAACGGAGAACTATCAGTCTTTTTGTACAGATCAAATTTACACATAGCAACTATCCAAGTTGACGCTCTAAATGGGGTTGACGTATATCGAGGAAGAAATAACAGGTCCAAGATTAGGGTATATGAGTCACCTGCAACCTAACTGTTAACTTGTGGTTATTGTGACTTTGACTGGGAGTTCGATTTTCTCTGTTTTCTTCTTCAACCTAAACCTTCTCATGAAATTCAATATAACAATGCCAACAATTTCTCCACTTTTCGGGTCTACTCTAATCGCTATGTCATTCTTTAATTCCTTGGCCACCGCCTTTCGCGGCTCTCCAAAAGTGATGTCTAACACATCGCCCTCTTCGTCGAAAAAGAAGTTTATCTTTCCCTCCAAATCTCTACACCCATCTTAACCTTATCCGTGAAATAACTTGTAACCACTAATCCATCATCGTTAAGTATTCTCGCAGCCACCATTAAATACTTTTCAGTAACAGGCGTGTTCTCAAAGAAACGGTAAAACAACCAAACCTGCTCATCATACAAGCTTCTCCTCACAATATGAGGCGAGGCTAGAGTTCTCTTCATCTTCTCAACCTCACCCAACACCTCGGGATGCCTCTTACAAACATGGTCATATTCGCCCTTTAGTGAGCATTATCTTCTTACCGAATTTTGCAACCACCTCAAAAATAGCTTCACTCATGAACCTACATTCAACTCCTTGATTTGTAAGACTTACGCCTGTAGGGGTTCACAGGTTCAAATTCTACACGTTGCATTTTCCTTAGAAAGTTGGGATGTTGATTCTTATGTTTTAAACCTTTACTGTTATGTTTCCTTTATACCACGGAACCTTGCTTGTCTATCCGCAAAGTTGTGACGTTTCCCAGCGAAACTTGCGTGTGCTAAATCTCTAAATCAGAAAAAAAGGGGTGAGAGAGCGATCTTGTTGCCCTTCATATCGAGTTGGATCTAGCACTGCCAGCGACTGTATACGAAGGTGAGTCCAGGTGGACATGGATCAGCTGACTTAGTGAATGGGCTGAGATCGTCGTTCGTTGGATCAGCGCCAGCTTTCTTTGCGTACAAGTATGCACCTTGCAGAGCCAGATTGTACAGATATGGTTGCTTGTTTCCACGCAGTCCATATTGTATTTGGGTTGTATGCTAAACATGTAACATAATTGGGTCCTTGCCATCCGGTGTCGCCGCACACGGTGTGGAAGCCTAGTATACCGTGAAGTCCGCAAAAGGCCTGATCCCATCTGGCAACAACGCCGCCGCCACTGTATTCCTCAAGGGTCTGACATGCATCCAATACTATCCATTCCAAGTCGGCTGGGTCAGTAGAGTATCCGCCTTCGTTGCCTCCCCATCTTGCACGGTCGAAATAGAATTGCTGGTAATCGCGGTTTCCAGCACAATGGGCAAACAGAATAGTATCCAACCATTCCTGAAACCACGATTCACTACTAAATAATGTAGACTCGGAAGAAGCAAATGAGATTGGAACTGTAGGTTTATGAAGCTACTATAAATCATCCTTTCCCGTAGGGGTTTGCAGGTTCGAATCCTGCCCCGCTGTACCTTTTCAACTCTTTGTTCTTGTGGTTTCTTCAACGAATAACAACAGTATGACTGTTGTGATTATCCCTATGACCGAGTTCACGTAGAAAGGCATACCATAACCAGGCAAAGACAAGCCACCGACCTGAAAGGACTCAAACCTATAAAGATCATAAAGATACGCCGAAAAAAGTGGACCAGCAATGTCCCCAGCATTGAAAAAAGTATTATAAAGACCGAAAAGCCGCCCCCTCTCCTCGGCGGGAACGAGATCCGCCCGCAAAGCCTGCATCGCAGGCATAAAAGCATTGAAACCCAAACTACGAACCATGAAGAACAACGTGGCTTCACCAACACTGGAAGTGAATGGTAGGACAATCCCACACAAACGCGCAGAAATCCCTCCAAACCCAATAAGAGGCTTTCTACCAACCCTATCAGACATGCGCCCAGCAATCCAGCTGGCTAAGAGACCAGCAAGACCCGCTGAACTCAAGATAGTGCCGATCACAATGGGTTCAGCTCCAAACTTGTCTTGGAAAAACAAGGCTGCAACCGGGAGAATAAAGCCTAAAGCGATACCGTTGGCAAAAGCGCAAACCAGCACAATCTTAAACGATGTTGAAAGCATAGTCTTCCTACTCTGCTTGGCACCTGCACGGATCTTTTCAAACAACTCACTATCTGATCCCACGTTACTCTTGATATCCCTCAGTTTCAAAGCAACCACAACTATGGCGAACGACGCCAAGACAGAATCCACAAAATACGGAACTCTATAACTGTCATTGAGACTCGTGAGCCCAGACGTGTACGCCCAAAACTGTATAAAACCCCCAAAGAAAGGCCCAACGTTTCTACCTATCATTCCACAAGATAAGACAAATCCCATGGCTTCGCCCCTTCTCTCCAACGGAACATGATCTATCAGCAAGGCTTCGGCTGGCAACGTGGCTGCGGCGGTAACAGCACCATTAGCCGTTCTCACAAGCAAAAGCCAAGGCCACGAAGGCACCAGCCCAGTCAACGTTCCAAAGACCACGTCACCCGTCAACCCCCAAAGCATAACCTTCTTTCTTCCAACTCTGTCTGAAAGTGCCCCCAGCTTAGGTGACATCAACGCAGAGGCTGCCATGAAACTAGAAGTAAACAAGCCAACCAACGTAACCGAGGCACCAAGAGACTGAGCATACTGAGGGAAGAAAGACAAGGGCAAATTGAACGCCAAGCTCTCGATGAACGACACTAGACCCAATACCAAAACGGTACTCGTGTAAAGCCTCTCAGAGAGCATGCCTTTACCTTCAACTACCCCACTGCGAAAGAAACTGCACTAAGAACAAATGCAACGGTATAAACTCTTCCAAAAAAACTGCGTTTCACGTTCTTTCCACAACATCTTTGACAGGTGGTTTTCTCATCTTGACGAGGTAAACAATAGCGGCTGCTACAATCACTGCTGCTAGTCCGACCCCAACAGTCCACCAAGGAAAGGAAAACGATACGGATGTTTCTTGACCCGATCGAGAGATGCGCATAGCCGAGAGCGCAGCTACTTTGACGTGGTCTTCGAGGTCATCAACCTCAATCCAGTTCAACGGGGGCTGAGTCGAAGTAGAATTGTCGTATGGCGTGTGAATCCAACCTGCTTTATTCCTCTCCCACATGTCGCTATAGAAGAGCGGATACGAAATAATCATCGTACTGGAGCCCACAGGCGTAGCGTCAGAAATGTTTGCCTCAAGTCCCCAATTCCAGTAGTAATGGTCGTTTGCCCCAGATGGATTTCTAAACGTCTCATGATCTGAGTCACTAGGCGGCTCCAACGTCACAGTGATACCCAAGTCTTGAGCAGCATCCAAAATCGTTTGGTCCAAATCAAACCCATCAACAGCATTTGTTTCCGTCACGTAGAGGTCATCGCTACCAATACAATCAAGGTTGATGACCGCGCTGATGTTCGCCATCTCCGCCTTATGCTGCTTCACATAGTTTGTCGAGCCCACCAACCAAAATTCTTCGCTTGCAAAAGCCACAAAGAGAAGCGTGTAATTTGACCTATAGAACCCCCTTTGAGCAGCATCAGCAAAAACCCTAGCAAGCTCTATCACACCCGCTGTCCCAGCTCCATTGTCACAAAATCCACTACACATAACCGTGTCATAGTGACTAGAAATAATCATTAGCTTCTCAGGATTCTCAAAACCACTAATTTTCCCAACAACGTTATAATGAGTCCCATTGCCGACAACAGAGCTTACAGAAACATGGGCAGACACATCAGCCGTCTTTTCACTGTTCCTAATCCATAAGCCGTCTTCATAATCTACAAAGCCCAGAGGCAGCTTCCACCCCCAATATGGATGCCCAACAGCAGAGCTAAACATTGGAGGAGTAAACGACATCCAATCATACCACCACGTATACACAACCACTAACGGTGGCTGCTCCCTCAACTTATCATTAAATGTTTTGAACCAGTTAGGAGACCAAAAAACTTCCCTGCCAATCAAAATAATCCTCCCTGTAGTGTTTATGGCGTTCCACGCAATTGTATTGACAGGATTTGTCCCTATTTCATCGCGACTCACAGCTTCGGGCAAAGGCAAAACCACAAGATCGGCAAAGACTCCGCTTTGAGGAGTTGGCCAACTCAAGTGCTCGCACTGGAATGAATGAATTACAGTTTGATCAGAGGTTGTGCTCTCGTCTCCATCCTCATCGATAACTAAAGAAGGCTTGCCCAATAGATCCCACATTGTGAACTCGAAAGGCTCAAGCCAGGCTTCGAGCCCAAGACCATCAAACTGCTCTCTAATCCAATTCGCAGTCTCATTCGCACCAGCGGATCCGCCAGAACGGAACCCATAATACTTGAAAGCTATGTTCTCAAGCGCTAAATCATAACTGTAGGCACGAGTTCCATTCACCAGTGCCACAACCTGCGACTCCTGCGAAGCAAGGCTTCCATCAGAACCTGCATATGTTACGGGCGTCTTGAAACCCGCGTCAAAAACTACAGAAAAAAGTAAAGGCAAAGCAAAGGCAAAGACGACAATCTTCCTGTACATGTTCATTCATGATTATTGATTGGCGCTGAGTATTTATTTTTGACGAGACGTTTTTGAAAATGTTTTACCCTTTTGGGGATTCATATTCGGAATTCGAATTTTATTTTCATAACCTATTTTTAACTATGCAAATGACTCTATGACACGATGATACTTATGCAGGAAACCTCTCAAACCAGGCTTGACCTAACTTTTCCCAAAGAGCATCTACAAAAATTTGAAGAATACCAAAAGCGTCGTGTTGAAAACCTTCCAAAGAGAAGGCATCCTCGAAAGCCACCACAAACTCCAAGGGTTTTCTCTGACAACTGCAAACAAGCGATTTCTCTTGTGAACAAGCTTTACTGTTGCGTTTTAAAAGAGCTCGTAGAAGGCTCGCAATGCAAAGGCTGCCCCTGCTATGAACAAGAACCACTCGAATACAGCCTCTACAGAAGAGTGTGAAAATACATATGAAGTGTCCAAACAACGATTGCAAGTGTTCAATAGTGATCGAAAACAGCGACGCCAACTTTGACTACTGCAAAGAATGCGGAACAATCATCTACCGACACAAAAGCAAGTAACTATTAGATCACTCATTCCGTAAACCTTAGAAATATAAACTAAACATAGTTTTACCGTATGGTGTGAAACATTTGTTGTCGCCATTCGATTTGTTCCCATCGATGTTCACCTTTTTCTTCATCTTGTTCTTCATAATAATCGTTCTCGGCGTAGCAATCAACTTTTACAGGGCACTTCACAAACCCGCTCAGTCATCCTCTGGAGAATCTGCAGCCATTGTGAAGGAACGTGAAATCATAAGAGAGATAGTGAAAATCCGTTGCCCATACTGTAACAATCTCTACGACGAAAAATACGACAAGTGTCCACACTGCGGAGGCAAGAGAAACCCCTAAGTGCCCACAAACCCGCTGTCCCATTTGACTGTTTGATTCAGCTTACAGTTCCAACCTCACCAAAGGCCTCAGCGGATTAGTTGCCTGAACCGTTTTGAAGCCAAGTTCCTCAAAAATCTTTAATGGCCCAGTCCAAGCCATACTAGCGCTGAGTCTCCGCCCGTCCTTGGTTGTAGTTGTAGGATAAGCCTCAACAGTTTTCACTCCGCTCTTTTTAATTGCAGATACAGCGGCTTCCAAAAGCCCACGTGACAATCCCTTCCGACGCCACTTGCGGTGGATGAAGAAACAAACTATTGACCACACTTCCTTAGTGTCATTGCGTTTGTATGCTCTCACTCTTTCCAAGTTCGGGAAATCTCTTCGTGGTCCAAAAGAGCACCACCCAACTGGTTCGTCTGCGGCGAAGGCTAACACACCATGCGCCTTGCCCTTTTGTATAAGATTTTTAAATTCCTTTTTTGCATGAGCACCTCTAATCTCATTCCATGCTTTGTTATTTTCAGCACGCCAATACATGCACCAGCAGCCAGCGCAGGCACCGTTTGGACCAAACAACCGTTCTACGTCAGGCCACGAGTCTCGATGCAGCTCTTCGAAGCGTATGCCTTCTGCACTCTGCAATTAATCTTTAACTCTCCCTTTTCTCTGGCTCAGAAAGAAGCACCCCAATCGACTTAGCCCTTTCAAGCATTTCTTCTCCATGAGGCGCATTCTTCATCTCATTGGTTAAATCTTTACCTGCCTCGTGTTGTCCTTGATGGTCACCGTCCATCTAGAGAAAACTTTCTGTAACGTCGTAGACCTTACCCTTGTAAGCGATGTAGGCTGATCTGCCATCTCTACCGTCATACTGCTTTAACTCATTTAGTGTAAATTTCTTAGCGGTTTCCATTGATCGCCATCCAACTTTTCATTCATATTTCTATGAAACTATTTGAATTTTGAAATACCTTATGCGAAACCATGAGACTACATTTTGCCCTTTGTGGATTTGTGTTTGTTAAGAATCTCTTTAAATGATCTTGCTACCTTTTCTGGATCTTGAGCTTTAAGAATGGCTGATATGACAGCGATTCCGTCTGCTCCCGCCTCGAGAACAAGGTGTACATTGTCCAAATTTATGCCCCCGGATGCAAACACTGGCATATTGGTTAAGGACTTAGCTAGTCGTAACGTATTGAGGGGAACAATTTCACATTGAGTTACGGAGGTTGTTGGGAAGACTGCGCAAAAAGACACGTAGTCTGCTCCTTCAGCTTCAGCCCACTTGAGTTTGTCTAAGTTGTTGCCTAAGGTGTAACCAACAATACTTCGTTTGCCGAGGGTTCTCCTAACCTCGTCGGGGGTCACATTATATTCATCCATGTGAACCCCATGCGCGCTGACTTCTCTAGCCAACTTTAGGTCATTGTTTATGATCAATGACACGTTGTATTGTTTAGCTAATCCAATCAAAGTTTTAGCAAGTTTCAGGAGTTTAAATTTATCTTGACTAGGTGCCCAAAGCTGCAGAATGTCAACTCCTCCTCTTAGGGATTTTTTTGTTATATCAAGTAGCTTATGGTGAGGCATAGTCGAATCGAGAACAAGATACAAACCCTCTAATTTTTTCACGCTTTCACTTCCACCCTTCTTGATAGGCTTTCCAGTAAGCCTTCCAATACGGATCGGTAAGCGGCTTTCTTAGTCGCTCTCTTTTCTTGTCTTTTAAAATCCACTTTCCATGTCTTCTGTTCGCAACTCTTCCAATAATACCGGCTCTAATTCCCTTAGACTCTAAGATATTAAGAACTTCTTTAGCTTTTTCACGCTTCACTGTTGCTATTAGGGTACCTTCACTTAATGTCACATATGGGTTCAAATCGAACAATTTGCAGACACACTTTGCTTCATCGGTCACAATCACCTTGGAAAGGTCTATGTCCAAACCAACTTGCGAGCCTTCCGATAGTTCATATAAAGCCCCGAGGAGACCTCCCTCAGTAACATCATGCATGGCTGTAACTCCTTCATCTCTCAAGCCTACGGAAGCAGCCGCTAAGGCATCTTCAACCGCACTGAATTGACGAAAGTACGACTGCGCTCTTCTTAAGAAAGATGAACCATGCGCCCTTTCTACAGTCTCAGGAAAGGCTCTGGCAAGAATTCCAGTGGCTGCTATAGCTACACCCTTCGTCATAATTATGAGGTCACCTGACATGCTCATGTTGCTAGCCAAGTAGCGGTCCTCAGGCGCCAAAGTCATCATTACTCCTCCACCGATGATTGTATAGTCACACCCCACATATCGACCTGTGTGTCCACTAAGGATTGCAACGCCTAGTCGCTTACACTCCTTGTGAAAAGCATCCCAGTATTCCTGAAACTCTTCATCCTCCATTTGTGGCGGTAAGCAAAAGTTTACCATGATAAAGCGTGGTGGAAACCCACATGTGCTTAGATCTGAGGCGAGCAAATGTATAGAAAGCCAAGCTGAATCTTGCAAGCCGAGGACAGGGATCATTGAAAAAGGATCAGACGTGACCACTAAGACTTGGTTGTGGCCTAATCGAATAACTGCATTGTCAAGGCCGTGACCAGGCCCCACTAGAATCTCGCTGCATTTGGCTCCAAGCCTTGGATATACTATTTTCTCCATCAGGTCGACGGGAAACTTTCCGACCCTAGAAAGGTTAATCATGATTTCACCTTAGCTTCACAGCTAACCCGAGAAAGGCTCCAAAGGGAATTATTGAGGATTCTACACTCCCAAAAATCTTTAGAAATAGAGTTGTGCTCCAGCAAGGGATGTCGTATGTATCTTTGAGCGCCTCTTTCAATATTCGTTTGATTCTGAGTATCGAGTAAAACGTAGCGTTTTTGTAATAGGGATTTTTCTTCATCTTCACTTGGATAATTCTCCTTATGGTGGGCAGGCTCCACTTGTTCATCAGACCGAGAATAATTCCCTTACGTGCTACGCGTGATGCCTCACCCAAGACTTCAACGGTATTGGGCATATATTCTAGGCAGGCTATGAATGCAACAACATCGAAGGAATCATCTTTAAAGGGCAGATGAGTGGACACGCCACGAAGAAGTGACTTACTGGGCCACAGTTTTTTAGCTTCCTTTAACATCAAGTGTGAAAGGTCAAGTCCATAACACTCTAAACCCAATGACTCAAACCATCTTGTGAAGTGAGCCGTGCCACAACCTACCTCAATTAAACTCTCTGCGTGTTGCAAGGTGTTTAGAAGCTTCTTCAGCAAGGCTTTTTCTAACTTGTCGGCTCGTTTGTACTTGCCTTCGTACCAAGATTCGTAAGTCTTGACAATTTCCTCTTTGAAATACCATGCATCTTTCTGCATCTGAACCGCCTAGATTAGGTAGGTGATTTTCAAAGCTTTCCTGATGCCTACAAGGACAACATAGCTAATAGGCACGTATATCAGGTCGACGAGTGTTCCCAAAGTGATAAGGGCGACGCTGAAGCCAAATAGATACCAATCTGCGACAAAAAAGATCACGGTCTCAACCAACACACCTGCAATCATGGCTATTATTTCATTTATCTTTCTGAGAAAACCTACACTGAAGCCCATAGGGGCTCTTGCGATGATGATGCCCCCTAGAAATACGTATAGATACCCTGGAGGCACCATTATGGTTCCTACGCTGGCTCCTGCCATAAATCCGACGCCAGAACCTATAGCTGACGATATGAACCCTAGCCATGGACCCATTAAGATACAGGTTGCGAATATGGCTAAGGGAGCTAAAGTTATGGTTGAAAGTGGTGGTGGCATGGGTATAGCTATCATGGTTGTTACTGCAATAAGGGCAGCCATGATAGCCGTTAGAGCTAGCTTGACAGCGGGTCGTTGGTAAAGCGTGGTTTTACTCATATTTTATCCCTCCGCCAGTATTACCTGGATCAGGTTCTAAGGGTCGACGACGCGTTTAGTCGTCCTCTCAGCCAGGTTAAGCCCAGCTCCCCTAGATTCTGAGAGAAAAGCAATTCAACTATTTAACATTAATCGTTTTGCAGCTTTTTTGGAAATGTTTTTTGTTCTCACCGGGCTCTTGATTGTACTCTCGGCTCTAGAAGGGTCCAGAGCCATTCTACGAACTCTCTTAGGTTCTTTGTTTGAATGTAGACGTCGCCTGGTCCGGTTATCTCGGTGACTAAGCCTTCGCCGCCTAGGAGTGTTTCTTTGAGTCCACCAAATTTTGTCACTTTGTATTGGCATGTGTCGCTGAAAGCAACTAGGTGGAAGTTGTCTACAATTATTGTTTCCCCAGGCTTCAGTGTGTGTTTGTCTATTGCGCCGAAAGTGTTGATGAATAATAGGCCGTTGCCTGTAACCTTGATCATGAAGAGACCTTGCCCAAACAAGCCTTTTGTGAAGCCTTGCCACTGAACGTCCAGGTTCACTTCTTGTGTAGAGGCTATGTAAGCGGCTTTTTGAACAATATAACCCTGTGTAGGCGCAACCTCTAGGACTTCAATGTCTCCAACGGGCGCGGAGACAAAAGCGGCTTCTCCCTCCCTGGACGCTGCCATGTAATCGTTCACAAAGAAGGACTGTCTGCCCAAGAACGTCAACCCCAACGTGCCCAAGAAGCTCTTTTCCCTCATGCGTGTTTTCACTTGGATGTTCGGGTTCATGTACGTCATGGCGCCCGACTCAGCTGTTATGGTTTCTCCCTGGTCAAGCTGCACAACCAGCATGGAGTAAGACGGCTTATACCTTATCTCATACTTCAAAGCGTCTTCAACCTCCCAAAACCTGCTTTTCAAAAGGCGTCTATGACAGGGAACCTAATAAGTCCTCCCATGGCGCCCACTGTGTCTATCTTCTAAAACTCGGGATGCTTCATACAAGCGTACTGCTATTCTATACCTTCACTTGTTTCATACCTCACAACAGAAAACAAGAGGATTATACCTATAAAACACGCAATTGAGGGAATAAGAAACATGCCTGGCGGTGGACCTGAATACCAAAAACCTGAACGACTTTGTTTCCAAAGTAGCCAAAAAAGCCAGAAAAGGAAATATTCCCAGACCGAGTAATGCGATTTGACCTGCAACTATAGATTTCCTTATGGGCATTCTTTCACCTTCTATTCCTGTACCGCTTGTCATCTCTCAATTCTCTGGATGTTCTTCCTCATGCTTGCTCGTAACTCTACCGCTACCCCACGTAGGCGCTCCTCTATCTCCCCAGAGACCAGGAGTCAATTCAACAGGGGACATATCACTGTGAGAGTTAAAGTATTTGACTAGTTCCAGCATATTGCAAACATGTTCTTTTACAAAATCCTCAATGCCTGAAAACATTCTATACTCTCGTTTGACTCCATATTGCCTGTCTATTGCAGGAAGCATCCTTATCTGGGGAACAGCAAGGATGAACCGCGAATTCGTTAATTTTTCAATTATGTCTATTAACGTAACGTCTAAAGACGCTGCATACGTGTCTAGAAGCTTCTCGAGTTTTTCTTTGAAAACCGCTGTTTCTGAATCCAGATAAGCAAACCAATCCATTCTTAATGCTACTGGTGCCTCTTTTGAGAAGTCAAGAAATGATATCTCCTTGTAGTAATCATCTCCAAAAGTTTCTTCAAATGTAGTTGGTAATGGCTGTGGTTTGTTTCTAGCCGCAGCCTTATAGAGGTTGCACAATAAAGTCATATGCTGTAAGATGGGAAAACGTAGCCTTCGAAGAGCAATTTTAACGAGTTCACGCCTTCCCCGTTCCTTATTCCTCTCTATTATACTGTCAACAAAGAAGATTATTATTAGAGAACCGAAAACCCCTGCAGCAAAATCGGATAAGAATGCACTACCCCACTGTTGTTCAGGAACTATCAACCACGACAATACTAGCAAGAGACACGCGAACACAAAGATAAGCAAATAAGATATCCTCAAACTTGACCCGAACATGCTATAACGTTTCCGCAATTCCACATTTTTAGGTTTCAGTATTGCGAACTGCTGCTTTAATGGATCTGTCAGCCAGGGAATTGCTAGAGCTTCGCAAGTACATTGTTTGTCCTTTTGTCCAATCTAACTGCATGTTTCTGGTCAGTGTGTCTTTCCATGCTGACATAATGGTTTTTTGGGTTCTCGATATATGATTTAAACAGAAACAACGACTTTAATTTTGGAAAACAATGATGCCTTTTGAGATTCTCGATGAAATCCTCGAAAAACGACGACTACACCTACTTCGGAAAAGAAACCGAAATTCTTGAGCGAACGATTAATGGAAAGAAGACCCAGGTTAAGTGGGACTGGGCGAATTTTAAAAGTACAAAGGATTTTCCAGTTGACGATAACCTAATTTCTTGGGTGATTGGACAGGACCGAGCCCTGCAGGAATGCTTTCTCTGCCTCGACGAGTGGGCTCACAAGCTAAAGTGTCTGGAAGAACAGAAATGGTATGACGAGTGGAAGGATCCTGAAGCATCCAAACCATCGGTAAAGACTAAACTGAGCCCTGGACCATACTTACTTCTCTTGGGCGACCCGGGCACAGGCAAATCGTTGATCGGCAGAGCCCTAGCTGAAAAACTCACTCAAATCTACCTGGAGAATAAGATTAAGCTTTTTGATGTGCTCTGCTGGAGGAACAAAACGGTTCCGAGCGAACCTAAGGTTTCAATCCATGAAGCGAGTAAAGGCAAAGAAGTCATAAGGAGGGAGAGGCTTAGACAGGAAAAAAGAAAGTTTGTTGTAGCTGCGGGGTTGCGTGTTATTCAAGCCTTTCTCATAAGCCTTGGGTTGACTTTGATGTTTATTGGCTTGTACGGGCTTTACCAACTGTTTCAGACGTGGTCGCTTAACCCTAGAATCGCAGATGGCATAACGCTTCAAGAATCATTTTCATACAATTTCCTCGAATATTTTGCTCAGTCATTTCCATCCCTTGTCTTGCTTTTCGTTCCGGCTGGTTCTCTACTATTTTTTGGCATATTCATATGGTGGTTCGGCAAACTCGGCGGAGGCGCCCTGAACCTAGGTGGTATAGGCGGGGCACAACAGTCCAACGTGCCCAAGCTATTGGTGGACAACTCCTCCAAACACGCACCCTTCGTTGATGCTACAGGTCACATGTCGTCTCAGTTGTTCGGTGACATAGCCTGGGACCCGTTTCAAACAGGAGGAATGGGCACGCCCGAGCATCAACGAGTCACGGCAGGCGACGTACACAGAGCGTCTCTAGGTATCCTGTACATCGACGAAATCAAGAATCTTAACCCACTAGAAGCCGTATCCCTTCTCACAGTGTTAGAAGATGGCCAGTTGCCTATAACTACACGGGGTCATCTTTTGACGAGCGGCACCGCTGCCATGGCGGTTTCAACCGAACCCGTTCCCTGCATGTGCTTTCTCGTGGGCGCAGGCAACTTCGACTCGATTGGTCAGATTCATCCAGCCTTAATGGATCGTATCTACGGTTATGGTAAAGTTGTGCGCATGAATAACGACATGCCCAACACTGTTGAAAACAGGCGCAAATACGTGCAATTCGTAGCTCAGGAAGCGCATCGTTTCCATTTGATTCCGTTCAGTAGAGAAGCCTGCGAAGAAATTGTTGAAGAGGGCAGGCGACGCAGCAACAAGAGAGACGCCTTATCAACTAAGTTTAGACCACTAATTTCAATAGTCAAAACTGCTGCAACCCTAGCTATGAATGAAGACTTGTCGATGGTTGAGCGACGCCACGTTCAAGAAGCCATTAACAAACACTGCAAAACCATTCAAAGACAAATTTTGGAGCATCAGCTCAACGAGAGAGGCAAACTATTAGAAATCGAGCCTAACGGCACTAGGCTTGGACAAATCTACGGGTTGGCTGTTGTGACCGATCCGTACAGTGGAGAGATGACTGGTAACGTGCTCACTGTGAAGGCTCAGATGGTTAAGCGCAGCAAGATTAACAGAGATTACCCATTGCAGGGTTATTACAAGGTTACCGGTGTTGCCAAGGGCAAGCATGACACTTTCATTTCCGACAGCATAGCAAAAGTGCGCAGTGTTATACTGCAGAAATACGGTGTGGACATCGCTCAAGACTATCTCACCCACATTGACTTCTCTCAAGCATATGGTGTCGATGGGCCTTCGGCAGGTGTAACCATGGCTTTACTGCTGTGCTCACTTATTGAGGGACGCCCAATAAGACAGGATGTGGCTGTCACTGGCGAAATCAATTTGGGCGTTGGCGACCAGATTATGGTTACGGCTGTGGGCGGATTATACGAGAAGATTAAGGCAGCTGAGGCTTGGGGCTTTAAGAAAGTTGTTGTGCCGCAGAAGAACTTTGAATACTCCTTAGATGTCAAAGACTACAAGGTAGAGGTAGTGTCAGCCAAAACCTTAGACGACTACCTAAAAGAATGCCTCGTATAGATTCTCATTTTAAGAGCCTTATGTCTGCAGCTTGATAACTTTGGTTCTTTAGCACTGTAGCATTTTCAATTCCACAAGCGTGACTGTTACTGCACCTATTCATTCGTTTCTATATTCCCAATTCTTAGGCGCAGATTCTTTTAAACCATTCAGAAACCAACCATCCATGGGTTCCTCTTTTTTTGAGAGATGGGTTCTTTGCTTGACTCAGATATCTTTGAAGTGTACAAATGTTAAAAGCATGAAGGATCTATCTAGAAAGAGACAAACGAGGTTATTCAGCATGTTTGAGATTGTTTGTCGACCTCCGAAGCAGTTGATTATTTTGGAGTGCACTCGTTATCCATCTGTCGAGGCACTGTCAAAGATTGTAGCCATCGTCATAAGCACTGGTGAATCCATAATTCTAAAGTGGGCGGAAGGCGTGCTCTTCTCCTATACTCCTCTTACACCGTCAACAGACCTTCTCTTAGACGAATACGTTAAGGGAAGAGTATACTGGACAGACGTAGTATACGCGTTCATGCCTGAGTACAAGCAAACCATACGGGTGGGCACACTGGACATACCAGTCATAGATGTGTCGCCAAATCCATTGCTGAGCGAAGTCGCAAAGTGGATGAAAAAACAAGTTTGATTTCTCAGCTCAGGTTTGACTGTTTCTCAGGCTACGTTTCGTGTCGCTTTTAACTATTTTATGCCGATTGAGTCTGCTACAGCGTGCTCGCACCCTAGGTCCAAAAAAGTGGAATAGAATCTCGACACTGATTGATCGAGAGCCAGCATGGAAATCGAAATTAAAGATGTTACGAAAAAACAATTTGGGTGATATACCGAGTCCCTCCCCGCGAGTAAGCTGTAAATCGTGCGATTTTTGGGAGGGTGTCTCGAGTATTCTAGGGGCGAATGCGCTATCGAAAGAAGAAGATAAGAAATTGCGAATTGATGAGACTTGTTCTCTGAAGGCGGTTGACGCTTGGGCAAGTTGTACACGAGAAACATTTTATGGAAAGAAAGCAACCACTAAGATTCTTATGAGGTGGCAAAATGAGCGCTTTCTCTGAAGAAGACCATGTAATGTTGAAAAAGATACCAAAACTAACCTTAATTAATCTTCTTTTAATGCACGTGGGGAACATTTGGCGCGTAGACGGCTTGTACTTTCTAGGCATCGAAGAAAAATTCGGCACCGAAGCAGCAACCCAAATCGACACAAACTGTTGGAGGATTTTGGGCAGACTGGAAGCCCGAGAACTCAAAAGTCTGTTGCGCTTAGAGAAGAATGACATTCCAGCGCTTATGTATGCTTTGAGAAACACGAGTTGGTCGCTTTATCAGGAGGAAAAACAAATCGAGGTCTCACCCGCCAAGGGAGTTTACAGAGTCACTAAATGTCGAATACAAGAGACAAGAATCGATAAGACGCTCGGTGTTTTCCCATGCAAAAACGTTAGGTTTAGTTATCTGAAGAGTTTTGCTGAAGAATTTAACCCAGACATTGAAGTCAAATGTCGAGTCTGCCCACCTGATGAGCACCCAGCAAACGTTTGGTGCGAATGGGAATTCAATTTAAAGAGTAAAGAGTGATTTTGAGAATGTGCCCTGAAACTATACCACTCGGAATGGTGCGCCGTCTCTACCTTATCAAGCATCACTTATTCCAAAAGGCAGAGAAAAAAGACATTGTTAAAGCTGTTGATGATGTTTGTGGTTTGCACGCTCAGGCTCCTGCCACTCCCTATCTCTCACTGTGGAATAGGGTTGAAGACTTTGAAAATGGTTTGCTGGACGAGGCGCTTTACACAGACAAGACACTAGTGAAAGTCTGGTGTATGCGTGGAACACTGCACATAATTCCGTCTCAAGAGTTGCCAATCTACAACAAAGCCTTACGTCGCATGTGGTTTGAACACCACGGACGCTATATGCGTGCTCCAGATTGGCCTTCAATAGAGGAGAGAAAGAAGGTTATTTATCCCAAAATTCTTGAGGCCTTAGTCCAAAAACCATTGAAGCGGAAGGAGTTGATGGCAAAAGTGCGTTTACTCTTAAAGGATGATTCTAAGCCTTATCAGCGCCTCTTCTCTGGATGGGGCGGCATCCTCAAAGAGACGGCATACGAGGGCTTAACAGTCCACGCTCAACCCTGCAACAGAGAATCATGTTTCGCACGGCTGAACAGCTGGTTACCACAAATAGATATTAACAAAATAGACGAAGGCAAGGCTCAAGAAAAGCTTCTTATAAAGTATCTTCGTGGTTACGGTCCAGCATCGAAGCAGGACTTTTGCCTCTGGAGTGGCTTAATGGCAGGCGACACCCAAAGAGTGATTGGAAGTGTTTCCGACTTTAAACTAGAAGAGGTCAAAGTCGAAGGCTTGAAAGGTAGCTCCTGGATATTAAAAGACGATTTCAAGCTTTTAGACTCAATAGACCTTAAAGAAAAAGCATCACCTCGCTTATTACCCAAATTCGATTCCTTTCTTTTGGGACATAAAGACAGAACTCGTATCATTCAGGGTGAGTATAGGAAATATGTTTTCATGATGAAGGTCGGTGACATCGCTGCTACAGTGCTAATTAATGGTCAGGTAGTTGGAACTTGGAGACACGAGAAAACCAAAGAAAGTTTGACAGTGACTATTAAGCTGTTTCAAAAAATATCGAAAGAAGACTTGAAGGAAGTTAAAGAAGAGGCAAAGGCGCTAAGTCAATTCATGGGATTCAACGAACTCAGATTTTCAGTCGCATCTTAGAATACAAAACAGGGCTATTTCTTGAATTTTAGTCTGAGTTTCCGTCCCTAGCTTTTTATTCAAGCCAAGCCTTCACCTATTTTCTAGCTCCACTTTCGCTGACCCAGTATGATTTAACTGTGCCCTTCTCATCCTTTACGTACTCTTTCTTAAAGATGGGTGCCTCTTTCTTGTAACGTTCAACCGCTTCCTGCAGAATTGGGAACACGTTTTGGCGGTGTCCCCCCGCTACTAGCACATAGACAAGGTCTTCGCCTAGTTCAAAATCGCCTGTGAAGTGGTGTATCTGCACGTCGACGACGCCTTTTTTGGATTTTAGGTCTTTGCAGATTCTCTCTAAGACCTCGTCTGCTTTTTCGTCGTAGGCTTCCAGTTGGAGGCGCTTAACGGATTCGCCTTTTTCGGTTTCGCCTCTGACCACTCCTACGAACAATGCCATTGCTCCAACCTTTTGGTAGTCGGGTCTTTTCCTCACAGACTTGAACAGGTCAGAAAGTGTAATCGTTCCTTTCGGATGAACTCCAGCATTTTTTATACTCAATTTGACCACGGGTTAAGCGTTCTTAACCTCGAATATAAGGTCAGCGACAGAGGCATTTTTTCAAATCCTTTTTTCTTCTCCAAACTAGACCCCTGTGCCAACCGCAAATCCCACACCTGTCGCCAACAACGTTCTTTTGGACGAAGACCCCACGGTCTGGCTCTATTTTTGTTTAAGAAGAGTTTGGCGTTTTCCCTTTGGCCTTTTCTACTTTTGACTTCAGGCAAATCGTCCTTTTTAACAACTATCAACAGATTTTTATTCGCCTCGAAAAGTTTTCATATTCGTCATAAAACTGAAGTATATTCATTTTCTTGAGAGTTTCTTGCCACATTTTCAATTTTTCTTCAGATACAGAGTTATCGATAGTAAACCATGGATGTGTTAGGAAACAAGGTCGAGGGGCAATGGGACTTTGGAAACAGATTCTCTTCTTTTTGGGATTATTTTCGGTTTAGCTACTGGTTTGTCTCCAGGGCCTCTGATAACTTTGGTTGTTTCTGAGACCTTGAGGAACGGAAAGAAAGAGGGAATTGAAGTCGCGATTTCGCCTCTAATTTCTGAATTACCGATTATTCTGTTTGTACTGGTTATATTGTCAAGTGTAGCTGAAAACAGTGTTCTCATGGGAGTCATCTCTCTGCTCGGAGCTTGCTTCTTGACTTATTTGGGTTTGTCGGATCTAAGGGCTAATGTCAAAGAATCTAAAAACCATCTTGGAAAAGACAATGCTCTATTAAGAGGAATCACGACGAATTTTCTAAATCCAAATACTTACATATTCTGGCTTAGTATTGGAGGCCCAAGAATTCTAGAGAGTGCCCAGGTTCAATTCTCAGCGACGATTCTCTTTATACTCGGATTCTACATGATGCTTGTAGGTTCAAAAACAGCAGTTGCAATAGTTGTAGACAAATCCAAGACTCTCGTCAAAAGCAAATACTATGTTTACATCATTCGGGCCTTGGGCATAGTGCTAATCTTTTTCGCGTTGACCTTTGTGAGAGATGCCTTAGAATTTGTTGGCATTTTATGAGCATACATCCAGCTACCTCACACTTCGCGCAATCCTTATGTCATGATGAACTCTGTCTTGATTTCTTTTAGTGAGATTATTGATTTGGTTTTTTCGACGCCTTTTTCCTTGGAAATAACGTTCTTTAAGACATTGAAGTACTCATCTTGATCTTTCGTTCGAACTTTTATAACTAACTCCCATTCCCCTGCAACTATGTCAACGCTTTCAACTTCCTTTTGTCTGGCCAAGTTGGCGGCAATTCTTTCAGGATCACCGTACTCGGTAGGAGAAAGAGCAATGAGAAGGAATGCGCAGAATCCCTCACCTATCTTCTTGTAGTCAAATGCAGCTTTGTATGTTTTTATCGCGCCTTCGTCTTCGAGTTTTCTGATGTTGTAGTGTATGGTGGCAGACGGCTCATCTATTGTTTTGGCTATTCGAGAAATTTGTGGTGTACAGTAGCCTTCTTTGAACAGTCTTATAAGTTTGGGTTTGATGTCTTTCATGATATTGAATAATGTTCGATTTCTTAAGAATTTTTTGCTGCATTTTCGATTTTTCTTCAGTCACACAATTATCGATGATGAACCATAGAGGTGTTCAAGAACAAAGTTGGAGCGTGATAAGTATGGGAATAAGATCTAGATTGGGTGTGGAAGGAAAAACCCCATTAAGGACCATCGCAAACCTGGTGGCCACCATAAAAAGAGCCACTGATATGCTTTTGCCAACCTCAAGGGAAAGCATGTCTAAGGACATGCGCGCGCTCTATGATGAAGCCAAGGAGGCAAGCGTCGCAGCCTCCATGTATAGTCCTTACGCGTATCAACTGTCAAGGAAGCGCATGCATGAAATCGAAACCCAAAAGGCATTAATCATCAAGGTTTCGCGTCACGAGACATGGAAGGCTGGGGGTCCAAATTAAGATTCGTAGACTCACTCGGACATCGTCAAAAAACTCCAAAGCGTGTGCGCGCACTCGTGGCATGTCGTGAATTGGTCGGTGGTGCCAAGAGTCAGACTTGAACCATAGACAAATGGAGATGCCCCGCAAATCCTTTTCCTGATCTACTAGCTAATCCTAATGAGAAAGACCCTCAGCATTTTGCGCGCGCCCAGCCTTTAAGAAGCTTAAATTACCTCGTTCATGTTAGATTCGCCCAGAGAGTTGAGGCGTATCTTTCATAGTCGGAGGTTAGTTGCCACGAGGTTTTAGCTTTGAGCGAGAAAGTTGTGACCCGAGACATTGTGATCAAGACACTTGTCGGTGCTTTGAAGCCGCTCGACTATGTTCACGCTTTTTATGAGAGTGGTGCAATAGCTTTCAATCGCCTTGATGAATGGTCAGATATTGATCTCTATCTAGTCGTCGATGATGAGAAGGTTGATGATGCCTTTATGACTGTTGAAGCTGCCTTGATATCCGTGTCACCTATCAAGCAGAAATTTGTTATCCCGCAGTTGCCTTGGCCAGGCGTCTCTCAGGCGTTCTATAAACTGGAACGAGCAAGTGAGTATCTCCTCATTGATCTGGCTGTGATCAAGCTGAGCGGTCCTGAGAAATTCCTTGCACCAGAAATCCACGGCAAAGCCGTTTTTTATCTCAACAAGTCTGACAGGATCAAAGTGCCAAACCTCAACAAGGACGAACTAGATAGGAACTTGCAGCAGAGACTTTCGCGGCTGAAAGACAGGTTTGCCGTGTTCAACATTTTTGTCCAGAAGGAGATCAACCGATGTAATTACCTTGAGGCTTTGGTTCTTTACCACACTATGACCTTAGGTTCAGTTGTTGATGCTTTGCGGATAAAGTATAGTCCTTTTCATCATGATTTCAAGACGCGCTACGTACAATATGAGCTTCCTAAACAGATTTCAGAGAGACTTGAACGCCTGTACTTTGTAAAGGATAGGAAGGATTTGCCTAGGAAGTATCGTGAAGCGACCGAGTGGTTCAAAGAGATTGTGGCGGCGGCGGAGTCCAATTGAGAATTGTGATAGCGTGGGCTTTACAGAAAGAGAACCCTATATGTATTTTCTCATGTCTTCAACAGCAGCTGATGGAATCTGCAAGTCTTTCATTGTGAGCAAGCCTGGTGGAGCGTTCATAATCTTTGGGATTGAATTGACGATGACTGCCACGGTGGCAGGGTCGCCGTGGACACATGGCGAAATCTTTTGATAAATTGGTGGAACCCCATCAATTTTTATGGAATCGTATTCTTCTTCAGCGTCTATGTATGCCTGAAAATCAAGCGTTATCATGTCTTTACGCTTCATTATCCCTCGTGCGGTTTGTCTCAAACCCGCCACCTGTCCTTTCTTCACTTTTATGGCTTCGCTTGCCACTTCTTCTTTGGCAATAATTGGCTCAACTTGTTCCACTGTGATTTTATCGAGTTCCCATCGCAGAGCTGCGGCAATCATGCCAATGGACTCTTCAAGTCCTACATGCCCAGTAATTTCTTTTGCAGCTATTTTCTTCTTGAATTCGTTCACTGACAATCCTGCGCCGATTTTCTTTTGGAACGGAACCCGACGCGTGGCGGCGTCCATCACCCTCTCAACCTTTATCTTGTCTATTTTTTGGCAGACGCCAGTGAGGCTGATTACCAGCGTGTCCATGAGGAAGCCTGGGTTGATGCCTGTGCCGAGGAATGTCATGGCGTATTTCATGCCCAATGCGTCGAGTTTTTTGGCGAGTTCAGGCTCTGAAACGTAGGGGTATGATAGTTCCTCGCAGGTTGAGATTACGTTGACTCCGTATTTGGCTAGTGGTGCAATCTGTTGGTAAACATCTTTTAAGTATGAACTCGTAGCGTGGACAACAACATCGCAGCAGGCTTTTGACATCACGCTCTCAACATCATTTGATACTGTTACGCCTAGTTTTTTAGTGAGTTCGAGCACCTCGCCCAAGTCTTTTCCAACCTTATCCTTGGCGATGTCAATGGCGCCCACGATTTGGATGCCTTCTTTTTCGAGTAGAAATTTTGCTATGCGGGTTCCTACAGCGCCTAATCCGTAGCATACTACTCGTATTTTCTCCATGAGTCTTCCACCTTTGCTGTTGGGTATGTTTGGCTGGATGAGCAAATATGAGTTGCTATGGAGTTGTGTGACGAAAAAGTATGGCATGCAATATAAAAAAGGAGGTTTTGATTTGTTTTTTGTTTTTGGTTTTTTATGGAGTCCAGTAGTCGATATAGGCTGACACGAAGATTAGGATGTCGTCGTAGTCTACGTCACAGTCGCTGTCGAAGTCGCAGGCTGGGTCTTTTCCCATACCTGACCAGTACCTGATGTATGCCGTGACGAAGTAGACGATGTCGTCGTAGTCTACATCATCGTCGCCGTCGAAGTCACCTACATAGGTAGCTATCACAACACCATCTTGGTATGTATTGTCTGCGGTGTCCACCTCGCCTAGAATCGGCCATGCATGGGCGCTTATGGTGTAGATGCCTTTGACGAGGGTGTTGCCCCACAACCAGAACGTGGTTGTTGATTTTGCTCCGCCCACCAAATTAGATATTTTTTGTGTTTCAATGACTACTTCGTCCCCGATAATTGTTGTGTCTTTGTCAGCGTATAGTGTGACGGTAAAGGTTTCAGCATGACCGCCCTGGTTTTCAACTGTGACATATATGGGCATAACGAAACTGTCAATGAAAAGCACAATTTTAGAAAGCACGACGCTGATTAGTGCTATGTCCAGTATGTCTACCATGTCTGGGAATGTTTTTTCTGGAATTAGATCTAGTCTGTAGTTGTTTTCGGTGAGGGCGCTTCCTATTCCTTGTGGATTGATGGTGAGGTCTAGGTTGAAACCGTTTTCTTTGGTGTATATGCCTGTTGTGTGTGGATTTATGATGATGTATGTTTTGTAGTCGTTTTCTTTGTGGGTGCTTTCAGATATTCCAGAGAGTGGGTTTGTGTCGTTTTTGTAGTTGTTTTCGGTTGTTGCATTTGTGAGTGTGATGGTGAAGGCTGTCAAAAGCAGGATTAAGCATAATGCGGTTGTTTTAGGTCTTTTCGTCGTTGTCATTGTGGATTCCCCGTTGGCGTTCTAGTCTGCTATGAATTTGATCAGGTCGCCTGTTGGGTTGTTGTCTCCGAAGATTACGTCAGCTGATACGTATGTTGGTGAGCCTGCGTCTACTTCTATTATGGCGTTGTAGATTTGTCCCTTGATTAGCATGAGTGTTGTTTTTGTGCCTAATGGGATGTTGTATCTTCCATTGTCGATGACATTGTCGAATGTGTCCTGCCACGCTTGTGTGTCAAAGGAATCTTTTATTGTGACCTGTATGCTTCCGCTTTGAATCGGATATCCGCTGGAGTTTGTTAATGTGCCACGCAAGGTTACGATTGTAGGTTCAGGAACCCTAGCAACTGTTCCAAGCTTCGTCTGATAATACACAGTTACAGTGCCCGCACCAAGTTCAGTGAATGCAATGTCATTAAGTCCATCGTTGTTGTAGTCGCCTATAGCAACACTAGTTGGATTGTTGAGCCCTGTCAACTGTTTTATCACTGTTGTGCCATCACTCTTGTACACCCAAATGTTACCAGCACCACGTTCCGCGAATGCTAGGTCGTTCAAGCCATCATTGTTGTAATCGCCTATCGCTACACCATGTAGATCGTTGAGTCCAGACCACTGCTTAATCAGCGTCATCCCATCACTCTTATACACCGCCACTCTGCCAGCACCATTTTCTACGAGTGCTAGATCGTTTAGCCCGTCATTGTTGTAGTCACCAATAGCCACACCGTGTGGATTTAAGAGCCCAGTCCACTGTTTTATCACTATTGTTCCATCACTCTTATACACCGTGACATTACCAGTGTTGCGTTCCACAAACGCTAGATCGTTTAGTCCATCGTTGTTGTAGTCACCTATAGCCACACCAACTGGAACGTTAAGTCCAGTCCACTGCTTAATGACGGTTGTGCCATCGCTCTTATACACCGTGACATTGCCATTGTTTTCTGTAAATGCTATGTCGTTTAGTCCATCGTTGTTGTAGTCACCAATAGCCACGTTATCAGGACCGCCAAGTCCGTTCCACTGTTTGATTACTGTGGTGCCATCGCTCTTATACACGGTCACGATGCCAGCACAAATTTCTGTGAATGCTAGGTCGTTTTGTCCGTCGTTGTCATAATCTCCTATCGCTACACCATGTGCCCCGTTGAGTCCAGTCCATTGTATTGCTGATACATCGACAATGTTTGAGTTTGGAATGAACACTGCAACAAGCAATCCAACCGCAAATAAACCTACTATCAACTCTGCTTTTCTCATCTCGCTCCTCCTTCCTTTCCCCTTTCATTCACATGCTTATGCTTCATCGTCTAAACGAGAATAGACTCTACAATTAAAAAATTGATAAAATCGGATATTTATGCCTTCCATTGTCCCTTCTTCACAAGTTCCGGGTCTTCATGATGAGGCTTTTCAGGGTGTGGAAACCATGTAGTTATCCAAATGTAGGAAATGAAGTTGAGCAAATGAGGATAAGATGTTAAGGAAATTTAGTTTTAAAATCGTTTCTAAATTTTCCGATTTCTTCTATAGAATGCCAAGTTTTATGGCTACGTCTGCTGCTTTGTAGTCGGGGTGCAGCTTCACAAACGCTTTTTTCTCGCCTTTAGGCGTCACTGACACGGTGACTTTGTCAACCCGCACTTCGTAGAGTTCCTCAACCGCCCGTTTTACGTCGGCTCTCGAAGCCTTAAGACTCACAACAAAAACGAGTTTGTTTTCAGACTCTAGTATACGACTTGCCACCTCGGTCATGACAGGGTACAAGATTACATCGTAAGGGTCCAAATCACCTTAGCCTCCTTAACTGTACAAGTCGTTTAGCTTTTCAAAAGCCGACCGTGACCAAATCGTGAGCCTACCTGGATGGGTTCCAGGCGCCAAGAGCTCAGCGTTCAAGTTGTTAACGGTTGAAACATCCACGCCTAGTATGTTTCTGGCTGCGTGAACGATGCCGTCATTTTCAGCCACTACGAGCAGTGGACCAACAGCGTGCTTCAGCCTTCTTCCGCGTCTCTTGCCCTTTCCAGCCCGTTCCTTTAGGCTTTCCTTAACCCTGATTATGTCGGGTGAGACTCCGAGCTTGAGGAAGGCTTCCTCCACCTGGCCTGTTTTCTTTAAGCCTTGAATGTCGTCTGCAACGACTAGAGGAAGGTCACGGACATCCTCAATAATGTGACCGCGGGACGAAACGGTTTCTTTTGAGGCTGTGGCTGCTAGGGCTGAGCGTAGAGCCAAGCGCATTTCTTTTTTCGGGATTTTTTTGGCGATCTTTTTTTCTGGAACGGGCGGATACGCCTGACGACCGCCGACCGTGCCCACGGCGAACACGGCTCTCTGTCCACCTGCTTTTAGTCGGGGGAAGCGGGAGAGTCCGTGTCCTGCGCCGAGTGATTCAAAGCTTCTTCTCTTTCCAGCCAGTGGGTTTCTTCCCTGTGGTTGAAATCGGTGCGATTGGAGAGCGATAACGGCGCGTTTTATGACGTCGGGTCTGAGCGGGGTTTTGAAGATTTTGGGAACCTTGAGTTTGCCCACTGCCTTGCCGTCTAAGTCAAAGACTTTGGTTGTGACCTTGCCCATGTGGGTTCCCTCCTTCTCTTCTGTTTTATCCTTGAGGTGATTCTAGTGAGATTTCTACTATCTTTGGTGGCGCCTCTGGCACTCGCCTAGGCGATCTAGCTGGTGTGCGTAAGCGTATTAGGCGTTTGGCTGGTCCTAGCACGCTTCCGTTTAGGAGGGCGTATGTGCCGTTTACTGGTCCGTAGCGTAGGAATCCGCCTTTTGGTGTCACGTCTGCGCCGTTTGTGCCGATTTTTAGTATGCGTTTGTTGTGTTCGACTCGTTGGTGGTAGCCCATTTGTCCAGCTCTGGGCACTGTGTACAGGACTCGGCTTGGTGACCATGGTCCGAGTGTGGCTACGCCTCGTTTCATTTTTCGGCTTTTTCGGTCTCTTATTTTGACTCCCCAGCGTTTGATTACGCCTTGGATGCCTTTGCCTTTGGAGACGGCGATGATGTCTATGTATTGGCCTTCTTTGAACACGGCTGTTATGTTGATGGTTTTTCCGAGGAGGGTTTTGACGTATTCAAGCTGCTCCTTAACCGATGCGCCGTCAACCTTGATTTCTACTAGTTCCGGCTTCTTCTTTGGAACGCCTGCTAGTCTGGGTTGAGTGGCGGCTAGGACGCGGAACTCGGCTATTTGCTGTATGTTTTCTTCCATTTTTTTGAAGCCGTTTTCTGGGTTCGGGATGTTGGGTGGTGTGGTTAGGCGGTTGATGTCTTTTGGTGGGTTTTTCATCCATGTTTCGGTGAGTGTTTTTAAGCCGTATGGGTCGTGTGTGTATGCTCTTATGGCGCATACTATGACGGGTGGTGTGTCGATTACGGTTGCTGGTTTGGCTACTTCTCTGCCGAAGTCGGGTGAGCCCTGTTGGTCTTCAACCATGAATACATGGGTCATGCCTGCCTTGTAGCCCATGAAGCCTAGGAGAGAAGGAACTGTGCTCTTAACGCTGGGCCAGTAACGTATGCGTCCGATTGGGCTGGCAGCGCGTCCCTTGGGTAAGTAGGATAGTGAACCGCGTTTGGGGGCGTTGACCTTTCTGTGGCCCATGCTTTGATCATTGCTCGCTGTTTTGAATTGGGATCATGAGTTATAAAGGTTGCGAATTCATGTTTTAGGTTAGGCTCTACTATTAGTATGTGTGTGGGAAAATTTTTTTGTTGGGTACAGGGTGCTAATCTGTTTGTGTTTTGGGCTTTGTTTGGTTGTTGATTGTTGTTTTTGGTTGTGTTTGAGCTTGGTTTGGGGCACTTTCAATGTTGCCAAAAGCCACTTTCAAGTTGCTGCAATTTCCTTCAGCGTTTGTTCACTCAAACAGAAAGCCTCAATTCATGATTGAATTTACAAATTCCACAAAGAGAAAATGTAACGGTTTATTTAAGTGTTTAGTTCGATGTCTAAAAACAAGTTTAATTATTCAAACCATTCAACTAATTAGGCATTTTTGACTAAACAATATTCAGCAGATAAATCTTCGAGTGGTTTTCTCTGTGATTTGGGGTCAGTTTGGCTTTTGGCTGTGTCACTGCCGTGAGGCTCCTAGCCGTCGCCTCACATCATCCCAGTATAATTAATGGCGTGGTCTTTCTATTATGAGTTTTGCATGCGCCAAATGTCACGAACATGTTTCGGAGACTTTAAATAACTACTTTGAACATTCTATCTGCTTCTCCCAATCATGTAGGCTGAGTGACTCACCTATGCAGAAACCAGTAGTCGTAGTCCACGGCGGAGCCGGTGCATGGCAACCCGAACGCAGAAAGGATGGCATGACTGGAGTCAAAGCCGCAGCAAAAGCAGGATACGACACTCTAAAATCAAACGGTACCGCACTAGACGCCGTTGAGGCAGCGGTCAAAAGCATGGAAGATAACTCCGTCTTCAACGCTGGACTCGGCTCCACACTCACAATCGACAAACAAATCGAAATGGAGGCCAGCATCATGGATGGCAAAACCCTCAACGCTGGCGCAACAGGTCTCCTAGCAGACATCAAAAACCCCGTCAGCCTAGCACGTATAACTATGGAAAACACCGACCACGTGTTCGTAGTCGCCAGAGGCGCAGAAAAACTCGCCGACCTCTTCCACCTAGAGCGAAGAAAACCAGTAACCGAACTCCGCCTACGCTACTGGAAAGAACTCACACAAAAACTCAAACAAGGAGAAATCCAAAACCTACCCAAACTAAAAAAACTCATAACGGCACATCCAAACCTCTTCGAAACGGACACCGTCGGCGCTGTCGCACTAGACATGGAAGGCAACACAGCCGCCGCAACCTCGACAGGCGGCTTTGCGCTTAAACTTCCAGGCAGAATCGGCGACTCACCCCTAATCGGCTGCGGCACATACGCCGACAATGAAGCAGGCGCTTGCTCAACAACAGGCATAGGCGAAGTAGCCATACGCCTAGTCCTAGCCAAACACGCCTGCGACCTAATGCGCAACGGAGCACAAACAGCCCAACAGGCAGTAGAAAACTCAATCATCCTCGTAAACCGTAGACTCCGCGTCAAGTCATCCATGGGCTTAATCGCCGTCGACTCACAGGGCAGAATAGGTGCCGCCCACAACACACCAAACCTCGCATGGGCATACATGACACCAAGATCTAACAAGCCTAAAGCCAGTATGGAAGCGAAATTAATAGTTGAGACAAACTTGGAGAGCGCCAACCTCTAGGCTAACTTTACTGGGGTTAATGCCCCAAAACACACTTTTCACCCTCTACAAGTTCGTTAGTTGACGTATGGAAACGTTTAAAAAACCAACCATGTGCTTTCATAAGGTGCTTCAGGCTATGGGGAGGTGAAAAACATGGAGGAAGAATGGGAAGAGGAAGGAGAAGAAGAAGGGTTTGAGGACGAAGAGTGGGAAGAAGAAGAATGGTAAGGAGGTACAAGAGGCTAGCTTACCTTTTCATTTTATTTCACACTTACTGATGGTTTTTGTTGCTTGAATTTAATTGTTTTTAGTGACTTGGTTTTTTATCTGTGGATATGAGTGTCGAAAATTTTTTTGCGTAGTGAGGCTGAGCATCTGTTTGTGTTTTGGTGTGGGATGAAAATTGGTCACTTTTAGGCACTTTTTGTTGTTTTTTGTGTTTGGCTTGGGTTTAGGAGGTGTTTACGGATGCGATTTGTCGGAATCTAGTTTTTTGGAAGCGTGAGTTCTAGCAGTTGCATAGAGAATCTTGATGAAAAGAGAAGTGAAACTTGTCCCAGTACGTCGAGGCGTCAGCGAGAAGTTGGATGTTGCATAGAAAATCTCGATGAAGAGAGGAGTGTCATCCCACGGCTTAAAAGTAAGTTTATTACCAGCCTTCTCCATTCATTGATTTTCAACTTCACCCCTAATGGAGCAAACTAAAACACATGGTTCGAGTCGCAGTCCTAGACGAAGACAAATGCGAACCCAAACGATGCAGTACTGTATGTTATCGTTTTTGTCCACCTGTTCGAAGCAAAATCGAAGCCATACGCTTCGAAAACGACCGTCCAGTCATTGTCGAGTCTCTCTGCGTCGGCTGCGGAATCTGCGTAAGAAAATGCCCCTTTAAAGCACTGTCTATCGTCAACCTACCCGACGAACTCGAGGAAGAATGCAGCCACCGCTTCGGACCGAACACCTTCAAACTATTCCGTCTACCAATCCCCTCACCCAGCGTCGTCCTCGGCTTGCTGGGACAGAATGGCATCGGAAAAACCACTGCACTCAAAATCCTCTCGGGCGAAGTAAAACTCAACCTCGGAAAATACATTCAACCACCCGAATGGCCAGAGATAATCCAACACTTCCGAGGCTCAACACTACAAGAATACCTTCAGAAACTGAGCGAGAAACGCCTAAAAATTGTGCACAAACCGCAATACGTGGACAGACTGCCCCAAGCAGTTTCAGGCAAAGTCGGCGACCTACTAAAGAAGGCTGACGAAAGAGGCGTGCTCACAACATTAACAGAACAACTACAGCTAGGCAACATCCTAGACCGCACATTAGACGTGCTGAGCGGAGGCGAACTCCAACGCGTAGCCATAACAGCCACAGTCAGCCGCTTAGCAGACGTCTACCTCTTCGACGAACCCTCAAGCTATTTGGATGTTCAACAACGCCTCCAAGCAGCCAGAGTGATACGCAGCTTAAAGGATGAGGGAAAAACCGTCATCGTAGCCGAACACGACCTCGCCATACTAGACTACCTCTCAGACCAAATCTGCGTATTCTATGGCAGCCCAGGCGTCTACGGCATAGTCTCCCACGTCCACGGAGTAAGAACAGGCATAAACATCTACCTGGAAGGATTCGTCTCCGACGAAAACGTTCGCTTCCGCAAAGAACCAATAATCTTCCACGTCAAGCCACCCTCAACTGGCTGGGCTACAGGCGAAACCCTACTAAAATGGGAAGCAATTCGGAAGTCCTATAGCGGCTTCTCACTCTCAGTCGACGCTGGAGAAGCAGGACTAGGCGAAGTCATAGGAATCCTCGGACCAAACGGCATCGGAAAAACCACATTCGTCAAACTCTTGGCAGGAATCGAAAAACCCGACTCGGGAACGCCACCAATGCAGGGTGAATCGGCTGTTGGCTACAAACCACAGTACATCTCAGCCGAATACAAGGGCACGGTTGAAGAATTACTGAAAAGCGTGGCAAAAGACGAATTCTCATCAGGCTGGTACAAGAGCGAGATTCTGCAGCCACTAAACCTAGAACCACTCCTAGAAAGAGACGTTTCGCAGCTGAGTGGAGGCGAACTGCAGAAGGCTGCGATAGGTACATGTCTGTCTAGGAAAACACAGCTATACCTGCTCGACGAGCCCAGCGCCTACCTAGACGTTGAAGAACGCCTAGCCATGGCTCGAACAATACGTAGAGTAATTGAAACACGAAACGCCACAGCCTTCGTCGTGGAACACGATGTGGTAGCCCAAGACTTCATCGCCGACCGACTCATGATATTCACCGGCGAACCTGGGGTCAAAGGCTTCGCCACCGCGCCAACCTCGCTTCATAAGGGAATGAATAGTTTTCTCAAAAGCATGAAAATAACATTCAGAAGAGACCCAGCCACAAAACGACCCAGAGTCAACAAAGAAGGCTCCAAACTAGACCGCTATCAGAAAAAAATCGCCGAATACTATTATATGTCTTCTCGGGAAGAGTAGCCTCATCTGCACTGTTCGTGAATTTAGAATAGTTTATCTAAATGGCTGGCTTTATTTAAGAGAAAGTTTGTGCCTCAACAAGGCTTTGAAAAATGTTTGTGAAAATGTTCACTGTTGGAATGCTTGCGACCAACTGCTTCCTCGTGGGAGACACAGAAACTCGTGAGGCTTTGATTATTGACCCAGGGATCGATAGAGAATCCGAGGCAAAAACCATCTTAAACGAAATCGAACGCAACGACCTCAAAGTCAGATACATCATCAACACGCATGGGCATCCAGATCACAACGGCGGAAACAGAATCCTAAAAGAACACACGAAAGCGCCCATTATGATTCACGAGCATGACGCTCCTCTGCTATCTCATCCGCTAGCAGATCGAAAACTCCACGAAGGCGACCTTATTGAAGCCGGTAGCGTCAAGCTAAGGGTCGTGCACACGCCAGGGCACAGCAAGGGAAGCATAATCCTGCTAAGCGCTGACGCTGTATTTGCTGGTGACACATTGTTCGCTGGTTCGATTGGTAGATTTGATCTTCCAGGCGGCTCCCTCGAGGAAATCGTGAACTCCCTGAAAAACAAGCTCTTAATTCTGCCAGACGATTTTAAGGTGTATCCAGGTCACGGACCAACCTCAACCATTGGTGAAGAGAGGAGAAACAACCCCTTCCTGCAAAGTTTTGATTGGACATTGTACGAATAAAAAGGAATACCTCACATGGAAATTCAACTGGATTTGGCAAAGACACCGTTCAGTCTAGATCAAACCCTGTCTTGTGGACAAACCTTTCGATGGGAAAAACGCGGTGATTGGTGGATTGGCGTTGTAAGCCAAACAGCCCTAAAGATGAGGCAGAAGAACAATGTCTTAGAATTTAAGGCTTCTTTAACCGATGTGGACACAGGTTTTATTTGGCGTTATTTTCGCTTGGACGACGACCTGCCGCTGATTTATTCCCGAATTATGAAGGATAGACACATGAATGAAGCCGTCAACTATTTTCGTGGACTTCGACTCATCCGACAAGAACCTTGGGAGTGCTTGGTCTCCTATCTCTGCGCCACAAACAAGAACATCCCAGCGATCAAGCAGATGATTTTCAGTCTCTGTAAACGATTCGGCACAGCAATGAGGTTTGAAGGCGAAGAGTTTTACGCGTTTCCCAAACCAGAAGCATTAGCGAAAGCAAGCCTTAAAGAGTTAAGGCAGTGCGGACTGGGCTATCGGGCTGAGCGTGTTTTGGAGACTGGAAAACTCGTAAACAGCGGCAATTTCAATCTAGAGGCATTGAAAACCATGCCTTATGAGAGGGCTAAAGAAGAGTTGTTGACTCTGCCCGGCGTTGGACCCAAAGTGGCTGACTGTGTCTTGCTTTTCTCCTTCAATAAGCTTGAGGCGTTTCCAATAGATGTTTGGATGAAGCGCATAATACTCGAATATTACTCGCAGTATTTTGAGCCTGAGTTTGTGGCGAAAATGAGAGCGAAGAAGAGCCTCTCACCACGGGAATACCAGACCATACACGCTTTCGCCAGAAAACACTTCGGCGTCTATCTGGGCTACGCTCAAGAGTACCTTTATCACCACAAAAGATGTCAGTAATATGATTTGAGAAGGCTTAAACTTAAGTTCACATCCTTCTAGAAATAAACCCTGGGTAGCACGAAATGTTGTTCATTACTCTGTTGCAGCCCAAGGGAAAGGGAACAGAAGCCATCAAATACCTCAAAGAACTCAAGGCGAAAAAGGGCATAACAATCAAAGGAGTTTACTTCACTTACGGCAGGTACGATGGAGTCCTGATGTTCGAAGCCATAGATGAAGTCACAGCCATGAAGTTCATAATGGAAACAGGATTCGCCACACAATACGCAGTTGAAACTCTAGTCGCCGTGTCGGCCAAGGAACTCTAAGAACTCTATTCCCCTCTTTTTTATGGTATGGCTTCAGAGTTGGAGGTTGACTCCAATCATCGCTAAATAATATTGCAAGTATGTATGCCGATGCTTCTATGTGGATATTGTTTGGTGATGCACTATGTTTATTTAAGCAGATGATGACTATAGTAAATGATTATCCCTTTGTTCCGATGAAGCTTGTGGTGTTGACATTGGTGAAGAAACCAAGCAAAAATGAGGCGTTAGAAGCATTAGACTTCATCATCAATGTTTTGAGGGAACATGAGAAGGACTTGGACCGTTTAATAGGTGAGCTGGGCAAGATTGCTGGAAAATTCGGTCAAACCGGTGAAGTCCCAACTAAGATTACACGGGTTGAAGAACGCTTGGCAACGCTTCAATCTGAGGTTGCGAGCTTGATTAAGGAGTTGTCTTCACCCAAGGAGTTGCATGCATACGCAGCTCGTGGTCCACCCGTGATCGTGCGGTGTAAACAGTGGGAAGACTTTAAAGTGCTGGCAACTGGCGCCGAGACCGTCTCGTTTCTGTTTAAGGAGGCTGAGAAGAGTTTTCAGGCTGACGCCTTAAAAGAAGGTAGAGTGCTAACCTATAGTGGCGACTTTCCACGCGATGCCAAACTCCTCAAGTTTTGGCTTGCTCGGGAGCTGAATGTAACCGAGGACAAGGTTTTCGAAGGCGTCTTAGCCATAGGATAAACCTAGTCTGTTTTAACATACACAGTCTTTCCAGTTGTCTTGTTAGAAAGTGCAGGTAGACGCAGACTATACGTTACTCCAAATACTATACTGCTTTCTGGAATATTGTTCTAGAGGAAACACTCCTTTTAGATGTTGCCTGTCTTTTTGATGTTATAGTGAAGCGTGTGGAAAGGAGCTCTTGAGGTATTTTGGCACTTGTTGACAATCTGCGTAGACGTCGAGACCGCTTGTTTATTATGGCGGAGATTTTGGAGGTTGCAATCGACGGAGCCTTAAAGACTCAGCTAATGTACAGAGCAAACCTTAGCTTCGCTCAGTTGAGCGAGTATCTGAAGCTTCTTTTGGACATGAAACTGCTAGACATCTTGGAAAATACTCAGAGAACGGTTTACAAGACCACGTCAAAGGGTATGCGTTATCTTCAGAGTTATAAGGAAATCCAAGACCTGCTGAGGAAAGAACATGGTCATGAACCAAAGAACGGCAACAACGGAGTGTTTTTGGTGAAACGTGGCTCGCAAGTGATCTGCAGCAAGGGACCGTTCTAATCTAACGAGAACGTTGTGGTTTAATTCTCGAGAGCTTAGGAGAGCAGTCGTGCTGTGACTCCGTCGAATTTGACTATTTTGACTTCGCCTGTTTTGACGTTTTGGAACTTTACTTTGTAGATTGGGGTGTAAATGACGGCGCGGTCGACTACTTCGAAGATTTCTTTGACCACTCTTTTGATTTCTGGTGGTCTCTTAACGATTCTGTTTCGGATTATGTCTACCTCCTCGTTGGGGAGAATCTCAAGTTTTTTGGTGTTCTCGATTTCGGCTGCGAGTTTTTTAGAATGCTCCTCTGATGGTGCGGAAGGTATGCGTTTTGGTGAGACTTCTCTTCCGTCTGCTGATAGAACAATATAGGCTTTTGCCTCGCGGATTAGGCGTTCCTCTCCTTCGATTCGCACAACCTTGCACGGAGGTTCACTTGAGATTTCTGGCTTGAAAGTTTGGTTGAAAAGTATGATTTCTTGGGCTTTGTCATCAACTCTTATTGTGTAGATGCGCCTTCGATAGTAGTCAATGTGGTATTTCCCATCGACGATAACGTAGGTTTCATAGTCTTTGTCAAATGATATTTGCTGGATTTGGTCTGGGTTGGGTTTTAAAAAGCCGAATTTTACGAATAGGCGGTCTTTTACTTTTTCTGTGGCTAGTTTGATGACTGTTGGGTCGATGAGGGTTTTATAAACGATGATTTTTCTTTCCACTATTTTTTCTGGTATGGTTTCGTATGTAGGTGGTGGAACCGTTACCACTTGTGTCGTCAATCATTTACACCCTATTTGAACAGCGTGGATTGTTTAATATGTGGTTTATGAATCGTGGATACATATTCTGGTTGAAACATAGCAGGGTTGGCTGTAGGAGTCATGGATGAGCAGTGTGCGTGGTGTTGGTGAATCTTCCTATAGTGCCATCACCCAGTGGCTGGGCATTGTTATGATTGAATGTGGAGGGTTTTTTGGGTTTGACTCAGGGCTGTTGTGTTTGAGGTTTCTGATGGTTCATACGTGGGAATCATAACCTTAACCTTAGGCTCTGGAGAAGGCTGTTCTAGGAAAATCTCGCTAAGTGAAAACCTATTCCAATGACTCCAAGAGCACTTCATTTTATGTATTCGAGCCATGAACCTTGATAATGAACCTTTCCAAAATGTTTTCACGTTGCAAAACATTTTTGCAAAACTAAAAATGTTCAAGAGGGGAGTACATGCTCATAAAAAGCCTTTTCAGAGGGCTGTTGGTAACTCTGTAGTGGTCTATGGGTATGTCAGAGTCGTCAAGTGCAGAGGTTTTTCTGAGCCAAGCTGAAGAAAAAGAAAGGATATATGATTGGTTGGGAGCGGCTGAGTTTTACAAGAAAGCCTTGAACTTAGTGTCTGAAACCGATTCTTTCAAGATGGGGCAGGTTCAAGAAAGAATTGGTTACGCTTTTTATCGGGCGGCTATGCAGGCTGAAAGTGTGGATGAGTTTAAGGAGAGGATGCGTCATGCTGTTGCAAGTTATGAGAAGGCGAGGGAGTTCTATGGACGCTTAAGTGACTCCGTGAACACATCGAGAATGTTGCGTTGCGGTTCCATGATTGCTTACATGGGATATTGGCTTACTCCGGATGTGCCTGAAAAGAGGAAGTTGCTAGCTGAGTGCTGGAGACTCGCAAAAGATAGTTTGAAGAGTTTCAAGGAGATTGGCGACGCGTGGGAATATGGGAAAACGTACAATCAACTTTCAAGCAGCGTTGTTTTTGGATTCTGTCTCGAGTGGGATTTTCAAGCTCGAGAGAAGATGATGAAAGAAGCGGTGGAGCATGGAGAGCAAGCAATCAAGTTTCTTTCTACCGTTGGAGACCCAGTGGAACTCGGAAGAACTTATGCAAGAACCGCGTTTTATCTAGGAACGTTCGCCTATAATTTTGTAGACATGAATGAGAAGGAGGATTACGTTCGAAAGGCTCAAGCCTACTGGCTGAAAGCCAAGGAGCTTTCTGAAGATGTGGCGCAACTTGAATTGCTGTATCCCGTTTTCGGAGGGCAGTATTACTTGTGGGCGGAGGCTACGGATGAGACTGTGATGAACCTTAAGAGAGCGTTGGAGTATGGGAGAAAAACAAGAGACAAGTTCATTGTCGGGTGTGCGTTGGATTGGCTAGTCTATCATATCACGTGGAAAGCGATAACGAGTGAAGACCCAGATAAAGGCTTTGATTTCGCCAAAACAGGGTCACAGTATGGTGAGGAAGCTAGAAGCCAGTTCTCTCATATTTCCTTCGTAAGCTCACGTGGCGACCTTGCTTGGGTGGCCACTCTTGACACTGAATACAGCTATTATTATGGCAATGTTGAAGCAGATCTGAGGAAAAGGCGGGAGCTACTAGAAAAGGCCTTGGCAGCTGGTCCAGACATGTTAAGACTGGCTGACGAGTCTGGATATCCAGAAATAGTGGGTTTTGCGCATCACGTATTCCGTGGGATACTTGCATCTTTAGCCAAGATAGAGACGAACTCCGACGAGAAAAAGAGGCTTCTAGAAAAAGCTCTAGAGCATGCTAGCGAGAGTATCAGAATCATTAAGCAACTTCATCCATTCATATACTGGTATCACGGCATTGCGCAAAACGTCTTAGCCGATTTAAAATTTGAACTCGCCAACCTGACGCGGAACCATGAGACTAGAATGAACATGCTCCAAGAAGCCATACTGGATCAAGAAAACGGCGCGAGACTTTGCGCCGAGGACTTGGCATTCCACGAAAGTAAGGGTGTGGTTATGATGACATTTGCTACTCTAGGAGGCATGCAATATCGCTACGGGGATTTTTTGAACCGTCTTCATGGGTTTACCAATAACACGGAGAATTTGAGAAAAGCAGTGGAAGCATTTGAGCAGGCGGCTCAATCATATCAAAAAGTCAACAATAAAAGCCGCACGGCGGAGTGCTACTGGAAAGTCGCCCAAGCATATGACAGCCTAGACGAGCACCTAAAGGCAGCTGAAAGCTTCGACCTTGCTTCAAGCAACTACAAAAAAGCTGCAGAGAAAATTCCTCAACTCAGAGACCTCTACGAGGACCACATGCTTTACATGCAGGCTTGGAGCGAAATCGAGAAAGCAAGACACCACCATGAAAGACAAGAATATGGTTTAGCAAAGGAGCACTTCGAGAACGCCTCCAGCATACACAAATCGCTAAAACAATGGAACTATCTAGCTACCAACTACTCAGCTTGGGCTCAAGTTGAACAAGCAGAGTATTTGAGCAGAAAAGAACAAAGCGAAGAAGCCATCAAAGCCTTCGAGCAAGCGGCTAACCTGTTCAACGAAAACAAAAATTCTCTCCAAACACAACTCAGCAAGATTGAAAAGCCAGACGAGAAACAAATGGCAACCAACATGCTTAAGGCAGCCGACATGAGACACCAATACTGCAAGGCAAGAATCGCCGTTGAAGAAGCAAAAATCCTTGACAAGAAAGGCGACCACTACTCCAGCTCCGAAAAATACGGTTCAGCAGCCACAACCTTCGAAAAAATAGGCAAAGCACTAGAATCGGAACCAGAGCAAAGAGAAATCAGATTCATCATCACTCTTTCCGAGGCTTGGCAAAAAATGACGCTAGCTGAAGCCGAATCATCACCCGCACTTTACATGGAAGCGTCGCAGCTTTTCGAACAAGCCAAAGAATCTAGCCCCAATGAGAAAACAAAGATGTTGGTGTTAGGACACAGTCGCTTCTGCAGAGCCCTCGAAGCAGGAACAAAATTCGCTGACACAAGAGACCCAAACATGCATGCCTCAGCTGTACAACACCTAGCAAGCGCCGCCAACTACTATACAAAAGCGGACTTCCAAAACGCCTCAGAGTATGCCAAAGCCACCAAACTACTATTCGAGGCCTACCTGCACATGGACAACGCCGAAAAAGAAAGTGCCCCTGAGAAAAAAGCCAAACTATACGCCATGGCCGAGAAAGTCTTACAGACGTCAGCTGGTTCGTACACGAAGGCGGAGCATCCGGAGAAAATGGAACAGGTACTGAGACTGCTGGAAAAGGTAAAAGAGGAACGAGAACTGGCTACATCGCTCACAGAAGTGTTGCACGCCCCAGCAATCATTTCCACAACAAAAGCCTTCACCACTCCGACACCAACACATGAAGAAGCAGTCGGCTCAGAAAGATTTGAACAAGCCGACATACAAGCCAACATAATAACCCGCCAAAAAGAACTGAGGGTCGGCGAAAACCTCGAATTAGAAATAGAACTTGTCAATGCCGGAAAAGGGCCTGCTCTGCTGATTAAGGTTAATGAAGCCATTCCCGAAGGTTTTGAACTGATCGAAAAACCAGAAACATACCGCGTTGAAGACAGTTACATCAACATGAAAGGCAAACGGCTTGATCCATTGAAAGCAGAGGAACTAAGACTTGTTCTCAAGCCGAAGGTTCAGGGCACATCCTATTTCAAACCGACGATATTGTATCTCGATGAAAACGGCAAATACAAGTCCCACGAACCCCAACCAATAACCATAACAGTCAAAGAACTCGGAATCAAAGGCTGGCTCAAAGGAGAAAAATAATCAACAAACCAGTTTCGCGAAAACCTTTATGCTCGTGCTGAAGTCTTTGAGTGGATACGAACTGGACGGAAGAGCGTTAAGCTTAGGAGAGGCAGAGCAAGACAAGGTGATAACACAGCCTTTCAACGTGGACAGAACATTCCAAGAAGAGCTATCCGTTCTTGCGATACTGCCTGCTTCAGCAGCCGTGTTTACAACCCTGATTGTCTGGCATGCATACGAGTGGTCCAAAGGTTAGCACTCAACTTTTTTCTTGAACCAAGCCCTTGAGAGTTAACAGGCCCGAAGAAGGCAGGAAATATGAGGTGGGAAGTTAGCCTGCTCAACCCATCTTGAACCCTAGGAAGAATGCCAGTCCGAAGGCACCTGCGAAAGGCAAGTGTGCAATAATCGGGGCTATCCAATCTGCAGCTTGACCCGTAAGACCAAGCCCACCAGACACAGCCTTCCCGAGTTCATCATAGTTTATGCTGATTATGCCCTTGTAACCCAGATAGACTAGCGCCAAGATGAAGAGTCCGATGATGACAGCCACGATTTTCATAAACTTCTTCAATGCGTACCCTGCTATGAAGCCGCCAACTCCACCTATCCCCAACTGATAACCTAATGGAGAAAGAACAGCACTCATACATTCAACCTCTCCTCATTGATTCAACTCGTACAACTTTTATGTCTTTTGGAATGCTACTGCAAAAAGCTCCATCTTTGCCACCTACTCACATACAGTTTAAATTCTGATGAGGTGCAGTCTTATGACATAAAACAGAACAAAAAAAATCCTTGGAGCATGATCCAAATATGGTCGACCTGTTTGAAATCTACCTGCTAAACCTCGCAGTAACCGTTGGAATGTTTGTAGTCCTCATCTTCCGCGCATGGCTGGAACTAAAACACTTTCAGATCCTTTGGAAGGAGATGGAGTGGAGAAAAACCTACGAAGTGGTCGGAAGAATCTTGAAGGCGGAAAAAGAATTATTCAAAGGAGTCGAAGGCGGCGACGAACTCTACAAACTCCTCACCCAAATGTTCAGAGTGGAAGAAGAAAAATAACTAAGCGAAAAAGACGCCTCAAAAGAATCACCCTCCACACCAGCATAGTTGAACGCTTCAAAATGATAGCCCGAGTAAAAAATCAGTTTGCTGGTACTGCTATCCCGTGTATTCTGGGATCAAGAGCAACAAGAACCCACTGCTCAACATAAAAACAGCAACAACTAATCCTATCCAGTAGACTTCATCCTTGCCCATTGTGCCTCTGCCTTCAAATTCAGAATCTATTCATGAACTATTTAATTCGTATGAATTTAGAATAAAGATATAGTTACCCCGTATCCTTGCAGTTCTACCCTATCCTCTTTCCATCAGCTTGAAACCAATTTGATATCATCGTCGTCGATTTACCTGATTTCTCCAACCCATAGCGGCTGAGCGGCTTGGTCAAGTGGCGCTGAGAACGAGGCGAAGTAACATAGAGTCCTTTCTCCAAGTCACGATTTTCCTCACACAAAAGTTTCTTCAGTTTGGAGGAACGAAAACCGCACCTGTCGCACCTGAAGCCTTTTCCAACACCCATAGACTTCGTGCGTTTGCCACATTTTGGACATAGAGGATTTCTAAGAACAATTTTTGGAGCCAGCTCGGGAATTCTTATCTTTTCCAAGTTCACAGTGAGGGGTCGCTCCTTCGAAGCAGGTCGAACACCACCATACGCCTCGATAACGTCGCCGATAATCAATTGTTTAGCGATTTTTCGAAGCTCACCCGTAGGCTCGTAAGCAGCACAATCAACCTGCCCAGTCTCATCACTAAGGGCAAAGACAACATGCCTTCTCGGAATTATCCACGGTGCCCTAGACACCCTACCATCCACAATAACTGGGTTAAAAGGCTGTACATCCCGTATCGAAAAAACCCTGCGAAGATGAGCATCTGTACCATGATTCGTACGAAAAATCGCCCACCTTTCAACAGGCTCAAGCGAACAAACCATCTTATGAGCCCGCTTGACTGCACTAGCTGTCTCACCACGGATACCGTAGAGTATAGGATCAGACCCATGAGGCGTAATCAAGATTCGCCCAGTCTCAGGGTCCACATTATTGAACGTGAGAGGCCTAGTCTTCTCATCCATTTGAAACACAGAAGCCACATCAAGCCGGCGATGAGTGCCACAGTTAGAACGTATTCTGTAAGCAATAAGTTCATAGGTATGATCACTTGTCAACGTTTCTCCAACAGCAGCCAACGCGCCTATAACTCCCCGCCCAGTCTTGAAGCCCACAGCCTCAGCCTTGAACGCCTCGATGAGTTTTATTGCAGCTTTCATCTTGACTATGCCTTGAATGGTTTGTTTCGCGAAGGCTTTCAGCTCTTCTGGTATGGTTTCACCAAGGAAGAAAACGATCCCCGGCTCAGTACCCACATAATCTAAATCGCTGTTCTCCTCCACAATGTCTATCGCCCTCTCCTTGATTTCCTCAACTAGTCCTTCTTCACACTTGAATCTCAAGCAGAGAGCACCGTTTCCACGGGTTTTCCAAGGCACGTTGGGGTTCAACCGAACAAGATTAGGATAGTCAACGAATGATACACCTAGCGCATACAGCTTCTCAACTAGGAGGGAGGCTACGTAAGTGGTGCAACCCGTCCTCGGCGAATCGGTGTCATCCAGCCCAACGTGTATTGTAATCATTAACCACAACTCAACACGTCATGATGCATCCTCAGTGATAAGAACTTTAGTCTCCAAGATAAATGATTGGAAGCTTATCCGTGCACATGCAGATGAGTAAAAAATGGAGGATAGGGAGGTTACTGGGTCTCAACAACGATCATTGTTAGCGTGGAGCGAACCTTGTTGAGACGGCGCACATGCCACGTGACAATGTCTTTCAGTTTGTCCATGGTGTCAGCCCTAATCTTGGCGACTACGTCATAGACACCGTAGACGACATAGGATTCAACCACGGCCTCAACCTTTTTCAACTCCTTGAGCACTTCTTCCTCTGAACCAATCTCAGCGTTGATTAACACGAAAGCCATCGGCATAGCCTCTACATTCCTCCGCTTGTTTGCTAACAGATTGTATACTATAACCTAAAATAATTTGTGCTTATGGACTTATGCGTATGAATGATGTTTGTTTGTAGGTTTCTAGAACTTGTTGAGCTAATGATTTTTTCATCGGGATTTTTAGGTAAGGTAATGTTAGGTAGCATATCATTACTGCTCTTGAGCCTTCTGTTTCAGCCCTATACATAATGATGTGGCGTTTTCAGGACAGAGACGTATGAACGTATTATTCTTACAAACACATGCATCATGTTTGCCATTTCTTCTATAATTTCATAGTCTCGTGTTGAAATCACTACTCTTGGCGTGTGATATTTTCGGCGATAAAACCAATGGTCTATTTTTGCTATTCTATCTTGTCTTACGGTGGCTTTTGGTGAGATATGACCCTCAAAGTCTATGGCTTTTGCAAATCCCCATATTTGGGCTTCGATTTCAGGTAAGCGGGGCATTTGGTATGCAAAGTCGGGTATGGTTATCCATTCTTCAACTTCTCTCATTTTTGTTGCACTTTGCCTTTGAGCAATATTTCTCATTATAGTTTCTTCTTGTAAACCCCATTGTCTCCATCTAGCAAGTATTTCAGGTCTGACAACCTCTATTTCTTCCTTCATCCCCGATACCCAAAAAGAGAAAATACCCGCAAATCATTTTATATTTTGCCATACAACCATACTACAAGGCAACTGAAGGAGACCTTAAACTTGTCAATCACAAGCCGAGAGATGCGCGCCCTAGAAATCAATTCTGAATACTTTGGCGTGTCCAGGCTGCAGCTCATGGAAAACGCTGGACAAGGCATCGCCAATGAAATCTCAAATCGATTCAAACCGTCCAAGACAAGAGTAGCTGTTTTATGTGGTTTAGGCGGAAACGGAGGCGACGGCTTCGTGGCTGCTAGGCACCTTCTCAGCAGGGGTTTCCATGTTGAAGTGGTGCTCGCTGGGAAATCAGCTGAAATCACCGACAAAGAAGCCAGAGCAAACTGGAACGCAATACAATTGTTGAAAGATTTCCTAAACATCCATGAGGTTTATGACTCATCCCTAATACCTGACGTAAAAGCAGATGTTGTAATCGATGCTCTGCTCGGAATTGGACTGACGGGTGCTCCACGACCACCGATTCGCCAGTTTATAACGAAAATCAACGAGATGAAAGCCTTCCGCATAGCAGTCGATTTGCCAACAGGCATCAACTCCGACACGGGCGAAGTTCTGGAGGAAGTTGTAAAGGCTGATCTGACTATTACCTTCCACAAACCAAAACCTGGATTGGAGAACGCCAAGAAACACACGGGTGAAATAATCGTAGCAGGCATAGGACTGCCCGAACAGTGTGAGCATTTTGCTGGTCCAGGCGACGTAAAAATGATTATGAAGTCTCGTTCACCTGAGGCGCACAAGGGAGACTTTGGCAGGCTTCTCGTGATAGGTGGAAGCGAGGTCTTTTCGGGTGCACCCGCGCTTGTAGCCTCTGCTGCCTACCGAGCGGGTGTGGATTTAGTTCATGTTGCCGCTCCTGTTAAAACTGCCTACGCCATATCTTCCATGTCATCTGATCTAATCGCAATCAAATTGGAAGGCGAACACCTCAACCCGCGCAATGTAGCCGCACTTGGTCCGTATCTGGAAAAGTCCACAGCCGTTGTTATGGGTCCAGGCTTAGGATTGCACAGGGATACAAAAGAATTTGTGAAAGAAATGGTCAAACAAACCGAAGCCAAACGGGTTCCTTTACTTCTCGATGCAGATGGGCTGAAAGCCTTTGCTGAATTCAAATGGCGGGTGAAGTCACCTATGGTTTTCACACCGCATGCAGGCGAATATAAGATTCTGACAGGACGCGATGTCTCCGACAATTTAGAGGAGAAAGCTTCTGATGTACAGAAAACTGCAGAAGAGTTAGGTGTCGTGATATTGTTGAAGGGGCACATCGACATTGTTTCAGATGGGAAACGGGTTAAATTCAATTTTACGGGCAATCCTGGCATGACGGTGGGCGGGACTGGAGACGTGCTCTCAGGCATCGTAGCAACCTTCTTAGCACAAGGCGTCGACCCCTTTGAGGCTGCGGTTGCAGGCGCCTTCATCAACGGCGCGGCTGGAGACTTCGTTGCTTCTGACAAGGGTTTCCACATGGTTGCAACCGATTTACTCGATTGGATTCCGCGTGTTCTCGACGATCCGATGTCGCATTTGAGGGTGCGAAGGCTTGGCTGAGAAAGGGAGAGTTAGGATTGTTGTTTATCACGCTGAGCAGGACGACCCGAGGAAATGCACCACTTTGAAGCTGAAGCGTTTTGGTTTGGCAAGGGTTGTTCACAGAGTTAGATGGTTGCCCCACGGCGCAGTTGTCTTGAACCCGTTTTCGGCTAGGGCTTTTTCACCTGCAGACCGTTCAATAGTCATGAGTAGAGGTTTAGCTGCCATAGACTGCAGTTGGATACATGCCAGCCAGGTTTTTGAACTCAATGCACATGGGGCTTCTAGAGCGCTTCCCTACCTAATCGCGGCTAACCCTGTAAACTATGGAACCCCAACTAAACTGAGCACGGTTGAAGCCTTAGCCGCCGCGCTCTACATTGCTGACTTCCGCGAGGAGGCTGAGAGACTTCTTTCCAAGTTCAAGTGGGGACCCGAGTTCATAAGGTTGAATCAAAAGTTTCTGGACGCCTATGCAAAGGCAAGAGACAGCGCAGAGGTTGTTGAACTGCAGAAAAAGTTCATGGCGTAAGTGAGGGTAATTCAAGCATGGGGATGCGAGGTCTGATTAGAGAGCTAAGTCAATGCGAATGGTTGTAGTTTGCCTTCGTTGGTTTTTGGTTTTTCTATGACTTTTCCACTACCTCGCATTTGTTCTTTGTAATGATTCATATATCCGAATGTTAGCCCTCAATATGATGCATATAAGTTTATGGGAGAATTGCTTCAAAAAAGATAAATACGTATTATATAGAATCTCTAACCGCGTGGAGTCCACTTCTCGTTTGGACGATGAGACCTAGCATACGATGAGAATGTGAGAATAGAGAAGATTAGAGGAATAAAAGATGAAAGTGAAGAGTTTGACTTTGATTATGATAGGTTTTCTAGTGTTTTCAGAAATCGCTTCGATAATTGCTTCAAAGGTTAGTGCTCAACCCACGGATTTGCTGCACATAGTCGAAGATACTATTGGTGAGCCTATGGATCTTGATCCAGCTTGGAGTTACGACACAGCGAGTGGCGAATTATTGGCGATCATTTATGATACACTGCTCGACTTTGACACTGTTTACACCGATAGGTTTTGCACAGGACTTGCTGATCAATGGAGGTATGAGACCATCGACGAACCCTTGTACCTAGACGGCAAGGAAGTCACACGTTTTGTTGGCAGGATGACCTTCCGCCTAAGAACTGACGTGACCTTCCAATTCCATGGTTACGGTGCCGACGACATTCCAGGTGAGTATGACCTGCTCGAGATGGAAGACATCGAGTACTCGTTGGAGAGGTTCGTCGTGACCGACTGCAGCACTGGCGCATCATGGATGATGCACGAGGCATTGATTGGCGGAGGCTGGATTGGCGACTGGAGCGACGCGTGCGACGCGGCTGGCTTGCACCCGGACTCCACCGAGACCGCACACGGGTGGAACGGTTGGGTTGACGAATTAGTCGACAGCACCATCGTAACCAACTCAACCCACATCTGGTTCAACATGGCTCTCCCAGAAGAAGCCATCTTCTACCAGGTATTGGCGCAGATATGGTGCGGTATACTCAACAAGGACTGGTGCGTGACGCATGCAGGCGACTGGCCAGGCATGTTCCACAACGGCACACTCGGCGACGGCGACGCATGGGTTGACTACCACGACCCAGCTGAGTCACCGTTGTACGCGTTCTCCCCAGCAAGTCCTGGACCAAACCTGGACGCTGCGTTGGGAACAGGCGCGTACATGCTCGACTACTGGAACAAGGGCGCAGGCGGACTCTGGTCTGTTATAAAATGGAACAACTACTGGGGCGGTTGGGCAGGCAACCATCTTGATCGTTACTCAGAAGTCTACATTCCTGAGTGGCCTACGAGGAAGCTACGGTTCCTCGGCGGCTTAGCTGACATGACCGCGGTTCCAAGGATGTTCCTTAACGAAATCAGGACAAGCATGACTGGTGGAGTAGTAGAGGAGAACTATGAGCAGTACCAGCCTGGTGTCAGATGCGACTGGGGAAAAGTGACTGGTGGAGTGTTCGCACCATGGGTAGGGTTACAGTGTGACGCCAACTTCTTCGTCACGAACTGCTCTTGGACGAGCACCCGCCTGGGTGTGAGACAGCCTCCAGGCGTGTTCAACGAGCTGGGAGCCCCACCGAACATCTTCAACGACACGTACACAAGATACGGCTTCATGCACCTGTTCGACTTCGCTGAATACTTGGAATCAGCCTTCCTCAACGAGTCTATAGCGCCACCAACCCCACTCGTACCCGGGTTGACCCCCGCGCCACCGGGTGGATGGCCAAGCGCCAACAAGAAGGCTGAGGACCCCGCCAAGAACCAACGGATGGAGTACGGAATCACTGGTGAGCCAGCAGGCCAAGATGCATACGACCTAGCGTTGGCTAGAGACTACCTCAAAGTAGCATGGGGCGGCACTTTCACCGACACAAATGCAAACGGTAAATGGAACCCAGGAGAACCCATACTCACAACGGGTGCGTTGTGGAACAACGGCTTCACGATGGACCTCGTGTACAACGAGGGCAACGTGATGCGAGAGATGGTTTGCATCATGATCAGAGACGCTCTGAACAACTTCAACGCCCTCTATGGAACCAAGTTCCACACCAACGTGGTGTCGATACCATGGAGTGTGTACAAGCTCGAGTGGAGAGCGTGGAAGCTGCCCTTCTTCGTAGTGGGCTGGCTAGCAGACTACGCAGACGTGCACAACTTCGCCCACCCGTTCATGCACACATACGGCGCCTTCTCCAGATGGCAAGGACAACACAAGTACTACTGTGAGCTACCAAGCTACGATGTTGACGCCATGATCGAGGCTGGAGTAGCGACAATAGATCCTGCTGAGAGACTGGGCAACTACACAGCGCTAGAACAGGAATACGTTGACTTGGGCTTCGGCTGGTGCCTAAACCAGGGCATCGTCAGACTGTGGCGCAGAGACTGGGTTCAAGGAGGAGGACTGAACCAGAACGGACGAATCTACAACCCACTGATGGCGGGAATGGACAAAGCCTATGAACTATGGAAAGCGCTTTTTGCGCCAGCAGCACCACTAGACGTAGATATAGCGAGTACAATAACCCGCGTGGGTGTTTCCGCATCAGGCGCTTGGGTAGGCAATACAATCGATCCCACAGTGAACTTGTTGGGTGTAGGCCCCATCACGATATCGGCGCACCGTGACGATACAACCGGTCCCTTCGCAGTATTCATCATCGGCCTCCTCAGAACAGATGATACCACCAGCACCAAAAAGGCAACCACAACCGTGGAGTTAGTTAGTATGGGTCCAAGCGGGGCGACATCGGTAGATGTGTGGTGGGGTGAGCTTAAACCGCCAACTCTCGCACTAGACTATTATACGCTTAGTGCGGAAGTCTACCCCGTGTCATCTAACGCCTACGACACCGACATGACCGACAACACTGTAACCGACACATCAGGCAAAGTTCAAGTAACTGGGTTGACTAAGATGATCCTAGCCGACTTCGACCTAGACGGAGACGTCGACTACGACGACATAGTCTACTTCGTCACAGCCTACATCAACTACTGGTTGGGCTTGGGAAAGGACCCACTATGCGACTTCGACGGCGACTGCGACATCGACTACGACGACATAGTCACATTCGTCACGTACTACATCCAATACTGGACTGACCCATAAAAACCAAAAACAAACACAAACCATCACCTCTTTTTTTTCTATAATTCATAATATAGCTTTGTCCGTGATTACGAAAGAAATTCTTTTAACCGACAAGAACCGGATAAGGGTTCCAAGGGATTGCTGTGCTCGTCGTAACTCACTTCTGTTAAACTGAGTTAGCTTTTCTCATTGAATTCTCTACTATTCGCTTTTATCTGGATTCGGGAAGGTTTATACCAAGAATTAGCAATTTTTTAACTTGCGGTTGTCATGAAGCAGAAGATAAAGGTTTACGTCAAAAGCGTAAAGATTCTTATGGGCGAGTCACTTGTTGAAGAGTTGTACACCGTCAAAAGACCCAGCGTTTACCATAGCATGTGGTTTAGACCAAAACTGAAGAAGATATACAGTTATGCTTTGCCAGACGACCAAAAAGAAATCGTTGAAGTCGTCAGACGGATGAGTGAACAAGTCTGTGTTGAACTCGAAGTTGTTGATGTTGGTAGTAAAACCATCATTCACAGGCTTTGGAAGAGGCTCAGAAGGATTAAAGACTATCCAGTCGTAGAAACCAATCGAGGCAGCAGGCTTCAAGCACCCTTCACTCGAAGGCAACTTGAGAGATTCATCTCGGAATCCGCACAGCGACAATAGGTAAGGGCTAAGTTAGAAGCGGTTCAATCCAAAGACAAGCTTTTAAGTTGAGTTTTTCCCTTAGTTTCCGTTGAAGCCATGACAGGTGGACAGATGATAAACCTTTTTCAGCTTGACGCTTCATTCTTAATGGCATCATTTGTCCTTGTTGTAATGGGCTGTATATCCTTAGCTTTTTCTTTGTCTTTATACTCAAAATCTCGTGATATCAAAAAACTTCCAAAAAACTTGTCGGTTAGCGTTTTTGACAAGACTTTTAATGTTTTCGACCCGTATCCAAGCCGTCGAAAGGTCATTCACAGTTTCATTTGGCTTGGGGGCATCTTTGCCTTTGTTCTCGCTTTTCTGTCGGCGATAAAAATCTTTGAGATGAATCTTCTGTTAGGTGTTTTTGCACTGTTTCTTTCCCTTAGTCTACTGATGATTGAGGAGGGTTTTGAAATCCATCAGAACGCGGGCATTTTAATAAAAGCAGTTAAAAACCGAACCAGCTTGGGAAACGGCGACATCTCTGCTTTGTTTATGGTCAAGCTGATTCTTCCGAAGCTAAGCGCCTACTATCTTCTGTTAGCAGCGATATTTTACGCTTCTTCAATGGTGTTGCCTTATATCATATCGGCATTTTTGTTTGCTTTAGCCAATTTTGCGGGCACCGCCTTTGAGTTAGCTGTTCCTGCAAGCTCCTTTGCCCCTTATTTCCCATTGCTCTTGTTCGTTGTTGTCACAGTCATAATTCAGATTACGGCTGGAAAAGTTAAGAGCAAACTTTTTGATTTTTCTCAATCAGAGTCATTAGTATCAAGGTACAAAGACTTTGAACGCATGAGAGTCTATGTTAACAAGCTTCATCATCACCCAAAACCCAGTGTATCAGAACCCGAAGAGCCGCTTGAAAATCAGAAAGAAAAAGTTTGATTTTTTGTTTTGCTCCAAACGCTTTTCTTAATATGGAGCTGAACTGAATTTGGGATAGTCCTCGTGTCTAAGAACGGTTTGGTGTTTACTTTGTTCTTTCCTGTTCTGCAAGGTATTTGAGAGAGAAGGGTTTAACGATTAGTCCTCCGAGGCTTACGATGAGTGTGTCATAGCTTTCCACGTCGTCTCCGCCTTCTTCAACGAGTTCTGCGAGGAAGTTAGAATACTCCGTGTAGTTCCTGTGGAGAGAGAGGACTATCGCATTCTTTCCCATGCCTTCACACCTAGCTGCGAGTACGATGTTTGGTCTTGACATCGTAACCTTCCTAGCTTTTTCTGTCAACTCTTTTGTTATCTTGGACTTGAAGCAGGTGATGGCTAGAAGTTCGTACCCTATTTTTATGAAGTTAGGTATGACAGTGAACTCGTCTATCACTCGGTCTTTTACAAGTTTGTTTCGCATTCTACTTACTGTTGCTTGTGACACACCAAGAACCTTTGCTAATTCCCTGTCACTCCGCTTAGAATTCTTCATCAACTCAAAAAGAAGAGTCATTATTTTCTTATTCATCGACGACACCTTTCAAATACTTCGTTCTCAAATATACATTAGTCTTTCTGTTTTTCATCTATTTTGGAAAGAACCCATGAACGCCATTCTATGCTAAGGTGGAATTCGGAGAGAAAGGAGATGTAAAAAGCCCTCGTAAACCAGTGTTCACAGCTAAGCATAAAAGGCATTCACAGGCTCCTTCCTGTAGATGCTTTGTTGCATACACAAGAATTTAAGATTTGTGCAAAATGTAGTATAGAAATCTCTTGGTTCTGTTAATTATTTCATCTTCTGATTTGGAATTGCGTTGAATGACTCAAAAAACATCTCTTTATTTCGCTTTAATGGTTGCGCAGTATCCATATAAAGCATAATATGATGTTTCCTTTTGTTTCCATCGAATATTGTTACAAAAAACTTAAATCTTCGCTGCATTAACTTGTTTAACTTGCGTGGAGTCTCCTCTCTTCTTTGGGACGATGAAGCCTCATATGCATCAAAAAAGAGAGAATGGAAAAGATTGAGGAATATGAGATGAGAGTGAAGAGTCTGACTTTGCTTTTGACTGGTATTCTACTGCTTTCAGCAATCATTTCGACTATTGGTTCGGAAGAGCCAACAGACTTGAAACACCTGATTAAGGATGACATCGCAGAGCCGTCTACTCTTGATGCAGCTTGGGCGCATGACAAACCGAGCTGCGAGTTGCTTTGGAACGTTTATGAGACGCTGATACGGTTCAAAGCAAACTATACAGACCAGTTTGACCCGTTGCTAGCCGACACTTGGCATTATACGGCCATCGATGAATACAGCCCCGAAGGTATACATTGGGTGGGCAGGATGTATTTCCACCCGAGAACCGATGTCTCCATTTACTTCCACGACGCCCCTGAAAACGGTCCAGGTGGTATCCCTGGTGAAGGTGACCAGCTCACACTTGCCGACATTGAGTATTCCTTTGAGAGATTCCTCATAACCGATCACTCCGACGGTCCAGCTTGGAAACTGCACTGGCCTCTTCACAACGGATACAGTATGCTAGACCTCAACGCGACTTTGAGCGCCATCAGAGAAGGAACGGTAGATGCAGCTGGCAACAACGCAACCCACAGTTGGATAGTAGATTCTGACCGAATCGGTGATGGGGTCGACAAGTGGGTAGGCGCCGAAATAGAATTCCTTAATGGCACACACGCGGGCACCGTTAGGCCTATAGTTGCTTTCAATAGCATCCGTGGAAACATCACCTTCAGCGGAACTCCATTTACCGCCGACGTTTACGACAAGTATGACATCGGGTGGCCTATCAACCCACTTACTGGATGGAACACTAGATGCGATGAAGCCATAGACCACGCAGTCGAAGTCGGGAAAGGACATGTCTGGTTTAACCTGGTTTTTCCCATACCAGACATCCTATGTCAAGTCATAGCAATGCCTTGGTGTGGAATACTTAGCAAAACATGGTGCACACAGCACTTGGTCGGCGACTTCCCAGGAATAGAGGTAGGTGACGTTTGGGCCTTCTATCATGATCCACCGATATCACCCATAGACGCACAAGTAACGGGAAGCCCTGGACCCAACCTTGACGCAGCTCTAGGAACAGGGCCATATCAGTTTGACTATTGGAACAAGGGCGCCGGCGGACTCTGGTCAGTAAGAGCCAACAATGAAGCTCTTGGGAACGCGGTGCCAGGCAAGGAATACTGGCGTCACTGGCTTATCTCTCCACAGAAGCCAGATTATGTTGACAGATTTTCGAGCTATTTCATTCCTGAGTGGGCTACGAGGAAGCTGAGGTTCCTTGCCTGTATATCCGACATAACCCACGTTCCAACGGCGTGCATCGACGAGATTAGGGTAAGCAAGACAGGTGGACTGCCAGAGGAAAACTTTGAACAGTATCTGCCAGGGATCAGATGTGATTGGGGAACATGGAATGGCACACACTTCACACCCTACCTAGCGCTGAAACTGGAGGACACCATCTGCTTCAATCTGCTCGTTTCAATCACAAGCACACACTTAGGCGTGATGCAGCCTCCAGGCGTGTTCAACGAGTTAGGAGCGCCACCAAACTTCTTCAACGACACGTATACAAGACTAGCCTTCACACATATGTTCAGCTACGCCGAATACAGTGAGCTTGCATACCACAACGAGTCAATCGCGCCAGCAACCCCAATAATACGTGGGTTATCTCCGTCTCCACCAGTTGGCTGGCCAGCGGACGCGAAAGTTGGCAACATGACATTAGCTGTTGGCTACCTCAAAGTGGCATGGGGCGGTACATACATTGACTTAAACGGAAACGGTAGATGGGATCCAGGAGAACCCATACTCACGACGGGTGCGTTGTGGAACAATGGTTTCACGATGGACTTCGTGTACAACGAGGGCAATGTTGAGAGAGAGATAGCCTGCATCCTGCTTAGAGACGCTCTAAACAAGATAAACGCTGACTACGGAACCAAGTTCCACGGCAATGTGGTGTCCGTACCCTGGAGCGTATACAAACTCGAGCTCAGAGCACGCAAGCTGCCATTCTTCTTCGTCGACTGGGAGGCGAACCTCCCAGACGCACACTTCGCTGCATATAACTTCATGCACAGTGAAGGAATCGCAAATCTTCAAGGCTATGTAGGCGTCACAGAGTTTCCAAACGAGGAAGTTGACGAACACGTTGAGGCTGCAATAAACACTACAGTTTTTGCGGAGAGGCTCGGCAACTACACTTGGCTTAGAAACTACTATAAGGAAAATGCTCCAGGCTCTCCCTTAGCCCAGCCTATTAAGCGTCACTGGCGCAAAGTCTGGGTGAGAGGATGGGTATTCAACCCGTTGACAGACGGAATGCACTACGCCTATGACCTATGGAAACAACTTATTGCACCGCCACCAGAAATTGACTTGGAAGCAATTGACATACGCGTACGTTATCACTTCGTAATCGTTCTTGGGTCATCCCCTACAATCATGAAACCCACAGTTCCAATCAATATAACGGTTCAACGCTTAGACATCGTAGGACCTTGGATAAGCGTTATCGTTGCCCTCTGTAGGACAAACAGCACAGGCTACAAGGTTGTCATCGACACAAAAATTATTGCAATGGGTCCAGGATGGACAGAAACAGTATCATTCCTCTGGAACGAAACAGACCTCCCGGACTGCCAAGATCCATACTTGATAAGCGGAGAGGTCTGGCAAATAAACGGCAATGACCCGAACCCGGCAAACAACATTATATATGATACGGAAGAGGTTACGGTTGTTGACGCTGACTTTGATGACGACGGAGACGTAGACTATGACGACATCACCTACTTCATTCCCGCCTATATCGTATTCTGGTCAGGTGGAGGAAAAGACCCGAAGTGCGACTTGGACAAAGATTGTGACATCGACTACGAAGACATAGTACTTTTCGTCACCGCTTACATCACATATTGGACTGACCCATAAAAACCAAAAATAAACACCAACCACCATCCCCCTTTTTTCTTAGCAAAGAAAAGAAGTCTTTTAACAAATAGGAAAATGGCAATTTCCATAGGTTGGTGTGCGCAGTTTGATGATGGTTATGCGAATGATTGTTTGTTGGACAGCGAAGAGGCGAAAGCCGATGAGCAGAATAAGGTTTAGACTTTAGTGAATAGAAAAAAGAGGGGTTGTTTATTTTGCGCGTGGAAAATCCTCTATCTAAGGAGCTGTATGATGTTCTCCTTGTGAATCACTTCGAAGGAATTTCTGAGTAAGAAACATCGAAATGCCCATTGCCCACTTGCCAAAAAGGTTGATGGAATACTGCAAATATCTCTCTGATACATCCATTTTCTTGTTCTTTCCTTTATAACCAGTTTTTTGTCTGTAGAGTTTGTTAGTGTAACCCGAATTATGAACAATGATGTTTCTTCTGTAGAATCTTTCTTTAAACTGACTCCAGTCAGAAACCTCTGCCAATTTTAATTTGAATTTTTCCTCAAAATACTTAGCTAACTTATCCAAATCCTCATTAACAATATCAGCAATTTCCTTGTCAATGACTTGTTTTCTTACGTCTTCAATGTTGTCGAGTTTCAGCAAATCCTCGACGGTTATGCTTTTTTGGCTTGTCATCAGAATCCTCGGCTCATTCTGCATAGTGATTTGTAGTACTTTGGAGAGATAGTTTTCGAAAAGTGCAACTAAGTAAACCAAACTCATGTTTCGAATAAATGTAATAAAATATCTGGGGAAAATGTAAGCACGAAGACCATCAAGGAGCGCTTTTCCAATAGCAGTCTCTTGGTCCACGCCGAGAAAAGCTTGTTTAATGCCTTTTCTGTCAACTTCAGTTTTGGCTTGCATAGCAATCTGAGTAAATCTCTTCTGGATTTCGACCTGTTCCGTGAGCTTGCCGAGAAATTCATTCACTTCATTTTCCGCGATATCACCTTTCTTCAATCTTTGAATGAAAGCATCCATCACGTTCAAAAGCGCGTCTTTCTCGGATGCAAGGCGCTTGACTGCTTCAGGAACTATGGCATTAAGTTCCTCGACGACCAGTAAATCATACTTCAAAGACAAGAATGCCGTTATGTATGGATTTTCGTCGCCAACGAAACTCATCTCGCCTATCTTGTGCATGGAAACTTCCCTTGCTCTTTCATCCCTCTTGCTAAATTCAAACTCGTTTCACCTAATAAGCTTGCAAGTCTGTCTGTTTGTTTGTCTGTCTGGGTCAGAGAGAGAATAGGAGAGAGAAGGAAGGAAAGAAAGGTGTGTGATAGAAATTCTAGGGAAGACAAAGGGGGGGTTGTTTACTTGCGTTTTCTGAACAGTTGGATTCCTTCGATTGTTGTTACGTATTGGAATCCTGCTTCGATTAGTTTGGTTGCTTCTGCCGAAGTTGTTGCTCCTGCTACTGTGTATTCTTCGTCTGTGTAGGTTAATAGGTGCATGTATCTTTGGGTTGTCTGGAGTTTTTTGTGTCCCATTAATACCATGACTGTGTAAGGGTTGTTTATGTCGTATAGCTTTCTTGTGCAGAAGTAGTGTCTAAAATCGTATAGTCTTATCGTTTTTATTGATGGGTCTTGTAGTTTTTGGGCTAGTTTGTTTCTTGCTTTGCGGTATTCGTTGCCGTAGTGGTCTGCGTCTTTTTCTCCGAACAGTTTGTCGTTTGGTTTGAGGTCTTTCAAGATTATGCGTTCTTGGATTTTGGCTGTTAGGTTCGTCGTTATTGGTATGGTTCTTGGGTTTCCGCCTTTGGCTGTTGTTGGGTTCACGGTCTTGTGGTCTAGGTCTATGTCTTTGACTTTTAGGTTGCATAGTTCGATGGGTCTTAGTCCTGTTTCCATGCTCATCTGGAGTTTTATGCCTAATACTTTGGGTGCGTTGGCTATGAGCATTAGGAGTTTTTCTTTCGTTGGTAGGGCTATGTTCTTTGCCTCTTGCTGGTATTTTGGCATGTTCCATTGGATTTTGTAGCGTTTGCAGTAGCGGTTGTATGCGATGCAGAGGTTCTTCTTGTAGCTGTCTGAGGTTTTGAGGTTGGCTATGAACATTTTTACTGCCTCGGGTTGGTTTAGGCTTGTGTGTTTGCCTATGTGTGTTAGTGCTTTTCTTGTGAACCTTATTGTGTAGTCGCTTTTGTTGTCGTTCTTCATCCGGATTAAGACGTTTAGGATTGGGGCTGTGTTAGTCGTCAAAAGGGGTGGGTTACGGTCAATTTGGGGTGGTGTGCTGGTCGTAACCCGCCTTCTGTTCAAAGACGGCATTCAGCTAAACGGGCTACCCGCGCCTCGCGCAGACAGCTCCTAGGCGCCTATTTGCCCTTTCACCTCGCAGGACAGCCGTTTCACCGGTTTCGCACTCAAACATCCTCAACGAATCACACTCTTCGCATCATCGTCACAGTGAGAGTGGACGTTTCGTTTCTGCGCTGTTGCCAGGGCTCTCACCCTATCATTCTTGCGGATGCTGCGAAGTCTGCGTGGTGGGCGGAGTTTCCTCACGCTCAAGAGAGCGCGACAGCCGTCCGCCAGCTCACCAACCCAAAATATCAATGAGGCGGAAGGTTTGAGATAAGAGTTTTGATTTTTTGGCATGGTGTTCTAAAGTATAGATTTAAGAGTTTACCTCAACAATTATCTGTAGGTTCCATGAGGGCTTACCGTTGCCGCTCTCTTATACGTTTAAGCGTCTGATTCGCTCTTGGCAGTTGTACATAGCCTTACTGCTCGGCGTCCTACTGGCATCAACCTTCTTCGCTGGCATAAACATGGGCGCAGACACAGCAGCCAACCAGGCGTTAGACCAAGAACTCAGCAAGGTTCTAGTGGACGTGTATGTTACCCCAAGTTCTGATTCCATGACTGGCAGGAAATTCGGATTGCTGTCTTCTCAAAACGTTACCTCAGCAATGGAGGCAATACTGGACATCGAAGGTGTAGTCGGCGTAGAGGTACAAACAAGAGCTTATGCTCCAGCGCAGGTGCCTGGCAAAAATCTTTCACGACCGAGTTTCAGCGTGGTTGCGATTTCCCAAGGATCTCGAGTCTATAAGGGATGGATAGGAGGTGCACCAACCATACAGGCAAATGAGACGTATGTTTGGTCGGGCTCAGATGACGCTGAACTATTCGCTGTCGGCAACGTTATTCCTTTGAACTTTACCGTTGGGAGCTCTTCTGGCTTTGGAAACTACGCGCTTTGCACCGTTCCTATGAATTTGACCGTTGCAGGCTTCGTTGAGTTAAGCGATGAAGCATTTGCATTGGTGGCTGGTCAATTTTATGGCATTGACATCATTGCCTTTAAACAGTATTACCCAGACAACCTCCTGATAGTGAGCTGGGAGAGAACCTTAGCCAGATTAGTTGACTCTATATACAAACTGTCACCCGACTACAGCTATGTCGAACCAGCAATTTACGTCTACCTTGACCATGCTAATCTCATCAGTCCATGGGACGTCTCCGGATCCATAAGTAGATTGAGGGAGGTTACATTCAAAATCAACAACGCAGTCTCAAAATACTATCTAACCGCCTCCAACCAGTTGGAAAACGTTTTAAACAATTATCAAGGCGTGTCGTTCGGGATGCGCTTTACCTTCATTATTGCCGCTTTGCCCGTAATTTTTGTTGCTTGGTACATGGGTTCAACTGTTTCTCACGTGTCTTTCAACATGAGGCGCCAAGAAATTGGTCTTCTATTGACAAAAGGGTTCTCGAAACGCCAGCTCCTGCAAATGTTTCTCCTTGAGGCTTTGCTAATAGCGTTACTGGGAGGTGTGATAGGCATAGTGCTGAGCCTCTCTCTAAGCCCGTGGTTTGTGTCAGCAATAGGAGGCCAGTTTGGCGGCACACCTGTGATAGGTCCAGAGAGCATTGCTTTGACGATGGTTTTCGCTCTCATCATAACTTTTCTTTCAGTCTATCGCCCGGCAAAAAGAGCCTCTAACATGGCTGCCGTGGACGCCTTGAGAGCGTACATGTACATAGAAGAGGCGAAACCTTACAGACAGATGTGGCCTCGGGTTGCTCTGATATTCGGTTCTTTCAAGCTTGTGGTTCTTCTATCAGGCATTAATTTTCAGGCAGAATTGGCGCGGTTCGGGTTTCCTCCAGCAAACATCCTCCTCTTTATTTTGTTAACTGCACTTGTCATCGTTGATGGCGTCCTAACATTCATCGGACCATTTCTGTTCTTCTGGGGCTTCACAAAAATCTTCATCGGCGGATCGCTAAAGTTTCAAGAAGTCACGGCGAGGGCTGCCAAGTTCTTAGGTGATTTAGGAGATCTCGCCACAAAAAGCGTTCAAAGAAACCCTGCTCGGGCGGCTGCTGTTGCGTTTCTCATAGCCTTCATCATAGGTTACAGCGTTCAAATAATTGGAACCTTAGCCAGTGAGCAAGACTTCGCGGTGCGCCAAACCCATTTTACGGTTGGCTCAGACATATGTGCTACATTAAGCTCGCCTGGTAACGCCTCTGAAGTCATGAACACCATACGCAGCAACGTGTCACATATCAAATCCATAACGGTTGAATATTCTTTCTGGGGATCATCAGGTTTTGGAGGTCTCGGAGAGAGATTGGAGATGAGGGCGATTGACCCTAACACATGGCTTTCCGCGGCCTACTATGAGAGTGACATGTTCAGTGGAAGAACGGTTGAGAACGCCTTTGAAGCCATGCGTTTAAACAACTACACCGTCATTTTGGAGCGCAACTACGCCAAGGCTCTTAAAAAGAATGTGGGCGATTTAGTCTCGATAACCTTTGGTGAAAAGAACAGTGAAGAGTTGACCATCGCAGGGTTTTTTGGAATAGAGGCTCCTCAGTCTACAGATCAGACACAGCAGCAGTATTATCACTATACCAAGTATTGGTCCTATGTTCCCGAAGGATTATACAGGGAGTTGGGAGAAGAAGCAGTAGGTTACCACACAGCCAGAATATTAATCAAGTTGGAAAGCGACGCAGACGGAAGGACTGTGGCTGACCAGATTCGCAAATTAGACCTCGACGAGGTCGGTTCCGTGTCTTCTGTAGCTGAAGAACTTGAGAAGCAGCAGAGCAACTTTGCAGTCATGGGTTCACTTAATATTCTACGTCTCGGCGTGTTTTTCATAGTAGTTGCTGCTTCCGTTGGAACCGCCTTGGTGACATTGGTCAGTTTGAGAGAGAGGAGTCGTGAGGCATCGATAATGAGTGTTAGAGGGCTGTCTTTCAAGCAGTTGGTCATCATGCTCCTTACAGAAAACTTGTCTGTTGTAATATTCGCAGTGCTCTTGGGCGGGGTTGTGGGACTAATATGGGTGCGTGGAACCATTGCCTCCCAAAACGCGATGACCGTAATGGACAACCCAATAGCCAGACGCATGGTGCTTCCGCTTGAAGCCATCTCAACTCTGCTCATTTCTTTAATCCTCGTGTTCGCGTCTACAATCACACCGGTCATCTTTATGGCTAGGAGATACGGTTCAAGGTTAGAAAGAGTGGTGCGACAGGTTTGAAAGGCGCAGAAATAACCGTCAAAGACCTGATTAAAGTGTATCGCCTCGGCAAGGTGGAAGTCCAGGCCCTACGCGGACTAAGCATGTCGGTTAAAGAAGGCGAAGTAGTCTCCATAATCGGACCGAGTGGAAGCGGCAAGACCACACTGCTCAACATCGTTGGTGGATTGGACACCGCAACTGCGGGCAAAGTTGTAGTTGGCAACACAGATGTGACAGCGCTCTCAACACCACAACTTATCGATTACCGACGAAAAATAGTTGGCCATATCTTCCAAACACTCAACCTAATCCCGACCCTAACTGCTGCCGAAAACATAGAACTGCCCATGATTGCAATGAATGTACCTAGAAGCAAGCGAAACGAACGGGTAAAGACATTACTCGAGGTCGTGGGCTTAACTGCAAGAGCCAACCATAAACCAGATGAGCTGAGCGGTGGCGAGCAACAGCGCACAACTATGGCTGCGGCTTTGGCAAACGACGCCCCAGTTATTCTGGCGGACGAGCCGACTGGCGAGTTAGATACTGTCAACGCTAAAATTGTGGTTGAGTATCTTGTGAAAATAAGTCGAGAACTGGGCAAAACCATAGTTATGGTGACGCATGACCCCAACGTAGCAAGGCATGCAGATAGAATCTTACGCATCGAAGACGGCACAATCAAGGCGGCGCTTACACCAGCCCAAATCGTAGAGCCTGTTGCTGCTTTATCCTACGTTGACCAGCTTAAAGCCAGACTCGCGGACATAGACACTCAACTCGAGAAGTTAGATGAAGACTTCAGGACTGGCAAGACAAGCGGCGACGAGTATGCAGAGCAGAGGCAAAGACTCAAACAAACTAAGGCTGGCTTACAAGACGAGCTGCACCGAATGGGCGTGGTTATCTAAAGCTCTTTCAATCGCTTGCAGAGTAAACGACCCTTCCTCCAACAATCGTCATTTCAACTCTGATGTCTTTGATTTTTTCTGGTTTTACCTCAAATGGATTGTGAGACAGCACTGTTAGGTCAGCGTACTTACCCGCCTCGATGGATCCCTTGCCTTTTTCTTCAAATGAAAGGTAAGCAGCATTGATAGTGTAGGCTCCCAATGCTTCCTCCACCGTAATGCGCTCTTGCGGAAACGACTCCCTAGCCACAGCCGCCCAAATTCCCAAAATCGGACTTATGGGTTCCACTGGAGCATCTGAGCTAGCTGCCACCCGAATACCGCTTTTTATCAGTGACTTGAAGGGATACGTCCATCGCGCTCTCTCTAGTCCCAAACGATTGCCTACCCAAAAATCTGAGACCACAAAGTGCGGCTGTATTGAAACATCTAGACCGAGCGCCCTAATCTGTTCAATCAAATCTGGGTTCAAAACTGAAGCGTGTTCTACGCGGTGCCTTCGCTTTTTGATAACTGTCTTGTCCAAAGTTTCCCTGAATGCTTTTAAAGTTTCACTAATGGCTAAGTCGCCGATGGCATGAATCGCGATTTGGAAACCAGCCTCATCCGCGGCCTTTAGCATTGATTTAAGTTCGTTTAAACTATAATTGAGCACGCCTTTTGTTGTCGGGTCGTCTGTATATGGTTCTTGCAAAGCCGCTGTCCGTGCTCCTAGTGAGCCATCTGCTAAGATTTTAGCACACCCAAGTTTTAAGAAGGGGTCGTCGCTAACAAGCCTTTTTCTAAAATCATCAAGGCAATCTATTGGAATCACCAAGTAAACTCTAAGAGGCAATTGGTTTCGCTTCCTCAGCTGGTGCAAGGCACGGGTTTCATTTGATTGGTAGGCGAACCAGTGAACGCTTGTTAACCCAGCCTTAACAGCTTCCTTGCACGCTAATCTGCAAGCCTTAAGCATTTCCTCGTGGCTTGGTTTGGGTAGGCTCCAGATCATGTCGTTTGCCTTTCCACAGAGAATGCCCGTTGGCTCACCAGTTTTTAAGTCTTTGTCAACCAACTCTCCCCACGACTTGGCTGTTTCCTTGCCTATTTTGGCTATTTCTAAGGCTCGACTGTTTGCTACGCTCACGTGTCCACAAACTCGGCTGAGAACAACGGGATTAGCGAGTGAAACCTTGTCCAAGTCCCAGCGGGTTGGATACCGCTTCTCTTTGAGGCGGTCTTGGTCCCATCCTCGACCCAGAATCCACGTTCCCTTTCCCATTGCTTGCACCTTCGCCTGCAGTTTACGCTGAATCTCTTTAATCGATGAAACGCTTCTTAACTCCAACCAAGGCAAAGGATGCCTCAGCTCGATCATGTGGGTATGAACATCAATAAAACCTGGAACAACAGTTTTCCCATACAAATCAATGATTTCTGTTTTTTTGCCAACCAATCCCTTGACTTTATCATTAGTGCCGACTTCAATGAATTTTCCGTCCTTGATTGCAACAGCTTGCGCCCTAGGTTTTTTCTTATTCATTGTAATTAAATTAGCACCGATTAGAACCATGTCCGCCTGCATTTTCTTCAAATCTCATTTCTAGTCGTTGATAATCGAAACGTCAACGTATAACTTTAGCGCGAGCGCACCTATTGACCTTTTGAAGAACAAACATTACGCTCGGAAAATCTTTTATTTTAAAATAAAACTATTCCAGAAGACCGAGGTGTCGATTTGGGAAACAGCTCTGGAAGTTTGTGGCTCGGAGCATTCGTAGGTTTCATCATCATCGTTGTTCTAGGTGCGATCTTGCCCATAATTGGTCATCTGATTGGTGGGCTAGTTGCGGGGCTAATAGCTAGGGGCGGAATGGGCAGAGGAGCACTAGCCGGCTTTCTCGCTGGAATATTCGGCGGCATAGTTTTCACCATAATCGCTTTTCTGTTCGCAGGGGCGGCAGGTGCAATCATGGGTGGACTAATAGGTGCAGCCCTTGGAGGAATAATGGGCGCAATTGTGGGACTCGCGGTAATCATACTAAGCTTCTTCGGAGCAATAACAGCCGCCATCGGAGGATTAATCGGCGGAGCAATAGCAAAATAACAGTTCAAAAATTCTTCACTGCTTCTTAACAACCCTCGACATTACGTGTGTTGTGCATTATTTGTTGGTAAAAATCTATTAACATATTCTCCGAACTATCAATATGATTTCCATGTCTAAATCAAAACCATCCCAGGATCTGGCGCAGATAGAATCAGAGTTGAAGGGTAAGACCCTGCTAGTTTATTGGTACATGCTGCGGTCGTTTGGTTCTCAGGTCGGCGTGCGTGAGATTCAGCGTTCACTTAAGCTCTCCAGCCCCAGCGTAGCAGCTCATCATTTGGAAAAGCTGGTTTCACTTGGCTTGGTTGACAAGAGTCGAACAGGCGAATACTACCTAACACAGGAGGTGAGAGTTGGCTTGCTGCGCTTTTTCACCCGGCTGGGCCGCTTCCTAGTTCCCCGCTATCTGTTCTATTCTGTTTGGTTCTCCACCATGCTGATCGTTTATCTAATGTATTACCGACACGACGGAAGCGTTCACAACCTAGTAGCTGTCATTTTCGGCGCCATGGCAAGCTTCATTTTATGGTTTGAAACTGTTCGACTGTATAGGGAGAAGCCGTTCTAACACGTGAACAGGGTGTTCTAAAACGTAGATTTAAAAGACCTACCAGTTCAATAGACATGTGAGAAGGCAAACAAAATGAAAAAAACAATGGGGTACGTTGCTACTGCCATACTATTGGGCTTCGTGGTGATGATGATGCCTTTAGCCCTTGAGACTGGACCAGCAGGTTTTTCTAATTTTGGATGGAGAGGTGAAGCTCAAGGAGTCACTGGGGGTAAGGACAACTATTTTTCACAGCCCCTTGGAATTTCCAGTCAGCCTTCGAACATACTGCCTTCCAGTCTTGTCTTCTTTTCAGGGTTGATTGTAGCCCTAGGTGTCTATGTCATACTCAAAAAGTGGGTTACCTAAGAACCAAACCTCGGTTATATACAATTTTTTACCAAACATCTAAAGTATTAAATACACAGCGAAGCTAAACACAAGGATTCGTAAAAGAGGAGGAAGAATATGAATAAGAAATCTGTGCTTTTGCTTAGCCTGCTATCGTGGACTCTCTTCTTTGGAATAGTGACCCACACAGCTCAAGCAGATATATCATCCTGGAAATGGCTTGGATACACCTTCAATGGCTACGATGCATTCCACCGCACTACAGTTTACGCGTACGAGGAAAAATCAACCGCCACGATCAGTTTGGCAATTTACAACGACTACGTCAGCGGCAGACCCCTCAACATCTCGACTCTTAAGGTGGGCATGGACTGGGGCAAAAACTACACGTCAACGATGACTTCTTTGAACCAACCGTTTGTCATACCGTGGCATGAGACTCGCGTCATCCCCATTGTTTTCATTGTTCCAAACTTGACCGAGGTTTCCAACAAAGCTCAGTATGGTTATACTATCTACTTAGAGTACGTGAATGCTACTACTGGACCACGAAAGGTCATTGGCTCAGACAAAGATTTCGCTGGCACTAACTTCGTTGTGTATTCATCTGATCAAGTCAACGCTCAAAAAACTAACCAGATAGTTGAAGAAATGCTTGACACGACTTCTGCCAGTGACTTCAACAGCACCAAAGCCAAACTAGACTGGATAAAGGCTGAAAACGAAACCTTCGTAGCTGGAATGCTCTATAGCCAAGGAGACTTCGCTGGTGCCAAAACCCATTACACTACTGCTCTTTCATTGATCAACCAAGCGTTGGCAGCGGAAGAAGACAAGGGCGGAGGCTTTGATGCCGCTCAAGTGAAGGTGATGGAAGCTCAGGCAAAATCTTTGGAAGCAACCGCCAACTATATGAACGGTCTTTCGAACATGTGGGTTCTCATCGGCGTAGCAGCGGTTCTATTTGCCATCGGCTATATCATCCGAGGACTAGGCGCCCTGCGTAGACCCGCAGTAGCAACCACGTAACCTCTTTCTTTTTTTGTTTTTCCTAATTCTTTAGTTTAGCCCACTGCCTTTCGTGCATATGTCACGTAGCCTGTGTGTCCAGTCATGAGGGTTTCTGGACGCGTTTTGCCTCTTTCAGTTTGCATACCACGCATTATACATTCAATGGTTTCGACGTCAATGAAGTTGCCTTGCTGAAGAGCTTCAACAGTTTTTACCACTTGGTCGATAGTTGGGCTGAACGAAACCAATGTGCCGCTTCCTTTGAGGGCTGAGTAAGTGTGAGGGATAACTAGCCACGGTGTAGCTAAATCGAGTATAACTGCGTCTACCTCGGTTTCGTCTATGCTCATAGTGATGTCTTTGTTCTTGAGTTCCACGTAATCGAGCAGGTTGGCTCGTTTGAGGTTTTTCATCGCTGTCTGGGTGAACTCTGGGCGAATCTCGTAGCTGTAGACTCGTCCGTCTGGTTTGATATAATGAGCTATGGCGGTTGTTAGGGCGCCTGTTCCTGTTCCCGCTTCTACTACTCTACTGCCGGGTCCGATTCCGCTGAACAGCACAATGAGAGCAACATCTTTAGGATAGGTTATCTGTGTCTTACGCTGAGACTTGAATATGTAATCACTTAAGATTGGCTTTAAGGCTACGAATTCGGTCCCCATGTTGCTCAAGACGCGGGTTCCATATGGCCTGCCAATCAACCCGTCGAGTTGAATGAAGCCCTTGTGCGTGTGGAAGCTCTTGCCCTTTTCCACCTTCACCAAGTATGTTCTCTTGCGGTTCAGGTAGAGTAGGATGTCGTCGCCCTCGTTTATGATTGGCTGAATCAATGTGATTGCCTGGATTGTTTGTTTTAGTTTAGTTTAGATATGAATGTTATGTCTTAATTTTTGTAGCCATTTCGCAATTCTATGGGGAATACTTGAACGGGTGTTTGGCTCTTTCCTTGTTTTCTAACATTTCGTTTACGGTTGGTCTGTTTTCTATGACTTTTCTTATGGCGTGGCGCATGGCTTTGTAATTGTTAATGTAGACACGTTGGCGGTCAACAGCGGTTGGATGCACAAACACGCTGGCAATTATGATTAGATCGTCTACAGCTTTTTTAGGTATTGTTCCGTCAGCCACACTGTCAACAACCGCCTTAGCCACGGCTGTTTGCGCTGGTCCATATACCATGCTTGCCTGCCTCATGCTTTTAATTGTGACTGTTGGAATGATTATGGTTGCGGGTTTAACGGCGAGGTTGGGCTCGAGTATGGCTAATAGAGGCTCATGACCCGCTGAAGGCGTTGCTTTAGCTTTGGCATAGGCTTCGCCTACGGGTCCTGTTCTCTCGCCTATAATTAGGTCTATGTGTGCGACTTCGGCATCTTTCCCAGCTAAGGCCTCGCCTATGCGCAGTTTGAAGTCTCGAATGACCTGCGGGGTGATGTCGATGGCCATGAAACGCTCTTCGAGTGTTTTCTCTGCGATTTCAAATTTGATGGGTTTAGGGTTGATTTTGCCTATCTTTTCTAGGTCTAAGCGGAGTTCTTCTCTTTCTTCGTATGTAAGTTCTCCCCCTACACTGAGTGGCAAGCGCACTGGACCTACTTTCATGGTCATCATGTTTAGCGCTTCTTTGGTGCCAACTGGTCCACTCTTAGCAATTATTCTAGCGATTTTCTGAACCTTATATTGTAGTTCTCTGGCTGTTTGCAAATCGCCTTTTTGAACAGCCTTGTAGACCTGAACCCAGATGTCAGGCATGATGTTGGCGCTGGCTAATACTGCGCCCGAGCAACCAGCAGCTAGGGCTCCAACAACTATTTCGTCGTGTCCACACAGCACATTGATTTTGTTGCGCACTTTCTCCAAGACAGCCAGTATATAGCCCAGCTGACCGCTGCTGTCCTTCAAGCCAACTATGTTTGGGATCTGAGCTAAGTCCTCAACCATCTGCCACGTTAAGGGCACACCCGTACACTGAGGAATATTGTAAAGAATCATAGGCAAGTCAACTTGACTGGCAATTGTATCAAAATGCTCGTATATACCCCTGTCAGCAGGCCTGAAGTAAAACGGAGTAACAACCAAGACGGCATCTACACCTGCGTCTTTCGCATACCTGGTCATTTCTAAGGCTTGACCAGTTCCACTGGCACCCGTTCCAGCAACAACTCTAACCTTTCCATTCACCTCATCAATCACAATGTCGATAACCTTCCTCTTTTCTTCAGTTGTGAGATTGACAAACTCACCCGTGGTGCCACAGGGCACAACGCCACTAACACCTAACTCTATACAACGGCTAACCAGATTCCTCAACGCTTCCTCGTTCACGCGCTTGCCGTCTTCATCGAAAGGCGTCACCAAGGCTGGTAGAATTCCTTCAGGCTTAAACATGGCTAAACCTCTGATTAGGTTGACTTTCTTGTTGGAATGTTAGTAATAAAATCAAACCCATACTTTATATTTTCCTAAAAACAATCACTGCTTCATCAGAGGCTGTTACATTTGGCTTACGAAAAAAACAAAATTTCCGAAGTCGTGAAAAAGAATGAGAAGATGGAAATAGATTGCTTAAGAAATCTGATTGGCTTCCCAACCTGCTACAATAAAAATCATGACATGAAGCCTATCATCAAGAAATTGACCGAAGAGTTTGAGAAAAGAGGATATCAAGTTCAACTCTTTCCGACAACTGGAGCGCCTGTTGTCGTGGCTGAGATGAACCGCGGCATGGATAAGACGCTGCTCTTTTACAACCACTATGATGTCCAACCTGAAGAACCGCTTGAAGAGTGGAAGTCTTCACCCTACAATTTAACAGTAAAGAATGAACGACTGTATGGTAGAGGCGTAAGTGACAACAAGGGTCAACTCGTCGCCAACCTTTTCGGCGTCCAAGCGGCTTTTGAAGCTGGATACGAACCAAAATGCAACATACGGTTCATAATAGAAGGGGAAGAAGAAGCAGGAAGCCTTCACCTTGGCGAGTTCTGTAAAGCTCATCCAGAGCTCTTGAAGTCTGACGGCTGCGTTTGGGAGGAAGCAAGTGCTGCAACTAACCAGCGAAGCGAAATATACGCTGGTGTGAAAGGTGATGTCTACTTTGAACTCCACGCCAAGGGTTTTCACATAGACGCCCATTCAGGTCACGCACCTATCGTGATTAACCCTGCTTGGAGGCTTGTCTGGGCGCTTTCAACTCTCAAAAATCAAAACGAAGAGATTCTTATAGACGGCTACTATGACGATGTTATTCAACCACGAAGGGAAGAACTCCAACTGTTTGAGAAGTATCCACCCGAACTGATAGAACAATACAGGCAGCTGTACAAAACCGAGAAGTTTCTGCTTGGGAGAGAGGGCATCGAATTCTGGAAAGAACTAACCCTTAGACCCACATGCACTATTTGCGGCATATTGACTGGATGGACAGGACCGGGCTCCAAGACGGTTATCGGAAAAGAAGCCATGGCAAAAGTAGATTTCAGACTCGTCCCCAACCAAGGAGTGGAGAGAGTTCAGAAACTCTTGCGAGAGCACCTAAGTAAGCATGGGTTTTCCGACATAGAAATCAAGCTTCTCTCTGGTTATGAGCCGAGCAGAACGCCCATCGACCATCGGTTTATTCAATTATTAGCGAGATTATCTAAAGAATTCAGCGGGATAGATCCAGTTTTGATTCCGTCTTCGCCAGGGTCTGGTCCAGCCTACCTGTTTGGAGACTACACACCATGGGCTTCATGTGGCACGTTTGATCCAGAGAGCAACATTCACGCGCCGAACGAGAGCATGAGACTCAACGATTTCAAATCTATGACTGCCTTCGTAGCTGCAATAGCAATTGAAATCGGAAAAATCTAAAAAAAGAAAGATGCAGGAGAACTATTTCGGTTTCGGTATGGCTAGGTCTTTTGCTCCCACTTTTGACGGTTTGGCTTCGGGGTAGTTCTTGTCTACGAGTTGTATGATGGTTTCAGCGTTCTTGACCTTTTCTCGTGCACTGAAAGCGAGGCTTTCTGGGCTTGTCCAAGGTTTGTACATGGCTGAGACGCTGGGTCCAGGCTCGATTTTGAAGTAGCAGGGCGCGGTCACGCGGGCTATTTCAGGCGTCTCCCATAGTCGGTTGAACCCTCCAAAGGAGTCGAACAAGTAGACGTGCACATCGATTGGGATGTCAACTGCTTTTCTAATTGCCGCCAACATGGGCAGAGTCAAGTCGGCAACTGGATTGAACGTGTTTGCACCTAACATTTCTAGCACTTTGGCGCCTGCGGGGTTTGCGTGTCCTGCAAAAATCGACACTTTGAACACAACATCCTTCGGTATGTCGCCTGCCTTACGCATCTGAGTCAACAGCCAGAGCAAGCCCTCGTCAACGACGAGGAAGCCTCTGAATCCGAAGTCGATGCTGCGTCTAATATCGGCTATTACGTAGGCTAGGTTGTCGCTTCCCCTGAAGCGTATGCCTGAGACAGCGCCTTCGGGTGTTCGGATTTGTCCGCCTAGGTCCCAGAGTGTGCGTGGACCTGGGGTGACGATGACTTCGAGTTTGGCGTCGTGTGCTAGTTTGGCGAATTGTTCCATTTCTTTGTCGCTGAGGAGTGTGGCGCCCATGACCATGGAAATTAGTCGGTGGACTGGGATGTCTCGTTTTTCCATTTCATCGATTACTGCTTCGAGTGTTGATGGTCGTTCAATTCCTGAGATTTCGATTCGGTAGTGGCATTTGTCTGGAAAGCGTTTTTCTGAGGTTGGTAGGTTGTATAGGTCGCGTCCTGGTATGCCGTGCTTTTCCATCATTTTTCGAATTTTCTCCAAGTTCATCGCTTCCTTTTTTGGATAGGGGTTTTCTAATGGTGTGTGGTTTTGACTAATAAGAATGTTGATGTTTTTGTTGTTGTTTTCTGGTGGGATAGGCTTAGTATGAGTGTGCGAGAATTTTTTGTGGTGTGAGGGCTGAGTGTCTGTTTGTGTTTTGGTTTGTGTTCTTGTACTGAGGTTTGTTTCGGGTTGGGTTTGAGGCTCGTTTAGGGCACTTTCAATGTTGCCAAAAGTGACTCGTTAACGATTGTTGTGGATGTGTGTCTGTGATTTTATTTTCAGAAGAAGAAGGCGACTAGCGCCTTATACCTTCTTCTACCTGCCATGGATAAGCCTGTGTGTGCGTGGTGGTAGTGGTGAGGCTGTCTATAGTGCCACCACTACACAGTTGGCTATGTACCGTTAGTACAGATGTGGAGGAATCCAAATTGGGTCCACCTGGGAAAGCCATAACAGATGGGTAAAGAGGACAAGTGCACTTTTAGACTCCTTGCATATGATTAAACTCTCTAGTGATATCGTCTTACTCTTCGTGTTGACCAGAGAATACTGGCTCAAAGGCTCTATGCTATTTCTGTGAACTCGTGATGACTACAGTTACACAAAGTCTCGCAGATTACATGTAATAATTTCATGAAGAATGTTGGGACTTCGAGCGTGTATGCTTAAATTATAAAGATAGTGAGATTTCCGTAAATTAATAACTACCGTGAAACTCATGTTGTCACTTCCAGATTTTGTCTATCTTTCCACATTTACTGCATTTCCTTACAGCGTATTTCTTTCTATCAATAATAGTCACAAGTTCATGTCTGCAACTAATTACTTCCCATTTTTCTAATCCTTTCCGAATTCTTTTATCTACATTCGGTTCTGAGATAAAACCCCATTCATCAAAACGAGGGTTAGGAGCCATTTTGAATGTCTTTTTGGCTGTATCAACTTCGAGTCGCATATTAACAAAACATAATTCTTCAAGAGTCACGCTTCCTCCGCTACTCGACATAAATTTAAGTTCTTTAGGTGTGAGCAGAAAATTCTCTCCATGCCTCCACATATCAGCACGAAGATTGATGGGAGATTTTTTTGCATTGATTTCCGGCTCAATGTCTCTAGCTTTTCGTCTTAATCTAAGCCATTGGAATTCTGATTCCAAGTCCCAAGGCAGAGGGTTTCCAGAAATCCATTCATTGCGCTGTATTTCTGCAACCAGATTATCTTTCTGGTCATATAGCTTGATTGAGATTTCCAGCTTGCCTTCGTTGATTTCAATTGAAAGTAAATCTTCGCCATCTATGAGTATGAAGTGCCCATCCCCTATGAGTTGCACAGCACCAGTATTAATAACTGGCGTCTTTTGATTGACTTTGAGTTTTCCTTCAACGAATCCTTTTTCAATATTGTAAGGATTTGCTTTGTAGGATCTTTGTTCTTCTTCTAACATAGCTCCTACAGTTGCTTCATGATGATGTGTCGGACAAAGTAGCATTATGTCTTTAGGATCTTGTGAATCCTCAACGATATGGTGATATTGAATAATAGGAAAGCCACATTTGCAGCAACCAAATCCAGCTTCTTGTCGAACTTGCCTCTTGATAGATTCTGGTATACTGGTCAAAATCTTCTGCCCTTCGTCAAAATAGAATATTTCTTCTTAAATTATAAAGGCATCCTCCAGAAGCTACCTTAATGACTATTGATGCCTTAGACTTTTTAGGTTAAGGGACAGCTACTATACTCTAACTATGATAAATAGAAAAAATAAAAAAGAGCAACGCCTGCTGCCACCGAAACGGTTTAGAAAATTTCTCGAATGACTTATGGAATGGCTCGATTCGGCTACAGTTAGCCTTGTTCTTCTTCCTGACTGCTAGACGGTTCTGTAGCTATGGAGGGCTTAACTGTGTTTACTGATTACTGCTCTTACATTTACAGTTCTAATCAGTTCTTTCGGTTCTGCTATAAATGTAGACTTTTCCATAAGTCGAGAATAATACAGAAGAAAACATCAGGCGTTTTGAATATGCTTTCGTCTATTGAATCAATGAGGCTTAATGCAGCAAAACCCATGTCCTCTTCTATCAAACTTTTCTTTTTTTCAATGTCAATTTTTCCAGTTTTAATCAGGATATCCAATAATTCCTTGTTTTTATCTGAGAGTTTTTCCCTTGGTACTTTCTCTGCAACATATAGAGCGTTTATTGACCTCAAAGTGTCAGTGACTAATCTTGCATATACTATATTAATCGGAATATTTGATTTCCATTGTTCATGTTTTTGCTTGTATGTATCTGGAGTTTCTTTCATGAAATACTTCCAGTATCGCTCTACCCAGTCATTTGGGTAAGCTCTCATTACCATCGAAAAAACTTCATAGTGGTTTCTATCTCTGTCTAGTTGTGAAATTATCTGACTTCCGAAATTCTGTTGGTTTCTTGCCTTGTAGAGTCTCCATAGCGTTCCGTAACTGCTCGGATGGATGCTACTGTCACCTCTTTGCTCTGCAAGGTGACATAATTCCTCAAAGATTCCATTCTTCTGATATTTCCTAAGGTCTGTGATGTCTTCTCTCCCTCGAGTGCTTTCGTTTAGATGCTTAACAAAAAGCACGATGCAACCAATGTTTTTTTGGCTTTTGGCAAACGCTGGATTAGGCGATTTATCATATTCAATTGTTTGGTCATTTAAGATGCGTCTGAGACTATTCTCAACTTCTGGGTCTGTGGATTCATAGAAGAAATAGACCTGAATTAGTTTGTAGTTTTCATTTAGTAGTTCAGTTATGTCTGTGTTCTCTCTTAAGCATTCAAGAAAAAGGCGTTTTAGGTGCTTGAAATCTCTATTTGAGACTTGTTTGTTCATGATTCTGAAGCGGATTTTCTCTCTTCCTCTTTTTCGTAAGATGCTCATTTAAATGCAAGCCTTGATTCTTCTCTTCTCACTATTACCTTTACACATGTTTCACAATTTTAATCAATTCTGTAGGTTCTGCTAGTATCTTACCACACTTCTCACATTTTGAGATTTCTGATGGTTCATACATGGGAATCATAACCTTAACCTTAGGCTCTATCGGATTAGGTTGTTCTAGGAAAATCTTGTTGACTGAAACCCGACCAATGACCACGATTAGAGCATTACATTCATAAACTTTCTATGTAACTTGTTTGAGCCATCTTCCTTTGTTTGACATGCACTTCCCTTTTCATTAAAGATTTAGGAGAAAACTCCGAACAATGTTAAACATAGGGTGTAAAGGAACATGCCAATATTTGTGGAATGGGAGTGGAAGGAAAAAACAAAGACTTTTTTGACCATCTTTCATTCCTGGGACGACAAAAAGAAGACTAACCTGAGAATGAGGACTGAAAAGGATGACTTTGAGACTGTTGTTTATTTAGATGATATCCAGCGAGGGGAGTTTGTTCCTGTCGAAACAATTCCATTTGAATACCAAACAACTAGAGCTTATTTGTCATGGGCTCCTTCTCACTCTGAGTTCTGTTTCCTAACTGAAGTGCTTGCATATGCGAATTTAATCAACGGACTGAAACTTAACGACAAAAGAAAACTAATACCTAAACTAGAGGGAAAAGTCAACAAATGCAAAGGCGCAGAAGGACGTGAGTATGTCAATTTTGAAGTTCATTCGGAGCTGTTAAATTCTATGCCAGAGGGAACGATGGTCTCTTTTGCTCGTAGAAATAGTATCAGTTTTGAAGTGCGTTTAGAATATCTGGAATATCTCAGAAAGCTATTGAAATCTTACCTTAAGTAAAATCTTGATTTGCTCATGGTTTTCGTCACAGAATAACGTAGTAGAAAAGAAGTATTTGAATGGATACGAACTGGACAGAAAACCATTGAGCTTAGGAGAGGCAGAGCAAGACAAGGTGGATAAGGCAGTCTTTCTCAACTCATCTTGAACCCTAGAAGAATGCCAGTCCGAAGGCTCCACTAAACTTCTAAATCAATCAGCGTCTCAACAGCCTTTTTCACGAAATAGGAGCATTTTTCATCACGCACGTTTAGCTTTCGCATTCTCTCGAGTTCTTCAGGATTAGTTAAATCATATCCGATGAGTTCTCTACAGAAGGCGCTGCCACATGCTCTCACAAATTGTTCATAGAATTCTCGAGCCAGCTTGTACGCCTTTTCTTTCTCTTCCAACGTTGTCGTGTTAGTTCCATGCTTTAACCCAATAGCCATTACGGCGCCTGTTAATGCTCCACACAGCGAACCACATCTCCCTATTCCCCCTCCAAAAGCAGTGGCTATTTTTGGGGTTAGCCTGCTTTCACGTATGCCGTAGTATTCTTGCATGGTCAGCAGAACGCTTTGGGCACAGTTGTAGCCTTGCTTAAAATAATCCGCTGCTTTTTCCGAAAATCGGCTTGTTTGCTGTCTCATAGGTGATTCTTCCTCTTTGAGAGTTATTTGATTGTTATGTCATATATACTAGTTGACGTTGAATTCAGAAAAGGAATGACCAGATAAAACACATGAATTTATGGGTTCTATACTGTGCGATACGTTTAAGAGCTAATTTCTTACCTAATTTTGCTTTCCTACAGTCTGGTGTAAACGTGTCAAACCCGCCCATCATTCAGACCTCCAACTTAACTAAGAAATTTGGAAAACTAAGTGCAGTTGACCATCTAAATCTAGCAATTGAAGAGGGCGAAATATTTGGGCTTCTCGGACCCAATGGAGCAGGAAAAACAACCACCATACTAATGCTCACAACAGTAATCCGACCAACCGAAGGAACAGCCACAATAGCCGGATTCGATATAAAGAAATCTCCAAATAAGGCCCGCGAAATGATTGGCGTCTGCTTCCAAGAACCCAAGCTTCTCTGGGTAAGCACCGCATGGGACGTTCTCAACTGGCATGCTAAAGTCTGTGGACTTTCCACACAAGAACGCAAGAGAAGAGTCAAATGGGCACTAGAAGAAACGAACATTTGGGATGACCGTCGCAAGAGCGTTCACGCCCTCTCTGGTGGTACGAAGAAACGCGTAGAAATCGCAAAAATCTTGGTTCAGAGGCCGAAAATAGCCATTGTAGACGAACCCACTGCCCAAATCGATGTTGTTGGAAAACACAGAATCTGGAACATGCTCCGCGACCTAAGAGCCGAGGGTTCAACAATAATTTTGGCCACCAATGAGCTTCAAGAAGCTGACATCCTTTCAGACAGGGTTGCCATAATGCACAAGGGCAAACTGCTCGTGGTTGATACACCTAAGAAGTTGAAGGATAGCATACCAGGCGGCGACATCATGGAAGTTCATCTAGAAAAAGAGGCTCCTGACAAGGTTTTAGATGAGCTTCAAGCATTCAAGGAAGTTGTCTCGGTCAAAAAAATGGTTTCAAACACATTGCGGCTTAACCTAAATCAGGTTGAGGCTGTGACGCCAAGAATAATGAAACTATTCTATGACCAAAGTCTACGAATCTCGACCATTTACATGAGTGAGCCATCCTTAGACGATGTTTTTGCACACTTCACAGGCTTAACTCTAGAAGAGGCACAAAAAGAGTAGTGGAGACCGTAACGGTGGGCTTGAGAAAACTCTGGCTTGTGATTGAACGCGACCTGCGCATGTTTATACAATACAAGTTCATGTTAATCATGCGTGGAATATGGTTCACTTCGCAGGTAGCCTTGTTTGGACTTGTTGTCAACAGGATGGTTCAGGAGGCGGTCCCAGATTACTTTCATTACTATGTCGCAGGAGTTACCATAATAACACTGTATTCAACGGCCATGTTTATAGGATACGACATTTTCGAAGAAGCCGAACACGGCGTGTTTGAATACTTGCTCACGCTTCCAGTTAGCCGAAGAGAACTCGTTTTGGGACGCTCCATAGGCGGTGGCCTCCGCAGCTTCATTTACATTGGTCCTCTGCTGGTTGTCGTCTTGTTCATTTTAGGCGTTTTGAACCCCCTATATTTGCTCGTAGCCGTGGCTTCACTGTTCTTGTTTGCTTTCGGCGTCTCAGGCATGAGCATTACAATTGCGGTCGTCATGAAGTCTGGCGACAAATACGACATACTAATCGGCGTTTTAGACGCCCTAATTGTGAGATTAAGCACCACCATGTACCCAACACTCTATATGCAGCGAGCCACGCCTGCATACGCGGCAATCGCAAACTTCAACCCGCTCACTTATGCTTCTGACTTGTTCCGCTGGGGCACTGGGATTGAAGGAACTCTGCAGTTTAGCCCGTTGGTTGGTGTTCTTGCACTCTTCACATTCTTCTTCTCCTTCACCTTTATTGGGGTTGTTTTTTATGAGAGACGACTTGAAGGAGGCAGTTGGCAGTGAAGGCGATTTTACATGTCATCGAATACGACTTCAGGAATTTCTTCCGTTACAGGTGGTTCATTATCGGGCTCATTGCCATGAATCTAGCTGACCTGTTCATTAGCGCCATCGTGTTTACACAAATGACAAGCCTCGTAAACTATTTCCAATTCTTCGCTCCGGGTCTTGCAGTCGTTGGACTTTTTGCCTCAGCGTTTATGATTGGCAGAGAAATCAACATGGAGGTTCGCCGAGAAATCCATCACTACATGCTTAGTTTACCCATGACCCGAACGGAATTAGCTATTGGACGTGTGCTGGCGGGCGGATTACGAGGCATGCTCTACATGACACCCCTATTGATAACCAACTTCATTGTGCTTCATTTCCCAACTCTGCCTCAACTCTTGCTGATACTGTTAACACTATTTCTCCTAGCCATCGGAATTTCAGGAGTCAGCATCTCAATCGCGGTGTCAACCACAAGTTTTGAGAAGTTCGTGACCGCGCGAGGAGTTGTGTACTACATGTTTTTCTTCTGCAGCTCTGTATTCTACCCGCTGTCAGTCATACAGGTACTCAGCACAAAGGGACTGTGGCCGCTAGTCACATTTGCCCAGATTAACCCGTTAACCAACGGTTCCGACTTAATTCGTTCCTTCTTGCTCGATCCCGAGGTATACGTCTTTTCACCACAAATGATACTGAACGTAGCCGTCTTCTCTGGAATATTTGCCCTTCTCGCCACATTCGCCTACTCAAAAATTCTCCAAAGGCATTAGTTAGCCAAAAAATACTTGTTAACAATTAAATGCGGGAAATACTATTAATGCTCATTGCCATTTGCCTACTTACAGACTGAGAGTGAATTTCTATGAATGGAGTGAAATCTATCTTCGAGCCCCAAAGTGTCGTCTTGATTGGGTCAAGTAGAATTCGAGAAAAAGTCGGGATGACTTCACCCAAGATGTTTGAGAGCGTCATCTACAACATGACCAAGTTTTTCAAAAGAGAAATCCATGTCGTAGACGTTGAAGGAAAAAAAGGCTCGAGAACACTTGACAAACTGCCCCACGCACCCGACTTAGGAGTTGTCATGCTCCCTCCAAGTGGCTCAATTGAACAAGTACAGACCGCTGCAAAGATTGGGATTAAAGCCTTCGTGTTGTTAACTGGCGGCTTTAAAAGCTCTCAACGTAAACAACTATCAAATCTTACTCGAGAATACGGCGTTCGAATATTAGGCCCAAACACCATAATGGGTGTCATAAACACGAGCAATGGATTGAACACCACGTTTGAGCGAGATATTATGCCGCCGAAAGGCACTATTTCTGTTGTTTCTCAAAGCGGCGGAGTCGGCGCCTGCCTTCTCGATTGGGCCTGTTACTATGGAACAGGCGTGAGCAAATTTGCGTTTATGGGCGATAAAGTGGATGTGGACGATGTTGACCTGCTCTGTTACTTGAGTGAAGACAAGAGCACTAAGGTGATATGCCTCTACATAGAAGGCATCGAGAAGGGGCGAGAATTCATTGAAGCAGCTAGAAAAGTCGCTATGGATAAGCCAATTCTGGCGTTGAAGAGTGGGGTGACCAAAGAAGCAGCGAGGAGGGCTCTGTCTCACACAGCCTCCATTGCGGGTTCTGATGTGGTGTTTGACGCCGCTTTCAGAAAGGCAGGAATAGTTCGGGTCGAGGACATAGAACAACTCTTAGACTCGGCTGTGGCATTGTCTAAGCAGCCACCATTAGGTGGAGACAACATAGCCATCGTGAGCAACGTGGGCGGGCCAGCTATACTGGCAGCAGATGCAATTGTAAAAAACGGGCTCAAACTAGCAACACTTTCCGAAAAGACTCGGCTAAAAATTGAAAAACGCTTTCCAGGCGTCGAAGCCGTGAACCCGATTGATTTGATTGCTGATGCAAGAAAAGAAAGATACTCAACTGTCTTAGACATGGTTTTATCAGACCCAAACGTCGATGGAGCCCTAGTCATAAACATGCTCAAATCCTGCTTCTTCGAACCTGAAGACGCGTTGGCTGTAGCCGAAACCGCAGAAAAACACAGAAACATGCCTGTAGTAGACGTGCCAGCAGGCGGAGAAGACTTCACCTTGGTGCAGAAAGTTCTACGAAACACCAACGTGCCCATCTATAATTTGCCAGAAAAGGCTGCGAAAGCACTGAAAGCCTTGAGAGCTTATTGGAAAATAGTGAAAAACATAAAGAAAGATCTTTAATTATTCATAATATTGTAAAAAATTCTACTCTTGATGCGTCTCATACACAGTGTATTATTCTGCTATCTCATGTTCGCTAGCTTTACTTGCATCTAATGTTGATGAGAAACAAAACAACAAGGAAAATAGGTAGAAGGATGATGTGCCAATAAGTCGAGAAAATAGGATTTCAGCCTTCTATAGTTAACAAAAGATAAATACTCATGTATTATACAAAACTGCGGTGAAAAAAGTGCCTGAAAGACCAACAGGTATAACAATCTTGGCGATTTTGGCAGGGCTCATCGGTATCGTAGCGATAATAGGGGGAGTGATTGTTGGCGCCTTAGCTGGTGCTGTCAGCGATTGGGTAAAAGACTATATCGAAGCATACGGCACTACGATGGGTTTGGGCTTTGATTTAACTGCATTCATTGAAGGAATCTTAGTTGCAATTGCAGCCATAGCAGTCATATTTGGCATCCTATACGTTGCGGTTGCGTATGGGTTCTGGGTAGGCGCTGGATGGAGTCGGTGGCTGGCGATCATACTTTTGATCTTAGATATAGTCTCAGGTCTTCTCTCGCTTCCATATGGCATCATCACTATCATCATTGCCGCTCTCATACTCTGGTACCTAATGCAACCCCATGTAAAAGCTTACTTTGGCGCGGGTCCTCCTCCTTCGCCTCCGCCGCCAGCACCGCCAGCATAACTCTTCTTTTTCTTTTTATTTTCTTTCTAGAACAAGGGGCGACTTTGCTGTTTTTGTAGGTAGTCGTAGAGTTCTTTCAGGTATTTTGACATGCTGTCTACGCGTTTAGTAACCTCTTCCACTTTAGCTTCAAGGCGAACAACCCGCTCGTGCAATTCAGTCAATTCATTTGCCGCACCATTTGGCGTCATATAAGCCACCTGACTTTTGTTATGCGAGAACTCTATTTATCTTTGTTCCAACAATTACTATGACGAAAGCCTCAATCAAAAGGAAAATTAGAATGGTCAACATCACAGTAGACAATTCCAAAGAGCATCTCTTGAATCTTTGTTGCAGCATTGCAGGTAACCGTCGTGTAGTAGCGGCTTGCCTATTCGGACCCTTGATCTCTGGCTATGGAGATGAAAAGACCAACGGGAACATTTTACTTGTGCTCAGCAACTTCAGATCCAGGCTGAAGACCTATCAAAAGCCCATTAGTGAAAGACACTGTTTTATTCTAGCTGTGGACCAAGGCGCATTTCAAAAGGATGTATCAGCCGGCTGGTTAGGCGAAATTGCAGCTGACAAGTTGCTAACTCCATACGATCCTTTAGTCAATAGTGATTACCTGTGGTGTCAAGAAGTCGCTGTGAAAAAAAGAGTGATATGGGAGCTCTTGGAAAGCATAGTCCTGGAATTTCCGGAGCTTTCACACGAGCTTCGAATCAAACAAGAATATTTCATGTATGAAACGCAGATGCAGCGGTCTAGGCTGTTTTCACCCATAGCTTATCGCTTTCTAAACATGTTGCGAAACGATTTGAGAGAGAAAAACATTGAATCGATGATGAAGGGTTATCAGAAAGCCTTAGAAGAATTATCGCAGGAAAGATGGGTCACATTCGCAGACGGATTGGTTAAGGTTACACCCAAACTCGTCAATGCGGTCAAGAGCCGAAAGATTCGCATTCCAATCTTCCTGAGGTCAGTTCAACGGGCAGCTCTGCTACACATTTTCAGTGCCCTTCCAAAGATGATGTCGCCACTAACCGTAGAGGAGGAATTGTATGACAAAGGTCATGCAGCTGTCAAAGAATATGAAGACCTCACCCTAAAACTAGAAGACCCAAAAAATTATTTGCTTATGCCTACTCCACTGGGACCAGTTCCGCTTTCAGATGCAACAACCATTGAAGAGTTTGTTAGAAAAAGTATTCCAAGCGCAGTCTCGTTGAGTGTTCAGACAAGACAGATTGGCGGTGTCTTGAACTCTGTTTACCTGCTGACCATGCAAAAAGACCTTCAAGAACAAAAAATCGTGGTTAAAAAGTTCAAAAATTGGACCAGTTTCAAATGGTTCCCATTAGCACTGTGGTCTTTAGGCACCAGGTCTTTTGTCGTGCTTGGAAAGTCAAGGCTGGAAAGAGAATATGCACTCAACCAGTATCTGCAGAGTCAAGGTTTGATGGTGCCCAAGGTCATATACATCAGCCCTAAACAAAGCCTAATCTTCAAAGAGTTTGTAGAAGGAAAAACCCTAACTGAAATCATCAAAAAGATAATCTCGGCAAAAGATGATGCGCAGGAAGAACTTGAACTTGTCAAAGAAGCTGGAAGAAAAATCGCTGAGGCACACCGAATAGGCGTCGGTTTAGGTGACTGCAAACCAGAAAACATAATCGTAACAAAAGGCAGCAACCTTTGCTTCGTCGACTTGGAGCAAGCTTCAAGGGACGGCAATCAAGTATGGGATATTGCAGAATTCCTCTACTACTCGGGGCATTACGTTCCACCCCTCGAACCAACAGGCACAATTGAACTCGTCTCAAAAGCCTTCATTGAAGGCTATATAGAGGCGGGAGGCAACAGAGAAACCGTTAAGAAAGCAGCATCACCCCGCTACACTAAGGTGTTCAGCCTCTTCACACAGCCACACGTGATACTAGCAATATCCAACCTCTGTCGAAAGGTGAATCAAAAATGAGAAACACAACGCTCACGTTTTATGGCGGAGTCAACGAAATCGGAGGAAACAAAATCCTACTTGAAGACAGAGATACACGGGTCTTCTTAGATTTCGGCATGTCATTCACTGGTGAAACCGCATACTTTTCTAATTACCTGACGCCTAGAAGCGTTAATGGTGCTGGAGACTATCTCGAATTCGACCTCTTACCCAAATTGAAAGGTCTATATGCTAGAGACATGATAAAAAACACAGACATCAAGTATTCGAAGCCCGAAATTGACGCCGTTATCTTGTCACATCCTCACATGGACCATGTTGGCTACTTAAAATTCGTCGACGAAACCATACCCATCCACTGCGGTGAATGCACGAAAACAATAATCGACGCTATGCAAGAGTCTGGCAGAATCGACTTGGGTCAGCACAAGTTTCACCCGTTCAGAACGGGTATGAAGGTCAAGGTTGGAGATTTAGATATCGAACCTATACACGTTGACCATTCGATTCCAGGCGCTTACGGATTCATTATCGAAACGTCTAAAGGCTCAATCGTTTACAGTGGCGACTTCCGATTGCATGGTCCAATGGCGCACATGACTCGGGATTTCGCCCAGAAAGCGAGTGACAGTGACCCCGTTGCCATGGTTTCAGAGGGCACTCGGGTTTGTCTCGAAGAAAGCCAAGTTATACACTCGGAGCGTAAAGTCAAAGCTGAGAGCAACGAGGTTGTAGCCAACACTTCCAAACTTGTCATTATGGCTTTCTACAGCCGAGATATAGATAGGTTCAAAACCTTCTACGAGATCGCCAAAAACAACGACAGAAGTTTTGTTATCTCCCTCAAACTCGCACATTTGCTCCGGAAGCTTAAAGACGATCCAGCATTAAAAATTCCAAATATTATGAAAGATGATAACATATTGTTTTACAAGAAGAGGAAGAAAACGGGTGAGTTTGCTGAAACAGACTACTACACTTGGGAGCGCTCCTACTTAGACAAAGCCGTAAACTTTGACTATGTTCACAAAAATCAAGCGAAGGTGCTTTTCAACCTTGACCTAGTGGGGTTTGCGGAATTGATTGATGTTAGACCTTCATCTGGGGGCCACTTCATTCACTCTATGAGCGAACCCTTTAGCGAAGAGGATGTTGACAAAGACATGATGCATCGATGGCTTGACCACTTTGGCTTGAAGTTTCACCAGATTCACGCGTCTGGACACTGTCAATCAAAAGACCTGATAGAAATAATAAACAGGATTGAACCCAAACAACTCATACCTATTCACACACAACATCCACAACTCTTTAAAAGACTGTTTAAGCACTTGGATATTAAAATCATTGAGAAAGGAAATCCATTCATGGTTTGATGACTACTTTTTTTAGCAAAGCACTGAAAATTTGAGCTTCGTTAGGTGATATCCATCCTTCATTCCTTAGATCTTCCAATCCCCTTTGTATTTTTTCACGGGATTCTGCGGTTTGCAATATGTTAGCGTGTGTTCCAACATCGTGAAGGCCTCTCTTAAAAACTGGGTCGCGTTCAATACGGGTGATCACTTGATCCAGAATACTGGTCACTGCGCCCGAACGTTGCTGAAAGAGTGACTTGACCTTTGACACACCGAGCATGCCCTTGAATTTTGTTATCACTCCTATGCTACCAGCCACTGAAGGCGGGTAAACCATGTATTTGCGCTGTTCTCCAGCTTGAAAACATGAGAGATAGAAAGGCACGTATGCCAACGCAAGTTTTCTTCGTTGCTCTCGAATTCCCATCTTATCCAACTCTTCAAGCGCGATCCTTTTCTGTTTGACCAGTTTGTCGAGTTGCGTCAAAATCACAGAGGTTGAGCCCTCTAGCGATTTAATTTCTTTTTGGTACAGTTGAGTTTTCGATTCCCTATCGGCTTCAAGCTCTCTGACATCTTTCATCTCTGCCTCAGACTGAGCGTTGAACTCGGCTCTTATGTTGGATATCTCGATTTTCTTTTGGGATTCGGTTTCTTCAATTTGTTTATCTAAGGTATCAATGCTTTTCTTCAAGGCTGAAATTTCTCTTTTCCACTTTTCTTTTTCTTCCTTCCATCTTCGCTCGCCAGATGAGTCTCTGCGATTCTTAGAGGCTCTAATTTCAGCCTCACAGCGCTCAATTTGAGCAGCGTCACGTTCTTCGCTTTTTTCAAGTTTGACTCGTTCCTGATGCAAATCTTGGAGCTGCTTCTCAAACTTTTGCGAAGTCTTGAGAATTCTAGCATCATATCTCTCTTGTATTTGACGCACTCTTTCCATTGCCTGAGTTCTAGCATCATTTATTCTTTCGTTCAATTCAGCTTGAATTTTTCTTATTTCTTCACGGATTACGTTCACGTGTTGTCGTGTTGTAGCACTTGGCAACTTCATGGCTTCGCGGAGGTTTTGAATGTCGCCTTCCAATGCTGTTCTGAGTCCTGAGAGCTCTGTTACTGCAGATAATATGGTCGATTCGTCAATTACTGGAGAAATGCAAACTTTTTCTTTTATCTCTAATTCACTGACCTCTTCTGCATCGGCTAGGTAAGTTTGGAAGCCCTGAATGAAGTCGGGGCTTGTGATTAAGCCAATTATGGTCTTTTCTTCAGTTTTTTGGGCGGACTGGAAGTAGTGAGCGTGATCTGTCAGAGCCGCTGAGTATGCTTGACGCTTTTCTGCGCTTCCCTGTATGTCGTTGATGAATGTTTTCACGTCAGGTAACACTTCATAGAAGAATTCATGTGCTGACACGCCCAAGCCGTCGAAGAGAAGAGTTCTGCCATCCCATGGAGCCAACCATATTAGATAATGAGATTTGGCGATGAAAACCAGCTCTTCTGGCTGTTTTTTCAGGATTATACCTTCTCCTTTCTTGCGCTCAGACTCTGCCATGTACAAGACTGTTGCAAGCTCCATTTCTTCTGTGAAAGGAAGGGTGCGATCTTTGGCTGACACAGAAAAAGGTAGAAGTAGTTTTTTCGTGTTTGCAACTTGCTCAGGCAAGCTGTGCACCGTCACTCATTATGCACAACAACTCTATAAAGATATTATTGTTTTTGAGGAATTATTCTAATTTCATTTTGAAAAGTACGAAGAAAAATCTATATTTTAGTTGGAAGAGAGAGATTTTCTACTTTCACTAGTTAATAGGTTTTGATTGCTCTTTGGGCTTTTTCCATAATCTCTTCTTCCTTGAGGGTTTTGACCTTTCGTTTCTCCATGAGTATGTTTCCGTCTACAATAACTGTGTCGACATCGTTTCCGTGAGCCGAGTACACAATGTTAGCATAAAGGTCATGCGAAGGAGTTAAATGAGGCTTTTCAAGATCGATGATAATAACATCAGCCCGCTTGCCAACCTCTAAAGAACCGACCTGTTTTCCCATTCCTAAGGCTCTGGCACCATCAATTGTCGCCATGCGCAAAACAGTTTCAGCAGGCAAAACTGTCGGGTCACAGTAAGACGCCTTTTGAAAAAGAGATGCAATCTTCATCGTCTCAAACATGTCCAGCGAATTATTGCTAGCAGGTCCATCAGTTCCTAGTCCAACAGTTACACCCAGTTTCAAGAAGTGAATAATCTTTGGCGCGCCTATCCCGAGTTTCATGTTGGCAACAGGATTGTAAACCACCTTAACGTCATGTCTAGCCAATATACGCATTTCATCATCAGACAAATGGATACAATGAGCCGCAAGCACATCTACCCCATTAAAAAAGCCGATTCGATCTAAAAGCTCAGCCTCCTGAAGCCCATACCTCGCTTTTAACGATTCAACCATGTCCAAAGACTCCGCCAAATGCATCTGGACGCCTACTTTGAGTCTTAACGCCTCTTCTCTAATCCTTCGAAGCAAGTTGGGAGTACATGAATAAAGCGCATGCGGACCAAGACGGGCACTCACTCTGCCGTCTGCGTAGCCATTGAACCTTTTGACAAAGCGTACACTGTTCATTAGCATTTTCTCGCCTCTTGTGCTGTCGCCTGCCTCGATTATACCTTCAGCCAAGACAGCTCTAAGCCCAGCCTTGTCCACCGCTTTAGCGGCCATGTCTTCATGAAAATAGGTGTCAGCGAAACAAGTCGTGCCGCTTTTAATCATCTCTAGACAGCCGAGAAGGGCGCCATCGTATATGTTGTTTGGCTTTAGTTTGGCTTCGAGAGGCCAGATGGTCTTGCGCAACCATTGGTCAAGAGGTTTGTCCTCAGCTAGTCCCCGAAAAAGGGTCATGGCGACGTGTGTGTGGCAGTTGATTAAGCCTGGCATGACTACTTTTCCGGCGCCTTCTATGGTTTTCTTCGCTTTGATCGATGAAGACGCTTTAGTTTTTTTACCCACTGCCGTTATCTGTTTGTTTCTGATTGCTACGAAGCCTTTCTCTAGGATGGGCACTCTTTCATCCATGGTTAGTATGATGCCATCTTGAATGAGAACGTCAGCTTCCAAGCAAATCACAACAAAAAATGTATGAACAATTTAACTATTTAAATCACAATGGACAAAGCAAACAAGCCGACAAGAAGTTTATGTCTGAGAAATAAATGAACGAAGGCAA
>Ga0315308_1000021_pt1 | contig 83887 bp, 77 predicted proteins | sample TDP3_MG_FD_203078 | JGI IMG/M metagenome (GOLD analysis project Ga0315308, IMG submission 203078) | Freshwater sediment microbial communities from Lake Towuti, South Sulawesi, Indonesia - TDP3 | ecosystem: Environmental > Aquatic > Freshwater > Lake > Sediment | place: Indonesia: South Sulawesi...
GGTATACAAGCCATGCTGGAACGCCAGCGGGTTGCCAACAGGGATACCTATTATACTTCCGTTTAGCTTCTTCGGATCCACCCTTACTCTCGTAACTTGCCTGATCACCTCAATTCCTTGTATCTCATCACCGTGCTGAGTCGACATCAAAAGAAGAACTGGCCCATCCTTCACGCCATTCACAACAATGACAGGTATGTCAACCTTTGTCCCGTCCCATAGCTCTATTCCCTTGATGAAGCCAAGCTTCATTTCTCCTCTATTCACCGAAACATTACCCACTTCCAAAGATTCGACCAAGCTACATCCCCTAACAATATTTTGTTTTGAATCGCCAAAGGAACATAAGAAGCTTGTGGTGTCAAGTTTTCACCATGTGTGTCTTCTAGCCTCACAAAGCGAGACGTGAGATTTAGGGTTAGAGGCACCTCTATCACGAAAACACACAAGTCCAAATAGTCACGCAAATCGTGTAAGTCGACCTATATCAAGCAGTCTGCGCGCGCTATATTCTAAATTAATAAAATGGGTAAAAAATAAAAAAGCAAACGGCTCTTGCCGTCGAACGGTTTAGAGCGCGCCATTATCATTGATAGGCATTATTTATCGGAAATACATAAATCTGAATGATTTCAAAATATCAAAGGGTGTTTTTGCTTTGACTTATGATAAAGAGAAGCTTCTTAAAATTGTCAAGAAGAATGAGCAAGCCGAAATCGCCTGTCTAGAGAAACTGATTGCTGTTCCAACTTGCTACAGTAAAGGCCATGACATGAAGCCCGTGATAAGTCAATTGATCGAAGAGTTTGAGAAAAGAAAATACAAAGTGCAGAGTTTTCTAACTTCAGGCGCACCAGTAGTCGTGGCCGAATTGGATCTTGGCATGGACAAGACGCTGCTCTTTTATAATCATTATGATATTCAGCCTGAAGAGCCTTTGGACGAATGGAGATTTCCTCCATTCAAGCTGACGTCTCGAAATGGTAGGTTGTACGGTAGAGGCGTGTGCGATGATAAAGGTCCAATTGTTGCTAATATTTTTGGAATTCAAACTGCGCTTGAGAGCGGCTACGAACCAAAATGCAATGTTCGATTCATCATCGAAGGAGAGGAAGAAACTGGTGGCCTTGGGCTGGAGGAATTTTGTAATGCTAATCCTAAATCATTAAAGTCTGATGGTTGCGTTTGGGAACGGGCTTCGGCTATTCCAAACCAACGAAGCCAATTGTTTACAGGTGTGAAGGGCTGCGTTACCTTTGAACTTAGAGCAAAGGGTTTGTCAGTCGACGCCCATTCGGGTGATGCGCCGATTTTAACTAATCCAGCTTGGAGGCTAGTTTGGGCTCTTTCAACCCTGAAAAATCAGAACGAGGAAATTTTGATAGACGGATACTATGATGATGTGGTTCCCCCAAGAAAGGAAGAACTACAACTGTTTAAAAAGTATCCACCTGACGCAATTGATTCATACAAGAAGCAATATAACACTGAAAAATTCTTGCTTGGAAGAGACAAAGTTGAGTTCTGGAAGGAACTAACCCTAAGACCAACATGCACGATCTGTGGGCTGTTGTCAGGCTGGACAGGACAAGGATCTAAAACCATTGTGCCAAAAGAAGCCATGGCAAAAGTGGACCTCAGAATTGTCCCTAATCAGAAGGTCGAGAGAGTTCAGAGATTACTCAGAGAACACTTGGATAAAAAGGGGTTCCAAGACATAGAAATTGATGATTGGGGAGGCTACGAAGCAAACAAAACGCCATTTGACCATCCATTCGTTAAATTATTGGCAAACTTGGTGAAGGATTTCAGCGGCAAGAACCCCTTGATCATTCCCTCTTCAGGAAGCTCAGGTCCAGCCTACCTATTTGGAGACCATACTGCATGGGCACACTGTGGTCCTGTTGACCCAAAAGCGAATGCACATGCCCCAAACGAGAGCATTTCAATAACTGAATTGAAGTATATGACTGCCCTCATCGCCGCAACAGCAATGGAACTGGGATAGAATATGTTTTCATCGAATACGAATACCTAGAATAAACAAAGAATACAAAAAGAGAGGATTTAGGGTTTATTCGTCCTCTTCCTCATCTTCTAGGTCTGTTTCACTTCCCAGCCAAGACAAGAGTCTACCCTTACACAGCGCACATCAGGAAGCCGAAGTGTTTAAAAAGTGCTGCACTTGAGAAAATTCCTCACCGAGCGTGAACATTTTGAAGGAAAGTGGGTTTCGGAAACGTATGAAAGAACGCGGACTGAGCGAAAAGAATGTCGACTTCGCTGTGAATGCAGTCAGAGAGTTTGAAGACTATCTTGAGAAGAGGAAGACACCGTTTGAGTCTGCCAGTCTTAATGTGCTCAAAGATTATGTCACGTTGCTGATTAAGGAAGGCAAGAACTCGATGGACAGACTGATCGCACTGGCTCGTTATTGCAGCTTTGCGAATAAAAACGACTATTTCGTCTACCTCGTGTCGCTCTTTGGCGCTAGAAATGTGTTGCCAGACATCGGTGAAAGGTTAGCAACTGTCGCTGGGGAGGAGACTCGGCGCAAGGTCTTTGAAGAGTTTGAGTTGCCACCGTTGGGTTCGCCTCAGAATGACTACCCCAAGCTTACCAAGAAAATCGTGGATAGACTAGAGGCTGAGTTGCCCAGAGAAACCTGTAGGGAAGTCCTCACGTGGAACTATCACAAGGTGCCAGTTGAGACTTTCAAGGAGAAGAAGGAAAGGTTCGAGAAGGCTAGAAGTATTGACGAGTTCTTAGAGGATGAGCACCGTATGTTTGTGGAAGAACTAACGAGTTACATGAAAAGGGGGCAGATATGGTATGAGCAGGAGATCACTCCAGAAGTCTTGGAGCTAGTAAAGGGCAACCAAGAGATACAGAATGGTGTCAGGCATGGCGACAAGATATACGTGAGCAAAATACCGTTTGCGCCGAAACAATACTTAGCTGAAAAGGACCCGGTCATGAAAAGATACTATGCCTGCCATTGCCAACTCGTGAGGACAGCCATACATGACGGCAAACCCAAGATCCCGCCCGTGTTCTGTTACTGCAGTGGTGGCTACGAAAAACTCCCTTACGACGTGATATTCGGCGAACCAGTCGACATTGAGTTGCTTGAGAGCGTGCTCAAAGGCGATATGCGTTGTCGCTTCGCTATCACAATTCCGAAAAGCAAAATGAAATAGCGGTAGAACGCCGCTCGCATCTTGCCTAGTCCTTTCTCATTTGTGTTGTTTGGCAACAGAGTTCTTGCACGCGCAATTGAGTTCATATCTAACTTGGACTAAGACCCCAGTGGAGATGTCTCCCGCGCAACCCGTTTTTCTGTTTCGAACAGAGTGATACCTTTTTCATCACAGTGGGTGGGAGGAGGAGTATTAGACTTATAACCTAGTTTCAAACTATCGGGATCTTCTTGAAAGCAGAGACATCAGCCGACCTTCTTTTTCTTGTTTGAGCCTCAAAGGAATCACAGCTTTTTATGTATGTTTTTTGCCTATAGCATAGATTCTTTCAACAGGTATCTTGAAGTCGTAAGGTTGCCTAGTTTCCAGGAATATCAGCTCAAATCCGCAGGTTTGCAAGTAGCTTTTCAATTCTTCCTCGGTGAAATTAGTGAAATAGAGGCGCGTCTTGAACCCTTCCAACTCGTCTAAATATCCTTCCATATTACCTTTCTTCACCACAACAAGCATCTTGCCACTTTTCTTGAGCACTCTGTTGAATTCGTGGAACAATATATGTATAAGTCGTTTTGGAGTGTGTATGATTGAATAGAAAGAGATTATTCCATCAATCGACTCATCTGCAATGTCCAATCTCGCCATGTCCATTACTTGAAATCGCATTTTCGGGTTCTCTGTTTGGGCTATTTGAATGCACCTCTCCGATATGTCTATTCCGAAAACATTTAGCCCTTTATCAAAAAGATACCTAGTGATGTGCCCCGGCCCGCATCCCATATCACATATTATCGATTTAGAATCAAAAATGCTCGCAATTTGTCTAGAAGCACTCGATCATATTCTTTCTGTCTCATTTCATCTTTGAAGAGTTTATAGTATTTCTCAGCAGCTAAGTTGAACGATTTTCTGGTTTCTTCGTTTATCCGCCTTAATTCTTCGATCTGAATCTCCACCTGCTTCTTATTTAGGTGCTTGCTACAGGATTTTGATAATTCACTGTTTTATTTGTTTATTGTGCCCTTAGGTAACAGATATGAGCAACTACAAACTGTTAAGGAAGAGAAAGTAAGGTACCTATCTATTCCTGTGGGGTCGTCGTCTAGCAAGCGATTGTCAGGTATCCTAGTCTGGATTCGCCTAGATTGGTCAAGGATACCAGCCTGGGGCGCTGGCGGTCCTGGGTTCAAATCCCAGCGACCCCACCACGATAATACAGGCCCCATCTGAATGTTACTTGCGTTTTCTGAACAGTTTGACTTCATTGAAATCGCACACATACTCGAAACCTGCCTCTACAAGCTTCTGTGCGGTCTAGCTTCTTGTTCATGCGTCGTATGCGCTGAGTAACATTCCATGGCTTTAGCTTATGCTCTTTCAATCTTGACGCTACGTCTCTTGGCAATGTTCCACTCGAGTCTAGACCAAGCAATTCATCGCGCCAAATGGGACCTGTTGAAGTTGACAAAACAAACGAGGTCGACCACGGATACGCCCTTTTCTTCGTCAGAGAATGGATTCGAGTTCAAACCAGTAGTTTCCGTCCCGCCTCAGAACTCTAGTCAAAAAGATGGAGTCCTTGTTATTTTCGGAACTGGTCGACCCTTTCCTTTAGGGGAGTTGTCCAGAACCAGAGTGACACAAGCCTGGTCTTTTCCCCATCTAATGAGGTCGCTCAGCTTCTTAGATCGCTCGGCGTAGGACTGGCCCAGTGCCACCGAGATTCCTAAAAGCATAGATGACTTGCCTGAGCCGTTTGGACCGCAGATGACGTTGACGCCGGGTTGAAAGGGTATCCTAGCGTATTCGTAGGACATGAAGTTTTCCAGTATGACTTCTCTGATCAGCATTTGGGGCTGTCCTCTCGGCGTAATATAGATAGGAATTTCTCCCCCATATTAAAGTGATTAGGTAGTGTTTTCAGTTAATAGGTAGTGTTTTCGATGTTAACTTGCGCTTGCGAAAGATTTGCACTCTGTCCATTTTGCAGAGGTATTCAAAGCCAGCTTCAACTAATGCGCGCGGTGGAAATTAGGAGTTCAAAAATATGGGGGGAGGCCGATTATTTTTTCAGCCTTACTATGACCTGCTAGCAAGAGATGACCGGTTAGACGACGGGTTGCCAACGGGAGATGCAGTGGATACCGCCGCCACACATGAACACCAATACGGTTGCCTCGAGGATCACTATCGCCTTATCGGGATAGAGTTTTTGCAGTTCCATTTTGGCTTTTTGGATCCTCGACGCGGTGGTCTCGCCTGGCATTCGCGGGAATCCTTGCCCGTAGCAAGCGATTACTTTGTTGCCAAAGACAACGTGGTTCATAAACGTCCAGTCCGCGCTGAAATCAGTAATGGTCCATCCTGCCGCTTCAAGCTTTGTTCTGGCTTCAGCAACCATTGCACTGGACTGCGCCCATGACGTCCTCATGACAGCCACTTTTCCAGGGGCATAGAATTTCATGTAGCCATCCGTGTGATCCCATGCTGAAAAACCGTAGGGTAAGCCCACTTCTTCAGCGTTGCTATTCTCTATCCATATAACGGTATGTGCACCAGTTATCTCTTTGAATATCCGCGTCGCTTGTGGTTGATCTAAATTGGGATTTCTATCTACAATTATCGACCAAGAAGCTACAATGGTCCCTTCGCCGCTAGACTCGAACGCACCGCCCTCAAAGATCAGAGGTTTTGTTGCACCATCGGTGGGATCAACATATGTCACGCTTGTAACTTTTATGTGAAGCTGCTCTGCAACATGCAGAGGAACGTCATCATCCCGCTCATAGGGTCCATAATCAGGGTCATTCCAGGCATCGAAACCGAAATTGAGCAGATGCAGTTTCCCATCTTTTACAACGAAGGGGCCAAAGTTGTCGAGGGGCCAAATATCGTCGTAAGGCAACTGGTGGAAAATGACATTGACAAGCGGCACGTTAGCTTGCGTAAGATTTCCCCTCGCCACCTCTTCTCCCAGGGCATCTCGAACAATGATCTTCACTGCACCCTCCGTCTGAAGCTCCCTCACATATTCCACGAAAACATCGACATACGCTTGGGGGTCATGATACCAGCCTATCCTAGGATCATAATTCCTTAAAATAGGGGGTTGCCTAAAGTCGGGCCATTGTATCCACATAGCTTCTTGGGGAGCAAACTCCCCAGGCATCCAGTATCCTCTTTTTGGGTACTCCGCCAGCACTACTGATGAGAAAACCGAGAAAACCGCTATGGCAGCTATAACGATTGTCTTCACTGATACGATTTCCCTTTTGTCTTTCATATTTCCCTCCTTCCTCAAATAAACCAGTAAATGTAACAATGCTATACATAAAAGCCTAGTGGAAGAAATTACTAGAACACTTTTCAGGAAACTCTCAAGCGCCTCCAGCCTCATGTGCGTGCAAACAGAAAAAAGGGGGTTTTGTGGGAGACATCTCCACTTGGGGCTGGGTTCAAATCCCAGCGACCCCATCAAACGCTTATTTTCCAAAAATAAGCAATTTTTGAGGATTTCATCTGAATTAAGCTCGATTCACGAAGATCGTCTTGCAAGCATCCAATAATTGTTCGGCGATTTTGTGACCAAGTTTGAACCCGCAAACGTGCTTTGCCTTGGAAAGTTTCTGGAGAACGCGAGATTTCTCAAACATTCAATAGGGAACTTGTTAACATAGACAAGAGGATTCTGGAACATATCACCGAAGGAATAGAACACAAAATTTGAATGAAAGTAGACTATGTATCGGATTAGTGTGGCGGAAGAGTGAAGGTATTTGAACTAAATCCAACTCTTATATCTTCGGCTATGAAATTAATGGCATTAAGGAAGTTGTCTAAATGGAGCTAGCCATAGAAACGAGCGGCTTAACAAAAAGGTATGGTTCACTGACCGCTGTGAACAAACTCGATTTAAAGGTCGAACGGAACACGATACACGGTTTTCTTGGACCCAACGGAGCTGGAAAAACTACCACAATAAAAGTCTTGGTTGGATTGCTAAAGTCTGATGAGGGCATCGTCAAAGTTCTCGGGCAAGAAGTTCGCGGGGACAGGTCAGATGTTAGATTGAGGATGGGCTACATGCCTGAACTCCCAAAATTTCCGAAACACCTCAAGGGCTGGGAGCTTCTTGATATTTATGGAAAAATGTATGGAATGACGAGGCAAGACCGTAACGAACAGATACCTAAGCTGCTGGAAATGGTCGGGCTTAAAGGCAGGGAAAGAGACTTTGTTGGAAAGTACAGCAAGGGGATGCAACAGCGCCTAGGCATTGCACAAGCATTGCTAAATCAACCCGAATTAGTTGTATTAGACGAGCCGAGCCTAGGTTTGGACCCTATTGGCATGGTTGAAGTAAGAGAATTAGTAAAAGGAATCACGAAAGAAGGCACGACTGTTTTCATCTCCTCCCATCTATTGTTTGAGGTTGAACAAATCTGCAGTCACGTTACCATCATTCACCATGGAGTATCTTTGGTTTCAGATACTCTTCAAAACGTTTCCCATAAACTTTCAGGACCAGCTACACTACAGGTGGAGGTAGCCAACCTCTCTGACGCAATCATTGAAACTGTGAAGAAACTGCCATTTGTTTCTAACGCAGCTCAAGACGGCAACACGTTGATTATCGAGTTGAAAACACGCGATGACGTCAGACCCCAAGTCTCCCAAGAAATAACAAAATCTGGAGGAGTCATCGTTTCCATGAGTTTAAAGGGACAAACCCTTGAAGAAGTTTTCATGCAACTTATCGCTAAGTCGCCTGGAGGTAAGACGGAATGAGCGCTGTCAAGAGCGAGCGCGTTGGAACAAATCCAAGATGGACAACTCGTTTCTGGGCGGTTGTAAGATATGAGCTCCTGTGGAATATCCGAAAGAAAAAGTTTCTAGGCATGGTTGTAGTTGGGTTTGTTTTCGCTACCCTCGGCTTGGTTTTACCAGCAATTTTAAGTAACAGCACAGGGCAGCCAATAAGTCAGAATCCAGATTACGCGGTCAGCTCCGGCGCCGGTGCCTTAGGTTTTTTCCTTTTCGCCCTTGTAACAGTTATGAACAGCATCTCGGGGGAATTTGAAAGCGGCACAATTGTTCCACTGTTAACGAAGCCTGTCTCCAGAACAATGGTTTTCCTCGCCAAACTGTTCGCAGCTTTCATCATTCTTCTATCGACCTACACTGTTCTCTTTTTATACACGAGCATTGGTGCAACAATCGTGTTTGGTCCCCAAAACAACCTTCACCTTGTTCCCCTCACATTGTTAGGGAACATCCTCAGCACTTTAGTTTGGATAGCCATAGTCTTAGCGATAGGCTCCCTTTCCAAAAGCTCGTTAATAGCGGCACTCGGAGCCTTCGGCATTTTTATTGCCCTGTTCATAAGTGCTCCAATTGTTTCAGTGTTTTCAGAGCAGGCGTGGATTCTAACCTATGTACCAGGAAACGGCGCTTCCGGAATTCTTAGAAGCGTAGGTAGTGGAGGTCAAGGGGCAATAACAAGGTCAACATCAACTGGAACGGATAGCATTGCCGCCAACTTGATTAACTATGCCCTCTACCCCTCATCGAACGTGACTTTCTTCAAGATAGGCGCACTCACACCCGGACAACCTTTCCCAATGATTGAACTTTATGCAGAGCCTCTTTCACTCGTTTTGTTAAGATCAATCGCTGTAGCGGCAACATACACTTTCGCGTTCTTATTTATCGCATGGTATGCTTTTAAGAGAGCGCAAGTACTTGAATAGCAAGAAATACAGCCACATGAGGAATTTAAACGAGGACTTAAAGCTAGTTGACCCCCCCAGGCAGCAATATAGGCTGGCTTACACAGTGTTCACACGCAACTAAGCAGCACCCAAGACTTGCAGGAGACTAGTTATTATTAACAATTCTAGCGCCGAGTTAATAACTCACACAATCAGAACCTGCTTGGAAGTGACAAAATAGACTTAATGTCTACCACTGCAAATGCTAGACTTGCTCCAAAGGATGTAGAACACACCCAAAGTGAGCAATTTAAAAGAGTGTTTAAACCTACTTGACCCCACTCCTAGAAACGTAAATTTCTTATTCAATCAGCTTTACCATAGTATATTTCGGTGAAAAAAGAATTGGCTGAGGCTGAGAAGAAAAAGAAATACTACTATTATGGAAAGAAAGAAAAGAAAGCCAAAGAAGTTGCCAAAAAGAAGCCAGCTAAAAAGAAGAAAAAGTAGAGGCAGACCTCTTTAGAAAACGAGGAACACACGCAGGATCCTTAATTGGATCAAAGGTCTTCAATCGCTTGGGATCTATGGGCAAAACTATCCTTGAAACCATGCCGTGGAGGCTGAAGGGCAATCGAATCAGACGCATACCACCGCTGGTGACCCACTCATCGATCAAGAACCCCTTTTTCTTCAGTTTTCTAGCGAAAATCAGTCTCTTTCTGAAACCCCATGCGAACGGTTCTTCATCAAAAACGTGAATGTGGAATCCTCTTCCCGAGTAAACCACGCGCATGTTCGAGAATTGTTTCTGCAACTCTTCACAGAGTTTCATTGTCTCTTCTTTCACCATGCCGAGTTCTAGTTCACAGAAGGCTAATCCCTGCCGCCGTTTCATCTTGTCTTCTAAGGTCCCGTGAACGGGACAGGTGAGGTTTTCAGGGTCAAGGTCGAAGGCTAATTCCTGACCAACAACCCGCTCTTTTCCATCGTAGACATTTCTGTCATAGTAGACTGCTTCAGGTAGAAACTCCAATATCTGGGCTTTCACCTCCTCGAAATCCTTGTATTCATCTATAATTATGGTTACTGAGGCATCCTCTCCGTACTTCTTGGGAAAAATTCGTGTGTGCCTTCCAATAATCACTGCAAACTTGACAAATCCTTTATCTCTCCAGTTTTCAAACCAACTCTCCACTTTTGCCACATCAAATTCTCTGAGATAGAAATCTCTTCTCTCCTTGAGAGTAGCATACCTCATGCCATCAGGCAAGTTATACTTAAATTTCATAAGTATTTGAGCCAACTTGGCTTGCCCTTTAGATACTGAGTCAGAAACTTGGCGAACTCAGGGTTTGCAGAGCATAATTCCAAAACTTCTTCATCCACCGAGATTTCGACGGTCTTTTTGATTGCTTGCGAAATAAAAGCGGCTACACCGACGTGTCTTCCACCCTCTTTAAGTTTTTCAGACAACAACCCGACCACACTGGTGTGTTTGCGTTTAATTTCCACAACCCAACGATCGTCCTCGATGTACGGTCCAGAAATCGTGCTAGGTGAGCCAACATGCTTTCGCAGGAAGCTGTTGCATTCCGTCCTTTTCTTGATTGGTGGTCCAAGATGCTTCTTAACTTGTGGAAGCATGGCGTGTTCAAGTTCAAAAACGAGCACATTCAAATCTTGTTCGTTGCTCCAAGCGGAGTCTCTGATAACATGGAAATCGTTTTGCTCCAGCATTCTCAGCAGTGACCTTTGAGTCTTGTAGAGTTGCCCCCACAGAACATCTGGAACAACCTCAACTCGACCAAACCTGACGAAAACAAGTGCTGACCCTCGCTTTTTGATTTCATCGATGAATTCTTTGTGACTAAAGGCGCTCATTTTCCGTGGGTAAAAGAACTCTAAACTCGGCTTCATCAGAAACTCTCTGCTGGCCGCAACAAACTCGACTAGACGTTCTCTTCGTAAAGCCGACGCCACATTTCTCCCTTTATCCACAGGGTCAACCACAACAAGCGGTTCTGGAAAGAGTTTTTCTGTTTCATCCTCTCTACCTTTGTAATAGCCCTCATAATCAATAAGCCACGAGTTTTTCAGATAGGCTGCAGCCTCCAAAACGTTTGCAAACGAAAGGTAACGCAAAACCAAAAGTTCACAGAGGTAGCCGCTGAAGCCGCCAACCTTAATTTCGGCGCCGTAAACACCTATGCCCTTCATAAACCGCTTAAGAAGGCGAATTTCACCGCGCAGCTGGTCGTTTAGTTTGGGCTTCACGTAGTCTGTATGAAATGGCGTGCGGTCTGTGGCACTAATCCATTCGCCCCTTTTCACACGATAACACGGCACAATGTTCACGCGTGTTGAGTTAACAAAGGCCTCTAAATACGGATGCTCGGCAAAACGTTCTACCTGTTTAAAGTCTCTTGTGGCTTCCTTTGCGATTTTCAGGCAAACAGACCCAAAAGCTCCACGAGGCATGCTCGGTGGCACACGCATGAAGATGTCAATGTCGGGTTCCTCTCGTAGCCACGTGTCTTTCGCCACCGAACCCTCCACCCTAACCTCAACCCTAACCCCAGCCTTTTCCGCAACAATCCTTACTTTCTCAACCAAGCCTTCGACCAGTGAAAGAATTTTCTTTTTCTCTCTCTGGGTTGGAGTAACCCTCTTCAAAACTGTGGCAGAAATTTTTTCAAGAGTTGAAGTCATATTGGTCTTCAACCATGGATGCTTTACTAACGACAAACCTCTCTCAAAGTCGAATACACGGGTCCCCTCGGCGTTAGAACACTCTTCTTCAACCGTAAACAGTCTGCTTTGACGACGCCAAAATTGTAGTCAACCAATTCTTGAACGCATCGAGCAAGCTCGGCTTTGTTACGTCTTGTTTTAACACGAGCCAGCGTCAGATGGGGACTAAACCCTTTCGGATCGGGCTTAAAACTCAGTTGACGAAGGTTAGGCTCCAACTGATCAAAAACATTTTTCAGTTCGTCTGCGCCCTTTCGAATTCCAGCCCAAACAACGCGGGCGTAGCGTAAATTTGGAAAGGCGCCTAACCCTCGGATTTCGCAGTCGAAGGCTGCAAATGAAACTTTCTTCATGGCTTCATGAACCGAATCAACCATGTTTGCCGAGATGTCACCTAAAAAACGCATAGTAATGTGAATGTTTTTAGGCTCTACCAACTTGAGATCGGCGCCTGTTTCAATTAATTGGCGCTGAACTTCATCAAATCGTTTGAGCATAGACTCGCTGTTGAGGTCAAATGCTATAAAACTGCGAATCATTTCAGGCATGGATTGAACCTTCCCGCTATCATTAACGCACAACTTTATAATAGCTTTTAACCAAGCTAATAGCCTAGTTTTAAAAATTATGCATTATATCAAATTGCGAGTTAGATGCGAGATGAAACAAAAAGTGGTCATCGGCGTAGCGGGAATGCCCGGCGCAGGCAAAGCCGCAATCAAAAAGACAGCCGAAGAAATGGGCTACTCCATTGTGGTCATGGGCGACGAGATAAGAGAAGAAACCAGACGCCGAGGTTTGGAGCCCACACCTGAGAACATCGGCAAAATTATGCTCCAACTAAGAGAGGAAGAAGGCAGCCCAGTTGTGGCTAAGAGATGCACACATAAAATTGCAGAAGCAAAGAGCAACATCGTATTTGTTGACGGCGTCCGCAGCCTATACGAAGTGAACGAGTTTAGGAAGCATTTTTCCTGTTTTACTCTTATCGCCGTTCATTCGTCGCCTGAAACCAGGTTTCAGCGTCTGTTTCGTCGCAGGCGAAGCGATGACCCCAATGGTTGGGAAGTCTTTCTTGAACGTGATTTAAGAGAATTAAGCGTAGGTCAAGGAAGCGTAATAGCCATAGCCGACCACATGATTGTAAATGAAGGAACGTTGGAAGAATATAAAATCAAGGTTCGAGAGGTTTTGGAGGCTGTGATTAAAAAGTGGACGAAATAGAGGTTCATGTGGAGGCAGATGTAAATCCTACCGAAGACGAAGCCAAGGTTAAGCGAGCCTTAGAAAACATGTTTAGCAATCTAGAATTTGAGGTCAAACCTCAAAAACGTGGAAGCCTCCTTGTGGGCAAGGCGAAAGGAATAGACGGCATAACCAAACTGAGCAAATTGCTTCGCAGGGAAAGAATCCGTGACGCGGCTAGAGGCGTGTTGTTTGAAGGCTTGAGTGGCAAATTCATTGTGTTTTACCTGAACAAGCAAGTTGCCTACGTGGGACACGTTTCATTTTCAAAGCCAGTAGGAGAATCGCCTCTCGGCCCCATCAGGGTTGAAATCCACTGCGACAATCCACGCAGTCTCATAGATTGGCTAGCGCCTAGAACCGCCTAAACTAATGAAAATAAAAGATCTTGAGTCTATTTTAAACTGTTGGAGTGGTTCATAGATGAACATTGGTTTGTCTATGCTCTTCTGTCTTGGAGAACCCTTTCCTTCTCTGATCAAGCGTCTTAACGAAGTCGACGTAAACTGCGTGGAACTTGTAGACGAAAGCCTGCACGTCTTGAACAGAAAGCGAGTGAATATACTTAAGAAAATGGCAAAGTCAAATGCCATCGAGTATACTGTGCACTCGCCCTTCGCCGACATCAACATAGCCTCACCCAACTCAGTTTTGCGGCGGGTCATGCTGAAACGTCTGGAGAAATCCATGGTCTACACTCGCCAGCTTAACGGTCGACAATGGGTTTTTCATTCAGGCTGGAAAACAGGCGTGAGCGAATTTTATCCAAACCTTGATTGGCAACTCAACCTGCGTTCTGTGAGAACACTTCTGACACTTGCCAGAAAGCATGGCGTCGAGATATCGGTTGAAAACACCCCTGAGCCGTTTCCTTTTCTTCTCAAGAGCATGCAAGACTTCGCTCTCTTTTACAGTGAACTGGGCAACGATATCGGCATGACATTGGATGTTGGGCATGCTAACATAAATCGTCAAGCGTTGGGTTTCATTAAAGAGTTTTCGGACAAAATTGTGCATGTGCACGTAAGTGACAACGATGGAAACTATGATTCGCATCGAGGAATAGGACACGGAAAAGTCGATTGGAAAGCCATAGCAGAAGGGTTGAAACACATAAACTACAGAGGTGTAATCATGCTCGAGTCGGTTGAACACATAGAAGAAAGCTTACAAACATTGCGTAGACTGTTCGGTTAGCCTCTGATTATCAACAAGAAAGAATAAATCTAAGAATGCTATAATAAAAAACACACTTCACTATGAAGCGAGGCGAGCTCGTGTGACTGGTGAGTTAGTTTGCCTCTCCTACAGGTAAGCTCAATATAGGCAATACCCCACTCGTCTCAATAAAAAATTTTAATAACAACATTAAACAGTTGGCCCAGGAACCGATCAATCTATAACGTTGGCGACAGCAATTACGAAGAGAAGCCCAGACAAGTATTTTATGCCAAATTCAGTACGAAAACGAGGCGAATTTTCTGGCACATTACAATTTCACCGGCCCAGAAATCTGGCGTCAAACGAGAGGAAAAGTGACATATTTCTTTACTGGCGTGGGTACAGGGGGAACACTCACAGGCGTCGGCATATACCTAAAACAAAGAAACCCACGCGTGAAAATTGTTGCTGTCAGCGCGAAAGATGAAAGACACCGGCTTCAAGGATTGAGAAATTTCGAGGTTTCAAGCAAACCGAAGGTTTTGGGGGAAGGTATAGAGAAAGCTAGGGAAAACGGGATAGATTTGGTCGATGAATGGGTTAAAGTTTCTGATGACGAGGCATTTGCAATGGTTAAGGAACTATTTCTAAAAGAGAATTTGTTCGTCGGACCTTCTTCAGGCGCAGTGATGCACGCTACTTTACAAGTGGTGCGAGAAGAAAAAGGAGTGGGAGTGATGATCTTCGCTGACGATGGAAACAAGTATAAAAGCGTGTATTCAGAGAGAAAACTGTTTAATAATGGGAAAATTTAAGAGCCTGAAAGTTTGTCGCTGAAAGCCATGGATGTTAGTGTTAGATAGACCTTAGTAGCACTAATACGCGAGTCAAGCCTTTGAGCTTTCTCAAAAAGCTGCATGTTAGTTTTTCAAGAGAGAGCTGTTATTTGGCTCGCTTAAGCTTCAAGTAATGGAATTTCGATTTTCATGAAATCTTTTGCTACATCCACATTTGCGAAGATTTTCCTCGCTTGTTCAAGTAGAATCCTTGTGTTCTTATAGCGAGCGCTGATGTGGATTAAAATGAGTCGTTTCACCCTCGCCTTCTTAGCTGTTTCTGCCGCTTGACTCGGTGTTGAGTGCCCGTCCTCTTGAGCCCTCTCCAACAATTCGTCGTCGAAGGTGGCATCATGAATAAGCAGGTCTGCGTTTTTGGCTAGTTCAGCGAGGCTTTTGGTTGGTCTTGTGTCGCCTGAATAAACTATTTTCCTCCCCGGCCTTGGCGCACCTACAACCTGTTCGGGTTTAACCACCTTTCCGCCAGCGATTTCAACTTTTTTGCCGTGTTGCAATTGTGACCACAAAGGTCCTTCGGGCACGCCGAGCGCCTTTGCCTTTTCAGGGCTAAACCGTCCGGGTCGAGGCTTCTCTATCAACGCATAGGCGAGGCTTGGAACCACGTGATCTGTTTGAACGACTTGTATTTGGTATTCTTTCTCTTCGCATACAAAGCCTGCCTCGTCTATTTCGGTTGTTTCCACGGGGAACGTAAGCGCAAACTGCACGGTGCGCTGAATTGCGTGTATAAAGGCTTGGATTCCAATTGGTCCGTAAACCTCTAGTTTTTGTTTTCTATCCAAGAGGGACATAGTTTGGAGTATTCCAGGCAAGCCTAAAACGTGATCCCCGTGCAAGTGTGTTATGAAAACCTTGGTCTTTCGATGAAAACCTACACCTGCCTGAATCATCTGTCTCTGCACGCCTTCACCACAGTCAAACATGATCAACTCGTCTTTTCGCTGTATGGCTATGGCTGGCAAAGCCCTCGCGGGCGTGGGAACACTGCCCGCCGTTCCGAGAAACACAACGCGCAGGCTCACATCAGGCGCGCTCCAAAACCGCGATTTCTCTGGTTAAGCTTCGATGAACATAAACAGAATGAGAACCCACAAGCTTAAAACCTAATTGCCTGCCCATTCTACCGATTCTAAACGACTTAGGCGAAGCTATACAGACGCATCGACCTTTAGGTATTATGTCTTTAACGGTTTCAAGGAAATCTAGGACTATTCCTTTTGTATCACGCCCAAGCGTGGTCGCAGATCTGCCATATGGAGGGTCTGTAACAACGCAATCAACCCGTGTTATTGGCAGGTTTCGAGCGTCGGCGACTCCCACGGCTTCAGGCTCCACTCTATAGTGGAGCAAGTTGCGTAGGCTGCCCTCAACCATTCGTCTCTGCACATCAAACCCGATCACTCTGCAACCTATCAATCCGGCTTCAATGAGGGTGCTGGCGGTTCCACAAAAAGGGTCTAGGACGAGTTCTTCAGCCTTGGGCTGAGCCAAGTTGACCATGCATCGGGCGAGTTTAGGCGGCATAGCCGATGGATGAAAGAAGGGTCGTTTTCTTGGGCGTCTCTCCATGAACGGCTTGGGCAAAATTTCTGCGAGTCTTAGTCCGAAAATGAATTTTTTAGCGGTTAAAACGCCGAAAAAGGTTTTATCTGGGTTGGTCAGATGCACTTTTGCTTCTTTAACTCTGGCTAAAATTTTTTCGCCAATCTTGCTCTCTAATTCTTTGCTGACTAGTTTGGGAGCGCTTTCGCCTATCCTTCTAACCCGAACGACAAAGCTCTCATTTTTTCCAACAAAGTTTTCAAAGGGGAATAAATCTGCCTCACTGAAAATTTTAGTGGCAACAGCGTCGCAGTTGAACAGTTCGAGACTGCAGATGCGAGTCATAGCCGCCCTAAACACCATAGATTTGACGCTTTTAACATCGGCTTCAACTCGCATCACTTGGGGTAGAGCTTCCAAAACTTTGTGTTTGTGTCCTTCAGCCTCCAGTATGGCTTTCAACTCTGAAAAAGGCAGAGTAGGGTGTTCACCAGACAACAGAAAGAATAGTTTTGCCACCTTTAGGCTCCTTGTTTCCTCAAGGCTTCGGCTATCAATGGTGCAACCGAAACCATGCTAACAGGACTGGACACGGTGTCTGTGCCCACGATTCCTTCGGCGCCACTCTTCAAAATTTTTTCTTGGGCGTCTCCTATTAGGAGCGGATGAACGCAAGCGGCGTAAATTCTTCTGGCGCCTTGTTCCTTAACCCATGCAACTGCTTTAGTCATGGTCCCTCCACTACTGATGATATCGTCAAAAATGATAGCATCCTTGTTTTTCACGGGTAGGGGCTTCTTTTCAATTGTTACGTTTCCCGTTATGGGGTCTCTCTGCGTAGGAATATAACCGTACTCACCTTTCAGCACGTTGTTTGCCTCAACCGCCGTGTTCAATCCTTTCTTGCCAAGCGAAAGCGAAAACACGTTTCTCAAGCCTTGTTCTTTAAAATGCAGAGCTAACGGACCAATAGCGGATAGATCCTCAACAGGTAAACCCAACTTCTTGAGCATGGCCGGACTGTGCGAGTTAACCGTGACAAGCTTAGTTACACCACACGTTTGGAGCAGTCTCACCATGGTCTTTGCACTGAAGGCTTCGCCCGATCTGAACCGTTTGTCTTGACGGGCATAGGCGAAGTAGGGAACCGCCACCGTAATGGATTTTGCTCCCATGTCTCTGGCGTTGTCTGCCATGAGCAGAAGCTGAATCAAGTTATCGTTTTGAGGCGGACCAGTCGCTTGAACGATGGCCACATCTTCGTTTTCAACGCTGCCCTCAAATCGAATATAGGATTCTCCATCTGGAAAACGCTTAAACTCAACGGACACAACTTTTGCTTTCAACAACTCGGCTATTTTTCGCCCCAACTCCACCGATGCTGGACCTAGAATAATCATCAAGCCTATTCCTCATTTCAACGTTCATGGCTACGAGAAATGAATTGGAAGAAGGTGTTATAATTTTCCCTTAGCCCTATACTCTTCAATGAGCTCTTTTGCCCGATCTAAACGAATCTTGCGTTCTTCCACCATCCTCTCTACAATGAGGTCAATGAGGTCACCGGTTGCTCCAGCGGCTATGGCTACGTTTCTCGCGTGCAACGACATGTGTCCGCGTTGGATGCCTTCATGAGTCAACGCTCTTAATGCTCCCAGATTTTGAGCTAAACCAACCGCTGCCAGCACTTCACCGAATTCGTTGGCAGTTTTTACTCCAAGAATCTTTAGGGCTATCTTAGCGATTGGATGCACCCGCGTGGCTCCTCCAACAATTCCAACAGCCATGGGCAACTCAATTGAACCCATTAGGTCGCCTTTTTCGTTCTTCTCCCACTTGGAAAGAGGCCCATAACGACCGTTGCGTGCAGCGTAGGCGTGGGCACCCGCCTCAACAGCCCTGTGGTCATTGCATGTGGCGATTACGACTCCGATTATGCCGTTTAATATGCCCTTGTTGTGCGTGGCAGCACGGTAGGGGTCGGCTGCGGCGAAAGCGTAAGCTTCAACGATACCGTCGACAACTTCTTCTCCGCCCACGGACTCTTTAGGTACTACCGTCCAGGCTTTGACCAAACGTTTCGTGGCTAGGTTGGATATGATCCGCAGATAAACGCGTCCATGGGTTATTCTCTCGATTAATGGCGCCACAGCCTCAGCCATAGTGTTCACAGCGTTGGCACCCATCACGTCTCGGCAGTCGACGTGCAACTCGGTTATGACCATAGGTCCTGTAGTGGCGTTGATTATTTTGACTTCGAGGTCTTTGGCGCCGCCGCCTAAAGATACCAGCATAGGGTCTTGCTCATTCGCCTTCTTGAGGATATCCTCTTTGGCGGCGAGAATGGCCGTCTTGGCTTCATACGGATCTCTTATACGTACAGTCTGAACTTGCCCAATCATTATGGGATCCGTGCTGCTTGCGAAGAAGCCTCCGCCGTCTCGGGCCATTTTAGCCGCGTAGCTGGCCGCTGCCACCACTGAGGGTTCTTCAATGGCTATGGGAATCAAATAGTCACGTTTGTTTATGAGAAAGTTTACGGCTATGCCTAAGGGCATAGGAAAGGTTCCGACAACGTTTTCTATCATGCGGTTGGCTAGGTCCATGTCTAATGAACCCGCGGACTGGAGAAGGTTAACCTCCTCGTCGGTTAAGCCAGCGAACCCCTTTACCAGTTGAACGCGTTCTTTGGGACTCAGCTTATAGAACCCAGAAATCTGAGATGATTTAACCATATTGACCACTCTGATTTAGCTTCGTCAGTTTACTGTTGTTCGAAAATATAAGAACTTAGCTACATTCTGAAAGCCAATTTTGAGTTTATTTGTTTAAAATGCGCAAGGGTTAAAGTCAACTTGCGCATTTCTTCAAAAACGCTGGACCGCTTATGAGGTTCATTGATGCACATATTCATCTTTCCGACCCTGATTACAGTGAAAAAATTGACCAAATAGTGGATGATGCTCGTAGGTCCAATGTGGTTTCCTTGGTATCCAACAGCATGAACTATGAAACCAGCCTTCTTAGCCTCCAATTGGCAAACCAACATAAGGGCTTAGTTTACGCCGCCTTGGGAATCCACCCTTGGAATGCCCCCAAACTGGCGCAAGATGAAGTCAAAAAAACCCTAGACTTAATTTTTCAAAACGCAAAAAATCGTGAAAAAACGATTGCAATCGGAGAGATCGGCTTGGACCCCCAATATGCAAAGGGTAAACAAAAGAGAGAACTGCAAGCAAAAGTTTTTCATGAGATGCTTCAAGCGGCAGAAAAACTGAGTCTGCCCATCATTGTTCATTCAAGGTGGACTGTACCGAAGATTATGGAAATTCTAACGTCTTATAACTTGACCGCTGTTTTGTGGCACTGGTTCAGCGATCCCATTGAATTGCTACACCAAATCGTGGAACGTGGGCACTACATTTCAGAGGGCCCGCCAACAGTTTATTCGTCTAGAACACAAGAAATCATTAGGCGCGTTCCCTTAACAAGCCTGCTCACAGAAACCGATGGACCAATTAATTACTATGGCCCGTTCAAAGACAAATTGACTACGCCTGCTTTTATCCCTCAAGTTGTTAAGGCTATAGCTGAGATCAAGGGAATAAGAGAAAACGATGTGGCTGAACACATACTTCGCAATTTCACCAGCCTTTTCAAAATAAACCTTTAGACGAGAAACGCTTATGCGCACTTGCACTGGGCAAGATTCTGTTCGAAAAATATTGCTGTGGTGCTGTTTTAATCGCCAGTGATTTGAATTCTTCGAACGAGGGTTGGAGGCGTATAAGTAAGCTCAAGTTGTCGAAGATTTTCTCTGATAGTCGTTGGGTTTCTGAGTAAGGACTTTATTCCCTTAAGGTGGGCTACTCCCACCAACGCAAGAATGTTGGGTTGTTCTCCAGCCTTCAAGCTTTGGGTTGCTATCCAAGCCAATCTCGCCGCCATGAGGGTGTCTCGCTCGTTGATCAGAACTCGCCACATCAAAGCTCGAGACGCAAACATGTGCACCCGTTGCCTAAATTGATGTCTTGTCATATCTATGAACCAGATGTTGGCGTTCACGTTTCACAAAGCGTCAACTGCTCCAATGAACTCACACTTATGGGTGCATCTTCTGTTCTCTGGGCACGTTGCGCACATGCCGTTTAACTCTCGAAACCTTTCCATATCGAGTTCGATGGCTAGATCGGTTGGCTCCAGTTGAGTAACAGCGCGATAAGCGTTTGAGAGGCTACGACGCGTGAAGTGGGTTGTACCCAAGATGTGGACGAATCGGTTGTAGTCTGTGTTGTAGATTTCTGCTTGCAAAGTTAGACCCGCATTCCTTTCTCTTATTCAATCTTTATTGCGTGTTTTCGCTCTTCTGTCTCAGATTTTTTGGTTTTTGAAATCGTGACCTCTAACACGCCGTTTTTGTAGTTAGCCACTGCTTTGTCAGATTCCAAGTCTTTTGTTGGCAAGTCTACTACTTTGTAGAAGTTTTTGGCTTTGATTTCGGCGTGTCCGTCTGTTACATTAAGCTGTATTTTGTCCTTTTCAACACCGGGCAGCTCCACGTATAGTTTCACATTGTCTTTGTCTTCGAAAACGTCCGTTAATGGTTCTCGAATCTCATTCTTGACTTGCTTGGGCAGTTTCAGCGTCTTCAACGGCAGCGACTCTTGTGGCTTGCCGAATTGGAAGCGCCCACGAGCAATGTAACCCTTCACGCCAGGCTCCTCTATCGATTTGATGTTCCATTCGCCCTCAAGTTTTCCGCTTCGAATAGCTTCTTCGATTTCTTCCATTTCCTTGAACATCTTCTTTGTTAATCTTTGGTAAAACTTGTCCACGTCGTCAAATATGTCTTCAAAATCATCTGGCATCTCTGTTTCCACCTCCTACAACTCTTCTATAGCCTTAAGCAGGCGTCTTAGTGCGAGGCTGAGCATGAGAAACTCCGCTACGCCAGGGTCGGAGCATCTGTACTTGCCATCGGGAGACTTGGTTAAAAGACCGCCCTCCCGCAGTTTTCTGGTGCCTTCCCACACGATTTTGGGATTTAAGCCAAGGTCTCTCATGAAGTCGGCGAAGCTGAGGGTTCGGTCGTCATCTTCGAAGAGGCGGGTCATCATTCGAAGACGGGTCTCGTGGGACAAGGCGTCGAAAAGCTTGGTGAACTTGTCCAGTTCCTGTTCAAACGAGGTCAACTCGTTTTCTAGGCGGTTTCTGGGCCACTCGTCCATAGATAGTGGCATCTCGGAAATGACCTTGCCGTTTTTAAGCAACTGTAACTTGAGTTTCAATTAGCTCCAGCCTTCTTTACTTACCATTTAGTAAGTTATTACCAAAAGGTAATATAAGCGTTTTTGTTTAGACCTAGCGGTAGCCTTAAACAAATTGTCACATTATCATATGAAAATAATAAATAGTGAGACAAACATGCGCAAAAAAGAGTTAAACGGACACGAGGTTGGAGAAGCCATCAGCGACTCTACCCGAACAGAGATTCTCAAATACCTCATTCGAGTCTATCCCAATTCTCTGACCATGAGCGACATTGAAAAGGCGTTGTCTAAGCCGGTGAGTCCAACAACAATTTCGTTTCACCTGCACAAACTCCGCGAAGCCGGCCTAGTCACTTCAGATGGACACAAAAAGGGCTTTCGAGCCTTAAGCCAAACCTTCAACATAATTGTAAACAGTAATGGCGTGCGCGTTGAGGAGGTAAAGAAATAAAATGGCACTTTCACAGCCGTTGCATGAAGCCATGTTGTACAAGCAGTTGCCAGAGAACAAAGTGAGATGTTTTCTCTGCGCCCGACTGTGCACAATCCCTGAGGGACAAGTAGGCTTTTGCTTAGTCAGGAAGAACGAGGGCGGCAAACTCTATGCTTTGGCTTATGGAAAAGCCTGTTCAGCTCAAGTTGACCCCATCACTAAAAAGCCTTTGGCACATTTCCACCCAGGCGCCACGGTCATGTCTATCGCTACTGGTGGCTGCAACTTCCGTTGCCAGTTCTGCGACAACTGGATGATAAGCCAAGAGAAAGGCATAGTGGGCACAGAGTTCCCACCTGAAGAGGTTGTGAAAGCTACCAGAGACAACGCTTGTCAGGGAATAAGCTATACGTATACTGAACCCACAATATTTTTTGAGTATGCCTACGACACGGCAACATTAGCCAAGAAAGTCGGGTTCTTCAACACCTTCGTCACAAACGGTTACATGACAACCGAGGCAGTTAAGACAATAGCACCTGTTTTAGACGCAGCCACCGTCGACTTCAAAGGCGGCGCAGATCCAGAATTTTACAAGAAATTTTCCGCTGTGCCCTCAGTTGAACCCATATTTGAGACTTTAAAGGAAATGAAACGCCACAACATACACGTGGAAATCACCAACCTAGTCGTACCCAAGATGGGCGACTCGTTGGAAAGAATGCGAGAACTCGCCCTCTGGATACACGATAACATGGGCAAGGACTCACCGTTTCACTTGTTGCGTTTTCACCCAGATTACAAACTGACTGAGATTGCCTCCACGCCAATAGCGACATTAGAGAAAGCCTGCGATTTGTCTCGTGAAGCGGGACTCAAATACGTCTACATTGGAAACGTGCCAGGCCACCCCTATGAGAACACCTATTGCCCCAACTGCCACGAACTGTTGATTAAACGCTTCAGCTTTGAAATCGTCAAGTGGAACCTAACAAAAGACATGCGCTGCCCAACATGCGGACAAAACATAGCCATACGGGGACAGTTTCATCCAGCTGGTTCAGCCTACCCATACTCACTCATCTAATTTCGAGTTCGAACTCAAACTAAAGAGCAGTGATGATCTGATCCTCCAAGACGTTTCTAAACGAGAATGTGCGTTTGGCTAACACGATTTATGAACATGGGCGGCTTTCCTGACAAGGTCATAAAATTGTAGGAGAATTCTTTTATATTTCGGGGTGTTTTGGAATCTTCTTTGCTTAGTGTTAAGAAGGCCCTAGAATGTTAGATAGGTTGATGACCTACGGCAGGAACATCTTGCTACTATGCATGATATTCCTTTTGAGTTCCTTAGCTACCAACTTCATAAGTCCATTTCTGCCTTTGTACATAACGTCGCTAAAGGCTTCTGTGACAGAATTAGGCATGGTCATGGCAATATCTGAAGCTGTAACAGCGTTAATCCTGATAATGAGCGGCATGCTCTCTGATAAATATGGGCGCAAGAGGATTCATATACTTGGAACTTTTTTAAGCATTTTTCCACCATTGTGGTACACCTTTGCGTCGCATTGGCTTGATCTCATTCCATGGGTGATTCTTTCAGGAGCGGCTCTAGGCCTTTACATGCCCATCCGCTGGTCAATCCCGGCTGATGTTTCTGAAACCCACAATCTCGCGATGGCTTACAGCTGGACAAATGTAGCATGGCTCACAGGATCAACAGTTGGCCCCTTACTGGGAGGGCTCATCGCCGATGCGTATGGCATAAAAACTCCTTTTTTCGTTTGCTCCACGCTCTTAATAGTTGCTTTTTGTTTAACTTGGGCGCTTCAAGAAACTAGGAAAAGAGAATCAAGTGGGGTCAGATACGCAGGTGAAGAACAACCAAAGTCGATGCCCTTTCTCCCAGTGGTCATTATCTTCTCCCTGATCAACGTGCTGCAAGGCGTAGGCACCGGACTTTTCTTCACCCCACTTGCGGTTTTCGCCGTAAAAAGATTCTCAGTGAGCAATACTTTTGTAGGTCTCTTGTCTGCTGTTGGTTTTGGTTTTGCCTCAATTGTTGTGCAAATCCCAGGTGGAAAATTAGCTGGCGTTTATGATCGAAAGAGAATCATGCTAGTAACGTTCATAGTTTCAGCTCCTTTTTATGGACTTTTCGCCTTGTCTCGAAATCCCATAGAACTTGTTGTCCTAATGTTTTTATCTAATGCAATTCTCAATTTTTCTTGGCCGGCTTTTCAAGCTTTGATGATGGAGTTGACACCCTCTGCCAAGTTGGGCTTGATGAACGGCATATCGGCCACAACCTTTTGGGCTGGAACGATGGCTGGCTCGGCAGCCAGCGGTGTTCTATGGGATTCACTTAACATGTTTGTTCCCTATTATGTATCGGCGATCGCCTTCTTTCTAGCGGTGGTTCCTATACTATTTTTGAAAGAAACAAGAACCAAAACTTCAACGTAAAGCTTGCATATTCCAGCATTATAGTTCATATCGATGAACTTCTAAAGAGCAGATATTCCTTGAAGGTTTTTCCAAACTTGAATTCATCGTCTTTCTCTCTTTGAACCTGACGACTTCTCAGTTTAGTTTTATAGTGACTTTCTGCTTTTTCTCTGTTTACCCGTTGCGTTGAAACTTTGAAAAACCCAAAAAATAACTGTATAAATGGATGATTGCGTCTACTATTTCTTTAGAGACGAAGCTGCCATGTGGTCGATTTGGAGACCTGACGCCTTAGCGGTGCTGCACGACAAGAAGGCTAAAACAGGCTTAGCCCGATACTTCGACGTTATGCAAGATGATAAACCAGCTAAGTTCACGATAGCCAAAAAACTCGAAGCAAGATTCAGCCCAGAAGACTCCCTTGAAAATTTGTGGACTTTTCACGAAAGATTAACTAAAGACTATTACAGCCTAGAAAAACAAATCGACACGCGACAGAAGAGCCTAAAGGGCATTCCCACACCAGAGAAGTCGTATCTCGACTTGAAAATCGAAATTGCCAAGCGCATAATGGAAAGGTGCCACCTTTGCACACGTCGCTGCGGCGTCAACCGCCTAGCCGGCGAATTGGGACTCTGGTGCAAAACAGGCACTCAAATCACGGTTTCAACAATGTTTGAGCATATGGGCGAGGAACCTGAACTTGTTCCGTCTGGAACCATATTCACACTCGGCTGCACTATGCGCTGCAAACACTGTCAAAATTGGACGATTTCTCAGTGGTTTGAAAACGGTGAGATATATACGCCTGAGCGATTGGCAAAGAGTGTTGAACACCTGCGCAAGAGCGGTTGCCGAAACGCCAACTTGGTCGGCGGGGAGCCGACGCCTTGGTTGGAGCAATGGTTGGAAACGTTCAAACATGTTGATGTGAACGTTCCCGTGGTTTGGAATTCTAATTCTTACTACAGCGAGGAAACAGCCAAATTGCTCGCTAACTTCGCTGACGTTTACCTACTTGACTTCAAATATGGAAGCAATGAGTGCGCCACGAGGATTTCAGACGCACCCGGCTATTGGGAAGCGTGCACACACAACCATATTTATGGTTGGAAATACGGCGAATTACTCATCCGAGTCTTGATTCTGCCCGAACACTTGGAATGTTGCACACGAGTTATACTCAACTGGATTGCCCAAAATCTAGGAACATGGGTGCGCACCAACGTGATGTTCCAATATCGGCCTGAATGGAGAGCCCATGAAATTCCAGAGTTGAGGCGAAGGCTTACACGAAATGAGATGGAAAGAGCTGTTCAATTAGCCAGAGAAGCCAGACTAACCAACTTCATAACTTAAATAGTCTGGAATACAAACTCAGATGCTTCACGGATTTTCTTGCGGCGAAACAAGTATACCAATTGGTTTGACTCTCTCAAGGTTTTCTTCTCCATGCGGTGCAAACTTCATTTCATCGGTTAGGTCTTTTCCAGCTTCGTGCTGACCTTGATGGTCGCCGTCGATCCAGAGATAGCTTTCTGTGACGTCGTAGACCTTGCCTTTATAGGCGATGTAGGCTGGTCTGCCATCTCTGCCGTTATACTGTTTCAGTTCTTCCAGCCTGAATTTCCTAAGCTCAGCTTCCAAAACAACACACCTTCTCTCAACACGAGCCTTAAGACTATTTGAAATCTAGAGAAAAAACTTGTGGATGATCTGAGATTAGAGGTAGATGTCGATTAATTTTCTTTGATTTATTATTGCGATGATTATTGAACTCACTACAAATTCTGGGATCATGTAAGTGGCATTGTAGGCAAAGACGTAGGCTATTGAATTCCAACCTGCCCAAGCGTATTGCTGGAAGAAGAGTAACCCTGAGATGACGTGAAAGAAGTATCTTCCAGTCATGCCAACCGCAACGCCTATTACTGGTCGACTTCGGAAGGCTCCAGCTAGTCCAAGCGAACCAAACGCTAATGGATAATCCAGCAAGATCTGGGCTGGATAATATAAGTCACCGCCTAATATCCTCACTAACCCATATGCTGTGCACGCTTCTAAGCCCCAACGTAGCCTTCTTCTTAATGAAAACCAGAGCAAGGGCACCATGCTAGCCAAGGTCACTGAACCGCCTTGAGGAAGGTGTAGAAATGGGAAGTAGGTGCGACTGGTATAGTATAGGGCTATTGAAAGTGCGATGAACACGATTGCTTCCGCGAGAATTCTAGTCTCTAATACGCTCTTACTCACTCATTTTTCCCTCCGCCAGTATTATCTGGATCAGGTTCTTAGGGTCGACGACGCGTGTTTAGTCGTCCTCTCAGCCGGGTTACCCCCAGCTCCCCTAGATTGTAAAGAAAAAAGAGGTTCAACTATTTAACAGTAATCATTTTCGGAGTCTTCGAAGTGATTTGTTAGGGTTTTAGCGGGCTCTCGCCTGAACCCTAGGTTCTAACAAGGTCCAGAGCCAGTCTACGAATTCTCTCAGATTCTTGGTTTGAATGTAGACGTCGCCTAGTCCGGTTATTTCGGTGACCAAGCCCTCTCCACCCAGAAGGGTTTCTTTTAAGCCTCCGAATTTTGTCACTTTGTATTGGCAGGTGTCACTGAAGGCAACTAGGTGAAAGTTGTCCACAATCATTTTTTCTCCTGGCTTCAGCGTGTGTTTGTCGATGGCGCCGAAGGTGTTGATGAACAATGAGCCTTTACCCGAGACCTTAATCATGAACAGACCCTGCCCGAATAGGCCTTTTGTGAAGCCTTGCCATTGAACGTCTAGGTTCACGTCTTGCGTTGAGGCGATGTACGCCGATTTCTGAACTATGTAACCTTGGTTGGGTGTAATTTCGAGAACTTCGATGTCTCCCACAGGCGCGGAAACAAAAGCGGCTTCTCCCTGTCCAGATGTTGCCGTGTAATCGTTCACGAAGAAAGACTGCCTGCCTAAAAACGTTAGTCCGAGAGTGCCTAAGATGCTCTTTTCCCTCATTCTGGTCTTTACTTCAATGTTTGGATTCATGTATGTCATTGCGCCTGACTCGGCTGTTATGGTTTCACCCTGGTCGAGTTGCACAACCAACATGGAGTAAGACGGCTTATACCGCACTTCATACTTCAAAGCATTGTCAACCTCTAAACTCACTTTGAACCAGCGCCGAGACTTATAGAGTTTCCTCTGCTTGAGTACGTTTTGTTTGATTGTTGTTACGAAGACTCTCAACACAACAACAAAAAATACGGAGGGTATAATGTGAGAGAATTGGCATATCCTAATTTGCATATTCATATCTTTGCGATTTCGCTTCCGATCTGGGTGAATCTCTCCTCGGCGCCCTCTTCTAGTGGGCCTTCCGTCCCTTTGACTATGGCAGAAGCGTAAGGTTTGATTATTGTCATGTGGAGTTTTTTCAATTTGTTTTCGATTCCTTTTGCTGCACTTCCGGCAAATCGGCTCTTTAATCGAGTGTCGAAGGCGAAGGCTTTCTTGTTTCTAAGATCCAATTTTTCCAATTTTCTAAGAAACTCTTTCATTGGCTTTGATATGTCTAACACTTGTGTTGGCGCGCCGATAGCAAGCATTTCGTATTCAGCGAGTTTGTTAGGGTCTACATTGTCTATTCTCAAACAGTCGACGTCGAGACCTTCTTTTTTCATGCCTTCGCTCAATGCTCTTGCAATTTTCTCGGTGTTACCGAATTTTGAATCATATATAACTATGGCTTTTCTCAAGGTTTCACCTTAAGTAGTTTGGATGCTTGCCTAAATATTCGTTGTCGCCAGTATAAAATAAATCATTTGGATAAAACTTGATTTTAACCGTTTTGAGCTCACTCAAATATTTTAGAAGAATGCAAGTGTTAAAAGCGTGAAGAGTCTATCTAAAAATACGCCAGTGAGGTATCCATATGGTTGATATTGTTTGTAATCCTCCCAAACAGTTGATAATTTTGGAGTGCACCCGCTACCCTTCAATTGATGCTCTAGCTAAGGTCATTGCTGTTGTGATAAGCGCCGGAGAATCAGTGATCCTCAAATGGGCTGAGGGTGTAGCCTTTTCATACACTTATTTGCAGCCTCAAACTGAAAGCCTCATAGACGAATTGGTGAAAGGGCGAGTGTATTGGGTTGATGTAATCTTTGCCCTAATGCCCGAGTACAAGCCAACCATTAGAGTTGGCACACTGGACATCCCAGTCATAGATGTGTCTCCAAATCCACTCTTGAGCGAAGCGGCTAAATGGATGAAACAGCAAAGCTAATGAAAGGCACGCGCATTTGAGCGTTGAAATGAAGATACCTCTCTTCTTATCCCGCGATGTCCGTTTTGCGTCAGTTAAATCTAACCGTATAGTTCGGTTTCAGATGTATTCGGGTTCTGCAAATGTGTTATTTACAGAAATAAGCGATTTATTAAGTCTTCACGGATATTTCCAATGAGGAAGGAGAATGATAACCCTGTTGAACGCAATAGGCATCCTTATCGTCGCGATTTGCAGCGCCGGTTTAGGCTATCTTGTCACGGCCCTAATCGATACACGCGCATAGTGATACCGCAACTCTGATGCAAGCCGAAAAACACTGAGGCCAGTGACATGAGCAGCATAGGGTGGCGCCCAAAGACAACCTTTCTTATCGGGAAAAATGCATGAAACCCCTGCGAATTTTAACTGTGGTAGCCGACATTATTGGTGGAATTATCACAATCACTGTAGGCTTATTTATGCTTCCCTTCTACTTCGCTGTCCCTTGGGTTGTCTTCAACGGTTGGTTGTGGTTAGGCGCACCTCTAACGCTGATGTGGGCAAACGAAGAAGAGAAACAAAGGGAGACGAGCCCCTAAGAACCCTAGTTTTGCCTCACTCTGTTTCGCGTTCGCTGACCCAGTGCGATTTGACTCTGCCCTTAATATCTGTCGCGTATTCTTTTTTGAATATGGGCGCCTCTCTCTTGTAGCGTTCAACAGCTTCTTCCAAAACTGGAAAAACATCGCGTCGGTGACCGCCAGCCACGAGCACATAGACCACGTCTTCGCCTACGTTGAATTTTCCTGTTAAATGGTGAATCTGCACGTCGATGATGCCCTTCTTTTTCATGAGTTCTCGGCAGATGTTGTTCAAGACCTCGTTAGCCTTTTCTTCATACGCTTCTAATTCCAAACTTTTAACAGTTCCACCGCTCGGAGTTTCGCCTCTAACGACGCCGATGAAAAGCGTCAAAGCGCCCACTTTATGGAAGCCAGGCCTAGCCTTAACAGAACTCAACAGGTTCTGAATGGAAAACATGTCTTTCTTGTGAATGCCAGCACGACTAGCCAAGTAATCACCACCATGGTCAATGAGGAATTTGAGAAGAGAAACCATATAAAATCAACTATAAAGCGTTAAGAGCTCACGCAAACTTTAATCGTTTAACATCGCACCACGAAGCTGAAAGTAAGCTGAACCTAGGACAGCAATCCTTTTGCGTGTACTTCCTTTTTTGTGTGTGTACAGTGTAGGGCCTAGGTTTGATATATGATCCAAATGTGTTTTGGGCAACTGGCGTTTAAGTGCTATAAGGAAAGTTGCAGGTGCTGTCTATGATGGTCCTCTATACCAGACTTTTTAGGTTGGTTTCAAGCCAACAATTAACAAACACCCAACTTACAGTAACGCAGTTAGCTTCCTAGATGTTTTCTTTCTATAGGTACTCTCTCATGTCTTCAACTGCTGCTGAAGGTATGGGTAAATCTTTCATGGTAACTAAGCCTGGAGGTGCGTTCATAACTTTTGGAATGGAATTGACAATTAGGGCTATGGTTGCTAGGTCGCCTTGCACGCACGGCGTTATTCTTTGTCGGATTGGAGGCACTCCATCGATGGTTATGGCATCATACTCTTCTCTGGCGCCTATGTAGGCTTGAAAATCGAGAGTTACCACCTCTTTTCGCTTCATTGTTCCCCGTGCACGCTGCCTTAAGCCAGCTACCTGCCCATTCTTCACCTTTATGTGTTCACTTTCCACGTTTTCGCCAGCAATAACTGGCTCAGCTGGGGCAATCTCGATTTTGTCGAGTTCCCATTGCAGAGCGTTGGCAATCATGCCAATAGACTGCTCTAATCCCACGTGCCCTGTAATGGCTTTTTCTTCAATTTTCTTCTTGAACTCATTAACTGTGAGCCCAGCGCCTATTTTCCTCTGAAAAGGCAACCTGCGATTGGCAGCGTTTATCAACCTCTCCGCCTTAATTTTTTCCACTTTTTGACAAGCGCCCGTGAGAGTTATAACCAGCGTATCCATGAGAAAACCTGGGTTAACACCCGTGCCCAAGAAGGAAACGCCATACTTCATGCCCAAGGCGTCAAGCTTCTTAGCGAGTTCAGGCTCCGACACACAGGGATAAGAGAGTTCTTCACACGTTGAGATCACGTTGACGCCATATGCGGCCAGCGGCGCGATTTGTTGATAAACATCCCGAAGAAAAGAGCTGGTCGCGTGAACCACAATGTCAGCACGAGCCTTGGAAAGCACCGCTCCCAGGTCATCAGATATGATAACTCCCAAGCGTTTAGTTATTTTAAGCACATCGCCCAAATCTTTGCCAACTTTATCTTTGGCAATGTCGATGGCACCAACAATTTCGACTCCTTCTTTTTGAAGCAAAAAATTGGCGATTCGACCTCCCACAACGCCAACACCATACAAGACAACTCGAATTTTCTCCATAATTTTTCCCTTCAACACTCTTTCGGTATGCTTGTAAAGATGAACAAATATAGGTTGCTATGAAATGAAAACCAGTTGTTCAATCACACAAGGGGCACTACCTAGTGAAAGCCATTGACCAAAATATGGCTGCGCTTGACTGCCTCTCAGGTAAAAGTGCATTGACAAAACACAAAGTTATTTTTATTGCCCTTTGCGCAATTCTATATTAGAAGGGATTCATTCTGGTTACTTTAAATCTTGACAAGATTTTCAACCCTAAGAGCGTAGCTGTAATTGGGGCAAGTGACGAGGAAGGCAGCGTTGGATACGCATTAACTAAGAACTTAACAGAACCAGCGTACGATGGCAAAGTTTACCTGGTTAACATTAACAAAACAGAAATTTTCGGTTTAAAAGCTTACCCAGCTGTAGAGCAAATTCCAGAAAAAGTTGACCTAGCAGTAATAGCCACACCTGCCAAAACCGTTCCAGACATAGTTGAACAATGCGGAAAAGCCGAAATAAAAGGCATAATCATAATTTCAGCAGGCTTTAAAGAAACCGGACCCGAAGGCAAAGCCTTAGAAGACAAGATTCTTGAGACAAAAAAGAAATATGATCTACGAATAATAGGACCTAACTGTTTAGGTGTCATACGTCCAAGCGTTCATCTCAACGCAACTTTCGTAAGCCAAGTGCCAAAACCCGGCAACATAGCATTTATTTCTCAAAGCGGCGCACTAGGCTCGGCAATCCTGGAATTCGCCATCCATGAGAACATAGGCTTAAGCAACTTTGTTTCAGTAGGCTCAATGATCGACGTAGACTTCGGCGATCTCATAGACTATTTCGGCACTGATCCGAAGACCAAGAGCATCTTAATGTATATTGAGGGGATAACCAACGCCAGAAAACTCATGAGCGCAGCAAGACACTTCGCAAGAACCAAACCAATAATTGTTATGAAGGCTGGAAAATTCAGCGAAAGTGCAAAAGCAGCTGCCTCTCATACGGGATCGCTCACAGGCGAAGACATGATATACGATGCAGCATTTAAACGCGCTGGAATGGTGCGTGTTGACGAAATAGCTGATCTATTCAATTGCGCCGAAGTTTTGGGCTTGCAACCTCTACCAAAGGGTCCAAATCTCGCCATAATCACTAATGCAGGCGGCCCTGGGGTCATGGCTACAGATGCACTTATAGATAGAGGAGGAAAGCTGGCTAAATTAAGTCAAAAAACAATGAGGACACTTGATACCATTTTGCCCCATTACTGGAGCAAAGGCAACCCTATTGATATTTTAGGAGATGCCAAAGCTGACAGATACAGAGCAGTGGTTGACGCCTGCCTCAACGACGAAAACGTCGACGGCATACTGATAATATACACAACTCAAGCCGTAGCAAAACCCACAGAAATCGCGAAGAGCATTGTGGAGCTATACACAAGTAAAGGCTATAACACCAAAACAATTTTGACCTCTTTCATGGGTCATGGAGAAGTAGAAGATGCCAACCACATCTTTAACGAAAACAATATTCCCACATATTCGACGCCAGAACAGGCAGTTAAAACATACATGTACATGCATCAGTATAAACGCAACCTTGAACTGCTCTATGAAACACCTGAAGAGCTTCCAGTTGACGTTGCTCCACCAAAACGCCCAATTACAACAATAATGAGAAACGCTGCCGAGGAAAAGCGTGAACTACTAACCGAAGTTGAAGCAAAACAACTCTTAGAATATTACAATTTCCCCGTTGTAAAAACAATAATTGCTCGAACCGCAGATGAAGCTGCTATTCGAGCATCGCAAATAGGCTATCCGGTAGTGCTTAAGATTCTGTCTCCACAAATTGTTCACAAAACTGACGCTGGCGGCGTTGCGCTTGATATAAAAAGCGAGGCTGAACTCCGAGAGACTTTTGACCGCATCATACAGCGAGTCAAAGAGTATAACCCAAACGCAGAGATCCACGGAGTTACAATTCAGCCCATGATCAAGAAATGGGGTTACGAGGCTATTATTGGATCGAAAACTGATCCAATTTTCGGTCCAGTAATCATGTTTGGAATGGGCGGCGTTGGAACGGAACTTTTCAAGGATGTTGCTGTTGGACTTCCTCCATTAAATCAAACCTTAGCCAGGAGGATTATGGAGGAAACCAAAGTTTACCAGCTTCTCAGAGGCTACCGAAATCTGCCACCTGCTAATATTAGACTGCTTGAAGAAATAATGGTTCGTTTCTCCCAGATGCTGGTTGACTTTCCACAACTCAAGGAAGTCGACATTAACCCTCTGCTAATTGATGAAAAAGAAGCGCTTGCTCTAGACGCCCGCATAGTTATTGATGAGAATCGTGTATTCGCCAGACTTGAACCTTACAAACATTTAGTCATAAGTCCATACCCCAAAAAGTATGAAACACTCTGGAAACTACGAGATGGAAGGACAGTGCTTCTAAGGCCCATAAAGCCCGAGGATGAACCATTGTGGTTGGAAATGTTCCAAAACTTCTCAGAGGAATCAATACGCTACAGATTCTTCCAAATAATCAAGGATACACCACACGAAGTTAGAGTTCGATACTGCAACATTGATTATGACAGAGAGATGGCCATTGTGGCCGAATTAACTGAAAACGGACACAAAAAAATCCTAGGGGTTGTCAGGCTCAGCTTAGAACCAAACAGAAAAAATGGTGAGATAGCTTTCATCGTTGCTGATTCGTGGCAAGGCTTGGGCTTAGGAACAAAAATGGTGGATTACATGATTGAAATCTGCAAAGACATGGAAGTTGAAACAATTTACGGAATAATGTTACCCGACAATTTAAGAGCTATTGGTTTACTGAAGAAAATGGGATTCGATATTGAATACTTAGATGACGAAACTGTAAGGGGAACTCTTAACCTAAAAGGAGAGGAAGAAACAATTCCAAAACTAGAACATTAAAACACTGAAGAAGCATATCCAAGCCAATGCGCGAAAGTCAAAAACCACTCAAATGCTCACAAAATGCCCAGTTTGATAGCTACATCAGACGCCTTGTAATCGGGGTGCAGTTTCACAAACGCCTTCTTATTACCTTTCGGCGTTATCGCCACAGTTACTCTTTCCACCTTTACCTCATATAGTTCCTCAACAGCACGTTTAACATCGGCTTTCGAAGCCTTCAAGCTAACCACGAAAACGAGTTTGTTCTCAACTTCCAAAATGCGGCTAGCTACTTCTGTCATCACCGGATATAATATCACGTCGTATGGGTTCATGATCTAGCCTATCCTCCCTTGACAAACAATTCATCTAACTTTTCAAAGGCGGATCTGGACCAAATCGTGAGCCTACCCGGGTGGGTTCCAGGCGCTAACAGTTCGGCGTTCAAATTGTTAACTGAGGCAACGTCTACGCCTGGTAGATTTCTGGCCGCTTGAGCCACACCCCTGTTTTCGGCGATTACTAGCAAAGGCCCGACAGCGCGCTTCATTCTTCTTCCACGTCTCTTGCCTTTCCCAGCTCTTTCTTTGATGCTTTCTTTAACCCTATACACGTCGGGCCAAACGCCGAGTTTAAGCAAAGCCTTCTCCACTTCATTTGTTTTCTTTAATCCCTCAATTTCGTCGACAACCACGAGGGGTAGGTCTCGAACCTCATCTGCAATATGTCCCCGAGACACCACCATTTCTTTCGAGGCTGTGGCGGCTAAGGCTGAGCGTAGAGCCAAACGCTTCTCCTTCTTCGGAATTTCTTTGACAATCTTCTTCCCAGCGGCTGGTGGATGCGCCGAACGACCACCCACAGTTCCAACCGCAAACACTGCTCTTTGACCCCCAGCTTTAAGCCTTGGAACACGCGCGATTCCGTGGCCCGCACCCAAAGATTCTACGCTTCTTCGTTTTCCAGCCAGAGGGTCGCGTCCCTGCGGTTGAAATCGATTTGATTGAATGGCGACGACTGCCCGCTTTATCAGGTCAAGTCTTATGGAAGTCTTAAAAACAGTTGGAACACGCAACTTGCCAACAACTTTGCCTTCCAAGTCAAAGATTTTGGTTGAAACCTTGCCCAAAACGCAATCCTTTCCTCTTTTTATCTATCCCTGAGGCGATTCTAAGGAGATTTCGGTGATTTTTGGTGGCGCTTCTGGAACATGCTTCGGAGGTCTAACTGGGTGACGGAGTCTTATGAGGCGTTTGGCTGACCCTGGCAAGCTCCCTTCAATAACTACGTAGGTTCCGTTGACAAGTCCATAACGGAGAAAGCCGCCTTTCGGCGTAACTTCAGCACCGTTCGTTCCGATTTTCAATATGCGCTTATTATACTCGGTTCGTTGGTGGTAACCCATTTGACCAGCTCTCGGAATAGTGTATAAGACGCGACTTGGGCTCCATGGTCCTAGTGTGGCTACTCCCCGTTTGGTTTTTCTTCCCTTGTGAGAAAGGATTTTGACGCCCCACCGTTTGACTGGACCTTGAAAACCCTTACCCTTAGTTACAGAGAGCACGTCTACTAATTGACCTTCTTTGAAGACATCGGTGATGGAAATTGTTTTCCCAATAAGGTTTTTCACGTATTCAAACTGCTCCTTAACAGACGCGCCGTCCACTTTGATTTCCATGAGTTCAGGCTTCTTCTTAGGCACACCTGCGAGTTTGGGTTGAGTTGCGACTAGAAGGCGGAACTCTGCTATTTTTTCGAGGTTTTCCTCCATTTTTTTTAGGCCATTTTCTGGATCGGGATTTTTTGGCGGAGTGGTTAGACGATTGATGTCTTTTGGCGATTCCTTCATCCACGCTTCTGTTAGGGTTTTTAAGCCATAGGAATCGCGTGTGTAAGCACGAACGCCGCAAACGACGGCTGGTGGTGTATCTACAACAGTAACTGGATAAGCAACCTCTTTGCCGAAATTGGGTGAGCCCGGTCGGTCTTCAACCATCAAAACAAAGGTCATGCCAGCTTTGTAGCCCACAAAACCGAGTAGGATCGGACCTGTTTCCACATGAGGCCAATAGCGTATACGAGCGATTGGTCGCGCAGCACGTGCTCTAGGCAAAAAGGCTAGGGAACCTCGTTTTGGAGCATTCCGCTTTCTGTGACCCATGCCGTTCTCACTCGCCTACTTCTGAATGAACAATGGTAATTTTTTAGCGCCGTTCTGAATAACAACATTGGAACACCTTTTTAAACATAACTGTGTTGTCGCGACAGTTTATAGGACAGCTTATATCGTGTTCCGTTAAATTTATACTAGAGAAAAACGAACTCGTACGTTTCAAGGAGGGAGATGTTGAGAATTCCATTCTTAGTGTCCAAGTCGGCCATGACAAGGATTCAGGCGGCTGCTGTTGTTGCTATTATCGTGGTAGCGGGAGTAGCAGGAGGCTATTACTACTGGACAACTAGGCCTAAGCCAGTTGAAGCAACTGTTTACGTGCTGAGGGCAGAGGCTGTTACAAACATGACAGTGGGCGTAGTGTTCTCGGTCAGTGTCAATGTTATGAAAGCTGTTGCTGATGTTCACAATTGGACTTTAAGCCTAAGCTTTGATCCCACCCTACTGTTAGCGGTTGAAGTCTTGGAAGGCGATTTTCTGAAGCGTAATGGCACAACAGCCTTCAATTCCGGAACCATAGGAAATGGTATTATAGACAATGTAAGTGGCGTTTTAACTGATGCGGCCGCGGCGGCGCGCGGAAACGGAACGCTGGCGACTATCACGTTTGTGACCACTAAAGATGTTGGCATTTCGCCGCTTGACCTCAAGAACGTGGTGCTTCTGGAGCCGCAGGGAGGATCAATATTCTGCGATGTGGCTTCAAGTGTGTTCGCAACCATACCTTGGGAGGGGATGCCCCCATCAGACTATGCGGGTACCCTCAACGTCTTTGAATGGGGAGGCTACGAAAATCCGGACCTTTGGAACGCTGGAAAATACGCATTCCACAGAATCTACCCCAAAGTTGAAGTCAAATTCTCCTTCTTTGTAGATGAAGCCGAAGCCCTGACTAAGCTCCAAGCCGGATTCAGACCAGATATAGCGCACCCTTGCGGTGCAAGTGTACCGAGATGGGTGGACGCAGGAGTCATCGAACCCATAAACATTACTTTGATACCGCTTTGGAAAAATATGACCGAAAAATTCCAAACCTTTGACCAAAACTTTGTTAATGACATACCATACTTCGTACCTGCAGACTGGGGATATACAACCGTCATGTACAGGCCTGACCTACTCGAAGCGATGGGCATACCAAAAATCAATCCAGTGACAGGTGAAAATCAATGGGACACATACAACCTCCTCTTCGATCCAAAGGGTGGAAAAATGACACAGAAAGTCAGCGTCATGGACAGTGCGGTGGAAGTGACTTCTATAGCAGCCCTTGCAGCTGGAATCCCCGAAGAACAAGTTTGGAACATGGCACCTGCACAGTTAGAACTGGTCAGGCAGAAATTAATGGAGCAGAAGCAAGGGGGCATGATTCGCTTTTACTGGAAGGTTCCAGCCGACACCATCGCAGCAATGCAAAAGGGAGAAATCGTGGCTGCTGAAATCTGGGGAGAGGAGTATGCTACCCTCACAACTGCGGGAGTCAACGTAACCTTCAGCTTTCCAAGGGAAGGAATATTAGCATGGGTGTGCGGCCTCACCATAGCCGAAGGCCTTAAAGCAAGGAATCCAGACCTTTACAAGATTGCCCATGCCTTCCTGAACGCGTGGATTGACCCTCAAGCAGGCGCCAACCTAATAGACCTATACTGCTACGGCAACCCAAACAAAGACGCAGCTAGATTAGCAACACGCCAAGAGGACGTGGTTGAGCCACTGCATTTGAACGACCCACAAATTCTAGATCAAGTGATACTTTGGAAATACACACCAAACGAACCAAAATGGTATGAAATATACTTGGGAGTAAAAGCAGATCCATAGCTTTAAAGAAACAGGAAATTCTTAAAATCACTCCCTATCTTTTTTACATGCTGTTTGGCAACAAAGGTGGATTTCCTACTAAGAGGGGGTAACATTCATTCTCTTAGTGTGTTTAATATCGCTAGTGACGCACACAAGGCTTCTTCGGTTCTTACGGTTCCTGTTCCCTGATTAGGCAAAGTGTTTACTACAAAGTCGGTTAATTCTTCCAAGTTGAGGCCTTCATGCGCCACGATTTCATAGAGTCCCTGTGTAGGTGCGCCGAACGCTACTAGAATTTTATTTGATTCTTTCCAACGCTTTGCGAGTTCATCCAAAACTGCATCTAAAGATTTCCCTTTTCTAGATGTTGCCACAACAAGGTCGAATTGTCGCGCCTTAACAAGTCGCCCGAAGGGCTTAGATGAAACTATGACCTTGAAGCCCCAGTAGACCTGTATTTCTTTGCGGTCAACCAAAACCACCCTGGGCTGTTTGCTTATGTCTGTGATTTTCACCGTGACTCGTACGTTTGCCTGCAGCCTTTTGTCTTCGATAAGTGCTGGTTGCCCAACACCTATGTCTACGAACGTGCCCTCTTGAGAAGAACGCAAAACAACGCCGTCCCTGTATTCGCCGACTTTGAGATCTTCTGCTCTGTCTTCCAACGGGTGATGAGGCGTGCGCAACGGTGGCAGAACACCAGCATATTTCAACCCAGGCTGAATCTTGAACAATCGTTTACGAAGATATTGAGGCGTCTCCATATATGACAGAATAGTGGCGATTAAGTCGGCATCTCGCCTCTGATCGATTTCGGGAAAGTCTGGAAACACCACAACCTCGTCTACGCGAAAAATGGCGGCTGCGCGCCCAACCAAACCAGTTCGGAAAGTTTGCTCACGCAGATGGGGAACGTCTGAAACAAAAGATGCCGGCAGGGCTATTGACAGCTCTCGACGACGCTTGAGCGGAACAGCCGACTCGCTTGAGGTCTTCACCATATCAGCTCAGAAAACTCTACAATATACCTTCTTTCTAAAGCTTATCGGCGCCTAGTGCGAAATTACGGATCAAATTTTTGAGTATGAAATAGAAGTGATGTTGCCTTGTGGATACGATTGTTGGATTTCGAGTGTCTAGTTCAGCAAAGTTCACTATTTAACTGTGACTGCCTTGGTTAAGTGCCGAGGTCTGTCTGGGTCAAGTCCTCTTTCAACCGCCATATAGTATGCAAAAAGCTGTAATGGGATGACACACAGAATCGGTGAGATAATTTCAGGCATATCTCTCACGATTTCTATGTGGTCATCAGCTAACGCTTTGATCTCTTCGTCTCCTTCTTCAATCAATGCGATTATTGGTGCTCCATGATTTTTCATTTCCTTGATGTCGCTCACATTTTTTTCGCGGTTTTGATCTCTGGGACAGATGAAAACAACGGGAAAGCCCTGTTCAACTAGACTAATTGGACCATGTTCTCTCTCTCCAGCTGGGAAAGCCATTGAAGGGATGTAGTTCGTCTCCAAGAGTTTCAGCGTGCCCTCAAGCGCAGTAGCTAGACTTATTCCCCGTCCTGAAAAGAGAAAGAACTCCTTGTCCCGATATTTTCTAGCAATCTGTCTTATTTTCCCTTCCTGGGTTTTTAGAATTGTTTCAACGGCATCTGGGATCTGTTGCATCTTTTTTTCGAGCCACTCCATTTCCGTGTGGGAAACTTTCCCCCTCTTTTTGGCAAGTCTCAAAGCGAGCTGAGCAAACACACAGAGCTGAGCGGTAAAGGTTTTTGTGGCTGCTACTCCCACTTCAGGACCTGACTGTTGGCAAACATAAACACGGGAAACACGGGTCAAGGTGGATCCAATTATGTTGGTTAGTCCCAAGATGGTTGCAGCGTGGAGTCTCGCGTGTTCAATAGCGACAAGTGTGTCAGCTGTTTCCCCAGATTGGCTTACGGCAAGAATTGTGCTGTCGATGTTAACGGAGTCTCCCTGTTGTTTAATAAACTCTGATGCAGCGACAGGGTGAGTTGACAGAAAAGCCAGTTTAGAAAACATGTAGGAAGCCGCAAGACAGGCATGATAGGAAGTACCACAAGCGACTAAGAAAACTTCTTTCGCCCGATCAAGGAACGTTGTCATTAAATCTAAATATTGGTCCTGTAGCCTAAGCGTGTTCCGAATACTGGACGGTTGATCATGAATCTCCTTGAGCATAAAGTGAGGATAACCTAGTTTCTCAGCCTTCTCGGGAATCCAATCAATAAGCTCGGGTTCCCTCGGCACCAAGCTCCCGTCAGTAACTTTTCGGATCTCATATTCCACGTCGCTAACAATCGCAAATTCCTGATTTCCAATTGTAACGACATTCTTTGTTAGCGGAAGAAACGTTGAGATGTCAGATGCGGCATAAGCAGCTTCATCGGCGACTCCAATTGCGAGAGTGCTCTCCTTGTTAACGCAGATAATCTTGTCAGGCTCTTTAACATAAATCACAGCGATGGCATACAATCCTTCCAAATGATTTATGGTCTCACGCGTGGCTTCGATGAAGGATAAGCCCCTCTTCAGGTTTTCTTCAATAAGGTGAGGGATAACCTCGCTGTCAGTTTTAGACCTAAAGATGTGCCCTTGATCTTCAAGCATCCTCTTCAGCTCTGCAAAGTTTTCGATTATTCCGTTGTGGACAACAGCAATTTGCTCATTGCAGTCGACGTGAGGGTGAGCGTTCTCTACGGAGGGAGCTCCGTGTGTCGCCCATCTTATATGACCTAACCCTATCCTTCCAGGGAGATCATCCAAGTCGTACCGCTTGTGAACCTCATCGATTTTTCCACAGTCTTTTTTTACGAAAAGTTTGTTTTGGTGGACTGTTACCTCCCCTACAGAATCGTAGCCTCGGTACTCAAGCCTTTTTAGGGCTGCATGGACAACTGGCGCCGCGTTACCATCCTTGAGAACACAACCAAATATCCCAACCACAATTGTCACCTGCGAGATTTCTTACCAGACTGATTTCACAGACACGGTCATTTAACAGATTGATTTACGGGAATATTCAGTTGAACATGATTTCCTATAAGCTTTTTTAGAGACCAGCTTAGTATAACGTGGGTGTTAAGATCATCGGAAGGGTTAAAGAAAATGATTGGCGCTATGTTTGAAGATGAAGTTTATATAAATTTCTTGCCGCTCACTTATACGAGACCTGTTTTTGAGTGCAGAAGCGGAATGTTCAGTCTTCTTGAACGCGCTCAGAAAATATTTTCTGAATCCAGGTTTCTTTTGTTTACAAGAGATTACTTAGTGCCCACTTTGAGGAAGCGAGTTTCATGTCCGGTGAACGAACCTAACTCGATCGATGACGATGTCCTCTTGATTAATGGAACTTTGATCGTAAACGAGGAGGCTAAGCGGTTAGTGAAGAAGAAGCTTGGCAGAAACGTTTTGATTATGCAGCAGGGGAGAATTGCTCTCGCTCATCTCAGTGCATCTGTCGCCAAGAAACATGGAGAAGCATTATGTAAGCCCATTACCCGTCGCGCATCAGAAAAACTGATTAATGAATGCAAAATTCTGGAAGTCTCTAACCTGCACTTGCTCACTTACCCTTGGGATTTCGTTGACAGCAACGCGGAATTGATCAAAAAGGACTATGCGGATTTAGGTAAGAAGGGATGCGAAGGAAAAATGGAAGATAGGGTTAGGGTATACGGGGATGAGGAAAACGTTTACGTTGATAAGGGGGCGTTTGTCGAGGCTTTTGTCACGTTGGATGCTAGGGAGGGCCCCATATACTTAGGCAACGAAACAGTGGTGCACTCAGGCTCGAGAATCAGCGGTCCAACCTACATAGGAAACAAGTCTATTATTGCTAGCGCGCTGATACGGGAGGGTTGTAGCATTGGACACATCTGTCGCGTGGGCGGTGAACTGGAAGAAACCATTGTTCAGGGCTATACAAACAAGTATCACACGGGGTTCATTGGACATGCTTACATTGGAGAATGGGTAAACCTTGGCGCCGCAACCACCAACTCGGATCTCAAAAACACCTATGGAACAGTGCAGGTCACGACGAGAGGGAAAAAATTGGACACCGGCCAGATAAAGGTCGGGTGTTTCATAGGCGATCACGTCAAAACTTCAATCGGAACACAAATTTACACGGGCAAAAAAATAAGTGTAGCGTCGCATGTGCACGGGTTCATCGCAGAAGACGTGCCTCCCTTCACCATATGGGCGAAGAGCTTTGGAGCAAAACCCGTAGAATTGGAACTCGAATCAGCCATTAAAACGCAGGAGAGGGCCTTTTCAAGAAGAGGTGTAGAGCAAACCAAGGAAGATGTGGAATTGCTGAAAAAACTCTTCCAGATCACGGCTAGAGAAAGAGAAGAAGCCGGTGTAATCAAAGAAAAATTTGTGCTTTGAGTGAACTCCAACTGTCAGTTTCAGTTTTATCTTCTGCCCGTGACAAACTCTTCAAATTGTTGTTCAGCTTTTTCCAAGGTCACCATGGTTGGTGGATGCTTAAAGGCATATGATGAGACGCTCTCCAGCACACCCGATATTCCTCTGTCTAATGCAATTTTAACAGCTCTAATAACATCAAACAGCACTGAACCCGCGTTTGGCGCGTCCATTGTGCTCAATCGAAGGTCAAGTAGCATGGGCACTTTGCCAAAATAGAAGCCCTTTATCCAGAAGAAGCTGTCTCGGCGGTTTTCCAAAAAGTCCACATAATCGGTTGAGCCAGCCACAACTGAAGCTTTGTATGGCAAAACCGACTCAACCGACTGCGTCTTCACTGTACGCTTCAGTTCGCGCGTGCGATCCAACGTGTCTAGAGATTCGGTTCCGCCGCCTACATCCAACTGATAGGTTTCAGAAATGCGCACACCCTGCTCGGATAGCAGCCTCAAAAGAGTCTTGTGAACGGCTGTGGAACCCACTTGGTCAGCCAAGTCATCGCCAACAATTGGCAGATCAGCCCTTCTGAATCGTTCAGCCCAATCAGGGCGGCTAGCGATAAAAACCGGCGTCGCATTAACGAAGGCGCACCCAGCCTTCAATGCCTGTTCAGCATACCACTCTGCAGCTTTTAAGGCGCCGCTTGGCAAGAGATTAACCACAATCTCGGCTTCGCTTTCCCTAAGCTTTTCAGTCACATCAACCTCTGGTTGCTCGCTGACTTGGATTACGTTTTTTAGAAGAGAGCCAACGCCATCTAAGACTGGACCCTTCAAAACTGGCACCCCCATGTTGGGAACATCTGCCAGCTTCAGCGTGTTGTTGGGCGGAGAAAAAATCGCTTGTGACAAGTCCTTTTCAACCTTTCGGGCCTCAATGTCAAAGGCGCAGACAAACTCTATTTCACGCGGGTGATAGCCGCCAAGAAAGAGATGCTTCAACCCTAAGGCTTGTTCCTCATTGCCAACATTCTTATAATAGTTTACGCCTTGAACGAGAGCAGTGGCGCAGTTTCCGACACCAATCAAGGCAACACGAATCCTTGACATACATGACACCGTGTTAAGGCACTGATATGCAGGTATTCTATGCGGTTGCACTTCAAAAACTTGCTGTTAAAATGGTTTATTACTGCTTAGTGATAGTTATGATGAGGCGAAAAAATACGCATGAGTGAACGAAAGGCTTGGCTTGACATAGCAGTTATTCAGTGTCCCTATTGCGGGCGCAACTACGCCGACGCTTCTTGGTACGTTATAGAGATAGGCTCAGACATCGAGTGTGGAACGTGCCACAAAACCTTCAACACCAAAAAGCACGCAACCGACCGCATAATGCTAGGCTTAAAATTAGACGAAAAAGGAAGAGTGCAGCAAGCAGAGGTAGCTGAACACGTATGAAGAGGAAAACCTTCAGCGAAGTCAAACTTCTACAATCATTAAGTTACGAACTAATATGCGTAGCCAGAAAGAACATATCAGCCATTTAGTGAACTTCACTCTTAGGCGACGTTTGATTTATTATTGAGGAGTGCATTAAGGGTTTAAGCAAAATCGAGGACGGCGAAAAACACTGTGAAACGATTTGACAAATCTGAGGCCATCAACGAGTTAGCTAAGCGTCGCGGATTCTTCTGGCCCTCCTACGAGATTTACGGCGGAGTTAGCGGCTTCGTCACTTTTGGTCCGTCGGGCGCTGTGTTAAAGAGGAAAATTGAGGATAAGTTTCGACAATTCTATATTCGTCCACTGGGCATCCTAGAAATGGAATCCTCCGTAATTCTGCCCGCCAAGGTGTTTGAAGCCTCGGGACACATTGAACACTTTAAAGAACCCATGGTGGAATGTAGCAAGTGCAAGCGCAAGTTTCGAGCCGACCACATACTGCAGGAGCAAGCCAAAATGAGTGACACCGAAACCGAGAAGCTCAACCTACAAGAATTGAAAAACGAAATCGAGAAACGAGGTGTTCGTTGCCCTGAATGTAGAGGCACTTTCGGTAAGCCCAAATATTTTTTGACCATGTTCAGCACAGCCATTGGACCATATTCTGAAGCTGTCGGTTATGCTCGCCCAGAGGCTGCTCAAAGCATTTTCGTAGAGTTTCGGCGACTATTGGAGAACGCCCGAGAACGACTACCTTTCGGCGTCGTGCAAATTGGTCACGCCTTGAGAAATGAGATTTCGCCCAGGCAGGGTCCCATTCGACTTAGAGAGTTCACCATAATGGATGTAGAGTTCTTTTTCGACCTTGAAAACCCTAACTGCACGCCGTTGAAGACTGTTGAAAATGAGACTTTAAACCTGATACGCGCCGAAGCCAAGCTGAGAGGCGAAAAAGAACCGATCACAGTAACGGTCAAAGAAGCCTTAACCAAGGGCTACATTAAGGCTGAGTGGCAAGCCCTTTTCATGGCTTTGGCTAAACGCTTCCTCAAAGAGTTAGGTGTGCCTGACGAGAAACAAAGGTTTATGGAAAAATTAGATTGGGAACGGGCACACTACTCTACTCAGAGTTTTGACCAAGAAATTTACTTAGAACGCTGGGGCTGGACAGAGGTGTCTGGACACGCCTATCGCACCGACTACGACTTGAGACGACATATGGAGTTTAGCGGCGTCGACATGCGAACCTTCAAGGAAGGAAGGAGATTCATTCCCCATGTTGTGGAGCCAAGTTTCGGATCGGACCGCCTAGTTTACGTTGTCGTGGAATACGCCTACCAAGCCAAGAAAGACAGAATGTTGCTGGGCCTTCCTCGAGACTTAGCACCCATACAAATTGGCATTTATCCATTAGTGAGCAAGGACAGCTTACCCGAGAAAGCCATGCAAGTGTATCAAATGTTAGTTGATGAAGGCTTCACAGTCGAATATGATGAATCAGGCTCAATCGGCAGACGATACGCTAGAGCTGATGAGATAGGTACACCCTTGGGAATAACCATTGATTATGACACATTAAAAGACAACACCGTAACCATAAGAGACCGAGACACTTGGAAGCAAGTCCGAACAGAGATAACACGGTTACCCGAACTCTTGAGCGCCTACTTTCAATACAAAAGGAATTTCGAAAACCTTGGACCAATAACCAAAGGCTAAACTCAAATCTAGTTGACAATTCCTTAAACATTAATAAGGCTTTGTCACATTCTAAATTCTGGGATAAGCTAAGCCTTCGATGAGGTGGGAATCTTCATGGTCTTTCCAGTCGAAACAGAAGAGCGTGTGAAACGCAGAGCCCTCAGCATATGTCAAGATCATCTTCGCAAAGTGGTAGAAATTACTCGCAAGATTCCCCAATTAGTCGACCACTTTGTTCAAGGCGACAAGACCATGGTTAAGCAGTTGCACACAGAGATAAGGAAAGGAGAAGAAGAGGTAGACATAGCTAGACGGAGTGTGGCGCAGGAACTCGCTGAAATAGGCGCCATTCTCATCAGCCGGGAAGACTTCTTGAGGTTCACTAACTTAACCAGTGAAATCGCCGACTTCTGTGAGGGTATAGCCTTTCGCCTAGTAGAAATATTAGAACGCAGCTGGAAAGTCCCATCAGACATAAAAAAGGGTCTAGCCAAACTCGCAGACGCCATGTTAGAGACCATTTTGAAACTTCGAGAAACCGCCATGACACTTCAATATGGATCCACCAAGGCTTCTGAAAAAGCTCGAGAAGTGGAAGTGTCTGAGCGAACTGTGGATGATCTCTATCGAGAATTGGAGGTAAAGATCATCAACAGCCACATCGAGATTCCGACACTGCTCCTTCTCAGAGATGTACTCAAACTGATGGAAGACGCCGCTGATAAAGCTGAAGACGCCGCTGATGCTGCTCGCATACTGGCGTTCGCCATGTGACAGGATGAAAATTCAAAACATGCCAAAGAAAATTGAGGCCGAATTCATCGAAAACTTTCTGGTCGTTTGGGACCCCTCTAAAGGCTCTGAACTGTATAGACAAGGGTATTACGGCAAGCCTATAGGAATTCCAAAACCCAAAATCATGGAATTCAATGTGCCGCTTATTCTCGACCTAATGGAAGGCTTGTATTTAGTTGAAAAAGGAACAATAACCGTGAAGGAAGGCGACAAGAAGAAGAGAAAGATGAGCCTCGAAAAACTGCGACAACGAGCACACAAACTCTATGAAGAATTTGACTTGAAATACATGGTTTATCGAGACTTACGCAACCACGGCCTCATAGTCACACCTGGCATAAAGTTTGGCTGCGACTTTGCCGTTTACAAGCACGGTCCAGGACTTGAACACGCACCTTACATGGTTTCTGTTAAGAAAATGAAGGACGAAGTCACCGCAACGGAAATGGTAAAGGCTGGGCGTCTCGCAACAACTGTAAGAAAAAGATTCATAATAGCAGTGCCAGATCCAAAAACAGAAACCATACAATACTTGATATTCAAGTGGTTTAAAGCGTAGAGGAAGAATAGCGTCTGTTAAACTTGATAATTTTTCCGTTGCCCCAAACTAAAGAAAACAAATCCTACAACTGTAAGAATGGCTGCCAGATACATTGTTGCTCCAAAATAAAAAAGCTGAGAAACTATTCCACCAATCAGCGATCCAAACACCTGTGAAATATTGATTACGCAGTTTAATATTCCAGACGATGTTCCCCTTTCAACGTTGTTTTTCATAAGATAAAGCAGAAAGCCAACATACATACTGGACCAAGAACAGGCAAGCAAAACTTGCATAGGTAATAGATGTAGAAAACTCTGTGCAAAAGTGAAAGAGAGGAAGGTCATTATGGCAAGCAACAATCCAGCCCTTATCAGTTGTTCACCCTTAAAGCGGTCGAGAAAAGGCATCACAAAAAACTGAGTGGCGGTATTCACAGTGTATATTACGCCAATCCAGAATTTATCGCCTCCGAGAATCCCGATAAAGAGTGGGTAAATAACCCAGATGGCGTTAGCGCCCGTGTGTCGAAGCAAGTATGGAACATAGACTCGCCAATTTCTTCTCATCAACTCCTTTGGGAAGAAGGGCACATTCATACGGGGGCCATCCATTTTTTTCATCGTTAAAGAAATTAGAAAAGCCAACAAGAAACAAAGCGAAGACAAGGTGAATATAGTATAGTAAAGGGTTGTTTTAGCATAGTAAAAGGTTGTTTGTGCTATTATGCCAGCGGCAAGAGTCCCAACAGCCCATCCTAAAGCGCCGAATGAGGCAAATTTGCCAAGTGGACCTGCGGAATCGTAAAAGTACACGGTCAAGGCGGCTGGAAAAATTCCTAATGTAAAGCCAGCTAAGCCACGAACTAGTGTTAACAGCCACGGGTTCGCTAGAAAAGGAGCGACAAAATGCGGATCTGTAAGAGCCTGTAATAAAAAGCTGATCGCACTGAGTGCCAGCCCTAAACTTATGAAGAGCCCTCGGCCGTAAACATCAGCCAATCGACCGAATATGTAAGATGAAACAAACATAGCAAGAGCATAAACTGCCACAGTAATTCCCACTTGAGCTGCACTGCCGCCCAATTCCTCAGTTAGGTTCGGAATGAACAGTAGCGAAGACGACAAAGCCAAACTGGAAAAAAATTGAATAATATATGGTTTCAATCGCAACCTCTCTTATTAGGAGCTCAACACAAAGTCTGTCTTTGTTAAAAAATCTTTCTGAAAACCAAAAACCGCTTAAAAACAGAATAAGAAATCGAATGATTGAACAACGAATAATGCCTCATTTCTGATTGTCGGAGATTTGAGACATCATATTTTCTTGGGAAAGCTATGATTTAACGTATATTTCAACGGAGAGAGTTTCCACTTGAGTCTACGGTGTTACTTTTGATCACTTGCGTCGGAAAAACGCCTTTGTTACTTTCTTGAGTTCTCTAGTAACCGAAGACAATATGTTTATGCGCGTCTCAATTCTCTCACGATATGATGTCACTAGTTTCTTAATCCTAAGCAAAACATCATTGATGATTCTTCCAGAGGATCAAAGTATCTTTCTTCAGTTAGACTAATTGACTCGATGTTACCGTCCCTATGCAAAATCAAAAGACGACTAGGACAATCCAAACTTGCTTGACTAGCCTCTCCAAAATCTTGTAGTAACGCATTCACAGAAGCAGGGAGAGTCTTTGCCAAGGGTGAAGTAACCTTCAAAAGCGCCGAAAAATCTGAAAGAAGTCTCTTCAGCACTAAGTTCAGAAATTTGACCTGCATTTTCCTGAATATTCTTCAAGGACACAAAGATTGATTGAAGCATTATTTCCGGTAGTTGCTCCTCTCTTGCCTCTGGCATAGGACTGAGTGAAATCACAACTTGAGATCATATTTTGAAATTCATAATTGTTTAATAGCACCAAATCATACGATATCACCAAAATCACATATTGCGTAGGGATGAAAAATGGAAAAAAGTTTCTTAGTTCCCGTCGTTTCCTTGAGATGCGGTAAATGCAACAACAAGACGTCCCATGCCCTAATTGATTTCTCAGAAGAGCCCAAGGATACTATAACCCTCAATTACGAGTGCCAAGATTGCGGTGAAAGAAAGAAGATGTTCGTTTTCGTTACATACAGGATATCTTAAGCCATCTTTCCATGAGCGTTGTGCGTTGCATTCTGGGCGTCCTAGAAACCCGTTACGACGATAGGGACATGTCAAAAAATCGATGTGCACGCGCAATAGAGTTGCGCGCTTGCTAGTGTTATAAATACCGTTGCACGTGCCCAGATCTGTGTTGAAATAGCCAATTCCAAACTGACTACGATAATCCAATCTGAAATTTCTTTGTTAAAGCACCGCTTCCTCGCGTGTTTACATTTGATTGAATATATAGATTTAAAATTCATAAGTTTTTAGTCTCCCTACTGTTGACCTTTTGTTAAACCTTAGGAGGAGATAGAATGAAACTTTCCAGAGATCTTAGAGCAATGTTGGGAGTTAAAGGATTTCTCTGCCTTGCTTCTTTGACAGCTATTGCTCTGGCTTTAGTGACCTACACCGCACCGGTGACTATAACCCCGACGGCTCAATTCACTATCGGTGCCACAACTGCATCATGGACAGTTTATGTGAATGACATCAATGAAACGAGGAATTTACCGGGTTCAGGTAGTCCAGCTGGCTCTCAAACGCCGATGTTTAACGACAGTGACCCCAGCACGTATGCTTTCAAAGTCATAACAGACGCAGCGCAGGTCTGTGCTGTCAAAATAGAGCTAACTGCAGCAGTAAATAGCAGCAAGTTCTCAAACTTTGAAATCACAGCTAAGTATTGGAACGGTTCAGCTTGGGCTGACGAAACATTATACAATGCTGATACAGGATCGACGGCCAAATCTTATATCAACGGGTTAACATTTGGAGACGTTGGTTACATCCATCAAGGTACAACAGCAACAAGATACTACCTGATCATGGTGACATACTCCTACGACTTAGTGGATGAAACAACTCTGATAACAGTGACCTTCCAGTACACGCCATTGCCCCGAGACGCGTTCTAAAACCCACTTATTTGAACCAGCTCTAAAGCGAAGGCTGAGAAGAAGGTGCTACCTACTGAAACTCGAGAAACTGCCCTCGAAACCGAAGAGGTAGTTCTCAAACCTTTCGAACAAGATCAAGAAGCATCTCCCAAAAGAAAGAGATCATATCTAAAGATAAGACTCCTCCTCGGATTGGTTACACTACTCACTGGTCTATGGGCCGCTAACTTGGCCCTATTCCACTGGGTCGAACGAACAGGCCTTCACTACTTATTGGGAGCGTATGCTCGCTACGTTTGTGCATATGGTGGATTTGCTGCAATGATTTTCGGTGGGATGCTAATTAATGACTATCTAGTGTTAAGAAAAGTTTTGAAAGGAAAAGATATAGTAGTAACAATGGCAGATTCTGAAGAGCCCTTACAACATGAGGCTGAAAAAGTTGAGGACCGGGAGAGAAGTGCTGGCGCAAGACGCAAGAAACTAAGGAAAAAAATTGCAGTTATGCCTCTTGCTATTATTCTTTTTATGTTGTGCCCTGTAATTGTAAATTCCATAATCTCATACACGGCAACAGTTCTTATAACACCGAAATGGTCAGCTTTTGTATATTATCGATCTAACACCGGTTCGAATCTCTTAGCCTCTTGTAAGGAACGAGTGTGGAACGGGTCGGTGTGGTCTTCTGAAAATGAAATACCTTCTTCAGGAAGCAACATCCGATACGTTCGAGCTGCCTATTGTCCAATTCAATTACGTGGATACGAAAAAATAGTTGTCACTTTGAGCGACGATGGATATTTGGATGCTTATGTTTGGGATGGTCTAAACAAAGTGTGGGTCGTCACCAACAATATAGGTTTTGTTGGAATCACAGCAGATGCTTACAAAAGCTTTGACATCGCCTATGAAAAAACTACAGGCCGAGCGTTGATCGTCTATTCAAGAGGCACAACAACAGATGAAATAGGTTACAAGATTTGGGATGGAGTGTCCTGGAGTTCAGAACAAACTTTAAACCTTGAATACACAACTGGCGTAGTCTACTGTATAGCGCTAGCAACCAAACCAACTGCCAACGCAAACGAGATTGCAATGATTTACTTGGATGCTAACGTTGACGTTCATGGTTATGTCTGGACTGGTTCTTCTTGGAGCCTTATGGGAGAAGCAGCAGTTTGGGAGACTACTGCTGCCATTGCCACAGAAGAATGTATCGCTGTGGCTTATGAGCAAACATCTGGGAGGGCGATGTTCGTATGGGGCGACTCTGTATCTACGGACAACTATTATAGAATATGGGATGGCTCGACACTAGGAGCTACCACACTACTCGACATTCCCGCCCAAGGAGGGGTGACAAATTGGGTGACCCTAAGAGCTGACCCTGTGACTAATGGGATGGTTTATCTAGTCATAGATGCTGGCTCTGACCTTAACACTGCTTTTTGGAACGGAACTGCATGGACAGTCCACCCTGAACATGACTCTGCTGTGAACACTAACGCTCGAAGATGTGCCGACTTTGAATGGGAACCAACAGGAAGCAAGGGTTTACTGGCTTGGGGAACAGCCCCCAACACCCTTTCTTATAAAAGGTTTACAGCTTCCTCAACATGGAGTGGAATATCAACGATATCTACAACTGGTAATGAACTATGGGTTCAACTCAGGCGAAACTTAAGGGACGTAGCCAGCGACGCAAAAATTCTTGGGGCGATGCTGAACAACAACTTTGACCTGGGAGCCCTGAAATGGGACGGCTCAACGTTAACCAATATGGGTGATTCCATATTCACCAGCGACACGACTGCAACAACTTTTGAATGCTTTAACATAATATTCAGCGACCCAAGCTGACACCACTGGATTCACGGTGCTCAGTTGTGCGTTCTCGCAGTTACCGAAAATTCGGCAATGTTTCCCTAAAAGCCAGTTTCATTGATGTGGAGTTGAAATCTGTATTAATTCTTCATAATGCATATACACCACACACGTATGAATGTTGTAAGCAACTGCGTAAGCAAGAAGGAGGAATATGGAAAAATGGTCAGCAAGAAACAAGTGTTCACTGCTCTGGCGTTAGTAACTATAGGCATAACAACCATCGCATGGGCACAAGCACTAATTGGTATAGTGAGTCTCACTCCAGTGAGTTATGATCCAACAGTATCGGTCCTGGTTCCACAATTTCAGATTATTAAGAACAGCAAAGGAACAGCGCCGACTAACGGCACTCTGACGATTTCAAACGTACACTTTAACTATACGTCCATAAGGGTTTCTCTGGTTGACTTAGGTGGTCTTTATACAAGCATGAAGGCATTCGCGGTGACATTCGCAAGTCCAACAGGAAACATCAAGTATGCCGATCTTACGTTGTATGACCCCGCAACTGAGTTTCTTTACAACTCGACAGCGACAGGCAAAGGAGGCGCTTTTACAATAAATTTTGTAATCAGTTGGATCGCAGAGAGAGTAGTGACTCCAACCATCAACTTTGGGATCACCGCGGAAGTTGTCAATACCTACGGCTATAAGGCAAGCTAACAGCAAGATATGCCATAATTAGCCGCATCACCCCAATTTTTATGGTGACCTTATGTGCAGAATTCGACCAAGACCTTCGGGGTCTTTTGTCTTTCCTCCGCTGTAGGTCTATTCCTGTACTGGATAATGTCCTTGATTAGTATCTTTCTGCGCATCACACGTTTCGGCATCGACATGCCGGAGGTAAATGCTTCAACAGGGATAATAGGGGCTGTGTGCGTTGCCCTATTCACCATGGGCATCATTTCCGTCAGGACTAAGCCCGCTAAAACGCTTGTATTGGTGAGAAATACAGAGGGAAAGGTTGCCTCTATCCTTCAGGCTGAATATGGACGCGTGCCCAGCGGGAAAGCCACAGCTGCAACCCTTAAGGTAAAGCCCGATCTGCAAGCGCCACAGCCAAGAAAGCATGGCAAAGCCAAATACGTTCTGGGAGCTGCCATTTTGATTGCGTTGATCAGTGGTTATGCTTCGACAGCGCTTGTGATGGGATATACGGTTCAAGATTTGACGAGCGGCATGTACTCGCCCATCATGGTTGTTGCCTCTCAAAGCATGCAACCTATCCTAAATAACGGTGACCTCATCTTTGTTAGGAGGGAGCAGGTTGAAAATATAGAACCTGGAGACATCATTGCGTTCAATGTTCCAAGCCCCTACGACAAGCTGGCGCCTTCTCCTACCGTCCATAGAGTAGTTGAAAAGTGGACTGAAAATGGGGAGAGCTACTTCAAAACAAGAGGCGACAACAACTACGGCGCCGATTCATGGAATATTGCAGCGAAAAACGTGATCGGCGAGTACACCCACCTCAAGATTCCATACATCGGTTTTATCTTCATATTCCTCAGATCTTCTCTCGGATTGGCTTCAGTCACATTAACACTTGCGTTGTCCTCTGTTTACGATTACTACAGAAAAAGGAGGAACCATAAATCATGACAGTCGAAATGTTAGAGGAACTCAGAAACAAGTGCATATTCGTACCAGATTGGGAATGTTCGATTGAAGCTTCTGAAATTCCGCTTGAAGTCTGCAAGACATGTTTGGAGGCTCGAAAAGTCCATTCAAAACTTGTAAAGATTACTCGCCACATCATAAGAGCCGAAACAACATCAGCTCAAAAAGAAGCACTACTGGAGACAGAGGTACCCCAAATAGTTTCTCCACAATGACTCTTGCGCGCGCAATCAGGGAGAAGCGATGCAAGCGCAATCTAAATACTAAGCTCTTCTTCAAAATCGCTGTCAAACTTCAAAACGCAAAAAGAAAAGATAGAGCTAGATTTGTTTTCTCAATGCTTTAATATATGCGCTGTATCGAGGATAGAATTTCGCTGACTGCCCCGCTAAGGCTAACTGGTGTTTTACCCGTGCGCGCGTATTACAACAGCAACCAATATTTCTCTCCTAATCCTTGTTCGCTTCGCTGAGATACATTGTGTTAGTGGCATACAACAATACGTCGAGGTTGACAGAAAGGAACTAGAATGGTACATAAACTATAGATGGAGTCTTTGAGTTTGCTGAATACACTAAGCATATGGCAGGCGACGTGGGATTTGCACCCTAGGTCAAGTGGCGAATTCTCCCGAACTGATACTTTTAAGGTTTTATATCTTTAAGGTAGTATTCAGCTGAATGTGGGAGGCAAATCAACTAAACTTGGAGAGATGCTATGATCGACGCCTCGCAAGGCTTCAAGCGACTATGCACCATGCCTTAACTAATGAAACGCGTCTTCTAATCGTGCAAGAGAAATCTGGCATATTTCTGTTTGGGATATATGCACCATAACAAAATAAGCTGTATATCAAGACGCACGACAGTAGTTCTCTTTGAGAAAAGCGCAAACATGAGCAGAGCAGCCTCTTAGGTGCCCAACGTTGGAAGAGGAAAGAGAAGTCAACCCAATCGACTATTTCGGGCAAGAAACCGAAATCATTCGAGATAAAAAATGGAACTGGAAAGCGTTCAGATCCACAGAAGGCTATCCTGTTTCTTCCAATCTACTCGATTGGGTAATTGGACAAGAACGCGCACTGAACGAATGTTACCTGTGCCTAGAAGAGTGGGTGCACAAGCTCAAGCATCTTGAAAAGGAAAAATGGTACGAGGCTTGGAAAGACCCCAAGAACGAGAAGCCGAACATAACAAAAACGGCGGCTCCGGGTCCGTATCTCTTACTGCTCGGCGAACCAGGGACCGGCAAATCTTTAATCGGAAGAGCCTTAGCCGCACACCTAACTGAGTTATACAAAAAAAATAAAATTCAACTTCAAGACGTCATCTGTTGGCAAAACGAGGTTATCCCGAGTGAACCCAGAATCTCGTGTCATCCAGCTGGAGAAGGAAAAAAGACAATCTCTAAGGAGAAGTTGAAAGAGACAAAGAAGCTGTTCCTTCAGAGAGCGGGAATAAAAATGGCAACCTATCTCATGGTTATAGTTGCAGCTATCTTTCTTTTCGCTGGATTCTACTACCTTTGGCAACAAAAAATCCAATGGGACGCAAATGCGCTGACTTTCTCCGGCGAACCCGTTCAGAGTGTTTACGAAGGCAACTTCATGAAATATATGTTGGATTCTTTCATATCCATTGGAGTGACAACTTTCCTCCCAGCTGGAACAATGCTCATGTTCTTAATTTTAGTAAACTTAATGGGACGTTTCGGAATTCTTTCGGGCGCCAAAGGAATAGGTGGAGCAAGAGCCACAAATGTGCCAAAGCTCATAGTTGACAACGCAAAGAGGGCTGCACCATTCATAGATGCTACTGGACACGGGTCTGCCCAACTCTTCGGAAGCATCGCTTGGGATCCTCTGCAAACCGGGGGGCTTGGCACACCAGAACATCAACGAGTTACAGCAGGTGATGTTCATCGAGCCCATTTCGGGATTCTTTTCATAGATGAAATCAAGAATTTGAAGCCTGATGAAGCCGTCACATTGCTTACGGTTTTGGAAGATGGACAGCTGTCCATAACTTTGCGTAGTCGCTGGGAGGGAGGCACAACCTCAGCTATGGCTGTGGCCACTGAACCCGTGCCCTGCATGTGTTTTCTGGTGGGTGCCGGAAACTTTGACTCTATTAGCCAGATTCATCCTGCGCTCATGGACAGAATCTATGGTTACGGCAAAGTTGTTAGAATGAACAACGATATGCCAAACACCATAGAGAACCGTCGCAAATATGTTCAGTTTATTGCTCAAGAGATCTCTAGGTTCCATTTGTCCCCGTTCAGTCGTGGCGCGTGCGAAGAAATAATTGACGAGGGACGCAGACGAAGCGACAAGAAGGACGCCTTAGCCACCAAGTTTCGACCTTTGATAGCAATTATTAAAACCGCTGCAACTTTGGCGATGAACGAAGGTTTACGCGTTGTAGAGAAGAGACATGTTAGGGAAGCCATAGAGAAGCATTGCAAAACCATTCAGAAACAGATTTTGGAGCACCACATCAGCGAGAGAGGAAAACTTCTTGAAATTCGTCCTGAAGGAGCCCAGCTTGGACAAATCTATGGTTTAGCCATTGTTAATGACCCTTACAGCGGAGAAATGACTGGAAATGTTTTGACGGTTAAAGGTTTTCTCGAAAAGCGAACCAACAGACGGGTAGATCCGTTGAGAGGATATTATAAAGTGACGGGAATAGCCAAAACAGGAAAAGAGCGGGTTATTGCTGACAGCGTGGCTAAGGTTAGAAGTGTTATCTTGCAGAAGTATGGGGTCGACATAGCGCAAGATTATTTCACGCACATCGATTTCGCCCAATCCTATGGTGTTGACGGCCCAAGTGCTGGCGTGACCATGACTATTCTCCTCTGCTCTTTGATGGAGGGAAAGCCAATCAGACAGGATGTTGCAGTAACTGGTGAAATCAACGTGGGCGTGGGCGGCGTTATACAAGTAACCGCTGTGGGCGGCATGCATGAGAAAATCAGAGCAGCCGAGGCTTGGGGCTTTAAGAAAGTCGTTATTCCAGCCAAGAATTATAAGCATTCGATAGACCCAAGAGACTACAGCATAGAAGTGGTGCCCGGCGAAACACTGGAAGACTACCTCAAAGAATGTTTGATTTGAAAACCTTTATTTTGAGAGACATAAATTGCTAGATTAAATTAGTGTTTTTTGTTTCTCTGCCGAAACAAGACTAGAGACTTTTGCCCCTATCAACCGGATTTTTCTATCAGGCCGCAGATAAGGATGCATAAGTTCATGGGCGGTTTTCTGGAAGTCTTCAAGTCTATTTGTGAGGAAGGGTAAGGTTTTGCTGTGGGTGTGGGTTTCAAAGTTTTCGTATCTTACTGTAATCGTGACGGTCTTGAAGAGAAAATTGTATTCTTTCACTTCGTCGTGCACTTCTTGACACAGCTTATCCAAGGTTTCATAAATGAGGTGGAAGTCTGATGTGTCTTCCTCAAATGTGATGTGCCTGCCAATAGACTTAACCTCAGCTCGCTGTTCCACCTCACTTCGATCAATTCCCTGCGCATATAGGTGCAATTGCGTGCCGATAATCCCGAACTTTTCTGTTAACACCGACGCGTCGTAATTGGCTAAGTCGCCTATTGTTTTGATGCCTAACGCGTTCAGCTTCTGTGCGGTTTTCTTGCCAACCCACAGCAGCTTGTCAACCGGTAGAGGCGACAAAAACGCTTGGACATCTTTCTCCTCAACCACTGTTAAGCCATCTGGTTTCTGGATGTCACTGGCCATTTTTGCCACCAGCTTGTTAGGTCCAATGCCTATAGAACACGTTAATCCCTCCCTCTCATAGATTTCTCGCTTGATTTCCTGCGCCAGTTGTTTGGCTCCTTGATAATCTTTCACCCGTGTGCTAACATCTAAGAACGCCTCGTCTATACCCCATTGTTCAAATTTCTCAGCGTAACGGCGCAGAATAGCCATTATGCGAGAGGAAACTTCCATGTAAAGTTTATAATTGACTGGCAAATAGACCGCTTGGGGACAGAGTTTCCAAGCCCTTGATATGGGCATGCCAGATCTGACGCCGAATTTGCGAGCTTCGTAGTTGCTGGTGCTGACGACTCCTCGTCCCTTTCCCTCTTTTGGATCGGCTCCCACAATCACTGGTTTGCCTCTGATTTCTGGGCGCACTCTCTCCTCTACGGCGGCGAAAAACTGGTCCATATCAATGTGAAAGATTATTCTGGTTTTAGGTGAGGTCATTGTTCAATCGATGTGCTCCTAAAATATTACCTGCAAAACTTGGTCTATTTTTTTTAGGTTAGCGATTGTTTGTCTGGCGTCTTCGGCGTTGAATTTGCCCTTTTCTCTGAGTGTTACCAACTTTGAAACCGTACTGAATAGTGCATCGAAGGCATGTTTAACATAGAGGTCATTGTTCATGTTGCTTTCGAAGTCTGTCTTCAACTTGGCAACTAACTTTTTGGTTTTTTGACTTGCCTTTTTTGAGGTGATCTCTATGCTGCCGAGATTTTTGACCATACTTTGAAATTGTTGCAGTTTTTCGCATGCCTTCTTATACCTTGCCCATGTAAAGTTGAGTTTCTTCCTATAATGTCCATAAATGAGGAAGAATCGGATGCTATTCCATTCGCAGCCTTGTTTGATCAAGTCTCTGGGGTATATGATGTTGCTTCTGCTCTTCGACATCTTTTTTCAATCCACGTAAAGGTGGGCGCCGTGAAGCCAATAGCGAGCAAATTGTTCGTGTGTGACGCCTTCAACCACAGCTATGACATAATCATGATGCCGAATGACATTGTCTATTCCGCCACAGCACATGTCCACCTTATAGCCTAAACGCTGCACTGCCATGGCTGGGTCTTGAACGTTCCAGGCTGGTCTACCCTTTCCGAGTTTGGCATCCCAGTAAACTTTGTCTCCTTTTTTATAACCGTGCCAAAGAATAAAGTCGCCCCGGTTCCACCTATTGCCCGGATACGTGTCTTTGTGAAATCTTCGCTTCTCTTTGGGCCACTTGCTCATGTCCAAACCGTAAAGTTTGCCAAAACCCCTGAACTTCAAAGGGTTGTAGTAAACGTTGCCTTTATACCAGTAGGCGTAGCCCTTTTCGAGAAGTTTCTCTATCAGGCTAACAGCTTGGTCTACGGTGGTTGAAGACCGCGGAATGTAGGATGGAGTCTTCGCCTTCAGCATTTTCAACTCTTCAAGAAAAATCTTGGCGTTTCGTTCAGTCAATTTTTTCAGTGTTACATCTTCTTTCTCGGCTTCCTCAATGGCTTTGTCTTCCACATCTGTTATGTTGAGCACCCGTTCAACTTTGTAGTCCAAATATTCGAGATAGCGTTGCAAAATATCTTCATAAAGAAAAGTGCGATAATTACCGATGTGAGGCAACTGGTAAATTGAAGGCCCACAAGTGTACATTTTAACCTGTTTATCTTCAAGCGGTTGAAACGCTTCCAGCCTCTGAGTCATGGAATTAAAAAGCGCGAGCAAGCCTCTACACCTATATGGTTTTACTGTTGTTCACATGATTATAGATTTTCAGCGTTTTGCACAAATCAAAATAAGTCATGCGTTAGGAAAAACTATTTGTTGGTGATATTTGTGTCGTTGAAAAATAAGGTTGTGATAGTGACTGGAGCCACAGGCGCGCTCGGAAGGATAGTAGCCAAAGTCCTTTTGGAAAATGGAGTTCACGTTGTTTCAACTTACCGAAGCGAAGACAAACAAGCCGAGTTAGCCAAGTTCGTAGGCAAGTTGAAAAATAGGTTGACAGGCGTCAAAACTGACGTAACAGACGAAAAGAGTGTTCAAAACCTTGTTCAGAAGGCGGTTGAAAAGCATGGTCGCATAGACATTTTATTGAACATCGCCGGTGCTTATGTAGGCGGCTATGACGTAGCCAACACCAAAGAAAGCGACTGGGGCTTCATGATGAACGTTAACCTCAAATCTGCATTTTTGTGTTCAAAGGCTGTTCTTCCATATATGATTAAGCAGAATTACGGCAAGATAGTCAGTGTTTCATCTAGGATAGCTGTTGAAAAGAGGACGCGTGCAAAGTCTGGAGCCTATGCTGTTTCTAAGGCGGGAGTCATAGTTTTGACTGAGACAATGGCAGAAGAGGTCAAAAAGTATGATATAAACGTCAACTGTATAATGCCCAGCGTCATAGATACTCCAGACAACAGGCGGAATTTTCCACAAACCGACTCTTCAAAGTGGGTAGACCCAAAAGACATCGCTGAAGTCATACTGTTCCTAGTGTCAGACGCTTCAAAAACACTCAGTGGAGCATCCATTCCAGTCTATGGCAAGGCTTAGTTGCAACTTGCATGCCAAAATTTTTATTCCCATTCAGCATAACTCAAAGAAAGTGGAGTTGTGAAAACATGAGTATTTTGTTGACCAAAGAGCAACGAAAAAAACTCATCGACGAACTGAACAAAGGCGTACAACGAGAACTTACCGCAATAATACAGTATTCCTATCATCATGTGATGGCTGAAGGAATGGAAAGTCCAGCGATTTCTGAAATGTTTGAAAAAGTAGCCCTTCAAGAGATGGAACATCTGGAAGAATTCTCTGATAGGATCAACTATCTTGGAGGAGTCCCAAGCACTAAACCCAACCCGATTAAGGTTGGTGGTACGCTCAAGCAGATGGTTCAAGACGACTTGGAACTGGAATACCAAGCCATTCGGTTGTATAAAGGACAGATCGAAATTGCCAAGGAAATAGGTGACACAACAACACGACTCATGCTTGAAAAAATCTTAACCGTCGAAGAAGAACACGCCGACAAATGGGAGACAGTGCTCAAAAAGCGACCATTCAAATAGAACGCGCAATCCCCTTTATTTTTTGTTCAAGGTCAATACTCCAGACATGGTAATAATCAGCCATTACTCTAATCCTTCGCCATACATCTGACCCGGAGCCAGCACATCTGGAAACTTTGATCTAAGTTGAAGCCGAGCTTCGTAACATAGGTGGCAAGCATCCGCGTAGTATTCTCCATGGGGCAAACCAAATTCTTTGACCAGCACTGCGGGTCCTCCCTGCAGTAAAACGTTTACAACTGGATGTGAAAGAGGTTCATAAGAGGTTATGATTTCTGAAAAAGGTTGTTTCCAAGCGTTGCCCATGCACAGTCCTTGACAAAGGTGCACGTATCCAAGCGGATCCAGGTGTACTCTGCTGGGGTTTTTCAAATCCTCGTGAGGGCACTCAATGAACTGAGTCCAAGGTTTGAGCAGCGTTTTTCCCAACAATTTAGATGCAGCCCTACCACGGAACATGACTGGTCCGTATCCAACTTTCACGCTTTCTATGTTGATGGGACACTGTTTCTTTGTTTCGGCTTTTTCAGGTTGTTCAATTGAGATTATTCCCACGGGCAGTTTTAGTTGTTTGGCCGCTCTCACCGCGCTCTTGGCTTCCTCGCTATCTATGCGGTCGTTGTGGTAGCAGTCGCTGCTGAAGCTGAGGTCATCTATTCCTATGTGGGCTATTGGACGCAACCATTCTAAGGCGTCTTCAATTGATGTTGCCCAATACGTGCTTGTAACAATGCCTGTCTTGAAATCCATCTGTCTTGCCTCACGCAACGCCGCAATCAAAATAGGATAGTAGAGGAACGGCTCCCCACCCTCAAAATATATCCACTCCACCGTGCCAAGTTTCTTAGCTTCCTTTAAAACTTCCCTGATCTGTGCTAGTCTAAACGTTCCCTCGGCGAATGGACTGCCCCAAACAAAACAGTGGTCACATTCAAACGAGCACTTGTAGGTCAAGAGAAAATGTATTCCTGTTAGCTTCATGGTCAAGTTCTTCTTTTACTTCTCCAAAGAATAAAATTAGTCAAGCGCCCAATAAAAGGACAGTGGTGATTATCTGAAAAAGAAAAAGGAAGTTAAGTATAAAAAGAACCAAAATCCTTTCTTCAGAATTATGCGCGAGGCATAAACATGGGAAAACTTCTCATAATCTTGTTCTCGCCGCCTATGCAGTCCCAGAACATGGATACAGCTTACGAATTGGCTAACGCAGCCGTTGAAATGGGGCACGAGGTCACGGTTTTCTGCGACATAGACGCCACCTACAATCTCCTAGCCAGCCAAATCTTGCCAGATAAGACAACGCCAGCCAGCCAAATCGCCCGGTTAATTAAAAAAGGCGTGCATGTTTTAGCTTGTAGGGAAAGCGCAAGGCTCAGAGGCATCGATGTTAAAACTGATCTCATAGAGGGCGTGGTTGAGAGCAGTTTGTGTAAACTGGCTGAGTTAATGAGTGAATGCGACAGAGTTGTAGCGTTTGGGTTTTAGTTGAGGCGTGAGCATGTATGGTTGAAAACATTATTTTGGTGATTAAAAGTCCCCCATACGGAGGTGGAAACGCAGCTGAAGGCTTGAGGATAGCCATGGCTATGATAGCCATGGACGTTTTGCCAAGACTGCTCTTTCTAGACGACGGCGTTTATTGCCTACTCAAGAATCAAGCACCTGAAGCTGGGAGTTTGGCATCGCTTGGTGAAAGGTTGAAAACCCTCTCCGACCTCGTTGGACTGTATGCGATGTCGATTTCCATGACTAAACGAAACCTGCAAATCAACGACTTAGAGGAAAACTATAACGTGAAAATGATTTCTTCAAATGAAGCGACTAAGATGATAATGGAAAGCGACACCACGATAACATTTTAGGAGAAAAGCACCACTTGCTCATCATTTTCAGCAAATCTCCCTCAACAGGCAACTATGAATCAATAATCGAAATGGCAGTGAAGACTGTTAAGAAAAGAGAAAAAGTCGCGATTTTGCACATTCAAAACTCTTGCATAACTACTACAATGGACAAATATTGCACGAGACTTGCGAAAGCAGGAATAGACGCCTACGTTTTGAAAGTCGACTGCCAAGCCCGCGGACTTCTAGAAAAGGTGAGAAGAAACGTTGAAGTCATCGACTACAGAGAATGGGTCAAACTATTGATGGATAAACACAACAAAATCGTTTCTTGGACGGCCTAGCCTTTGGTTTCTACCCACCAAACCCAGCCCTTTCGTTCGGTTGATAGTTGACCCTTGATTGAACCCTTCAGCCTCAACCTGTTCAAAAGCACGGGAATATTATCCGGACACGAAACCAAGCGTTTTCTGATTTCGCCTTCAACATCTCGTGTTGTCAAGGGCTTCTCAGCCGCCTTTAATAAAGAGATAATTAATTCGAAGGCTTCTTCTTCGCTTAGTCTACGCTCACTCAAATAGGCGAGTCCACCTTCAAATTGTTTTGGGGACGCGTGCCAAATTAATGTTTTCGAGAAAGCACTAGACGCAAAGACTATTCTTTCTCCTCCAGTTTCTTGCGCCATTTTGGTACTCGCACGTCTGTAGCCATATCTTGATGGTCGTATGGTTTAATGTCTAAAACAGGCGTGTCATCGAAGGCGTCTAGACCTCGAACTATCAAGACGTTTTCCTCTCGCTTTAAGAGTTCCACTAATGTTAAGCCTATTGGGTTTGGGCGAAAAGCGGTTCTGGTTGCAAAAACGCCTAAGAGGGGCAGATCGGTTCGACCTCGTGGATGAACTTTCAACATTTTCATCGCTTCTTTCCTAACTTGATGCATATAGAAAACGACGAACATATGGGAGAAACCTTCAATTCCGTCTAAGGCTTTAGTCAAACCTTTGCGAAGAACAATCTCTGAAATCAGGCTTTTGTCTCGCACGTCTTCTTGTTTGGATGAACGTTTCACATGACCAATAGGTTTCACCTTAATCTCCATCGTTCGTGGCATTGTTTCACCTCAAACTATGGCACAATCAAACTACAGAGGAATAAGTGCTTATTATCTTTCAAAGAGAGCCAGATTACGAAGCTCTGTTATCTATTAGGAGGGTTCTGCGTGAATTGTAACCACGGCTTCTCTGAATCTTTTTTTAATTTCTTCCTCAATGTGAGAAACTGTGTTGTGCATGGCTTCAACTGAAATGTTCTTGTCAAAGGAGCAGTCTATGTTGATGTAGCGTCTTCCTTCGCTCACATAGGTGACAACTCTTTTCAATTTCTGAATAAGGGGATGTGCTTCAATCAACCGCCTGATAATTCTCTCAACTTGCTTGTCTTCAACAAGTAATTCTCTGCGCAATTTTGGCGCATAAGGTTCAATGTGCACGGTCATGTTTTCTATGCCTTCGATTTTTAGGCGCATGCTCTGCTCGATTTTTTCGGCGATTTTATGAGATTCTTCGAGCGAGAGCTGCGGGTCAACCATGGCGTGTAGTGTGATGTACAGCTTTCCCTTGGAATATGCGCTGCTTAAGTTGTGGACGCCTCTAACACCCTCCACGTTTGTCGCTAGGGTTTCCATTTGCTTTTCTATGGCTTTCTCTTCTCCAAGGGGTTCAATGTGGATCGTGACTGTGGAGTCTCCGTACGATTTGACAATGTTAGACTCAATTCTCGATGCTACGTCGTGTGCCTCAATCAACTCCATGGAACTTGGCACGCAAATGGTGGTTTCCACGTAGGTTTTGGCGCCAACTTTTCTGACTTTCAATTCTCGGCAGACCAGCACTCCTGCAGTGTCTTGGATTCTCTTCCTTATGCCCCTAGCAATGCTTGTAGAAACTGCGTCGATGAGTTCGCTGGAGCTACCGCGAACCAAGCCAACGCTTAGATAAATTAAGAGAGAACCTAACACAATTGACGCAACGGCGTCTGCCCTATCGTCAAAACCAATGTATGTAAATCCGAAACCGAGCAGGGCGATAATGGTTGATGCGAAATCTGAGAGAGCATGATAGAGGCTGGCTTTCACGGTTTGACTGGTTCCAACCCTTCCCCACAGTGTCCCAACCCTTAAGAAATCTATAGCTAACGTGTAGCCTATCGCCCAAAAACCTACTGCTAAATGGGTTATTCCAGTCATGGTTATTATTCGGACGGCTGCTTCGTAGATCAGGAAGACTGCTAACCCGATAAGGATTACTCCGCCTATCAAGCCTCCTATCGGTTCAATTTTGCCATGTCCGTACATGTGTTCCTCATCAGGCGGTTTTAGGGAAAGCTTGGTTGTAACAAGCAAAATGAGCGCTGCAACAGTGTCAAACAGAGCGTGGGCTGCGTCGGCCAAGATGGCCAAGCTGTTAGTAGCCAATCCAACTACGCCCTCAAACACAACCACACTAGCTATAGCTACGAAAGAGAGTTGAAGCACCCCAATCTTAGACAGGCTCATTGCATTAACCAGACTCTAATTATTGATACAGCTTTTCATGGCCAGATTTAAGGATTAGGATTGTTTAAGGCTTTGAAAAAAAAGTAAATGATTGCACACAACTTCGTCTAAACAAAGCTTCAATAGAGCCGAAAGCTTTTAGCCACCACCTCTAGCCGTTTCTTCAATGTAAGCGTTAAATTTATGATGCCATAGCATTATGAAAGTTGAGTGGGGTCACTTATGCCTTTCAGAGCTATTGACAAGATTTTAGGCGGAAGATATAGCGGTAAAAGGGTAAACATTAGAGGATGGGTTTATCGTAAGCGAGAGAGCAAAGACACAATCTTTGTCATCGTGCGCGACGCGTCTGGTATAATACAGTGCACGGTTAAACGAAACAGCTCTGCATGGAAAGAAGCTGAGAAAGTCACAATTGAATCATCAATTATGCTCAGCGGAACGGTTAAGAGAGACAAACGAGCGCCTGGTGGATTCGAAATTGCTACGGATAAACTGCAGATTATCGGTTTATCCGAGGTTTTTCCAATAGCCAAAGACAAGAGTGAAGAATTTCTGCGTGATGTTCGCCATCTATGGTTGCGAAGTCGAAAAATGAATACAATGATGAAAATACGGAACGAAGTGCTCGAGTTTATAAACGAGTTTTTCAGAAAAAAAGGCTTCTTTGAAGTTTCACCGCCAATGTTCATATCCAGCGCTGTTGAGGGCGGCGCCACCCTGTTTGGTTTAAAGTATTTTGATGAAAGCATGTACCTGACCCAGAGTGCTCAATTACACCTTGAGGTGCTCATCTACTCGTTGGAAAAAGTTTACTGTGTGGCTCCCTCATTTAGAGCCGAAAAAAGCCGGACGATCAGGCATCTAACTGAGTTCTGGCACGTTGAAGCCGAGGAAGCCTGGACAACACTAGACGACCTAATGCGCCTCGAAGAACAACTCGTGAGTTACGTTTGCCAAAATGTGGCAAAAAAATGCAGAAAAGAACTCGAAGCATTGGGATTGAGTCCAAAAGAACTAGAAGAGATTAGGGCACCATTTCCAAAGATCACTTACGACGAAGCCATCAAGCGACTCCATAAGAAAGGTTTTGAGGTTCAGTGGGGAGAAGACTTTGGATTCAACGAAGAACGAGCGTTAGTTGAAGATTTGGCTGGCCCGTTGTTTGTTTATGCCTACCCTAAGAAAATCAAAGCGTTTTACGTCAAAGCATATCCCGATAAGCCAGAACTCGTTATGTCTGCAGACCTGATTGTTCCACGAATAGGCGAGTTAACGACTGGAGGTGCAAGAGTCGACAGCAAAGATGAACTGATACAAAACCTGAAAACTTTTGATTTACGACCAGAAGACTACGAGTGGTACATAGACATTAGAAGATACGGAACGGTGCCTCACGCAGGCTTCGGATTGGGAGTCGAACGTCTACTGGCTTGGATGCTAAACTTAGAAAGCATTATGGACGCTATTCCTTTTCCGCGCACAACGAGAAGGTCATATCCGTAAGGCTATTTTTATTCCCAGCGCCAAACTTTTCTTCTCATGAAAAGTTCAGGTAATACCAAGAGACCCCAACTTGCCACTGTCAAAACATAAAGCAGATCCGTTAGAGTCAGCGGAACTAGACCGAACATCTTTGCTGTAATTGGTATGTAGCATATTCCAAGCGTAGCCGCGATTGAGATAATTTCTGCGATAACGAAGAATTTGTTCTTGAAACTGTCACGTCCCATTCTCCAAACGCTGCGCGTCTCAGACCTGCAGTTCCAAACCACAAACAATTCAAAAAAAGCTGCTTGCACGAAGGCAGCGGTTCGCGCCTCAGCCAAAGTTTCAGGAGTGCCAAAACCGTGAGCAGGAAACAAATAGTATTCGAGAGCAAAAACTAGTATGGTTCCAGCAGACTGAAACAAAAATGAAGTTATAATGAACGCTCCCATTCCATGCAAAATGCCTTCGCCTGGTTTTCGTGGATGTCTATCCATAACATCCTCGTCTGGCGGGTCTGTCGCCAAAGACACTGCTGGTGCACCATCCGTGGCCAAGTTTATCCACAATATCATTGGTGCAAGCAACGGCAACGGGAACAGTTGTGGCCCAAATAATCCACCGAGTATAGCAAATGTTCCTATCACGAGCAATTCGTCGAAGTTGCAAGCGATGAGGAACCTCGCGTATTTACGGATGTTGTCATAACTCACTCTACCTAGCTCCACCGCCCTGACTATCGTGGCGAAATTATCGTCTGTCAGAACTAAGTCTGAGGCTTCTCTTGTCACGTCTGTTCCAGAGATGCCCATTGCCACGCCAACATCAGAGCTTTTGATCGCTGGAGCGTCGTTAACGCCATCTCCAGTCATGGCTACTATCTCGCCCTTCGCCTTCAACGCCTTGACAATTCGCAGCTTGTGTTCAGGCGAAACTCTTGCGTAAACCGCTACCTTTTCTACAATTTTGCCGAATTCCTCATCGCTCAGTTGATCCAATTCAGCTCCTGTGAGCACAATGCTGTCTTTTTTTAATATGCCAATCTCTTTAGCCACTGCCATGGCAGTCAGTTTGTGGTCGCCGGTTATCATTACCGCTCTTATTCCAGCCTTCTGGCAAGTTTGGTTAGCTTTTATGGCTTCCTCTCTTGGAGGATCAATCATTCCCTCTAAACCTACGAAAACCAAATCGTCTTCGACGGTTTTTTCATTAAATTCACTCAGTGTCTCAGGCAATTCTCTATACGCAACCGCAAGTACACGAAGAGCATCACTGGCAAATTTTTCGTTGATTTCAAGAATTTTCCTTCTCTTCGTTTCTGCCAGCCTCTTTTCTTCGCCTTTTTCCAGAACATAGCCACACCTTTCAAGAACTATTTCTGGAGCGCCTTTCATGTACGCAACGTACTCTCCTTCAAGCTTAGAATGCACCGTTGTCATGCGCTTCCTTTCTGAAGTGAACGAAATTTCACCAATGCGCGGAAAATTCTTTTCCAGCTCTTTCTCTTCGAATCTTGCTTTTACTGCTGCAACGATCAGTGCCCCTTCCGTGGGATCGCCTATTATGCTCCAAGAGCCCTTTTCATTCTTGTCTAGTTTTGCGTTGCTGCACAAGGCACCTATTCTCAGCAACAACGATAAGTCCTGATCTTTCTCAGGATTGATGAGGCTGTTGTTTTGATGAAACTCGCCCTTCGGCTCGTATCCTACTCCAGTAATTTCAATAATTTTGTTGCTCACGTAGATTCGTCGAACGGTCATTTCACCTTTCGTCAGGGTTCCTGTCTTGTCTGAGCAGATGACTGTGGTAGCGCCTAGGCTTTCTGCAGAAGACAATCTTCTAATAATGGCGTTCCTTTTAGCAAATTCACGTGCGCTTAAGGCAAGAGTAATGGTTACTATGGCGGGTAGTCCCTCAGGAACAGCGGAAATGGCCAGAGATATGGCTGACATAAATGCTAGAATAAAGCCCTCTAACTCCAAGACCCCGGTTGCAACAACGTCAAAAGCCTCGAGAGCGAAAATGATGATGCAGACTGCTACAACAACCTTTGCTATTTTCTTCGCAAAACTGTCAAGCTTCCTCTCAAGAGGAGTTTCCTCTTCCTCAGCAGTCTGCACTAACTCGGCAATTTTACCAAACTCTGTGTTCATGCCTGTAGATACGACAACGGCTTTTCCCCTGCCGTAAATTGTGTGTGTTGCCATGAAAAGCATGTTTTCTCTGTCAGCTGTAGGCGTCTCGGGTTTGAGTGTGCCCAAATTCTTATTGACAGGAGTGGATTCACCCGTCAAAACAGCCTCATCTGTTTTCAATTCAACTGCTTCTATGATCCGTGCATCAGCTGAGACAGTGTCTCCTGCCTCAAGAAGTAAAAGGTCGCCAGGCACAACTTCTCTTGCCAATATCATGGCTTCTTTGCCGCCTCGCATTACACGCGCTTTGGGTGCAGCCAGTTTCTTCAAGGCTTCAATTGCCTTCTCTGCACGATACTCTTGAACGAAGCCAGCAATGGCGACAAGCAGGACAATTATCCCTATGGTTATCGCGTCCGCGTAGGTTTCAAGGAACCCTAACTCGGGATTCCTCATTAATTCATAGTAGCCGATTATAACCGAAAAAACCGTGGCGACAATAAGTAACAGAATGAAGACATCTTTGAACTCTTCAAGAAACATCTGTAACGTTGTTCTTCGTTTCTTTTCCTTCAACTCATTGTATCCATATTCACTCAGTCGCCTTTCGGCCTCTTCAGTGCCTAAACCGGTTGAGGAGGTCTTCAGAGTTTGAAGAACCGATTCTTTGTCCATTGCGTGCCATGTCGAACTCATTGGATCGCCCAACGATACCTAAGCCTTTATGCTAAAAGAAGAACATTCCCTTAAATGGTTTTCTTTTACAAAAAATAGTGGAACGGATTAAAGAAATCGCTCAGTGTTTCACGAAAATAATTTTCGCTTAATTAGGCATTGACAAATGCATTGCGAGCAGGAGACAAAAGGCATAGATTTGGAAAAATTTAAATTCAAAACATCGTCAACAAAGCCTTTCATAGCAATAGAGGATGTGAAATACAGTGAGTGAAAAATTAGCAAATCCAGCGCCGCTCGGACTACTTGGTTTCGGAATGACAACAGTTTTGCTGAACTTACACAACGCTGGCTTCTACCCTCTTGACAGCATGATTCTTGCAATGGGCTTAGCCTATGGCGGACTAGCTCAGGTGATAGCAGGCATAATGGAATACAGAAAAGGCAACACATTTGGCACAGTGGCCTTCACTTCCTATGGCTTATTCTGGTGGTCTCTTGTAATTCTTCTTCTGCTGCCAAAAATGTCCTCCGTTGGAATTGCCGATCCTGAGAAGGAAGCCATGGCAGCATATTTCTTCATGTGGGGCTTATTCACCCTTGTAATGTTCTTTGGCACGTTAAGAAAAAATCGTGCACTTCAATTCGTTTTCTTGAGCTTGGCTATTCTCTTCTTCCTTCTAACAGCAAGAGATTTGACTGGAAACACATACATAGGCACCATCACTGGCTACGAAGGCATCATTTGCGGACTAAGCGCAGTTTACCTAGCCCTAGCGGAAGTGTTAAACGAAGTCTACGAAAAACCCGTTTTACCCATATTCCCAACTAACAAAAAATAGCGATAATACATGCTAAACATGCCTTTCCTTTTTCTCTGCAAGCAATAAATAACATCGCTCCTTGATTTTTCAAAGTTTTTAAAAGAGAAAGTTTATATGTAAATTTCTGACTTCTCAATAAAATCCAACCAAAATACACGAGTGGCTGACACCATGTTTAAACCTGTTATGTGGATTAAGAAAGACCCTGAGAAAGAGAATGTGTTCTGGCCTTCTGAAGAGCTTAAAAAGAGAGCATGGGTAAGCGACGATTCCATTTATGACGAAGCGACGAAAGACCCTGCAGCCTTTTGGGCAAAGCTTGCCCGTGAAGGAATTGATTGGTTCAAGGAATGGAATGAAACATACAGATGGGAACCACCGTATTATAAATGGTTTATCAATGGAAAACTGAACGTTTCCTTTAATTCCCTAGACAGACACGTGAAAACTTGGAGAAGAAATAAAGCAGCTATAATATGGGTCCCAGAACCACCAGAAGAGAAAGAACGAGTGATCACATACTTTGACTTGCACCGTGAAGTTAACAAATTCGCTAACGTACTGAAAAGTTTCGGTGTGAAAAAGGGCGATAGAGTTGGAATATATTTGCCAATGATTCCTGAAGTGCAAATAGCCATGTTGGCGTGCACACGCATCGGAGCTATACACAGTGTGGTCTTTTCAGCCTTCAGTGGTAAATCCCTACAAGAAAGAATGCGAGATGCAGAAGCCAAAGTTCTCATAACAACTGACGGATATTACCGGCGAGGAAAACAAGTAAACTTGAAGGTTGAAGCCGATAAGGGAGTCGAAGGGACAATGATACAAAAAGTTGTTGTTGTAAAAAGAGTCGGAATGGACGTGAACATGGTTGAAGGTCGAGATTACTGGTGGCATGAACTGATGAAAGACGCAGACAATTACTGCGAACCCGAAATCATGGATAGTGAAGATCCAATATTCATCCTTTATACAAGTGGCACAACAGGCAAGCCGAAAGGAGTTGAACACCACACAGGTGGATACTTGGTACAAGCATATTGGACAACAAAATGGGACTTCGACCTTCACGATGAAGATGTTTTCTGGTGCACCGCTGATATAGGCTGGATTACAGGCCACACCTACAGTTGCTACGGTCCCCTATCATGCGGCGTCACCATGCTAGAATATGAAGGCGCCCCAGATTACCCCCAACAAGACAGATGGTGGAGCATAGTAGAAAAATACGGTGTGACAGTGTTTTATACAGCTCCAACAGCGATAAGAATGTTCATGCAATGGGGTGAAGAATGGCCTAAAAAACACAATTTAAATAGTCTTCGAATACTTGGCACAGTGGGAGAGCCAATAAACGAAGAAGCTTGGCTATGGTATTTCTACAAGATTGGCGGTGGAAGATGCCCTGTAATTGACACTTGGTGGCAAACCGAAACTGGCGGAACCCTAATCAACGCATTACCAGGTATAGGGCCATTCATCCCAACAGTTGCAGGCAGAAATTTCCCGGGTACTAGCCACGATATTTTCGACGAATCCGGAAATCCTGTGCCCATTGGCGAAGGCGGTTATTTGGTGCAGAAAAGCCCGTTTGCGCCGGGAATGCTTAGAAACATCTGGGGAGATCCCGCGAGATACACGGAATACTTCAGTCCTTACGGCGAAAAATATTACTATACAAGCGATGGCGCACGAAGATGGGATGCATTCGGGAACATTCGGTTAACCGGCAGAGTTGACGATGTAATGAAGGTTGCAGGCCACAGATTGTCAACGGCCGAACTCGAAAACGCCATAACAAGCCATGAAACTGTGGTTGAATGCGCAGTTGTAGCATCTCCACACGACATAAAAGGCGAAGTTCCAGTAGCCTTTGTGACCCTAAAAAAAGACATAGCACCTTCGGATCAGCTCATAAAAGATTTAATAAAGCATGTGGATGCCACCATAGGACCAACAGCCAGACCTGACAGAATAATATTCACTGATGATCTGCCAAAAACACGAAGCGGAAAAATCATGCGGAGAATCTTAAAGTCTTTAGTTAGAAACGAACCCGTTGGCGACACTACAACCCTTATGAATCCAGAGTCGGTTTCACAACTTAAAACAAAGGTCGGCTACAAAGAATAAATTTCCCTTTTTTATCGATTCAATTTTTGTGAAGAGACTCTCTTCGTCATTTTTCTTGGAAGAAATATAGCGCCTATTTTAGGCGTTAGCAGGCATGCCAAGTCCATTTAACAAGACCCTGTGTATTAAAAAGGTTTGAGAATAGTTCTATTTATATAGATGAATTAACGTTTCAAAAGAAAGGCGGGATGCATAGGAGACCTAGAAGATGGAGTGGCTGATAATTGCGCCGCTTGCAGGCTTAATTTCCATCGCCGTTGCAGTCTACTTATACTTTTACGTGAAAAAGCAGGACAGTGGAAATCCTAAGATGCAAGAGATTTCTACGGCCATCAAGGAAGGCGCCAACGCCTACCTAAAGAGGCAGTATTCAACCCTAGCCATATTCGTAATAATCGTTGCAGCAGTGCTGCTTGTAGCCTTCTGGAACTCAGAAAACCCAGCTCAAGGACCCTCAAGAGCTTTAGCCTATGTAACGGGTTCAGTATGCTCGGGTTTAGCTGGCTACTTTGGAATGAACGTGGCGTTAAAAGCCAACGTTCGCACAGCTAACGGCGCCCGAAGTGGCCTGGGCAAAGCCTTTCCTGTGGCTTTCTACGGCGGAGCAGTAATGGGTTTATCTGTTGTTGGCTTAGCATTAATCGGCATAAGTGGACTCTACTACATTTTCAAAGATCCTGAAATCGTACTCACCTTTAGCCTCGGCGCGAGCTCTATGGCACTTTTCGCCAAAGCAGGCGGCGGCATATACACCAAGACAGCAGACATAGGCGCAGACTTGGTGGGCAAAGTGGAAATCGGCATTCCTGAAGACGACCCGCGAAATCCAGCCGTAATCGCGGACAACGTAGGCGACAACGTAGGCGATGTCGCGGGTATGGGTGCGGATTTGTTTGACTCATATGTGGCAAGCATTGTTGCTGCCATGATCTTGGGTGCGACCGTGATGGGCATTAACCCAGCCTATGCTATTCTTCCCTTGATCCTAGCAGGGGCAGGCACCGTTGCTTCTATCCTTGGTATGTTGTCTATGAAAATTGGCGTCAAAAAGAATCCAGGAGCAGCCCTCAACAGAGGCACCTATGCCACCTGTATATTCTTTGCCCTCTTGACCCTTGCTTTGAAATACCTTCTCGACTTTAACTGGGGCATTTTCTACGCCACCATTGCTGGTTTAATCGCAGGCGTAGTTATCGGAATGACTACAGATTTCTTCACGTCTATTGACAGACCCCCAGTGAAGAAAACAGCCGAGTCAGCGAAGACCGGCGCTGCAATCAACATTCTTTCAGGTTTTTCCTATGGCATAGTCAGTATAGTTCCTCCCATCCTCGGCATTTGCATTGCAACAATCGCTTCATGGAACTTGGCAACTATTGGCCTGCCAGCCTTGCCTTCGACCCAGATTGTAGCAGCACAAGTTTACGGTATTTCCGTCTCCGCTGTGGGAATGCTTTCAATAGTAGGGATGATAGTGTCAGCTGACGCCTACGGCCCGATAGTTGACAACGCAAAAGGCATTGCTGAGCAAGCTGGGATCGAGAAGGAGTTTGTTGACGTGGCTGACAAACTCGATGCGGCTGGCAACACTGCCAAGGCTATAACTAAAGGCTTCGCCATAGGCGCTGCAGCGCTGACAGTTATTGCATTGTTTGTCGCTTATGCGGAGCTAGCTGAAATTCCAGTAAATGAGGCTGGCTTGTATGTCATAAACATTGTTGACCCCTACATTCTAGCAGGGGTTTTCATAGGCGCCATGATGCCGCCGTTGATTTCAGCGCTGTTGATTCTAGGCGTGGGAAGAAACGCCTTCAGAATGGTGGAAGAGATAAGGCGACAGTTTAAAGAAACCCCAAGTCTGCTTGAAGGCAAAGGGAAACCAGACTACGCACAGTGCGTTGACATTGCAGCGAAAGGAGCACTAAAAGAGCTCGTGCTTCCCAGTGTTTTAGCAATGGTCACACCGATAATCTTGGGCTTTATATTAGGGAGAGAAGCATTAGCCGGTTTTCTTGCAGGCAGCATAATCACAGGAATAATATTTGCCTTGTTCATGGCAAACTCTGGTGGAACATGGGACAACGCCAAAAAATACATTGAGGCCGGAGGTTATGGCGGCGAAGGCTCAGACGCGCACAAAGCGGCGGTTGTAGGCGACACAGTTGGCGATCCATTCAAGGACACGGCAGGGCCCTCGTTAAACACTATGATAACGGTAATGTCGCTTGTCGCTTCGGTGTTCGCTCCACTGATAGCCACTTTCGCTCTGCTCGCATAAGAGCCAACTGCTTCAAGCAAATCACAATTGCATTCTATTGAAAGGACATACAAGTCCAGTTAATTGCTCTCTTTGACTAGGCTCTTTAGGTTTCCTTAGGCTCATTTTTCCGAAGAGCGTTTCCCAAGGTTTTAATGTGTTCATCTAGGTGGTTCATCAAGATGTCCATTTTCATTGTATGCTGCTCTAGTTTTGTTAGGTGTCCATTCAATTCTTTTTCATGAATTCTTATCGCGCGCATGTTAAAGTACAGTTCTACCAATTCTATTGACACGAGTATAACAATCAGTATTTCCAGAATTTGTGTAGTGAAATTCATCTACGCTGTTCGCCTCCTTTATAGTCTGAATAAGTCAAGCCACGCATTCTCTTAAGGTCGACGTCGAAGATGATTGACTCTGCTTTCGTACGTGACCGCCTTCTTTATCAACTTGAAGGCATAATGAGGAAACAAAACTTAAGTTTTCTGCTTTTCTCTTCAGTAATCTTTGTTGTGTTTGAAGGTTGTGGGAAGAAAAACGACTCATTTTTAAGCCAATACTGTTGTACTTTCGTATAAGAGGTTGTGAATCCACAATACATGAAGAAGCTGGTCAATACCACAAGAGGAACCTCAACGACAAGAACCTCTGGAAATGAAAACCTCTGGATACTTGACTTACTAGACAACGCTGGTCTCACAGCCGACTTAAATTATAGTGCAAACCATCTTGTGACGAAGGGCTCAAGCGTAACGCGCGGGAAAGGCCTATGTGTGGTCTGCAAAGGCGGTAAGTTCTTGTGTGGAAAAACCCGTTGCCCATTGCTGGTTAGGGCTAACTTTTACCTGCGAACTATGCCGCTGATTAATAGGTTAGATGTGAACGGTGCGTCCCCGCCTAGCGTTTTTGTGGGCAGAATAGGCTATCCGTATGTTTATGCGGGTCCAATGGTTCCACCCGTTCATGAGGACACAAGTTTTTACGACTTACCGGAGTTGTGGTTCGGCAAATCCATAGACGAAATTGTCGGTTTTCGCTCCTTACTAATTCGAGGCAAGCATAGAGTGCACGTGCAACGATTTGAGGAAGCGGGCAAAATTATGGATAGAACGCGCGAACTAGCCTTGTCAGCTGGTCCGGTTGATGTAGAATTAGCCTTGACTAAGGAGCCGAGGCGTTACTTGGTCTTGGATGATGAGGTTCAGCCCTTTGGTCCTTCTGCGCCAATGCGAGACATCCGTGTTGGCACGGCGCGTTGGGACCACCAAATCGAAAAGGCTTATTACGACACAGATTTGAAGGCGGCTGATGCTGTTCGCAACCTTTACGAGAGAGGCGTTCTAGTAACCCGCATCCAACGTGCCTTCAGCGTTGGCACCTTTGGGCTCAAATATAATCGGCGGTTGGTGCCGACTCGCTGGAGCATCACAGCCGTGGACAGCATTCTAAGCAAAGAATTGATTGAGCAGATTAAGACGTTCCCAGAAATAAACGAACATCGCGTTTATGAGTCACGCTACCTCGACAACATTTTCGAAGTGTTGATGTTGCCTCAGGCTTGGAGCTACGAAGCCATGGAAGCATGGTATCCAGGCACAATTTGGAACCCAAATGGACGCAGCGTGGTCATGTATTCTGACTGGGAGGGTTATGAAGGACGCACAACCTATGCAGAGATCGGTGGATGCTACTACGCAGCGCGTCTAGCGGTTTGCGAGCTGCTGGCAAAAGAGAGGAGACAAGCAACCGTGATTGTTTTGCGTGAGGCACATCCAGACTATATCATGCCAGTTGGAGTTTGGCAAGTAAGAGAAAACGTGCGCAACGCCATGAAGCAAACGCCTCTGAAATTTAACACGCTAAGTGAAGCCTTAGGTCGCATAGCTAGCCAATTCCAAATTCCACTGCAACGTTGGATACGGAACAGCCGACTGTTGCAAGATGCACTCTTTCAAAAGAGACTCACAGAATACTTCAGAAAGATCAGCGTACATAACCAGCATTGAAGCATACGACGACTGCCCACATACAAATTGCCAAAAGCCAAGGGCAAAACACTCAAATCATATCAAACCTAACAAGGTCCACTCTCGCATAACAAAGCTGCAAATAAGATAAAACAATAGCCTCATACCATCAAACGTAGCGCATATAAGCAAGAGCCGTCATTATAGGAATCCTTCAATGGAGCCCAACTCATGAGTGAAAAAACAGTTGCTGTTACGATGCCAATGTGCACCTCATGCCACAGAATAATAGCGCCTGGAACCGAAGCCACAAAATTTCTATGCGCAAACTGTGGAGAAATCACAATATGGAGGTGCGCACGCTGCAGAAAATTCGGACGACCATACCGCTGCCCAAAATGCGGCTTTGAAGGCCCCTAGGGACATTTGAGGACCCTTTTTTCATTTGCTTTTTCTGTACAACATGATGTTTTCAAAGGTGCATATGTATTCGAAGCTTGATTCTATCAGCTTTATCGCTTACTCAATGGTGTTAGCCACTGCAGAGTGGTACAACCTCTATGACATCAACCAGAACTTGACGTTACCTCCTTTTATGATCCCGCCGTTCCTGCGCTCTGGGCATGTTAGCAGATTGGTGGCAACCATATTTAGTTAGTAGCCTTTCAGAAATTCAATGCAAAAACCTAGGGGAGGGGGTAGGTCTTATTAACCCGTGAGCCTAATCAAAAAGAGGGAAGTTTGCGGGAGACATCGCACTTTAACTTATAAATCTAGAATATAAAACGCCCAAAATAAGAATCAGGCTGAACGTCCAAACCATGCTTCTAGAGTTGTTTTTCCCTTGATTTTCTCCATGCCTTTCGTCATTTTTTCTAGAGCCTTCCGCACGCGGTCTTCGCTGAAATCTCTTTCGCCGCACATGAATTCCACTACACCTTCTAAGTCAGGTTCTTTCCAAACCAGCCTGTAGTTGTCTGTAACCTTCGGGTGCAGGAAGATTTCACGTATCTTCACTGGTTCAACTGGAAACGTGGCTTCTTTCAATGTGGGCAACAGTTTTTCAAGGCTTCCGTGCTCCTTAATGCGCTGCAGCCCAGTTTTCGCTCCGACGCCTTTCACACCTTCTGGATTAAAGTCTGTGCCCACCAAGATGCCTATATCGATTAGTTGCTCGTATAAAATGCCCAATTCATTCAAAACCTTATTGAGTTCAACAATTTCGGGCACAACTTCAATGTAGACGTTTTTTCTCGGCAGTTTTCGGCGTCCACTTATGGTTACGTTTCGAATGAGTTGAGGCGCACCAAACAGAAGGCTGTCATAGTCTTGACTGGCGCAAAAATCGGCGTCATGTTTCTTAGCCAGATGGGCAGCTTGAGCTTCGCCTTCGCTTGGCGCTTGAATCCATGGAATGCCCATCAAGTTGAGTAAGCGCTTGGAATCGTCAGCCATGTAATCTTTTAGCTTCGAGGTCATCTGGGCATACATGCGCGCCTCTTCCACTTTACCCTCCTGTAACGCCTTCTCATATTTGACTAAAGCCTCTTCTTTCACTCTGGCTCTCCGTTTGATCTCAACCTCTTTGAGGGCTGGCGGAACACCGTCAAAAACGTAAATAACCTTTATGCCCATCTCAACCAGATTAGAAGTTCGATACAACAAACCGCTCAGGTGACTCGTAATTCTGCCGGTTCTATCCTTAAGAGGAGTGCCGTCTGGCTGACGAATTATGGCAAGAAATTGATACAAGGCGTTGTAGGCATCAATAGCAATAGACTTGCCGCTTAAACTTTCAAGTGTAACCGTTGTCTTGGGCACCAAATCGCGCAAATTTACGCCCAAACAGCACACCAATCTTAACATCACTAAACTCTTTTTATTTAAGGAATGTGATGAAAACACCATTTTCAGAAAGAAACTCAAATGTAGACATTTACTACTTCTTCCACTTAATGGAATAAATGACAATGACCGAGTTAAAAACAGTGAAAATAAGCAAAGAAACGTACTCTAAATTGAAGACCTTGCTCTTATAGCCGTGTCTTAAAACTTTAGGGTATTTAGCGTACTATTTCTCTTTTCTTCCAGCGCAGATTCTTACTGCGACACTTTCGACACTTCACCGCTGAAGCTGCGTTTCTGACGCCACACTCGCGACAAATCTTCATGTACAAACGATGCTGCTGAGCAATGGTTTTCTTGAACGGGTCGGTAATGGGCATCGGATGCGCTTTCTCCTTTTCACACTTGCTACGTTGAAACTCCGCCCAAACAAATATACTTTTCCATTTTAACATGCAGTTTTACGCTTGGAGTTATAGACTGTTCTGAAGTTGTTGTCGTTTAGTGCCAAACTACAGCTGATGTAACCTTTCAACCAGCAGCTTAGCCACATCGCTGGGTTTTTCTGCGATTTTTACGCCAGCCTTCTGAAAGGCATCGATCTTGCTTGCCGCAGTTCCTGTTTTGCCCATTATGATAGCGCCGGCGTGTCCCATACGCTTGCCAGCAGGCGCGGTTCGACCTGCCACAAAGGCTATGACAGGTTTAGAATAGCCCTCAGTTGCAATGTATTCGGCTGCCAGTTCCTCAAAGTTTCCGCCAATCTCGCCGATTAACACAACCGCTTTGGTGTGTTTATCTCTCTCAAACTCTTTTAGGGCATCTACAAAACTTAAGCCGACGATTGAGTTGCCTCCCAAACCAACGCATGTGGATTGCCCCAAACCGTGCATTGTGAGCCCAGCCGCAATCTCGTAGGTGAGGGTTCCACTACGAGAAGCAAGACCTACAACTCCAGACGTAAAAACGTGTGCCGGCATGATTCCCAACTTGCACTCATTTGTTGTAAGGATTCCAGGCGTGTTTGGACCAATCACAATCGCTCCTCGCTGTCGCGCCCTGTGCATTATTTGTATGGCGTCCCGCACAGGGATATGCTCTGTAATAATAACAATGATATGCAAATCAGCCTCTAAGGCTTCGAAGGCCGCGTCTGCAGCGAAAGGCGCGGGAACAAAAATTATGGAAGCCTTTGCTTCGGATTGTTCTCCCAGGGCTTTTTCAACCGTGTCATAAACTGGCACCCCATGAACTTCAGTGCCGCCCTTGCCTGGTGTCACGCCAGCTACGATTTTTGTGCCGTATTCGAGCATAAGTTTTGTGTGGAAGCTGCCTTGCGTTCCGGTTATGCCTTGAACTATGGCTTTAGTAGCCCTGTTCATGAATATGCCCATATTTTAGCCCCTTGCCCTAGCCATTTCCACAACCTTTGCGGCTGCTTCTTCCATGCTATTCAAAACGTGAATGCCAGCCTTGGTTAAAATGTGCCGGCCTTCTTCTTCGTTGGTGCCCACCAATCTTATAACAATAGGTTTGGCGAAGCCAACTCGCTGTTGCGCCTCCAAGATGCCATTTGCTATTTCATCGCATCGGGTGATTCCTCCCAAAATATTAATGAAAACAACCTTGACGCGAGGATCTGACAAAACTACATCTAAGGCTTTAGCCATCATGTCTGCTGAGGCACCCCCGCCTACGTCTAAAAAGTCGGCTGGGCTACCACCATACAGCTTAATGGTGTCCAAGGTTGCCATGACCAAGCCAGCGCCGTTTCCAATAACGCCCACGTCACCGTCTAATCTCACATAGGCTAATCCACTCTTTTGAGCCTCTAACTCTTGAGGCATCAACCCAACCTCCTCTAGTGGGCGATCTCTAAATTCGGGATGCCTATATAATGCATTGTCATCAATTATCATGCGAGTATCAGCGGCGACAAACTTGCCGTCAGGTTTTTCAATGAGCGGATTCATTTCAGCCAATTCAGCATCGTAATCAAACATTAATTTGTAAAGTTGAAGAAAAATTGACGCCAAATCAAGCATCTGATTCCCAACATAACCTAGTTTTTTGGCTATTTGACGAGCATTATAGATGCGAAGTCCGTAAACTGGATCGATAAGAATCTTAACAATTTTCTCAGGCGAAGACGCCGCCACCTCTTCTATTTCCATGCCGCCCTCAGACGAGGCAATCGCTAAGTAAGAGCGGTTTGCGCGGTCAACAGTCAGGCTGAAGTATAATTCCTTCTTTATAGGAATCTTTTCTTCTATCCATAGGCTTCGAACTTTGACGCCTCCAATCTCCATGTTCAACAATTTAGTGGCTGTGCGCTCGGTTTCATCTGGTGTGTCGGCGAAGAGGATTCCGCCCGCTTTGGCTCTTCCAACAATCAACACCTGCGCTTTGACCGCGACCGGCGCGTTTATCTGTATTGCTATTTCGCGCGCCTCCTCTAACGATTTTGCCAAGCCACCTCTGGGCGTTGGTATGCCATATTTCGCGAAGATTTGTTTGGCTTCGTATTCAAACAGTTTCATGGATGAGTTTCCTTCTCTCGGCGCCTCTATTTCACTGTTTCAATTGTTACATACGATTTTGTGTCTTGGATTCCTTCAATGGACGCCAGTTTTTTGAGTGACTCATCCAATTTTTCTCGTTCAACGAGCAGAATGGCGTCCATGTCGCCGGTGATTCTGAACACTCGTTGAATGGGAAATTTCAAAATCTGTTGGTAGACTTCGCCTCGCTTTAAGGGTGACACCTTAATGAAGACGAAGGCTGGATTTGTGGAAACGCCCAATACTGCGAGTCCCTTCTCCGTAACGTCGATGAAACCTCTTCCTGTACGTATGTATCCTTGGTTTCGAAGCTTGCGCAGGTGTACGTTTAAGGCTTGACGACTTATGTTGAGTCGTGTGGCTAGTTCGCTCTGTTTCAACTGTAACGTGTACATAGTTGTAGGTTTACCCGTCTCATGCAACATGCGGAGCAAACGGAGCGGTCGGCCCGTCGGAATTTCTGTAGTCACCATCCGCCGTCACTTATCCTAAATTAAAACTGAATTTTACATAAGACAACGTATTTAAAGATATATTTACTTTTTGACCTATACTCACTTTACTTCTGTGATGAGAACCTTATTCCTAAAAGTAACATGATTCAAGGTTGTTTTAACATGAAAGTGAAGTGGACAGCAGGTCCAAAACTGGGGAGTTAACATTAATTTCACGTATTAGGTTAGGTCTGGTGTCATGTTAACGTTACCAGGTTTTGTCACTGTTTTGGGCGTATCGAGTAGTGAAAAAGTGCTTGGTTATGATGTTTTATGTACTTTAAAGTATGTGGAAGTTTGATTTTGAGTCTAAAAAACCCAAACCCAAACCCAAAACGATTTCTGTCGAGTTCTTATCCATTCCAAAGACTTCTTTCTTAACCATGAACAGAGGCTATTTATCGTGTAGGAGTGAAAGAAAAAATGATTTAGGGAGGATTGATTTAAAGCATATTTGCAGTGGAATTATGGATTGAAGAAAATTTTGAAGGAAGCATCGACGATTCTGTTATTTTTGATTCTTTGTTTTTCTTTAGCTTCTCCATTTGCTCAGGTTCCATCTGTTTATGGACAAACAGGTCCACCTTGGCTTAGTGGATGGTTGTATCGGAAAAGTCATGTAATTAACTATGCGCCTAATGCTGGAACTAATTACCAGATTAGGGTCATTGTTCATTATGGTGTGGGAACAGATAATGGAGAAAATGTCTATTTAAACTGTAATTGCAGAGATGACTTTGGAGATATAAGATTTACCGCTGGTGATGGAACTTCTCTTCTTGATTATTGGATTGAGTCACAGACTGAGGGCGACAACGCTGTTTGTTGGGTTGAAGTCGCATATGATTTAAGTTTCCTTGGTCAAACAATCTATATTTATTACGGAAACTCAGATGCGAGTTCTAGCTCTAATGGAGACGATACTTTTCTTTTCTATGACCACTTCTTAGGTGCGTCATTAGACTTGACAAAATGGGAGATTACCTATGGAAGTCCGTTTGTTTCAAGCAGTTATGTTCATTTTCATGGGGTTCAAAGAATTAGAACTAGAAACACTGTTGTTACAACTGGAATGATGGCAAGAGTCAAAGCTAATCTAATTACTATAGGAAGCGACCCAGAAATTTCATTGACAATTTCAACAATTCCCTATCCTGATAGCAGTAACTCTGCAAGATTTAGTTTCTATACTTTGGAAAAATACACAAGAACATATAAAGATAGTGTTGGAGAAAGTTATCCTTGGACATATTCTACAGGAGAAAAAATATATGATATTTATCGTAATTCTACTACAAGCGTAGTTTTTGTAAGAGATGGGACAGTAATTAATACTCACACACTACAAGTTCCAACTGTTGATTTGAAAATTGCAAGTAGCTGTGATGCCGCCGACCATATGGATTGGGATTTTGTATTTGTCCGTAAATACGTTAGTCCAGAACCAGCGCATGGAAGTTGGGGGATTGAAGAGTCTGCGAGTGGTGAAACTACAACTGATTCATGGTGGTTCGCAGGCATGCCAATTCTGGTTCTTACTGTGATTGGTGTGGCAACGGTGATACTATTCATTAAATCGTTCAAACTCAGAAGAAAATACAGAATGGCTAAAGGAGAAGAAGAGTCACTTTAGCCCAATACATATCTCTTTCCAGTTCTTATCAAGTCAAAAGCTTCTTTCTTAACCATGAATAAACCAGTGTATTGCGAAACAATTGGATAAAAAATGAGGTTTTAGGGTTAGGTCTTGAATTTTCTGAGAATTCTGCTTTTAACAATGACTGTAGCAAGCATTGTGAGAATCAGGAACAGTAGCAGAATTGTGACTGACGAAAATTCTGGAACTGCATATGTTCCTTCTATTTCCACGGTTTTTGTGCTGTGGCTATAATTGAAGTAGAGATATGTGCAGTTTTCATCTTGTATCACGGTGTAGTCTACTGGTTCATCATCTACAAATACTGTCCAGCCATCTTCAACCCATAACAAGTCTTTGGGAATTGTAACTCTGCAAAAACCATTGGTTCCGCTTTCACCAGTCACATTAAACCTTAAAGAGGCACCTTCAGGATTGAAGTAAAAGGCTGAAATCGTGGAATTGCTAACAACATCCACATGGTAGATTACATTGTTCCAAGTGCCAGCATCAAACGTGTTAAAGGGACCCATAAGCGGATATCTGTCAACGTTGATTGCATCAATAATGTATTGAGTGTTGCCGATGCCATCTTGGTTTGTGTCGGTTCCACTGTAGTCGCTCCAGTAGTTTCCGCCACTCGGATAGCCGTCATCCCAAACATCAAGATAACCAGATGAGCCCGTAGCATTGACTTGAAGAGCGTTGTCGAAGTTGTTGTGATAAATAATGTTGTCAAAACCCCCCCAGAGGCATATGCCATACCGGTGGTTTGCTATGTTGTTTTTGACTATGATGTTGTTGTTTGAAGACCCCTCAAGCGCGATGCCAGCATAGTTATTTGCTGTTACGTTGTTGCCAGACAAAATGTTGTTTGAAGATTCATCGAGGATGATGCCACCCTGGTTGTTTGCTGTTATGTTGTTTCCGCTGATGCTGTTGCTGAAAGA
>Ga0315308_1000022_pt1 | contig 81841 bp, 75 predicted proteins | sample TDP3_MG_FD_203078 | JGI IMG/M metagenome (GOLD analysis project Ga0315308, IMG submission 203078) | Freshwater sediment microbial communities from Lake Towuti, South Sulawesi, Indonesia - TDP3 | ecosystem: Environmental > Aquatic > Freshwater > Lake > Sediment | place: Indonesia: South Sulawesi...
GCCGCGAACCTGCATGGAAATTATCTGTAGTTCGTTGATGAATTCCTTTGTCTTCTCCGGCTGAAGCCCGATATTCTCTATGTTTGAGAGTATAGCGCCGCCGAGGTTGAACTCCCTTATCTTCGTCCTTGTTTCCTCATGGATGCCAGCAGATGATCCATAGATCCCTGTAATGAACAACTGCCCAACCTTCTCTTTCAATGTCATTCCCTGGATGATCCCGGAGATTTCCTCCTCGTCCTGTTTGCAAAATGGAGTAACATCCACTTTTGTGCGGCTGCACCCTGTGATCAAGAACAATAGGATAAACAATAATCTCATTGGGGTCAGGGGATGCCGATCGCCAGGAAGGACTTCTTCAGGGATCCAATTGATCCGTCCAGATGATCGGTATTGTAGCGGATCTCCAGCCCGGTCATAATTCCGTCATCGGGTGACGGTTCCCCATCCGCGTTTGACATGTCCTCAAAGGAGATGGCCAGGGTATTTGTCCCCTGCGATATAAGGGAACCAGGCATATAAAACTGGTCAGCTGCGCCTGGCTTGTCCATCCACATGTCGCGTATCGCCCTGGTGGCGACTCCTGGAACTGAGGTGTCCACGCCCTTGAGCAGCCAATCATTGTCGCTTAGCCACCGTCCAATCAGCCGTTCATTGAGCCAGATGGTCCCCAGGACATTTTTCCCGGACAGGGTTATAACCACCGGTGCATAGATAGCCGCCGGATCGGGCATTTCGTTTCCCTGGAATGTTGTGCGGAACCACGCAGTCCCCCCATCGGGAATTGTGAATGGAGTCCCGGCAGTCATGGGCTGCCCGAGAACTGTCCAGGCGCCGTCATTGTATTTATTGCTAATGTATCCCTCGCGCTCCCCCCTGAGGTACTGCACAACCCCCCATTCGGCAATATCCACAATTGATGCCCCTGTGTCAACTACCGCATCTCCCTGCAAGCCCCGAAGAGAATCAATGGCTGCAACCGGCACATCAATAATGCCCGGAAGTTGGGGAATATGAAAGATATTGTGCCCCCAGATCTGGACACGGAAAATGAGTTCGTTATTACCAGCGATAAGAACAGATCCCGTAACGGCTATTTTGACGGCCTTATTGGTCGGCAGGACCGTCCCTACATAGGTGCCGTTGACATACGCCGAGATCATGTCGCTTCCCGCATCCACGCGGATCGTCGCGCCTGTCGGAACCGCCCCCAATGTGAACCGCGCCAGGTACCAGGCGTGCCCCCTGTTGATCCCGAGTTTTTCCAATGCCTGGGGCTGCCCGTTCCAGGTTGACATTGCCTCAGGCCAGGACGGTAGGGGCTCGGTTGTCCACCGTCCTGTATTTACGGACGGGAGTGTGGGAAGCGTATAGGAGACAGGAACGGTATAGGACAGTGCCCAGGTAACAGGATCATATGTCCAGCCAGTCACCGCTCCACCAGATTCCTCATCCTCCACGCCTGTCGGGGACGATGGTAGCAGCAAGGTCACAAGGAAGGTTCCCGCTGAGCGATGGACTACCATCTCCAGTCCCTGTGCCCCAGAACCCGATTTCTCCAGATACTCCACCCCTTCAACCAGGTATTCTTTTCCACCTGCACCGGCGAACCAGATTCTGTTGGCTCGATCAATAGTTGTTATCATGACTTCCAGGATCTTTCCTCTCTCCAGGCCCAGAACAAGGAATCCGTCAGCAGCGTGCCGGTAATGGACAGTGAATGTAGTCCCATCATTCTCATCAACAACGACATCTGCAAGGGTGTTCCCTTTGATCTCCAAAGGTGTGCCTTTCAGGCCAGAGAGGCGGAATTCACCCCAGGTCCCCTCCGCGCCGGCCATGACCAGGAGCCTCCGGCCATGATAATCACGGATCGCTGTAATCTCGCTCGTCTCATATTCAAGGACCGGGTATCCCTGTCCCAATGGCAGGCGGACTGCGATCATCATATCGTTGAACCTTTCACTATAGACCTTCCCATCAGCGGGAACGGCTACTGATTCCGCGGGAACGGTCATATCGGAATAATTCGGAAAAACCACTTCCGAAACCCTGACCCCGCGGACAGGGATCTTGATGTCCACCGGCGCTATCGTAGTATCCGTAATGGGATCATAATGTCCCTCGTTGAGGAGTCCCAGGAAGATTGTCCCTGTCTCTGTCATCAGCCAATAGATATGCCGGGATCCCTCAGACCATGTCCCGATATCGGGATGATTCACCGTGACGGGCCCATCCTTGTTGGCCCCGCCGCAGGAGGCCAATGGTTCGCTCACCGAATTGAAATACCCCATCTTTCGGCGCGTAGAATAATATGTTGATCTGAGGATCCCTCGTGGAGAGACGGGGCCGCCGTAGCCAATCTGGCTCCCGAAATACGCCACCGTGTTGGTATTACCGTCCCGCTCAAAATGATCCCCGTTTTGGTATCCTTCCACTGCAAGCCCGCAGTAGTTATAGATATTCGCGCCTTCCATGCCCGACATGATAAACCGCTGGATCGTGGAGACCCTCTGCTGCGTCTCGGTGATAAAAGACGGTGTTCCAGCATATAATCCTTTATTGAACGAGTAAGAATGTAATTGTTTAATGGCCTCAGCTCCGGTGCCCTCGATATCAAACGGGGCGTTGCCCCCGGGTTTTATCGTGGCATTCCCCGGGTACATATTGGGCGCAACCAGGATGCCGGGCACACCCCCGGTCCCGATAAATGCGGTATCTCCTGGGGGAACGCCGCTGGCTACAACAAGCGGGATAGTAATACCGTGGCCCCGGACTGTGTCCCGAAGGAATGTGAAAATCCGGGAGACCTCGGCCAGTTTGATCTGCGTCCCCTCCAGCAGCCTGTTGAATTGAAACCATTCGTATTCATTTTCCAGGGCATAAAATAAGACCGTTCCCCGCCCTGTTGTCCCGTATTCATGGTTTTTCACGATGCGATCCAACTGTCCCAGGTACCGGGCAACATAGGAGTTGTAGTCGGCGTCATCCCGCCTGGGGACGACCTTGCCATCGGCGGCCGCAGCAGGATCTTTTCCTGCGTTCCGGATGAGCCAGCCTGGCAATCCGCCGCCGTCATCCTCTGCATTGATATATGGGCCGGGACGGATATACACAAAAAGGCCGATATCCTCACATAATGTGAGAAACCGCGATAGGTCATGGGTCTCGCTGGAAAAATCAAACTCCCCCTCCTCCGGCTCATGGAAGACCCAGGAAACATAAGTCTCCACCATGTTGATCCCCGAGCCTTTCATTTTCTTTAGGCGATCCTCCCATTCTCCGGGAGGGGTCCGCCAATACATGAGCCCGCCGATGTTGAAGAGGGTATATTTGCCGTCAATCTTGAACCCGCGGGAATCCCAGGTAATGGAATTGATCGGAATATTCAATTTCTGCCGGCAGCCTAATGAAGTGAGGCATATCATTCCGACCAATGCCGTTACCAACCCTATCGTTCCTACAAATTTACAATGCTTTTTATTGCTTTGTTTGTAGTGAGGCTGTAAATTCCTTCTCCAAAAAATCCTCAAGATCCACCCTTTCCCCTATGATCTGTTTTGTAAGGGTGCAATCTCCCCTGGCGATAAATGTCCTCGGTAGCCCCCTCACCCCCAATGCTTGCGCCATATCGCCGTATTTATCCATCAAGATGGGGAACACAACATTGTGATCCTCGGCAAACTTCTTGATCGCCTTCTCCTTCTCCTGAAAACTGATCAGCACTACCCTCAGCCCCTCCTTCTCATGCTTTTTGAATAGCTTCTCAAGGATCGGGATGCTCCTCTGGCATGGCTTGCAATATGTAGCAAAGAAATCAATGATCAGAAAACGTGGCTCCTTGACATTGCTTCCGCAAAGTTCGTCAGAGCGATGGAGCGCACCGTTGTAATCCCTCAGAGTGAAACTTGGGATTTTCTCGCCAAGCTTCATTGCATACAAAGAAGAGGCGGTTACAAGTACAAGAAGAACAGGAAACAGATATTTCTTCATGGTAGATTGTCAATATATTTTCATAGGCACAGGGCTCATGTCAAATCCGCAACTCAACGCCTCTTGTCATTATGGGATTGCTTCTCCGCCTCTGGCGGATCGCAATGACAGTGAATGTAGTATTAATAATCAGCCGACGATGGCGTGATAGAGTTTTTTACTGTAAGAGATCCCGGCCATAAAGGGGAGGGAAAACATGGCGCGCGGATCCATGTATGGGCTCTTTATCCCTGCATAATAACAGTAGGTGATCATGAAGAAGGGAACGGTCACCGGGCATCCCCTGACCCTTGTTGTGCTGCCTTTGATCTTGCCTGAAACCTTTGTGCAGTCTCCAACAAGGATCACCTTCTCCCCTGCCCCATCCACATCCCCGTCGTATTCCCCAACGACAATCGCAATAGGCCTTGCCTTCTTGAGAGCGCCAGGGGTGTTGGCCTCTGCGATGGCAAATAATGTCTTGAGCATGTTAAGGCATCCGGTGTGGCAATAGTCTTTTCCGTCGGGATAATGCCCGAAGAAGAAGCGCATTGGGGTGTCAACCTCTTTGAGGTTTGAGTAGGTCCGATCCAGGTTCTTGCACTTTTCCTTTAGCTCCGCAAGAGAGAGATCCCCTGATATCTCAATATCCTCCAGGGCAATGGGACCGTATCCGCGCTCATGGACTATCCTCAGGTGATTCACTTCTGTCGGTTCAAAACCGAGGATCCTTGCCGCAATGGCATCTACAGCAACTGAGTTTATCCCCATCATGATGGCCCCCACATGTCTGAGCTTGGGGACAAGCTCGTTTTGCTGTCCTGCGTTGACCGCATCCACAACAATAAAGTTGGGGTTGCCCGGTTCAAGCAAATCTGCGATCTTCTCCTCGAGCCTGTAATCATGTGCATTGAGGCGCTCTTTGGAATCGAGAATCCCTATGTTGAGCTTCAGGGCGCAGGTGAGTTTTGTGGAGACATGGTGCTTGAGCTTCGGGGCATATACCTTGCAATCTGCCTCTACAACAGTGCGGGGCAGGCGGAGCGTCTTATGAATGGTTGCTTTTGAGAGGTTAACCTTCAGCTTCTTCTCCTCGTCAAAAAATGTAAATCTCACCTTTGGCAGCCGGGCCAGGGGAGAATATCCTGCCTCGCTAAAGCAGTAACGGGTGGGAATCCACACGGCGCATCTCTCGCCCAGGATCAGCTCCTTTATGGCGGGTATCTTGCCGAGCACAGTGAGGAGCGCCCTGATGGCAGATGGATGGGTGTATCCCGTGGTCCCATACCGCTTGTGGGCAAAGATCACATTGGGTTTGACGAGGACCTTGCCCCACAAATTTGGCTTTAGCTCCTCGAGCCCCTCGGAGATGATGGATTCGAGCTTGCGGGGATCCCCGTAGTCCTCATATCTTCTCAGGATGACTTTTTGTTTTGCCATATCAAGCAATTGTCTCGCAGAGGCCGTTCTTTACGACTGCTGCTCCATCAGGATTGTAGGTCTCAAAGCCAAACACACTTTCGGATTCCTTCCAGACCTTAGTTGTTATGGCCTGGCCGGGCAGCACCGGCTTTGAGAACCTTGCCCTAAGCCGCTTGAGCTTTGTAGGATCCCCTTTGCACAGCTCATCAATCATGACCTTTGATGTAAATGACATCGTGCACAGGCCGTGGACGATCACGGTTGGGAATCCGGCCATTTTCGCCACATTCTCATCAATATGGATCGGGTTGTGGTCTCCAGATGCATCGGCATAGCGGTATGTCTGATCATTGTCTATTTTCTGAGTTTTCTCCACAACGATCATCCTCTGGGGCTCAGGCTCTGGCGGCTTTTGCTCCTTCTTCCCGGCCCTTCCCCGGATGAAAATGGTTGCCAAGCCCCTCTGGACTTCCTCTCCCTTTTGGTTTTTTGAAATCATTCCTATGACAATCGTCTCCCCTGTGGTTTTTTCTTCAATACGCTCGATAAAAGGGATGGTAGTAATCCTATCCCCTGGCCTCACCGGCCTGATAAAGGTAAGGTCCTCCTCACCATGGACAAGGCGCAGGACCATCTCGGGATCAACACCCAGCGCTGGATCACCCATGGGTTTGCCCATTGCATCAAAGGAATACACAACGCCGAACATTGGCGGTGCGATGATCCCGCCTGGCCTCTTTTCATCCAGGAACCAGGGGTTGTCTTCATTGTATGCCAGTGCAAAATTCTTTGTGCCTTCGGCAGTAACCTCGAATGTCACCGGCTCATACATTCTTCCCACCATTGTTTTATTCAGCGGCATTATAGGGTCAGGTCTTTACTTTTAGCATTTTTCATCGGCCGCTACCCCAAGATGAAGGCTGATCGGACATGACGAAATCAAGTCTCCCTCCCTGCTTAATGTCGCTGTGATAAAACCAGGGCTGGGTAAGGGTCTTCCCGTTGAGGCTCATGCTTCGAACATACCTCGCTCCAGGAGAGGCATTCTGCGCAGTCACTACAAGATCCCCCCCCTCCATGTGCACCACTGCCCTCCTGAATATCGGACTCCCCACCCAGTATCGATCCCCTCCTGCTATCGGATAAAACCCCAATGCACTGAAGATGTACCAAGCAGATAGGGTCCCACCATCGTCATTGCCGGGAACTCCCTCCGGACCTGTGGTGTATTTCTTCTCCATAATCTTCCTCACCCAATACTGCGCCCTATCAGGCCTACCTGCCTCGTTGAATAAATACGCTGCATGGATGCAAGGTTCGTTGCCGTGCCAATAATATATGTCAGGGCCAAAGTTTGATGATTCAGCGCTTTCATTGCTGACAAGCTTTGATTTGTTAAATAATTCCTCAAGCCTCTCCATGAATGGCTCCGGGCCGCCGAACAGCCCAATTAGCCCCTGCGGGTCCTGCGGCGCATAAAATGTCCACTGGATAGCATCTCCCTCTACATAGGGTTCTGACCAAACATAGGGGTTAAAATCCGCAACCCATGAGCCATCGCTGTTGCGCGCATGTAAATATCGGACAGAGGGATCCCAGAGGTTCTTGTAATTGAGGCTCCTGGCGCGGAAAATCGCCTCATCCCCCTCTTTGCCCAATTCATGCGCAAGATTCGCCAAGGCCCAATCCTCATGCGCACCCTCCACTGTGTTGGATACATCACCGGGAACATACCCCAGGGAAACATAATTCGCAAAATCTCTCCGCCTATTATATGGACTATATGCACTCTGCGTTAAATATTGATATGCCTCCTCTGCATCAAATCCCCTTATCCCCTTAAGGTATGTCTCGGCTATCACTATATCCGCTGGAGTCCCAATCATGCTCCCTGATTCATTAAGCGCAGCCGGCCACCTGGGTATATACCCTGATTGTTCTCCCATTTTTATCAACGATTCCACAAAATCCCTCTGCCTGCCCGGATAAAGCAGGATCATCAGCGGATGAAATGTCCGGTAGGTGTCCCAGAGCGACTGGTCTGAATAGAACCTGAATCCATCTGCAGTGTGAACCTTGCCATCAAATCCCATATACTTATCCTCTACCTCTGAGAACAAGGTCGGCATCATCCCCAGATGATAGACTGCTGTATAGAAGATCTCTGCCTCATCATCTGTCCCATCCTCTACTTCAATAACCCCAAGCGCATCCCTCCACGCCTCCTCTGCCTTCTGCCTCACCCCTTCAAAATCCAGAGAGGATACCTCTGTTTTCCTGTTAATTTGTGCCTGCTCAACGCTGATGTAGGAGATGCCCACTGACAGCTCCACAGGATCGCTCTCCGTCACTTTAAATCCAATATATGCACCTGTATTGATAGCTGTAGTAAATGTTCCGCCCACTATGGCCCCATCGCTCCATACGCCGGAGAAATCAAATGCCTTCTGAAACTTTGCTGAAAAGTAGAGCTTAAACCTCCCTGGCATCCCCCCTTGGTAGTCCACCCAGCCAATGACCTCCCTGCTCCCAGGAAGAATCTCTACATATGATCCCAAACTCGTGTTGTTCTCGTTTGCATCGCTTACATCAATAAGGACATACGCCCAGTCTGTCTTAGGAAATGTGTATCGGTGATAGCCGGTATGCTCTGTTGCGGTATGCTCTGCGTGTATGTTGTGCCGATCCAGCGTTACGGAATAATAGCCCGGGCTCGCCTCCTCTGTCTCGTGTCTAAACCCGGAGCGATACCCGCTCTCTATTATCCTGTCGTCAGTAATTCCTCCATCTGCAACAATCGGCATGACACGGATGTTCCCGTAGTCGTCTCCCCCTCCTGTCCCGACAAAATGTGTGTGGCTGAACCCCCTGATGTCCTCATCAAGAAAGTAGTAGCCAGAGCAATGGTCGAAAAGGGCATGGCCTTCGCCTATGGAGGTATCAGGGCTGAGCTTGACCATGCCGAACGGGACAAGCGCGCCTGGAAGCTCTGCCCCGACACCAAAACCTATTCCGCCCGTGCCGATGAATGGGTTCACCTTTGAGAAGGGATCCCTCAGGGGCAGTTTCGTTTCTACTCTTTCCCTGCACCCTGCCAGGCAACTTAATACTGTTAAGACAATCGCCCCACTGAGAAGCTTTATGTGCATAATTACATCCCTATCTTACGATTCCTATAAAAGGTTCGTCAATCCCTTTCATAAACATCTTGAACATGGTTTCCAAGGGAATAATAATGTATATATGGGCTTGAAGAAAATGCATGTCAGGGTGAGACTATTTGCATATTGCGCCGAGGCAGTAGGAAGAAGGGAGATCGTAATAAAATTAAATAAGGGCATGACCCTCGACGATCTCAAGGAACACATCGCTTCTCTTTACCCGGCCCTCAAGCCCTTTTACAAAGGGCTCGCCTTTGCCGTGAACGGCGATATGGCGAATAAAAATGCTATCCTCAAGGATGGAGACGAGGTCTCCCTTCTTCCTCCTGTGTCCGGAGGATGATCCTATTTAATACCAGTCAAATCCCAGGTAGATATTGAGGAACCTGGAGCTGTCAGGCCCGACATCGCTCTCCCCATATGACTGCAATGAATAGTCTAAATTCAAAGTGAGGTTAAAGCTCTTCAGGAGCCAGAAGGCATAGCCCCCTCCAAAAACAATACCAAACCCAGTTACAGTTTCACTGTCACTGCCAATTGGAGTATCTATTTCGGTCACAAAACTTGCAAGCCCCAATCCGCCGCGGATAAAGAATCCCTCCCCGGTCGGAAAAAATGTAACCATGCCATCGTAGTTGTTGATCTGAAAAGCAACGCTTACATCTGCACCCATCACCGTTTCGCTTGCCCAGGCACGTATTAATGATCCATCAAATCCAACGAGGAGATTCGGGGTAAGAGTTGCTCCAACCTTGAAGTTAAGGGTAACCCTTGTGGGCTCCATATCAAAAAGATCAAACCATTCATCAAAAGACTTTGATTCCCCTTCATCTGTTGCCCATCCCTGCCCGCTCCCAAGGCCAAATCCGATATACCACGACCTCCGCTGATGCTGCCTTCCAATCTGTGCCTCAGCAACCGTTGCCAATAACAAAACAATACCTAATGCTGCGAACGCCTTCCCTTTCATGCGCCACCCCCTTTTGGAGTATAAAATAGTTAATTCTGGGGATATTGTCAATGTTTTTCAAAAGACACGCTCGCATGAATCTTATTGTGCTATATTGAATATGGTCTTTATGAAGCGTCTTCTCCTATGCAGCGATCACGAAAGGGCTGGAGCAGTCTTCGGAACCCTTGAGGGCTGGGAAATCCCTTTCCATTACGGAGACAAGACAAAAGAATATTATGCAGCAAAGGAATCCTGTTCAATCTCAGACCTCTCCTTCAGGGGAAAGCTAAAGGTAACAGGTGCGGACAGGACGGCATTCCTTCACAACATGCTTACCAACGACATCAAGGCCCTATCTCCAGGCAAAGGATGCTATGCAGCCCTTCTTACTGACAGGGCAAAGATGATCTCTGACATGTTCGTTTTTGCCTTCGAGGATTACTATCTCCTGGATATTGAGGCCGGCGCCATGGAAAAGGCAAGGCAGTTCATTGAGAAATATATTGTTGCTGACGATGTTGCCATTAAAGACATTACATCAGAAACAGGCCATCTTCATATCCAGGGGCCAAGGGCAATATCTATTTTTCAGGAGATATCCAGCAGTTTCCATATGGGCAGCCCTGTCAACTTGATCCAGGTTTGCCGCTGGGGTCCAGGAATTGATATCCTGTGCTCAGAGCAGGGACTGAGGCCGATTTGGAAAAACAATCTAAGAAAGGGCTTCCAGCCCATAGGTTTTGAGGCGCGGGAGGCATTGAGGATTGAGGCGGGCATCCCAAGGTTCGGGATTGATATGGATGAAACCGTGCTTATCCTTGAGGCAGGCCTGACCAACGCCATCAGTTTTACAAAGGGGTGCTTTCTCGGCCAGGAGATAGTGGCAAGGGTCAGGGCGCACGGCCGTGTCACAAGGAAACTTGTATGCCTTGCCCTTGCCGGAACAGAACCAGTAAAAAAAGGGGGAAAGATCAGGAAAGACAATGAGGAGATCGGCGAGATAACATCATCGGCATTCTCCCCGTCTTTTGGAAAAGTTTTCGCCCTTGGATATGTGAAGGCGGAAGGTGCAGAGCCCGGCACAACTCTCAGCGCCGGCCAGAGGGAGGCAATCGTCTTCCAGCCGGCTTGTTCCTGACAGGGGCATTCTCCCTGGCAATAGATACGGCAAGGTATGTTAGGGTGGTTAAGTCCGCCATCCTGTCTATGAATACCTTTCCTTTGAGGTGATCATTCTCGTGCTGGATGACCCTGGCATGAAATCCCTTCTTCTGTGAAGGAGATTCGCTTCCCCTTCTTGTTAAATAATATCTAATTTCCTTATTTATTTAATAGGTTTAGCTCTATTAGAAATTCTTATAATAGCTTCGAGTTTTTCTTTTACTTCTGGAACTATTCTGTTTCTGGGTACATATTGAACTAATTCATGAAAATTTTTCTTTGCCATAATATTAGACAGACCCAACTTCTTGAAATATATTTCAAAAAGAGGTACGAGGAAGTCATCGCTGATTTTCGTATTCTTATCCCAAGGAGAGACTTTTCGCAGAGTATTAAGAGCTTGTTCAACTTCCCTGATGGACTCCTTCATTGCATTCAAACGCCGTTCAGATTCAGCAGGGGCAAAAAGAGGTCCGAGTGCTTCTTGTTCCGAAGTGCCTAGCGCATAAGCCTCAAGAGTCTCTGGATAACATAGATAATTCTCGATTTCCCTCCATTCCCATGCCAAGTATGTTATTTCTGGAACTGAAACGGGGACATTTTCTAATTGATCAAATATGGCAATCCCCAACAATTGAGGGTATGCTTCCTTTAGCCCATAAAAGTGCTTTTTGGCAATTTCTGGTTGGTTTCCAACATAATGAACAAAAGGTCTCTCAAGAACCTGAAGTGCTTTCTGAAGTTTCAACTTATTAGCAAACTCTCTAAGAACAGCCAAATCATTTGATCCTTCTAGATAAAGGACCCATCCTGTCTGCTCCGCTTGGTAGTATTGCTCAAATCCTATTTCCCTCAAAGATTTAAGAACTTGGCTGCCCCGACCTCGATTATCTATACGATGTGGATTACCTACAAAGGCAACTACCACATCTCTATCGGCAGCCTCGTTGAGCAAAACCTCAGAGTGACTTGCAATAATCACTTGGTTGCCATTTCTTTTGGCAACATCTACAAGGAGTTGATATATCTGTCTCTGCCTGAGAATTTCTAAATGTGCGTCTGGTTCATCTAGAAGAAGTACAGCACCCGGATTTGCATACATATAAGAAAGAAGGAGAAGAGTCTGGTGGAGCCCCCTACCTGCAGAAGAAAGGTCAAAACTCGTATCTTTTTCTTTATAATTCATTTTGATTTCACCTCTTTCTTCAATATATTCGGGGGCGGCAAGCTCAGATCCAAATAGCGTTTTTATGTGGCTAATCAATTTTTCCCAATTATCTTTGTTTTCATTGAAAATTCTGTAACAAAGATTTCGAAGTACTTCAGCCGTCCTTCCCTCCCCAATACGTACATTAATAGCTCCATGATCAAGTCGTGTCTCATTCGCAGACAATCCGGACATTGGAGGCAAGAAGGCCATCTCAATTTTCTCGGCTTCGCTAGGGATAGGCATACGATCCGATTTCCTTTCTGTAGAAAGAAGTAATGGACGACAATAGAAAGATTCCTCATTAGCGTAATCAAACTCTAAACCACATTTCCATTCTTTACCTTCTGTTACACCTTCAACGATGACTTTAATTCGTACATTCTTCGTTTCCATCTTTCCATCAACCTTCAAAACATCTCTTACATGAAGATTACGCCAAAGCAGATTAGCGTAAGGAACAGGCATGAAGGTTAAATTCTTTCGATTGATAGTTACACCTGGACGTTTCTCTGGGGCTGTTTTCCCTTTGCGTTTTTCATTCCATTTCTTGATTCCCGCCTCCCAAAGTGCAAGAACTTGAAGCGCAGAAGTTTTGCCTGAGTTGTTTGGCCCTATAAAGACAACGGGATCTCCAAGCTCAATTGCGACACCTTCAAATCGTTTAAAGTTATGAATTGTTAGTTTTGTTAACATCTATTGCCTATTATAATAAATGAGGATAAATAATACTTCAACTGAACTTGACCTCTTTGGGAGCTTTATTCGGCCCCCTAAGGATCTTTAATTTATAGCCATAATCATTACTTCTTTCTTATAAGCTGCTTTCCGCGAGCGTGAGATACGGCAAGGTATGTTAAGGTGGTTAAGTCTGTCATCCTGTCTATGAATACCTTTCCCTTAAGGTGGTCATTCTCGTGCTGGATTACCCGTGCATGAAATCCATTTGCAATAAATGAGAGCTTCTTTCCCCTCCTGTTCAAGGCTTCAACTCTAATCCTCAAGAATCTTGGAACTGCCCCACTTAAATTTGGAACGCTAAGGCATCCCTCAAAGTCGCTTTCCATTTCACCCGATAGGGTGATGATCCGGGGATTGATGAGGACTGTGAGGGGGATCCTCGGCGCATCAGGATACCTGGGATTGTTCCTGACCCGGAACACGACGATCTGTTTGGATACATTGACCTGAGGGGCGGCTATCCCCACGCCATTATACTTGGTCATGGTCTCGATCATGCTGTCAATCAGTGCCTGGAGCTTGCGACTCCTGATGTCCTTCATAGCAATGGGCCTGGCAATTTTTCTCAGGACAGGGTTTCCAAGTATTGCCACCTTCAAGATAGCCATAGAGTAAATATATCATAATTGCCTGTCATCTAAATATTACCCCTCACCCTGCCCTCTCCCCTTCAGGGAGAGGAATATTGTTTCTCCCCTCACCCTGATATTTTAATTTGCTCCTCTACCATAGGATGATGTATAAGAAAAGTTGATGAAGACCTTCGCTGACATTGTTGAACAAATACTGGCCCATCGCTGGAGCGCATCCCCTGTCTCTGCCACAGCAGACGGGATCCATACTTTTGACAATGAGCTCGACAGGATGGATAGGGATTCCCTGGAGGAGGCCAATAAAAAAAGGAAGGAGTTCCTCAATCTCTTAAACTCCGTCAATGCTTCTGCACTCACGCCTGTCCAGTCTTTAGAATGCCGCGTTCTGAAAAGCGCCCTTGAGACCTCCATTGCAGAGTTTGAGGAAGTGAGATACTGGGAGAAGGACCCGGCCATCCCTGCCTCAATAGCACTCTATTCTGTTTTCCTCCTGCAACTCAGGAGGTTTGCCCCGATCCAGGACAGGGCATCAGCCATCCTCTCCCGCCTTGAGAAGATCCCGCGACTCCTAACAGAGGCACGGAAAAACCTTGTTAATCCCCCGCAGGTTTTCACAATGATCGCCTGCGATGTCGTCCAGGGCGGAGTATCCTTTGTCACTGACGCTATTGCATCCCTTGCCGAGGATGTCCCCCCTCTTAAAAACGCCCTGCTCGAGGCGCGGAAGGACGCACTCTATGCCCTTGGAGATTATCTCTCGTATCTCCGCAAGGACCTCCTGCCAAAATCACAGGGCAATTTCGCCATCGGAAAAGACCTCTTCAACCTCAAGCTCAGGAAGGAGCACGGCCTCCCATACAATTCCAAGGAGATCAAGGAGATCGGAGAAGCTGCTTTGAGAGAGGCAGGAGAAAAAATCGCAAGTGTCGCCAATGCAATCGTTAAAAATAAGACCTGGCAGGATATATTCTCGGAAATGAAAGCGACCCATCCCGGTCCCAATGAGCTTCTTGAGGCATACAGGGTCGAGATGGAGCGAGCCAGAGAATTTATAAAAGCGAGGGGCCTCCTGGACTTTCCCGAGGACGAGTCCCTGGAGGTGATACCCACACCTGCCTTTGACAGGCCCACCACGCCCTATGCAGCCATAATGCCTCCTGCCCCGTTTGAGAAGGATCAGAGGAGCTTCTTCTATGTCACCCCCATTGAGGATTCCATGTCACCACAGGAGAGGGAGGAACGGCTGAAGGGGCACTGCGTCTATGGAATACCCATCACTGCACTCCATGAGGCATACCCGGGCCACCACCTCCAGTTCATCTTTGCCAACAGGAATCCCTCAAAGGTCTTCAGGTTATATGGAACTCCTGTTCTCGTGGAGGGTTGGGCATTTTACTGCGAGGAGATGATGTATGAGCAGGGTTATTACATTGACCCCAGGGTCCGCCTCTACCAGCTCAAGGACATCCTCTGGAGGGCATCAAGGGTCATAGTGGATGTGGGGCTTCACACAGAGGGCATGAGCTATAACGAGGCTGTCCAATTTCTTGTAACAAGGGCAGGCCTGGAGGAACCCAACGCCCGAAACGAGGTCAATCGCTACTGCCAGGGGCCAACCTATCCCATGAGCTACCTCATCGGGAAGCACGAGATCATGGCGATAAGGAACGAATTTTCCAGGAAAACCGGCAAGGGCTACAGCCTCAGAGAGTTTCATAAAAAGCTTCTTGATTATGGGAACATCTCTCCGTGCCTTATCGCTCAACACGAATTTTCAAAGGTGAAAGGAGGAGAAGTAGGGAAGGAATAATAACAGGAGAATGCACGAAGAAGAGTTGTTGAAAGTACTGTGCGTTCATGGGAGGAGATATGAGTAAAAAAACAGCATTAAAAAGGCTCGTCCTCGTTCAGGGAGACATCACAAAAGAAAAGGTGGATGCTATTGCCAATGCAGCCAACTCCGGTCTCAGGGGCGGGGGCGGGGTGGACGGAGCAATACATCGTGCTGGAGGCCCTTCCATCATGGAGGAGTGCAGGAAGATCGGACACTGCCCAACAGGAAAGGCCGTTGTCACAGGCGCTGGCAAATTGCCGGCGAAATATGTCATCCACACTGTTGGTCCAATCTGGTCAGGAGGCAAGGAGAATGAAGATGAGCTGCTTGCCTCGTGCTACAGGGAGAGTTTGAAGATCGCATCTGAGAAGGCCGCGAAAACCGTTGCATTCCCCTCAATCAGCACAGGGGTGTATGGATTCCCAATTGACCGCGCTGCCAGGATCGCACTCAAGACCATCCTGGAAGGGCTGGAAAAGCACCCGGACATTCAGGAGGTCAGGATGGTCCTCTTTTCTGAAGGAGACCTCGCTACATACCGCAGGGCTTTGGAGGAAATCAGAGTCAATTCAGGTTAGACTAAGGTCTCAAAAGATGTGTGGGGTGCTTTTTTGAATTGCCTCAACAAAGTACTTAAGGGTTGGAGGCCAGAGAAGCAGTGAGTTTGTTGGGCTGGGACCAGGAAAAGTCCACTTACCTTTGAGCTTGCCATCTTCCACTGTCCCATCCAAATATAGCAAGGAATATATTATCTCCTCCTCAGACTTACCCTTTAGCTCGAAAGATTTTTTATCATAGAGCGTTACATCCTCGTCCACCAATAAGCCCTTTAGACGCATCAAGATCGGTGTCCAGCCATGATCAGAGTATCCCCAGATCTCGACAAGTTCAAGGAGGAAAACATGAGTTTTGCTTTTAGGTTTAATGTCAATCACTATGGCGTGGTCACTCAGCTTTCTGTGGGTCAGGATATCCTCAGCTCTTATATACCACTTCCATGGCTCTTTTGTATCAGGAGAAAGCTGGGTTTTGAGAAAATTCGGTATAATCCCACTTCTGATCCCAGCGAGGGAAATGGATTCTTTCTGAGAGTAGGCGAACTTCCCATCGGTTTTCTTTACTTGATATAAGTAATACATACCTTGTCATCCTTATCTGATAAGCAAAACCCAAAGCGCTGCGAGCGTCTTCCCGCCCGGGCCATCTATTGCCTTTCTGACACTATCAATAGTGCCAATCGTTCTGCCGCTTGAGTCTTTGATATTTTGACCTTCAATTCGTGCAACTGTTTCGCCGCGTGAGCCCTTTATGTAATCACCTTCAATCCGACCGACTGTGGAACCGTGGGGATCTTTTATGTAGTCTCCATCAACTCTCCCGAGTGTACTGCCACTACGATCTTTGAGATATTGCCCATCTAATCTATACTCTGCCATTGTAAAAACCTCCTTTCGTGAAGATGCCCTTCTGATAGTTGAAATGCCGTAAGATTCCGAGTTTTATCCTATCAATCTTCACCATATCCTGTTAAGGTCCATCGGGGGCAACGAACGACGACCTATAACAACGGTCTATAGCTTCTCGCTCCCCTAAATTTCGACTAATGAAGATCCAAAATGATATGGAGGCTGCGCGCCACCTCCTCCAATTTTGCTTCGGAAAGCGTCCCTATCTTCTCAATGAGGCGGCTTTTATCAATGACGCGGATCTGCTCGCAGAGGAGAACAGAGTTTTCTTTCAAACCTCCTTCCTCGGCAGAAACAAGGACATGACTTGGAAGTAGTGTGCTCCGTATTTTTGTCGTGAAGGGGACTATAATTGTGTGAGGACTATAAGGATTGGCCCGATCTGACTGGACAACAAGGATAGGTCGTCTTCCGTACTGTTCTGTGCCTCGGGTGGGGGAGAGGTCTGCCCACCATACATCTCCCCTCTTCACTTCCATCGAATATCGCCTTTTGCAAGCCTTTCCTCATAACTTTCTAATTCTTGAAGATAGTCCCCTAATTCCGTCAACGAAATTTCCTCAGGGCTTTGCAAATCTTCCAGGAAAGTTACCATAACTTTCACAGGATGATCAGGAAGCCAATTTTCTTTAATGTCAATTCTTCCATCCGGAGAGAGAGTTCCTTTCAAGGTCTTATACATTTTTTCCTCCTATAATAATACATGGCTTAATAACAAAAGTCAATTTCAGCACAGGGGTGTATGGATTTCCAATTGACCGCGCTTCCAGGATCGCACTCAAGACCATCCTGGAAGGTCTGGATAAGCACCCGGACATCCAGGAGGTGAGGATGGTTCTATTCTCTGAGGCAGACCTCGCTACTTACCGCAAGGCATTGGAAGAGATCACTTCCCAGTCCTGATTAACACAGCCCCGGCCAGGATATAGGCGATCCCTGTTGCAAGGGCCTGGGCTATAACCCCCAGCGAAGCGGGCATTTCTTTCTGAACAACAAAGAAAAGTATAGTGAGGAGTAACAGGACGACCTCGATAAGGAATGTTCGTCCCACCCATTTCCCCAGGCCCAAAAATTTCCTGAACCCCAGGCCAAATAAAAGGTAGAAGGTGCCTGTAAGGATAAGGGCCGGGAACATGAAGAACTGATCAATGTTATACAGGATGACAGCGAAGGATTCCCTGGACATGCCCGTGGCGCACATCTCATGACCTGTGACAACATTGATGACTCCAATCTCAAGGATATTCTGGATCAGGAGGCAGATGAACCCAAGGACGCCGACAATGGAGCCGTGAAGGGCAAGGGCATAGGATTTTTTCCGGAGGATGAACGCCATTCCAAGAATGGCCGGGAAGATAAAAAGGATAGAAAAGAAATTGGCGAAAACAGAGGATTGGACAAGGGATCTGGAATACAGGTCAATAATTTCCCCCGGGCTTAATGGCATTGGAACGAGAATAGAGCCACTCCCGATGAGCAAAAGGGCATAGCTGAGCATTCCGAGGAGGCCGGAAAGGATTGAAAGAACCCCTGCAGTGCGAAGGAACTTATTCATGTTATCTCGTAAATTTCTTGTTCCCCATGATGCCCGCCATTACAGAAGGAGAGAAAAAAGTATGTTAAGGGCTGAAAAAGCAATGTCCTCCGTCTTCTCTCCAAATACCATATTGCTTGACATGGCTTGAGATGAGAGGAATGAGGTTTTTTGCTCAAGACCCTGCCAGAACTCCTTTTTCCCCATATTCTTCTGAAGGATTGCTATAGCCTCAGGGGGCAGCGGCTTAGGTTGGGATTTGAGCCTCTCCGCTCGCAGTTTCTTGAATCTCCTGAACTCTCCCCTGTTGAGCCAGAGACCCTGGCATAAGGGGCACCTGAGGATTTGTGCATCAGAAGGAAGCAAGGGGTCTTTGAACCTAAAGAGCGCGCTGTTGCATTTTGGACACTGGGGAGCCGTTTCTGAAAGGGGCACAGGCTGCCTCAATGCTTTTGCATCCACGGGGTCCAGTTTTTCCACCTCGCTATCATTGGTCTGATACAGCTCCCATTGATCAAACCAGATCCCTCCGCAGGACGGGCACTGATCCAGAACAATTGCCCTTCCCATTGCGGCGCTGGCCTTAACTTGACTAAGTTCCTGAGTGCAGTTCGGGCACTTCACAGAAACAATATTATATAATAGTATGCTTTCAATGAGTATTGTTCTTGTATTGGGAAGCATAGCCATCTTTCTGAATACGATCCGAAAGATCCGACCTGTGAGGCAGACAATCATGGGCGGCCTTCTCATCACACTCGTTCTTTTTGTATCCAACTGCGGTCGAACAGACATAGGCAAAGCACAATGCCCCGCTGACTTCTCCCCTATAACCTTAACGGCCGGGAGAGACTTTATTTACGACAATTTCGGAAGGGTTGCCCTCTTCCGCGGGGCGAATGTTCCAGGCCAATATACCTACCCTTTCAGATTCACCGAGGCCGACCTGGAGGCAATAAAGTATTTCGGTTTCAACTTCATCCGGCTGGGTATCTCCTGGAGAAAGGCCGAACCCAGCGAGGGAAAGTATGACCAAGATCTTCTTCAGAGCTACAAGAGGTTCATAGAGAAGGCAGGCGAAAGGGGCATCTTTGTTATGATCGAGGTCCACCAGTTTCTCTGGTGCAATGCCGAAGAGAGCTACATCCCCGACTGGATATGCAGTGAGAGAAACAAGAAAGACGACCTCGAAGGTGTATTCAAGGAGGCGGACCGTTTTTGGAGCAGTCCCGAGAAGAGGATAAAGCTCGCCAGGTTTTGGAGATTCCTTGCCGAGTATTTTCATGATAGGGATGGATTCTTTGGATATGACATCCTGAATGAGCCGCTCTCTAACTTTGCCTTTTCCTATGGGGACTTCGAGAAGAATTATCTCTTTCCATTCTACCGAGAGACCATCGCAGCCATCAGGGAAAAGGACTTAAATAGACCTATCATTCTCGAGCCCCACATTTTCTCCGCTGTCATGCCTGCGTACACCGAGCCGCTGGGTTTCCCCAACCTCCTGTATTCCCCACATCCCTATTTCCCCCATACTTATACAGAAGCAGGCCTCGTGATCCTGAATGAAGAAACCCCGGAAGAGGTGAAAGAGAAATATATTAGGATTGTCAAAGAAGCAGAGAAGATGGACATGGCGATGCTTGTCGGAGAGTTCGGGGCGCCCTATGGTTATTCCTTTTCTGAGCCATGGATCGAGGAAAGCATCAGAATGCAGGACTATTACTTCCTGTCTTCCGCATACTGGGTTTATTACCCTTCGGGTTCGTCATGGTCAATTGTCCAGCCGGACAGAACCCCTCGGGAACCCTATGTGAGGCTCATGCGGAGGCCTTACCCCAGGTTCACGGCTGGAAAACCCCTGGAGCTATCTTATTCTTATGAAAACAAGGAATTTTACTACAGGTACCGGCCTCAGGCTCGCCCCTGCGCGCCGACCGTGATTTATTTCCCGGATATCGGAACCTGGAAGATCGATATTACAGGAGCCGACGAATGGTATCTCGATCCGCTCTCTGAAACCCTGATTATAGGAAAGTCACACGCCCAGGAAGTTATTGTCAGTGCAAAAAGGGATTGAGCTTTATTACCTCAGGAGCATTTGGAGTAGCCGCAGGAGCGGCAGACCATGCACCCCTCCTCGTGCTCAAGGGAACTGCCGCAGTCCGGACACTGGACAAACCTCTGTTCTCCGGTAGAAGAGCCCACCTTGATGTCCCGGACATTCTGCTCATCGTCGCTCCTGACTGAGCCCATGGGGAGCTTCTCGGTTGCCGGGCCTGGCAAGGAATTCCCCTTCAGATAGCGCTCCATTGCCTTGGCAAGGGCATCTGCGCAGGAGAGGACCATGCCACCACCCTTCTCCCAGGCCGGTGCCGGGCAGCGAACGCTAATGATGGAAATTTGCCATTGGCATATCATCATTTGAGTGTTTCCACAACTTCCTTGATATGCTGGAGCGCTTTGAGAAAATGGTTGAGCAAGTTGATCCACGCTAATCGATATTCAGTCACAGGACACTCAATACCTAAGAAATCGTGCGCCTCTCGTACGCCAGTAGCTGTATCAGAATGAACAGGATAACCTTGTCGAAGACGAACAAGTGCACGCAGAATGGGTACGGATACCTCTGGATTGCCACCGTGTGACACAATGAATTTTTCTAAGAGCGATATTGACTTTACTTGAGTGTCCGTTTCTTTAGTCAATACTCGCAAAGCAGAAAGATTGAGACGGTCGATAAGCTGGGCCAAGGAAATGACCCGAACAATATACTCCTCCTTTGTATTGGCAGATCGTACAAGTTCTAAGGTTGCTCGAAACTCTTGGGGAACAAACAGTAGATGGCCGAAGCGATCGAGGAAAATGACATTGATATTGTCGAGTATGTCGACTATTTGACCACCAAGCTGGAGACCGTCTTGATGGTCAGAGAGATTTTGCTTCTCCATCGGGACGATCTCCTCATAACCTTGTGGGTCAGAAATGCGGTTTGTATCAAAAGGGGCTTTATGGGGAGCATTTAAAGTCCCAAGCTCCAATTCTACTTTTGATGAAAGCGTCCCTTCTTTAATTTTTTCGATGAGGTGGCGCCTTCCAAATTCGAAAAGTGTCTTTACCAAATTGGGGTCTTGAAGATCCCACATGGCGTGGAGAGTCCCAGTAATGCCTACAATCAACTGATGTGATTCGGTCTTACTGAACTCCTCGGGCTTTCCAATGTATTGGGAGCCAACCGTCGTAAAGTTGAAACGAATATCCAACACATCACGAGTTGTTGGCAGTTGATTATAGGATAAAAATTTTATTTTAATTCCTTGATCCAATTTTCACTATTCTTCAATCCGAATTTACGAATTGGTTATGTTATACGCCCTGTCACTTGAGGATTTTTTTAAGATCGGCGATATCGGCCTGAAATGTAAGAAGATATTGGATAGCTTCGGTAACGGTTTTGAAACCTTGAACAATGAATTCATTTTGTGTTGTCTTGATAAGTGTTTCTATCTCTACAATCTGTTTGGGAACTGATGGGTCAATAGTCAGAGTGCGCTTTACTGAACTTATAACATCTTTAATGATTTCCCTGGTTAACTTTCGAGAAATATCATTTCGTTCATCTCTATTGAGCTGTATGAATTTTCCCCATGCTCTACTGGGGGTTCGTGCATCTTTTTCCTCCCACGCAAACGGAATTCCATAAGCTTTTAAGATGTCAATTATCTTAAGAAAGGGAATTTCATAAATTTCGATCCCAAAACTCTGGATAAAATTAATTGAGTTTCTTGTCCAATTTCCTGCCAGAACAGCAATGGATTTCTGGATGGTCTTGAAGGTTTTTCTGAGGGAATAATGCCCAATACATAAGCGACTCCCTTTATCCCAGTTATGTTTCTTGTAACGAAGGTACTTTGGTTCTATCAATATCACAGGATCTCCATGTTCGTTTTCTATAACTGTATCAATCTGATGGATATTCCCCATGCCATTCTTCAGCTTTTTGGAGGCCACTTTATAGCCGAGAGGTTCAGATATTGCTCTTACTGCTTCTCTAATATTCTCTTCTATTAGATTTCCTATTGCCTCGCCTATTGCACTTCCAGGATGGACGACTTTTCTTCGCGGCATAAAATTCAATAGGTGATTGTCAGGATAGCTTCTTTGAGGGGAACCTTGTGCCTCTGAGGGTTATGAGCCCATTTTTCCCCTCGAACCCTCAGTGGAGTAATACGAAAGCGGGAATATCCTAGCCCTAGTGCCAGCTTGCCGAGATATTCATCTGTAGGAATATAAACCCCGTAAGGGGCTGAATCGCCAAGGACAAGGATGAAATCATGATCTTTCTTCAAGACCCTAGAAACTTCTTTTAAAACCTTCACCATATCATTAAAATATCCAGCTACCATGATGTCATAGCTTTTCTTGCCGCCTTTTTTCGGGCGAATATACTTCAGAGACTCTATTTTCCTTATAAGCTCTTTATATACATGAGGTGAGGCCTCATTAACTTCTTTGCTCACAAGAACCATGTCGTCGAAATCGCTCCGCCTGATCTGGGTTGTTGCGGACATCATAAGTCTATCACGAATTGCCTCAGTAATGTCTCTCCAAGTCTTCGCTATTCCAAAAAAATAAGTTTCCAATCGTGTCCTATCCGCATAATCATAATTATTGAGATATGGAGGAGAAGTGAGTGCAAGATCAATGCTTTTATCTTTTATTTCAGGATGGCAAGATCTGGCATCACCGAAAATAAGTTTTGTTATAGCACCATCGGATTGTGAATGTGATCTAACCCACATAAGATCTTCCAACATATTTTGCGTTTGTTTACAGAATTCCTCCAAAGCATCTCTTTCTACTTTCTTCTCATGAAATTTTGTGGGACCTATATATGGCCATCCTGTTGCAGCTTTGGAAGAATTCCTCAAAGTATCTGTCAAGGCAAGGTTCAAGAAAGCCCTATATCCAGTGGGACAATCAATATCAGCAATAGTTTGTTTAATAATAAGAAGCCTGGCAAGATTTTCGGTGGAATAGCATTTTTTTACTAATTCAGGAATTGAAGACATATTTACTTTTGCTAGACCGCCATTCAGAATTGAATTTTTTGCAACTGTACAAGCTTTCCGAATGACTTTGTCTAAAATATTTATATCATATTCCCAGTAAAGCTTGGTTTTAGCAACCTCATAGACAAATGGATGAGCCTCGATCCCGATGGAGTGGATCCCTTTGAACTTTGCAACGATAGAGGTTGTTCCCGAGCCAACGAAAGGATCAAGAATCCATGAACCTTTTTTCAGACCGTATTCTTTTATTTTTTCTTCAATAAGCCTGTAGGAGAAACCTGCGGGATATTTGAACCAACGATGAATGGGAGCTCGAAGGCTTTCCTTAAAAGTCCCATACTCCTCGGAAGAAATACTCTTAATCTTAGGAAATAACTCTTTTTGTCTCTTCCTATAGTCCCCGAAAGACTCCTTGACTAAAGAAGATTTCTTATAGCGTGAAATATACTTATGCATATTTCTGTCCTTCAACTGCATTTGGAGTAGCCGCAGGAGCGGCAGACCATACACCCCTCCTCGTGCTCAAGGGAGCTGCCGCAGTCCGGACACTGGACAAACCTCTGTTCTCCGGCAGAAGAGCCCACCTTGATGTCCCGGACATTCTGCTCATCGTCGTGATTGTTCGAGCCCATGGGAAGCTTCTCGGTTGTCGGTCCGGGCGAGGAATTTCCCTTCAAATAGCGCTCCATGGCCTTAGCAAGGGCATCGGCGCACGATAGGACCATCCCTCCCCCCTTCTCCCAGGCCGGTGCCGGGCAGCGAACGCTGTGGAGCTGCTTTATAACGGAATCAATGTCCACCCCTGCCCGCAAAGCCAAAGAGATGAGCCTGGAGATTGCCTCGGTTTGGGAGGTGGCACATCCACCTGCCTTGCCCATTGATGCAAAAAGCTCAAACGGACCAAGCTCGTCCTCGTTGATCGTCACATACAGGTTGCCGCATCCGGTTGTCATTCTTCTTGTGGTTCCGTCAACCACCTCTGGCCGCGGCCTCGGCGTAATCTTGCCTGTTACTGTGGCTGGAAGATTCGTGGATGCTGTCTTTTCCGAAGGATTTGACCTGTTGACCCCCTTTATATTCAGGACCTGCTCCTCCCTGCTCTTGTCCCTGTAAACCGTAATGCCCTTGCATCCAAGACAATAAGCCAGCCAGTAAACCTTGGCCACATCTTCCTTGGTTGCATCATGGGGAAAATTTACGGTCTTTGAAACTGCGTTCTGGGTATATTTCTGAAAGGCGGCCTGCATCCTGACATGCCATTCCGGCGATACATCATGGGCTGTTACAAAGATCTCCTGCCATTTCTTGGGGACTTCGTTAATCCCAGCAGCGCTCCCCTTCTGTGCAATCTTCTTTACAAGCGAATCGTCATACCAGCCCTCCCTCTGGCCGATCTCTTTGAAAAGCGGGTTCACCTCCGGAAGCTCTGTATTGTCCAGAACATTCCTGACAAAGGAGACGGCGAATATGGGCTCTATGCCGCTGGAGCATCCTGCGATGATGCTGATTGTCCCTGTCGGCGCTATGGTCGTCACTGTAGCGTTCCTGAGCTTGCGCCCTCCTTCTGTGTCATAGATGCTCCCAGTGAAGTTGGGGAAAGGTCCTCGGACCTTTGCAAGCTCCTCGGACATTGCCATGGCCTCCTGCCCAATGAAGCTCATGACCTCCTCTCCAACAGCCAGGGCTTTTTCGGTATTGTATGGGATCTCCAGCCTGATGAGCATGTCAGCAAATCCCATGACACCGAGGCCGATCTTTCTGTTTGCTAATGTCATCTCCTTGATCTGGGGAAGAGGATAATTGTTCACATCAATGACATTGTCCAGGAAGTGGACGGATGAGTGCACGACCTCCTTCAGTCTCTCGTAATCCACCTGCCCATCTTTCACCATGGAAGAAAGGTTGATGGACGCAAGATTGCAGTTATGGACAATCATACCTTCGGCAATAAAAGAGTGAGTAACTGGTTCATATATGTCATAAACATCTTCTTCACCATCAGGGGCTATAGACGTTACAAGTTCATTTTCTGATGGGCTATGGAATTGCTGTGTAGAAGCCAACCGAGTCCTTGCCCTATCTTCTTTTTGTGGACTTAGTGGAAAACCAATGAGGTCCATGAACCTCTGCATGGATCTCCCAAACACACGAAGATACCCTTGGGATCTCCCCCTGGGCCTTACAGGATAAAAGTGGACTCGTGAGAATATCCCCAGACTCAATAGAAAGAGTTGGACATCCCTGAGGAGGTCGAGAGAGGCGCTGGAAAGCGAAAGTTGAGGTTTTTTGTGGTGCACACTTCCATCGGCGCTGAAGAGTCCTCCCAGGTATGCAGCCCGCAGTTCTGGGCTTGAAGTATATATACTGAGGGGAATCCTCTTATGTGGGCCCCGGGCCGGACGAAATCCCAATGCGAGGAGTTTCATCCTGGGCTCATTCTTCTGAGTGGAAACACACCTGACAAGGCTCTTCTGAGTCTGAGCAAGAGCATTTGATTTGGTGAATTTCTTCCATATCGGAACGATGATCTTGAACGCATAAGTATCCTGGGGACCGAATGTCAATCCATATGTCTTCTTTTCCGTAAACCAGCCATCTCCGCTGAACCAGCCAAGCATCTGATAGAAACGGACCGTATTCTCTTCTTCGCTTGTCTTCATGGCCTCAGCCATGCCTTGCTGAATAACAATGGCATCTTTCCCTTGAACCAAATTCCTGACCTCTTTCCATCCTTCGGTTGTATAAACTCTATGGTCTTCAGTAAGACGCAAAGACTGCCCACTGGCCAGGTTGAGCCTGAGCACCGGTTTCCTTCCGATAGAGATGACCTGGACCTTTCTCAAGATGATGGCTCCGGATGGGCCGTTGAGTTGGGTGGCAACATGAACATCTTCGCCTCGCTGGCTCCTCGCATACATCTCTTCCACCAGCTCGATCCCCCGATCTGTTGTGATCCGTGTCCCACTGGCAACACAACTCTCGTGAGGCAGCAATGGTTGTTCACCGCATTGTACAGTCACAAATCCATTGACGATTATGGAGTGGGTCTCAGGCTCTGTTGTGCAATACACATCCTCTTGCCCTGCAGGCTCAATTGATTTTATCGTTGAAATATATGTTTCACGATCAGATTTCTTCTTCTTAAAGGAAAGCCAGTTCATCGCCTTGTTTTGTTTCTCTTCGGTGAGGAAGCCAATTTCTTTCAGGAACCGATCTCTGTTGACCTTGTCCAGTAAAAGTTCATATTGATCTGCAACAGGATATAATTTTAAATTCCGGTGGGAATCGGGAAGAAGCCTGTAACCGGCCTTTCTCCTGAGGAGGAGTTTTGAGACAATCCCTTCGTTCAAGAGAAGAAGTTGAACATCCTGCAGGAGCCCCTTTGAGCTGCCAGCCAGGCGAACAGTGCAGCTCTTTTTATGACTGGACACATTCACAGTCCCATCGGCAGTGAAAAGGGCGCGGAGGAAACCCAGGACTGCCTCCCTTGGGGCTTTCCAAATAGATTCCGGGACCCTCTTCTTAAGACCATGATCTTCGGTGAGGCCAAGAGACCTTAGGAAGTAGTAAAGTGCAGATTTGTAAAACAGAGTAACAGTCCCGTTCCGCTCAATTTCGCAGCCACTGAGGCCTGTCCATTTCTTGATCCGATCTTTGAAGATGGGGATCAGAGATTTCTTCTCCTCGGTCCCGAAGATCAAACCCACGGTATAATTGGGAACATTCCGGCCTTCTGGCGTTTCACTCGCGACCCATCCATCTCCGAGAATCCATCCTAAAAGCTCGCCAAGATCTGTTGACCATTGGGTAGGAAGCTTGCACTCCCCCCTCTCAACCCTGGCCAAAAATTTATCCTCTGCCTCGAATTCGGGAAGAGAATAATCCTTGCTCCATGCACCCTGCCCGGACTGGATTAGGATCTCATCGCCCGGTTTCAAATGCTTAAGCTCTTTCATCCCTTTTGGAGTAAAAAATCTGTGATTGTCGGTCGCAACGACCTCGAGACCATGCTTCATTGTCAGCCCGAACACCGGCGCATTCTTCCTCGTCCTGAACACAGGTACCGCAGGCCTGAGCTTCACCCCCTCCATCATGTGTAGGGGATACCCTCCATCTACAACAATAGAACTTCGCGCTGCCTTCCGAATAAGGGGCACTCTACAATCCGTAGCTACAAGAATATCTGCTTTGGTCCTCTCAAGCTCTTCAAGGGTAAGGAGCCCTCTGTCCGTAGCAATCCGGGTCGAGCCCACAAAACACGGGTTGGTGCTTTCGATCTGGCCGATGTGAGGCGTGGGATTGTCCTTGTTGATCCTGTCAATGAAAATGATTCCAGGCTCACCATTGAGCCATGCCTGCTCTACTATCTTGTCAAAGACCTCTTTTGCCCTGAGCCTCCCAACGATCTCCTTGCTCCTCGGGTTCACAAGATTATAGAATTCGTCCTTTTCAACGGCCTTCATGAAGTTGTCGTCAACAGCCACAGATATGTTGAAATTGTTGAGGCGGTTCGATTCCCTCTTTGCCGTGATAAATTCCAGGATGTCCGGATGGTCCACGCGAAGGATCCCCATGTTTGCACCACGGCGTGTGCCTCCCTGTTTGATTGTCTCAGTGGCAGCATCGAATACCTGCATGAAGGAAATGGGGCCGCTGGAGACCCCCTTGGTTGACATGACCGTGTCGTTCTTCGGCCTGATCCTTGAAAATGAAAATCCTGTCCCGCCGCCAGAGTTTTTAGAGACAAATCCATTTGCTAAATAGGCATGTATGTCCTGGACAGTGATGTCCATGACCTTATTCAGCCCCTGAGGTTTTACATCGGTGACCCTAACAAAAAAGTAGGGCTCTTCTGCGATGTCATGGAAGAACTGTGGGACTAATTCACCCCGCTCTATGACCATAAGAACCTTCTGGCGAGTGAGTTCCCGGGGATCACCCGTACGATTAATGATTCCATCATATAGAGGCTGAACCTTCGCACGGACACCAATGGGGAGGGAATCATACCAAATCCTCAAGCGAAGACGCTGATTGGGGATCGTTTCGGCTTTTACGAATATATCGCTTGACGCGATAGCATTCAACCTCTCCTGTTTCCGGGGCAGGAGAAATCCGATTTTGGTTTTAAATGTCTCAAAGCCAGCCTTCGTACAGATAGAGATCTGAAAACTATCTGTACTCTTATAGTATGTTCTCTGTGTTGGTATCCCCAGGTAGAGCAACATAATCTGGATCTCCCTTGAGAGCTGAGATGATGATGTAGAAAGCGTTACGTATCCTGACTTCCTCACACATCCATCGGTAGTGAACAGCCCACGGAGGAAGGCGCAGGCAATCTCCTCGGGAGCCTTCATGATCTCGGGCGGAACACACGCTTCTCTGGAGGACGGCTTCTCCCACCCCATGGCCCTGAGCCATTCTTTGACTTGAATACTCCCTATGAGGACTTCGTAGTTGCCTGATGCATCACGGCATACTCTCGAAGTCCTACCGAACAATTCTTCGGACAGCCTTGAAATAATATCCAGAAGTGCAGCGTCCTGTTTCCCTACGGAAAAGCGAATACCATCCCAGTGATTGGACCCATCGCCGATGTAAAGCCCCAGCAACTCAGCGAGGGATAGTGTGAGTGCGGTAGGCAAAAGACCTATTGTTGCTTTATAACTCGTTGCGTTGCGCCCCGGCTTTGGCGTGAATGTAAATGGGGGCAGACGGGTTTCTTTGCCCATCCAGATCCCTGGCCGCATGATCGTCCAGTCTCCTTGCTTAAGATCTTTGACTGTCCTCCAGACGTGCTCGCCATCCTCATTCACGACAAGAAGCTTGTGCTCTTCAGTACCTGTGATGGTGTACCCACGGTCTGTAACAACCTGATAGACTCGCTGGATCCCATTGTCATAGAAGGCATCGGTCCTGGATTGACCTTCATGAGTCGCAATGTGAACCCCTGGAGTAACTTCTCCCAGAGGATGAAGCCCTTTCTCAGTCATTACCAAGGTTTCAGGGACAAGGCATTTATGGATTTGAGCTGTTTGCTTGATTGCCTCAAAGATGCTTTCCATTGAATCCTCTACCGGAAGAACAAAGCATGCAGAGAGCTGACCCAGCTCCCTTCCGGCATTCATGAGCGTTGGAGAATTGGGAATAAACTCCAGGCTTGCCATGAGGTTATAGAATTCTCTCTCAACCCTGCCCACATCGGCCTCTGTGTTGTAATTCTTGTCAGCCTGAGCGATGGCCCTTGCTACGCGCCTGAACATGTCCTCCGGCGTCTCGGCAGGTTTGCCGCTTTCATCCTTCTTGAGATACCTCCTCTCAAGGACCTTGATCGCATTCTCGGAGAATACGGGCTTCACCTCGGGCGGAAGGAGTGCAGAAGGCGCAGGGGTTGGATGCTCAAGGCCCCTCTCTATGAGCACGCTCTCAACAAGCTGCTGGAGAAGCAAGGGGGTCAGCTCTTTGATCTGGAGTTTTTCAATCTCATCCTCCACCTTGCGGGCGATCATATCTGCATTGGCGGGGTCAAGCGACCTTTTCTGGACAAGCGCCTCTGCGACCTTTTTTCTGTTCCAGAGGAGCGGGCCGTGGCCCTCGCCCACGAGGGTCCAGGCGATGTCAAATTTCTCCCCGGCTAAATCAATAGCGCCCTTTTTCTCTTTGTCTGGTTTGCTTGCCGCCCCCATTGATGCCTCCTGAATTATATGGACGATGCCCTGTATCTTGTAGACATTATATTATTGACCCCTACATATAGACCTGTCAAGAGTTAGGCTGGGGTCAAGAATGGAGTTTCAAGCCAGTTGCTCTGGAATACGCTGTTCATGGTAATATATATATCGGAGGAAAAAAACATGGCTCGAATTAGCGTAGAAGATTGTCTTGAGAAGGTTCCAAGCCACTTTGCTTTGGTCGTAATAGCTGCAAAAAGGACAAAACAAATTCTCAAGGGCTCTCAGCCCCTTATAGAGAACAAATCAAACAACAAAGAGGCAGTGGTAGCCTTAAGAGAGATCGCCGAAGGCAAGGCCGCGCCTGCGACCCCTCTGACCGATAAAGAGGAGCAGTAGCAGAATACAAAGTGCTCAGGTTCGAAGACATACTTGATAAAGTCGCGGCCTACATGCCTGGGGCCGATACTGACATTATCAAGAAGGCCTATGTGTATTCTGCAAGGGTCCACCAGGGGCAGCTTCGTCAGTCCGGGGAGCCCTACTTCGTCCACCCGCAGGAGGTCGCCGGCATACTTACCAATCTAAGGATGGATGTAAACAGCATCGCCGCAGGTCTGCTTCACGACACTGTTGAGGACACCCTTACAACCCTTGATGAGGTAAAAAAGATATTTGGGGAGGAGGTCGCCACCCTTGTTGATGGCGTGACTAAGATCGGGCAGATCTCGTTCTCAAGCTCTGAAGAGAAGCAGGCGGAAAATTTTAGAAAGGTTTTTGTAGCAATGGCAAAAGACATCAGGGTGATCCTGATCAAGCTGGCAGACAGGCTCCACAACATGAGGACGCTGGATTCCCTGGACGAGAGGCGAAGGGCAAAGATTGCAAGAGAGACCATTGATATTTATGCACCCCTTGCCCACCGCCTCGGGATCTACTGGATGAAGAGCGAGCTTGAAGATCTTGCCTTCAGACACACGAAATCTGAAACTTACTACCGTCTCGCAAAGTTGGTTAACAAGACAAGGAAAGCAAGGGATAAATTTACAGAAGAAATGGGAAGACTAATAGAAGAATCGCTTGCCAGCGAAAAGCTAAAGGCAAGGGGAGTTGGGAGAGCAAAACACCTTTATAGTATATTTCAGAAAATGGAGCACCAGAATCTTACCTTTGATCAGATATTCGACATCATTGGATTCAGGATCATTGTCGGCAGCGTGAAGGAATGTTATGAAGCACTCGGAATCATCCATTCAAGATGGAAGCCTGTCCCGGGGCGATTCAAAGACTACATTGCAATGCCAAAGGCCAACCTCTACCAGTCTTTGCATACAACAGTGATCGGCCCAAATGGCGAAAGAGTGGAGATCCAGATCAGGACAGAGGATATGCACAGAGTGGCCGAGGAAGGAATCGCTGCCCACTGGAAATACAAGGAAGGAAGGGTGGTGCAGGACAAGGACGAAAAGGCATTTTCCTGGTTAAGGAGGCTTGTCGAGTTTCAGCACGAAGTTGTTGATGCCGGGGAATTCCTGGACACAGTAAGAATAGACATGTTCCCTGACGATGTATATGTCTTCACTCCAAAAGGAGATGTGCGGGAATTCCCAAAGGGCGCAACCGCTATGGATTTTGCATACAGCATCCACACTGATGTTGGTCATCACTGCGTAGGCGCGCGCGTCAACGGCCGGCTGGTTCCTCTACGATACGAGCTGCGAAGCGGCGACACCGTGGAGATCATGACCTCCTCTCACCGTTGGCCTTCAAAGGACTGGCTCAAGTCTGTTGTGACTTCCAGGGCCAAGGCAAAGGTCCGGCAATGGATCAAGAAAGAGGAAAGGGAGAGAAGTCTTGCCCTTGGACGGGAGCTCCTGGAAAAGGAGTTTGCCAAATACGGGTTGAACTTCTCAAGGATCACTAAAGAGGAAACGTTTCCCAAGGTCCTTTCCCAGTTGAATTATAAAAGCCTTGAGAGCCTTATTGCCTCAGTAGGTTACGGAAAGATAACCCCAACCCCCATCCTCAGGAAATTCTTCCCCCAGGATCAGCATATCCCCAAGGAGGAGCCATCAGCCCTCAGGAAAATCATACGGGCCGTAACCGGAAAACCCAGCGAAGGAATACTCATCAAGGGAGTCGAGGATGTCCTGGTGAGGCTATGCAAGGGGTGCAATCCCCTTCCGGGCGACAGCGTCATAGGGTTTATCACGCGCGGAAGAGGGGTAACAGTTCATACAACCTCCTGCCCTAAAGCCCTGGAAGCTGATCCCGAGAGGAGGATCGAGGTCCAATGGTCATCCACGGATGGACAGGTCAGGCTGGCGAAGATCAAGGTCGTTTGTGTGGACAGGCCCGGTATGCTCGCCAACATCACTCAATCCATCGCAGCATTTCATGTTAACATCCAGAAAGCCTCTGCAAAGGGGATCAAAGACCAGAAGGCGGTCAACATCTTTGAACTGGCAGTAAAAAACCTCGCACATCTCAAGGAAGTCATTCGCTCCGTTGAAAAGGTCGGCGGGGTGATCTCTGTAGAACGCGTATAGCCTTCATCTGTGAGCCTTCCGATATATGGTATAGTGGCCGATGGCCTTCAAGACAACATAGTTTTCTTTCACAAATCGGGTAAGCGGATTTTCCTTCCCAAAAGCCTTCACTGTTTCAGGGTTTAAAATTAACCGCCCTTTCGGGTGAGCCAGCAATAATTTATCAACACTATCGTAAATGATATATTTAATATCTTTAAATTTTAGCACGGACACAACCTCCGCTATCTGATCTTCTGTATTATAGTTCGGGCGGATGCCGCAGTATCTGGTCGGGCTCCTCCGTCCCGCAAAATAATAAAAATGATGACTCCAGTAATAGATGAAGACATCATCGGATTGAGGGATATCATCGAGGAATTTCAGGATCTCCTTATATACCCTCGCATCTTTCTCATCTTTGAAGAAGAGCGCCCCTCTCTTCGTCGTAACCTCCAGGCTGTATGAGAAGCAATCCCTGAGCTGCTGACAGGGGCGATAAAGGATCTCAAGGAATATCAGGATGGTGAGGGATTTTGTAAAAATGGAGATGCCTCGCCTTTGAGAGCCAATATCCAGGGAGTGGGCAAGAAGGAGCCACAGCCAGGGGGATGCATAGCTCATATGAAGATAATCCGATCTGTGAAAGCCTGTTAGGAACATCCCTAATCCGCCGACAAAGCAATACAGAAGGACTATATCCTCTGGATTCAAATGTCTCTTCCATCCCCTGATGATGAAGTAGAGGGAATACCCTGAATAGAGGAGGATAGGGAGGTAGCCAAAAGCGATCACCATCCGTGCCTTGATCAGTGCGATGAAAAAGGGATATTGCTCAAAGAATCCAATGATCTTCAGCTTGCCGGGGAGATAATATGAGGAATAGTTGAAATAATGAAGGTATCCCTGGAAAACCCAGATGAAGGCATCATAGAGGAAATAGCCGAGGGAGGATGTAATGTAGAGGTAGAAGAAAAAAATCGTCAAGGGTGTGATAAACCCGAAAAGAAAAATGGCAAGCTCCCGGATAAGCCTTTTCCTCTCTCTGTTAAAGATCATGGCCCCCAGGAGAGAAGATGCCATAAGGCTCAAAGCAATGACAATCCCCCTATGCTGGAGAAAGAGGAAGCTTATGGAAGAAAACAAACCAGAGACGAGATGCCATGTAAGGGATCTCTCCGGTGGGAGAATGGACCAGAGGGCCATAAGGGCACATAGGACACTCAACCACTGGTAGGAGTAGTAAGGCCAGGTAGGAAATGCGTAGAAAAGCGTCAATAGGGGCGGGATAAGGGAATATATCGTTGTTCTCAGGAGACGCATGGAGATCTTGCTCACAAAAAAGACAATTCCCGAGGCTGAGAGTATCGCCATGGCCTTTGCCACAAAGAGACTTGTTCCAAAAATAGAGAATAACAGGCCCGCAAGATATATTGACCCCGGTGTGATGAACTCAAAGAAGTCCCTGTAAGGAACCTCCCCTTCCATCACCCTTGTTGCTTCCAGGAGAATAATGGCCTCATCAGAAATAAATGTAGGCCTCAGAGAATAGACGGTGTAATAAACAAGAGATAAGAAGAAAAACAGGAAAGGTATGGAGGAGAAAGTATCATGGAGCGCAGAGGGGAATCGTCTTTTTCCCCCAAGATTACTGGAAATGTTGCTTAGTGGCCTATGATTCCAAATATGGCCTCTCCAACTTGCCTCTTGACAGCAGTTCTATCGATCGGGACAAACTCCATATCTACTTCAGATACCTATGCAGCCTTCTTCACCCGTCCTGATAAGATGCACTGGGTGCAGACCCGCACTTTCCTTATTCCCTTCTCAGTCTGAATCCTCACATGCTGAAGGTTGGGGTTCCACTTCCTTTTGGTCCTGTTATTGGCATGGCTTACATTGTGGCCAAAAACCGTGCCCTTCCCGCATATCTCACATACTCGCGCCATTGTTTTCCCTCTGATGATATTATAAGATCAAAAGCAGAAAATACAAGAAGATGAGGATTGACCACTATTCCTTTGGGCAGATCGTCATTGACGGCAAGAGATACACCTCTGATGTCATAATATATCCAGAAAGGGTGGATTCCTCATGGTGGAGGGAGGATGGGCATGTTCTTCATGCCGCCGATATCGCTGATGTGATCGATGCAAAACCCGAGATCTTGATAATCGGAACCGGCATTTCAGGCGCCATGTTTGTCCCAAAAGAAACCCTGACCTATCTTGAATCAAAAGGTATGGACATCCGCATCGAACGGACTGAAAAGGCGGTTGAATTGTTCAACAAGCTCCAGAGAAAGAGGGTGATTGCAGTATTGCACATCAACTGCTGACAGTTCGATGCTTTCAGGAGGCCGTAAAATATTGATTGATGATAAAGAGAGGATGCTGCGAGAGATACTTGCGGACATAGGCTCCGGGATCGTGGCCTTCTCCGGCGGGGTGGATTCAACCCTGCTTCTCAAGGTCGCTTTTGATGTCCTGAAGGACAATGTTGTGGCTGCCACGGCCGTCTCCCCATCCTATCCCTCAATTGAACTTGAGGATGCCAAACTCCTGGCAGGGCAGATAGGGGCGAGGCACATTATCGTCGAATCTCACGAGCTGGAAAACGAGGAATATGCAAAAAACCCCCCGGAGCGGTGTTATTTCTGCAAGGTAGAGCTGTTTTCTTTATTAAGAGTTAGGGCAAAAGAGTTGTGTCTCAGGACAGTAATGGACGGAACGAACAGGGATGACCTCAATGACTTACGGCCGGGAAGAAGGGCCGCAGAGGAGAACAATGTCCGGGCGCCGCTGCTTGAGGCTGGACTCACCAAGGCAGAGATCCGCCAGATCTCCAGATCCAAAGGCCTCCCTACCTGGAACAAGCCTTCCTATGCGTGCCTATCCTCCAGATTCCCCCATGGAACACGGATCACTGTTGACAGGCTCACACAGGTTGAAAAAGCAGAAGAGATACTGAAGAGCATGGGTTTTCGCACCCTGAGAGTCAGGTATCACATGGAGATCGCCAGGATCGAGGTGGGGTGTGACGAGATGGATAAGTTCCTTAAAAACGGGTTCCGAGAGCAGGCGGTGGAAAGGCTGAAGGCCCTGGGCTTCAAGTTCATCGCCCTCGACCTCCAGGGGTATCGTCCAGGCTCCATGAACGAATCCCCCGAATAGCCTCAGTCGTTCCGGCAGATTAACGGCCGTACTGGCGGATCATCCCGCGGGCCTCCTCGGCATAGGGCCCCTTAGGGGAATGGGCAAGGTATTCCTTGAATTCCTTGACTGCGAGCTTTACCTTGCCGTTGGCAAAATAGACATCGCCCAAATGGTAGCAGACATCCTCATATCTGGGATTGAGCTCCTTGGCCCTCTTGAGCTCCTTGATGGCAAGCTCATTTTCTCCCACCTTGAAGGCTGCCAAACCCAGCCCGTAGTGGGCCTTTAGATGCCTTGGATCGTAATGAATGGCGCTCTTGAATGCCTCTATGGACTCATAGGTCAGGCCCCTTTGAGCATAATAGCTGCCGAGGATGTAATGTGCTTCAGAAGAAGAGGGGTCAATGGCCAGGGCTGCTTTGTATTCCTCAATGGCCAGGTCAAGCCTGCCAAATTTCCCCAGGACATTCCCCAGGCTCAAATGCGAGCGCGAAGAGCGCGGATCGATCTGAATGACCGTCCTGAACTCCCTCTCTGCATCGTGGAACCTCTCGCTCCTGTAATAGGCCTCCCCGAGATAGTAATGAGCATCAGAGTTCCTTGGGTCCTGGGTGACGACCGTCTCTAGTTCCTTGATCGCAGCATCGGGCCTGTTGTTCTCAAGGTAGATTCTCCCAAGTGTCCCCCTGTAAGTATTGACCTGCTGTGGAGTGACACGATCCGAATATCGTGACAGCAGCACCTCAATATGTTCAAGGGCTTCACTTGGTTTCTTTTTCACATCAAGGAGAAGCCCTACAAGCTCTATCCGTGCAGTCATATTGTCCGGAATTATCTCCACGCACTTTCCAAGGGGCCTGACAGCCTCCTCCTTCAGCTCGTTCTTTATGAGTGAATCGGCCAAGCCGCACTGATATTGACCGTTTGCTGAATCTATGGACACCAGGCTCCGCCACTGGGAAAGGGCTGACCTCTGATCTCCCAACTTGGCATAGATAGCCGCAAGGTCAATGTGGGTCTGGACGAATTCAGGCTTCACCTTCGCCACCTTCTCAAGATAAGGCACAGCCTCGGCCTCCCTCTTCTCCTCGATCATCAGACTGCCGAGAAAATAATTCGATCCGATGTCATTTGGCCTGATTTCAATAGCTTTCATGGCCTTTTTCGTTGCATCTTCTTTCTCACCCTGAAGATTGTGAAGATAGGCCTGAACCATGTATCCGTCCGCAAGTTTTGGGTCTATACTGGTGGACATTTCGGCAAGCTTTACAGCCTCGGAAAGATGCTTGGAATCCTCCTTGAGATCCCTGCCCCTCAGGAAGGTCTCAGCGAGTGTAGCCAGGGCCTGGGGATATCTGGGTTTGAGGACAAGGGCCTTCTTAAGCTCCTCCTCGGCCATGAGGAACCCCTCCTTAGTGTTCATTTCAAAATACTTGACACCCTTCTGAAAATGCTCCTCGGCGGTCCCCTCAACAGGGCCGATAGCGCGGGAATATGAAGATACGAGATCCTCCTTCATCAAATCTATTTTTCCTACCATCTTGACCACGGACTTGGCCCTGGGTGCAACAACCCGCACCAACCTATAGCCGGCGTAGCCGGCGATAACAACTACGACTATAAACCCCAGGTATTTCACCACAGGGACAAGGTAACCCAGATCAATCTGTGGAAGTGAGATGCCGGGTATCTTGGCTTTCGGCAGGGTTATGTCTATCTTGGGAATGGCTCTCCTCAGTCCTTCCCACACCTCACTTAGTCCTGCTCTTACCTCCCTTTGTCCTTCCTGAATGGGTTGGACAGGCGGTTTGGATGTAACTGCCTCCACAGCAGGAGGAGCGGGTGGGGGCTGTGGGGCTCTCTTGGTGGTCGGCCTTCTGAAATGCATTGAGAGTTCGGGGACAGTAAATGCCTTTTCCCAGGGGCCTCCGGCCTTCGAGACCCTGTCCAGGCCGTCCAGCCTCTTATCTTGGATAAGATAGAGTAGATTATCAAGACTATAGGGGCCGAAAATCTTTCCTTGAGACGACATGACCTTCCAGTCTTTCTCTTCCTTTAGCTCCTCCGTAACAGGCTCTTCCTTGGGCTTTCCGGCCTTCCCGATTTCTTCCACAGAAAAATCCTTGGCATTAAACTCAACGGGCGCCCCTACGGACGCTTTCTGGGGCTCTTCTTCCACCACAGCGGTAAGCTCTATTGGAGTCTCTTCCTTGTCAATCTGGATCTCCTCCTCGGGCTTAGGTTCCTCTATGAACCGACCGCCAAGTTCCTCAATGGGGACACCGAAAGACCCTGGCTTATCTACCTCTAATGGTTTCCTTATAGTGATGACATTGGAGCACTTCGGACATTTCTTATGGATGACATCCTTCTTGAGCTTTGCTTCGTCAACGAAGAAGCGAGCCCCGCATTTCTCGCAAGTAATATTCATCGGTCAAGCGCCTGTGGTTCGAGGAAAATCAGTGTAATCCAATATATCCCCTCATTATCTTGTATCGCAGCAACCCCTGCGGTCTCAGCCATCACTGCACCTATGCCGGCCTCTTTTACATCATCCAGTTTCACCGTCTGAAAAACCTCAACCTGAATGTGCTTGTATTGTAGTCCCTCCCTTTTTATCCGGTCAAGGGCGCCAGATGGTGAAAGCCTTCCCTTCCTGAGCATGGCCAAGCTTTGTTCCCTGGCAATATTGTCAAGTTTTTTATCAGCGGCAAGGGCGGGGAGTCCCCTTTTCCCCCTCTCCCGGTTGAAAAGGTCGCGAACCTCGGTCGCAGCGGTATCTGGATCCTTCCACTCAACTGCTTTGATGAAATCCTGTGTTATATAGACCTCTTTCCCAGCAGGGCCATCAGCAAATGCTGCCCCTGTTCCTGCATGCGTGAACTCACGATCAAGTATATTCGCCCGGTGTCCTGGACTCATCATAAGGGACTCCTGTGCCGATTCCAGTGACTGGCCCAGGGCTACATTCTCCGAAATACGCACAAAAGGAATGCGGGATGCCCTTGCCCTTTCCTCCGGGCCCCCTTCTCCGGGGACAACATGAGCAAGCCTCCTCATGTCCCTCATCCTCTCGCTGTGCCCTCTTGCCATGCGGCTGAGGCCAATCATCTCCTTAAGGGACGGCAACCCATGGGCCCTCCTGTCCCTATTTATCAAGCGAAGAGCCTCCTTCTCAGCCTCCCTGGCTGAAGGGGGCAATGTTGATGTATACAGTTTTTTCGGTTGGGGTGAGGATGGGGGTGGAATCCCTGAAAAAATGTGCGTGAGAATTGCTGGCCTAGGTCCCCACTCATCCTCAACTACCACTTCCAGGATCATGCTCCCTTTCTCGTTAGGAATGCGGAGTGCCGCAGAAAATGTCTGCTCCCCTTTATTCACTTCAACTGCGGTTTCAGTCATAGCGCCTGACGGCGAAAGAAGGAATATCTCCGACGGCCGGATCCCTTCAAGGGCCCTCCCTGAAAGTATAATAACCTCCCCGGGCCTCACCTGTGAAGGAAAATCGTCCATTATAATCTCCTGTTTTGTGATAATGAGGCATGCGAACCTCTTCCCTGCCCGGACCGCACTACCCTCCCCGTAATGGGTGAAGCCCCTTTTCCTTGCATCATCCTTGAAACCGGCACTCCACTTGTCATCGGCCTGCGTGGATAATGGGATGACCATAAACGAAGAGATGGTAAATGCATCATGAACACGGGCGTGCTCGAGAAAAAAATTCACATCCGTTTTTCCCAGAGAAGACGCCCTCCTCTTTGCGAGCTCCTCGGAACACCCTTGTGCCGCAGAAGAAATGCGCTCATCAAGGATAAGGGCTTCCGAGGGTATTTGTGGAAGGGGCTGGCGGGGTGTGCAAAAAAATCCCAGACAGAAGATAAGGAGGGCCTTAGAGGTTGACCTCAATGATGGCCTTCCTCCTCAGATCATCCAGGAGATTCCCAATCAAGCTCCTCTGTTTGTTGTTCAGAAGTTCACCCACGACCTCCTCCTTGACCTCGGCGAATGTCGAAGGGCCCGCTCCTCTGAAATCCTCAACCTTGATGATGTAGAATCCCCCGGGTCCCTCAATGATGTCGCTCACATCACCGGGCGTGAGGGAAAAAGCCACATCCTCCACATCTCGGGGCATCTCCCCCCTGGCACGATATCCCCAAAGACCGCCTGAGGCGGCATATAAAGTCTCCCTGGTTCTCCTGCGGGCGACATCGGCAAAGTCAGCACCACCCTTGATCTCCTTCAAACATTCCTCGGCGTCTTTCCTTGTCTGCAGGAGAATATTGCGCACTTTAACCTTCTCCTTTCTTTCAAACTTCCGGCGATATTTTCCATAATATTCGCGGACATCTTTCTCCTTCACTACAATGTCCCTGATAAGATCGTCAAGGAATGCCTCTGCAAAAAGCTGAACCTTCACATCCTCTCTAAGGTCTCTCTCCTTGAGGCCCTTCTGCTTCAGCTGTGAAAGGAAATTCTTCTCTCCTGCCTGGGCTCTTAGAACATTAATCTGTGCATCAACCCTGTCATCAGGGACAGAGATCCCCCTGGATTGCGCCTCCTGAAAGAGCAGCAGATTATTGACCTGCTGCTCCACAAGGGAGTTCCGGATGTTGGTAATAATTTGAGACCCCATTGGGGAGTTGGGGTCAAATGGAATCCCTTGACTGGCAAGGTTCTGCTGGGTCTGGAGTATCATATCCTGCAGCAGGGCCTGGAAGCGCGCTTTGGAAATCCCCTGCCCATTGACCTTGATGACCGCAGGAGAGCGTAGAAAAAGGACATATATAAAGATAACGATAAGAACGCCCCCGAGGCCGATATAGAAAAGCTCCCGATTAGTGAGCTGTTTAGCCCTCTTTATGATCCTATCAATAAGCTTCTCATTGACCATAACCGCGGCCTGTTTTTTACCCGGCATATTCCGTCCCTCCTGAGTCACTCAATCATAAAACATCTCAACTATGCCTGTCAAAGACACACGATAGAGAGTTTAGAAAAGGTCGGCCCAGAGGATTGTCTCCAGGTATCGGTTCTCCTCTGCCCCGTCAGGGGCAAGGGCAAGGGCTTTCTCTTGCAGCATATTCCTCCTCTCTTGCTTTGACAGTGAGGGAGTGGACATGCCAGGGTCTTCCATCACCCAGGGGCCCATCAGGATAAATCCCCCTTCAGTAAATGTTGTGAAACCAGAGGCGCCTGTTGTGAAAGAGATTGGAGCGCCGGTGATCGGGTCCTGGATGGGATCGCATCCCACATAGTTCCCGGACCTCGCTGCCCTCGGATCATTCCTGCCAGTGATGGCGGACTGGCCGTCAAAGACGATGTCAAAGAAATTCCCGGTCATCATGGAATTGATGTTGTAGATGATGGAGTATGGAGACTGGAGAGATCCCAGTGTTGAACCCAACCAGTCCTCGGGCTGCCAGTAGGGATAATGCGCCGCCCACATCCCCGGGTTGGCATCCGGTTGAAGGAGGACAGCGCACTCCTGTGAGCTGACCCTGCTCAGAAAGCTGTCCACAAAAGCGTCCTTGCTGATGCCTGTGCATATCGTAATGGTCGTTCCAGGTATGGTATAGGATGTCACCTCTGTGATGGACCCCGGAGTGAGCTGCAGGAGATCCTCCTCCAGTTCAACAAGGTTCACCTTCTTTGTCCTGTGGACCATGCTGCCGTCCGGAGAGAAGAGAAAGGCTGTGTTCCACACCCCCTCGTCAGCCGGAAGATAGACCGTGTTTCGCTCTGGATGCTCCGGGTCACCGAAGAAGGAAATATCCTGCGGATCTGCGGATTCCCTCACATCTGCCACATTCGTGCATGCAAGGACATACACGCCGTAGCTCTTTGCCAGGGACGAGAATGTATCATAGAACGGCCGCCAGATTGTATCCGTGAGGGCCAGTAAAAGAGCCCTGGCAATAAGGGTGGCCCCGTATTTGGCGAGATAACGGTTATACGGTCCACTGTAGGTCTTGGCAAGTTCCAACATCGCACTGATGGAATCTTTCTCCTTCCTTGCCTCAATACCCCTTGACCCAATGAAGGCCGTTACCAATCCTGCATCCTCTGTGAAGACAACAAGATTGGGGTTGTCTTTTGAAAAGACAGGGGCAATTGCCTCCATCAAGCAGCCGAACTTCTCCCTGTATGATTCCTCGCTTACTGCATAGGCCAAATCCTGCCTGTTGCTCACTGCAAATACCCTTATGCCTGCCACTTTCCTCTCGCTTCCCATAATAATATCGGGCTTTGGGCATCTCTCGGCCGTTGACCTCGAGCATCCATATGCGGCGAACAGCAGAAGAAAAATGAATACGATCCTGGTTCCCATATTGATCTTTTAATATCACGGCCCCCCTACGGTATCAACCGTAAAATTGTCAAGATGCAGGCCGTGTGATACTTTGAAAAATATGAGGATCAGCTTCTCTGACAAAGAAGGAACCCGGATCGTTGAAATCATTTCGCAGGCTGTGACAGAGCTGGGTCTGGATGCCTATCTCGTGGGCGGATTTCTAAGGGATGCACTTATCAAAAGGGATTGCAAGGACATAGACATCCTGGTTATGGATCGGGCGCAAACCCTTGCACAATATCTCCACACCAACAAGGGATTTTATCCACCGATCCTCTTCAAGAGCTTCGGGACCTTCCGCACATACTATGAAGGATGGGAAATAGAGATCGTCCCGCCGCGTGCCAAGACACTGAAAGAAGACCTCTTGCTCAGGGATTTTACCATTAATACACTCACGGCGAGGCTTGGAGGGGAATATGGCGGCGGCCCCACAATAGAGGCAGAGGACTGCCTCGGCACGGCCCTCAAAGACCTGGACAAAAAGATTGTCCGGACACCAATTGATCCCGAGAAGTCCATTGCCGACGATCCAATAAGGGCCCTTCGTGCCGTGCGTTTCTCATGCTCTCTGAATTTCACCATTGATGAGGGACTCTTCAATGCCATCAAGGGCGCCTCAGGACTGCTTAAGGATGCCGCCGTAGAGAGGATCAGGGACGAACTCGTCCGTGCCATCCTTCTCACCCCTCCCTCCAGATGTCTCAAGCTCATGCACGACCTTGGGCTGCTCGGATCTATTGCTCCCGAGCTTCTGCCGGCAGTGGGACACGAGCAGAAGTCTCCGTATCATTACCAGGATGTGTTTGACCACTGCCTTTCTGTAATGGACGCCTGTGAGCCCGAGCTCATTCTGCGTCTCTCTGCGCTGTTCCATGACATTGGTAAGGCAGAGTCCGAGGCAGTGGTTGACGGCCGATATGTATATTACGGACATCAGAAGGTCAGCTCTGAGAAGGCACGCTCCTTCCTCGATCGGCTCAGGTTCTCAAAGGAGGTCCGCGACTCTGTCATGAAATTAGTGGAGAACCATATGGTCTGCTATACGGAGGATTGGAAGGACTCCACAGTGAAGAGGTTCATGAGGAAGATGGGGCCTCTATGGGACAGGCTCATGCTGCTGCTCAAAGCGGATGCCTCGTCCCTCAGGCCCGAGGTCCACTCACACCTGAAGAACTTTGAGGAGCTCCTTCGCAGGGCCGAGTTCATACGGATCAACGAAGTCCAATCTTTGACCTCACCCCTGAACGGCATTGAGATCCAGGAGCTCCTTGGAATAACGCCCGGCCCCCTGGTTGGGGAGATCAAGGAGAAGATCGTCTCGGCGATCATGGATGGACACATTCCAAACACCAAAGAGGCCGCAAGGGAATGGGTAAAGAGCGCTTTCCTCCAAAAATGGCAGAGAGGCGGGGGTGGTCAGGGCCCACTTGCTGCAAAGCCGCCTTAGGCGGCAAGGGGAGAGGGAGGCCCATTCAGGGCGGTAAATAATCGTGGCGAGCGAAGGGAGCAACCATCATGATCCCTGCAATATTTGATATTGACCGGACCCTCATTGAGGGAATGTCTGGCGGATACTTTGTCAGGTATCTGTGGAGGCAGAATGTCTACGGCGTCATTGCCAAGCTCAGGATCGTCAGGGGCCTTTACCTTCATAGAATTAACTTATTGACCGAGGCCGACATCGTTAATTTAGGCGCAACATCCTACAGGGGGATCAAGGCCGACGAACTCAAGCGCTGGGGGGAGAGGTGCTTCGAGGAGGTGGTGAAGGAGAAAATCTTTGCCGACGCATTCCGTGAGGTGAAGAAGCATATTCGTCAGGGCCATCATGTCGTCTTTGCCAGCGGCTCCTCGAACTACATAGCGGAGCCCATCGGAAGATATTTCGGCGCCCACAGGACAATCGGAACGAGGGCCGCTGTCCTATTCGGAAAATCCACAGACAAGATAGACGGACACCTCTGCTATGGAGAGGGAAAGCTGCGCCTCGTGGAGAAGCATCTGCGCTCTATCGGACTTGGCCTCTCCGAAGCCTATTTCTATTCGGACGGTCTGGCTGACCTACCGCTACTGGAGAGGGTGCGGTATAAGGTGGCGGTAAACCCCTCTATTGAACTTGAGGAGATCGCTATAGAGAGGGGTTGGCCTGTTCTCCGATGGCAGGACTACTTGAAAGGAAAGTAGAGAGACGGCTCGCCAGGGCGGCGCGGCGCAGGAGGGGGCTGCCCCTGCCTGCCTGGATAGGCAGGGCCGTTCCGGAAGAATCGCTCAAGCTTTGCCTGGACCCACACCTCCTAACTGGCGGGAACGATATTACGCTCCTTAAAAACGGCAGCGAGGCCTTCCCGGCAATGCTCAGCGCCATTAGAGAAGCGCGTGAGACAATCTGCTTGGAATCATATATTTTCAGGTCAGACAGGACAGGCCGTAACTTTGCCGAAGCCCTTGCCTCCAAGGCCAAGCAGGGGATCGAGGTGCTATTAATATACGACGCGGTTGGATCGCGGGGATCAGACAACAGGATGTTCTCCGATCTCAAGGCAGCCGGGGTTAGGACTTTGGAATATCACCCTGTTTTTCTCTGGCATGGCCCTATTGCCTCAAGGCATCGCAGGGGGGGCGGATGGGCCTGGTGGAATAGGGACCACAGAAAGCTCCTCGCTGTGGACTCCCGCATCGGATTCACGGGCGGGATCAACATCTGCGACGACCACGCAGACCCCTCTGAAGGGGGCGGCGGGTGGAGGGACACGGATATCCGGATAGAAGGCCCAGCCGTCAGGGAGATCCAGAGGCTTTTTCTCTCCACATGGCGTGACGAAGGCGGTGAGAAAATAAATGAGCGCAAATTTCTCACTCGTGCTGAATCAGCCGGGGATTCCGTGGTCGCAGTCCTGGGCACGAGAGAGCTTCGCAGCCGCAGGATCATCAGAAAGGCATATCTCCACGCCATCAAGTCCTCAAGAAGGTCGGTGTGCATCGCCAATGCCTATTTTGTCCCTGACAGGGGAATACTCCGTGCTGTGAGAAACGCCGTGGGGCGTAGGGTCTCGTTCAGGATCCTCCTGTCATCCAAAAGCGATGCCCCGCCCGTGCACTATGCAGGACGCGCCCTATATTACCGCCTCCTGAAATGGGGGGTGAGGATCTGGGAGTGGCAGGGCCCAATCCTCCATGCCAAGACTGCAGTAGTGGATGGAACCTGGAGCACAATTGGTTCCTACAACATGGATCACCGAAGCGTCTTCCACAACCTGGAGCTCAATGTAAATGTCCTCGGCGCAGGTTTCGGGGCCAGGATGGAGGAGATGTTTGAAGAGGATCTAAAACACAGCAAAGAGATCACCTTGAGTGAATGGCGAGCCAGGTCCTGGACCGAGAGGCTCCTTGAGCAGCTCTTTTACACCTTCCGCCATCTCCTCTAATGGGGTCAGGTCTTTACTTTTAGCATTTTAGGACCAATGATTTCCATAGTGCCCTGCACTTAGGGTCTTGACAGATTGTCCAATTCACAGTAATTTGCAAGATGATACTATTTTCTATTGTTTTTATTGCTTTTTTTCTGTTCCCATCCCTTTCCTATCCAATGGACATTAGCAACCCTCTTTCCCCTCCTGAACTTGGGCCCTCTCCACGGAGCGCAGGAAGAGGGGGGGCATCAATAGTAGAAACGGATATAGAGGGAGATCCTTTTATAAACCCTGCAAAAGGCAGCAGGGTCGAGAATGAATTTGCCTTTGCCTACCCGACGATTGTCTATTACAGGAACAGAAACACATACTTATATGAATACAGATATAATTCTTACAATGATGGTTCCTCAGCCACATATTTAGATGAAACGATATCTCCTTCGATTCCGATTGGTGGTTTCTACAGGATAAAAGACTTCTTCTTCGGAGGATCCATAGGATACACCGGAAGCTTTATTTCCCATGAATACAACTGGACCAATTCTTCAATAGTCGGCGCATACGCATTCAAGGGTAGCATTAGCGATAAAATATCTCTGAACGGACTCGATGCTTCTCTCATCGCTGGTTATAGATACAGCATACTTTCCATTGGCCTATTGGGAAAAACCTCAAATTTTATAGGGACCAACACTATTAATGATAAGAATTCAAGGGACATACATTCTAAATATGATCTAAAAGAAGGCATGGATGCCATTTCAACCGGCCTGCTTTTGAATGCAGGTGAAGCCAGGGATATAAGCGCTGTCTTTTCTATAAACTCCCTGGAAACAAAGTCAAATCCGAAATCTTACACCATTAATTCAATGCCGCAGGACCTAAGATATCTACTTAGTGATAAAGAAAAAGGAAAAGGATACGACTTGATCATTGAATTTAGACAAGGGTTGGCAGAAGAATTCACAGTGGGTGCAAGGGCAGGGTATGCCTATTTTAGCTCAAAACCACGCACTGACAGTAGCTACTGGAATTCTGAAGGAAAAAGATGGCACAGAGCGTATATTTTTGGCTTGGGAATGTCCTGGCATCCTGGAAGCTGGAGCATCATTGCCTCTGACCTGATATTCTCCCCTTTTATAATGGAGTGGAAGGACTTATCAAGGGGAAATTATCTTCCCTCACCATCCAAATCTAACACTGAAGAAAATGGATTGAAGATACTTTTAAGGACAGGGATTGAGGGTCCTGTCTCCGATAATTTTCTACTTAGGGCCGGGGTCATCCTGAACTGGAACAAGACAGAATTTACGAGTTCATATCGTTCAAGCGATTCTGCATACACTTATTACCGTTCGTATACCGGACTACATGCCAATACTATGGCATTGACAACCGGAGCAAGCTATGTCATCAGCCGTGTAAGAATTGACCTTATGGTGAGGCTTGATAATAAGACTTCCTGTTCTGCCTTGACCACAACAGAACAATTTGGTATCGTTACTTTTTTCTAATAATAAGAAAGAATTATAGAGATATTGGAACGCCTTTTTTGGGAAGGATGACCTTTTTCCCCTTGATATTTTCTTGAAAGAACTTGGGGTTTTCTGTGTGAACCGGTATGACAATCTCAGGGTTTATCGTCTCAATAAGCCAGAGAAGGTCCTTGCCGCTCATATGGCCAGAGGCATGAAATCCTCTCTCCTCCTCCCTGACTCTGCCTGTTTCAATATCAGGAAATCCGTATGTCTTTAGATTGAAATGATCGAGCCACTTTTTCCATCTCAAGAGGTCAATCCTCTGTTCCTCATCAAAGGCCTCGCTGGTGGAGTATATGTAAATCCCTTTCTTGGGCTGGATGTCTATAAGTTCGTTGAAGTCCCAGAAGCTGAAACACAAGATATACGAGGCCGGGTCCTTATGGATGTCCTCGTATGAGACCAGCCGGTCTTCGTATAAGCTGTAGACCTCTTCCTCAAAGCCCTCCTTCTTGGCACGTTCCTCCTGATAGATCAGAAGCCCCTTGCCTTCAATGGCATCTTTGAGTTCCTTCACAATCGGTGCAAGGGAACCCATGATATAGGCATCCTTAGTCGTGACCACAAGGCGCCTGCCGCTCTCCCTGGCGATCCCTAAAAATGTCAGGAGGCGCTCCAGGTTCCGCCTTTATGTCAAATTGTGTTGTAAAAATGTTTGAGGTAAGAAACTATAGATCCTTCACATGCCTATCCGTTTTGTACTCAAACGCAGGGAAATATATATGTCAATATTATTTTCTTGATTTGCTTTTACATTTTTAATATTATCAATCGAACATGGAATTTGATTTCAGAGATATTCTCCAACGCACGCTTGGTTCGAAGTCTGAATCTTTACAACGAATACGAATGGGCCGTGGTGTGGTAGGCAAAATAAGCTATGTTACAGCCATAGCATTACCGGTTTTAGGTGCTGTAGCTTATATTATTAGTAAAAGTAATCCAGTAATGTCATTTTATATTGCTATAATGATTGTGGCAATTACACTTATTTATATTGTCGGTGTTCTTTTGTTTTCTCATAAACATCCAAGTACTGCTTTATTAGAAGGTGCAGACCTTATTTTGTGGCGTCAGATTGATCTTGCCGCAAAAGGAATTACGTCGCCTCCTGATAGACTGCTTATTGTTGATCCCAAATCGCCCCCACAATCTCATCCACAAATTAAGGAACCAGAGAAATGAGTCCAAGTAAAAAATTACTCCATATTTCCTTTCATTTTTATGACCGCCCAAAAATTGATGAGCTTGAAAAAACTTTTGATACTGCATTTGATTGGCTACGATATACATCTAATTGTTGGATTGTTTATACTGCTCGATCACCACAGGATTGGTATTTATTGCTGAAACCCCATCTTCATCCAAACGATCATATTCTAATCTATAAAATTGATCCGAATGTGAGATATGGATATATGCCAAAATGGGTTTGGGAATGGCTTAATAAATACAAATGAATATACTTAACAAAATAAAAAAGATAAGTGTTTTGGGTGCAAAACGGATAGGCATGGATCCTTCATGAATATAAGAATAGAGATAAGGGACTTTAAGTTAGCTATCAGGCTATTCTTTGAAAATTTGCATCTGAACCGTTTTTTATTGGATTGTATTGAATTAGCAAAATGTTACCATTAACTCCCTGGGCATTCCTTCTTTTGGTGAAATCTATTACTTCATCGTCGAATCTTTGACCAATTAAGCATCCATCCACAATGTCGGAATGGATATTTACCAACTCTTTTTGCTTAAATAGGTCCATATAATGAAGGACTTGCCACAAACTGTCAGATTGGCATTTATAAGTCTTAACTTCGGAAATTATATATCTTTTTGAATTGGCATCAAGATTCTGAATGCTTAAAATATCCATCATTTTCCTCGTTGTTTGTGCAATAAAAACTTCATTCATAAAATCTGAGACAGAGCCCAGAATATTAATTATAGTAGGATCATTTTGACTCATTTTATACATCAAAAGCGCTTTTATAGAATTCTCATAATTGCCAATATCCTTAACAAAGTTTCTAAGAGGCGTTGCTTGGGAAGATAGCGGTATAGGAGAAAATGTGATCTTCTTATTCAGCCTGCGGCATTTAAAGTCCCTATGTAGAAGCCTCATAATCTCTTCTGTATCTTTTCCGTCCTCAATCTTACGAATACTACGGGCTTCGATGTTAATTTCATTTTCGAGAGTAACCAATGACCATATTTTGCGTTGTTCGATGAGCTCATAAAAATCTACAACTTCTATATTGCCCCCGTATTCGCAAAGGGAATCATACGAAGGATGAGGTTTAAATAGAAAACGGTAGGGATATAATTCATAAGGATCGTTCCAAATCTTTTGAGTGTGATAAAAAGGAAGATTTCGAACAACATATATACCGTGAATTCTACTAGGCCCACTCTCTGAAAGAACGTGAAAAAATACTTTGTCACCTTCTTTCATTCCTATGAGATCTCTGATGATAGAATATTTTGTTTTAGGTGCAAATTCCCGATATCTCCCTTTATCGTCAATTTTCCCAGCTTTATTGCCATAAACACCTTTTGTTCTCGATACTTCCCAATCTCTTTCAGATATAGAGCAAATAAAAGAACCCATGGTTATTTTCCATATCTACATAAAATAGGCTTTCTTCTTTGAAAATTATTATATTGATTAACAAAATTGATAACGATATCGGAATATCCAGGTGCAATCAATATGGGGTCAACTTCCATGTAGTTGCCTTTCGCTCTCTCTTTTACTACTTTCTCCAAATTCTTTCGGAATTCTTTTAATTGTTCTTCATTGCAAAAAGAATTTAGACACTGAACAAAAAAGAACCCGGCAGTCCTCTCGCCACTCGAGCTAACCGCAAATTTCTTTTCGATTAAAATCGTCCGATGCCGATCGTTTTTTTCTATAATTGATAATAATCCATTAAGAGACTTATCGAAAATATCCAATGAGTATAGATCTTTGCATAATGAATTATAGAGATCTTGGGTCGGCGTCATAATTTCAAAGAAGAAGTTTCATCAGGTTAAATGCCAAAGATTTTAAATTTAATGTCCTTTTTCAATTCTTTATTCCACCTGATAATATCGTCTGCTAACTCCTCTATTGATTTAAGAATACCTCCTAATTTTGTGCGTGGGTTATTTACATAAACCCCATCAGTATATGCTTCAGCAAGTTCTCTGTCTTTTGTCGGATTATCATTAGTTCCCCATTCAGATTTCCAAGGTCCCTGACCTCTTCCTGTATCACTTGTTGCAAAAACAAACTTGAATGGTCTCTTAAGAGTTTTGAAAACAAGCCAATAAAATAGACTTTCGGTCAGCCTCCCATGCAAACTTACCTTACAACTTATTACAACAATAACCTTTTCATTTTTATTGTAGGCGACCAAATCAATATCTCCCCAAACACCGTTTCTTTTTGTAGGAATATACAATTGAGACCAAAACAGCTCTTTTATTCCTTTCTTTTTTCCCTTCACGACCCTGATCCCATTCTGACTTAATTTTGGTGAAATAATTCCTATAACCTCATTTTCCCATTCTTCGCCTTTTCTTTGGACTTGCCCTTGCCTTGCTTTTATACTCGCATCAACCATAAACATTTCTCCTCTTTTCCATCTTAAGTTTCATTTGATCGATTTGACCTTCTACAATAATCCTCTTCTTGGCCAATTCACAATATTTCTTGTCAATTTCTATGCCTATTCCTTTTCTTCCTGTTTGAATACAAGCAATCAATGTGGTACCGCTACCGAGAAACGGATCAAAGACCATATCTTCAACAAAACTAAAAAGCTTTATACATCTTTTGGGCAACTCGACAGGAAAGGGGGTCGGATGCCCTATTTTTTTCTTACTTTCCCCAGAAAAATTCCAAACACCGTTTGTCCATTCAACAAACTCCTCTTTTGTAATATCGGATTTCCGACTGCCGCTTGTTTTTTTCCACTCCTTTTTATAAAGAACAACAATAACCTCGACAGGGGCTATAACATAAGGTGCGGCTGCAGAAAGCCAGGAACCCCATGCAGTCCTTCGAGAGATATTCTGCTCATTCCAAACTATTGTTGAGTGATATTTAAATCCGATCTGCTTGGCTATCGTTGTAATGTCTGCACACACGCTTTGCTGACCGCCTTTATTTTTATCCAAAGGTATGTTAAGACAAAACCGCCCATCATCCCTCAAAAACTTATAGCATCGTGAAAGCCATTCCTTCGTGAAAGACAGATAATCTTCATAGGACATAGTGTCATTGTGAGAGTTATACTTAATATCCACATTGTACGGAGGAGAGGTGACAATCAAATCAACAGATTTTTCTCCGATATATCCTGTTTTCAAAATATTTTCATTGTAAATCCATATTGAATCTCTCTGAAAATAGGGTCCTTCCATAGCCGACTGATACACTGCACCTTGTTCTCTTACGAGAAACATGTATTTTTTATACTGACTGGGATTCTGCGGCGCCTTAAGATTCGGACTCTCCCTTAAATATCTCTCCATGATTTCTCTATTAAATCGCCTCTGTCCACCTGGCGTTCTTATGGAGGAAATCAAGCCTTGCTTCTCCATTCGATAAATGGTGGATGGACTTATTCCAAGATAATTAGCTGCTTCTTTTGTTGTAAATGTATTTTTTTCTTCCACAGAGCACCTCCGTTGTTTTTAATACCCTACAATACTAATCAACATTTGTCAACATTTTGCAGAAAAACTAAAAATTTATAGGAACGCCTTTTTTAGGAAGGATGACCTTCTTCCCCTTGATGTGCTCCTGAAAGAACACTGGGTTTTCTGTGTGAACCGGGATGACGACCTCAGGGTTTATTGTCTCAACAATCCAGAGAAGGTCTTTTCCGCTCATGTGGCCCGAGGAATGAAATCCCTTTTCCTCCTCCCTGACCTTCCCTGTATTTATGTCAGGAAATCCGTATGTCTTTAGATTGAAATGATCGAGCCACTGTTTCCATCTCAGGAGGTCAATCCTCTGCTCCTCATCAAACGCCTCGCTGGTAGAGTATATGTAAATCCCTTTCTTGGGCTGGATGTCAATCAGCTCATTGAAGTCCCAGAAGCTGAAACACATGATGAACGAAGCCGGGTCTTTACGGACGTCCCCATATGAGACCAGACGATCTTCGTATGAGCTGCAGACCTCCTCCTCCCAGCCATCCTTCGAGGCCCGTTCCTCCTGATAGATCAGAAGCCCCTTGCCTTCCATGGCCTCTTTAAAATCCGTCACAATTGGGGCAAGAGATCCCATGATGTAGGCGTCCTTTGCCGTGACCACAAGGCGCCGGCCGCTCTCTTTGGCAATTCTAAAAAATATGAGGAGTCGTTCCAGGTTTCTCGGACCAAAGTCTGTTATGACAAGACCCTGTCCTTTTTTGACTACTCCCATACACCTCTCTCCAACTGCATCTTCGGTTATATGCTCGGTGAACGCAGTATTGGTCCCTTCCATAATAAGGACACGGGGCTTGAGCCTTGAAGCCTCTTTTACAAACTTCTCGGTGAACTCCCCCATCTTTCCATGCCTGCGCAAATCGCCTGTATAGACTATCCAACCCGAGGATGTCTCAATGGCATAGGCTGTGGCTCCAAAGATGGAATGGTCCACAGTCCAGGCCCTCACAGGAAGGCCACCAATTTTGTCTGCGAACTTGATTGGTTGAGTCTCCAAGCCCTTGGATTTCATTGGAGTCCGCCGGAAGAAATCCTCAACCTTTTTTAGAGACATGCTCGAAGCAGGAATCTCTTCCTTGATGATCCGCAAAGGCCTTGCAATGTAAGGAGTTTTGGTGACAGCCTTTGATACGCCTCCTTCCATGATCCTGGAAGAGATATAGCAAACCTGCCCTTCAAATCCTGGCCGCCCCGAGTCCTGAATTGCCTTGGCTATTACGGCAGTAGGCAGCCTCATAAAAAGAGGAATATCTTCACGAAGAAGGGATATATGGCCCGAGTGGTCCATATGGGCATGGGAGAGGAGAACGCCGTCAATCGCCTCAATGGTATGGTGTTGGAATCTCTTCCAAAGCCCTTCGGGCTCAAGTTCCTGGCGATAGAGCCCCTTCAGGGGAGGAATAATCCCGGTCTCCAGAAGGTCAAGAAGGCCCTTTGAGGAGCGGGGCTGCAGGAAGTCCTCAAAATAAAGCCCTTTCTGGGCATAATTGATCCCGAAGTCCAGAAAGATTGATGTGCCCGCATCTTCAAGAAGAATCTTGTTGCCGCCGACGATCCCGGCCCCGTCATGGACAGTGATTTTCATACCTTGCGCAATGGATCATGAGGAGCAATAGAGCGAACCTGATGGATTGCCTCTTCGAGCTTTTCTGGCATCTGGCTTCCAATGATCACCCTTTTCGTCTTCATAAACCACACCTTCGTATAGTCTGAGAGCACAACAAGGATTCCCTTAGCACCTCTCATGGAATAACATATGGTTCTTTCTCCACGAAATCGCCCGCTCCTGATACCCCACCCTCCGAATTGTCGCAGAGGACGATATGTCACAGTTTCAACCTGCACTATGTCCGATAATGGGATCCTTTTCTCCATCCACCTCAGATAACCGAAACGTATGATAATGTTTTGAGTATCAATATCTATTACCATGCGGCCAAAAAGGATAGGGACAAGCGCAATAATTACGCCAACCAGTGCCGGAACTTCCGCTTCTCCCGTTTGGAAAGCGCCAATAACAGCTATCAGCACGAGTCCAATGATCAACAGGGTAAACAGCCAGTGAATGCCCTGAACCTCCTCCCGAAATATCACTGAAGAGTCATGCTTCATTTCTTCACCATAACCCACTCCAGGTAGAGCAGTATGGACCAGCCTGCCAGGAGGACAAACCATCCTGCGATAAGCACAATATCCATCACCCTGGAGAAGGAGAAGCTCAGGTTCTCAGAGGTCATTGTATAGACATCCTCAAGGGTCTCAAGCTTGCGCAAGATACTCTTTCTCCAGCTATCCAGATAGAACTTCCTGCTGGCAAGGTCATATAGCTTTGCAGAATACCAGTCTCCGATGAGCTTTATGTTCTTTTCAATTGCCTCGGACTCAAGGATGGATTCTGTCCTGATCTGGATCACGTCCTTGATCATGCCCCTGAGGCTCCTGGAGGGAAAAATCCACCGCCTCCTCGTGGCCGAAAGCATCTCTGCCATCTTCTCAAGGCGGGTGTCGAGGACCGAGTCCAGGGCCCTGGACTTGAGGAGCTGAAGGTTCGCAATCTCAAGAAGCTCAATGTTGGAGTCAAAGTCGGCATGAGGGTCGAAGATAAAGGCGCCGTCCCAGTCCACAATAGTGGCGTCATCCTTCGCATACTTGAGGGTAAAAGACAGGGTGCTCTTTATCTCCTCCTCGTCCAGGGGAAGCTTCTCATCCTTAAGCAGGCTCACGATCTTCTCCCTGGACTCTGTAATGATATCCTCGGGATCGCCTTGGTAGTCAGAGACACAATAGACCGTGTATTCCTCCCTAAAGTCCCTGCTGCATTGGTATTCGTCCAAGAGTTTATAGGCGTCTTCCTCTATCCTGTCCTCAAGTTGGGACACAGAGGGGTCCAGAATGTCAGGGAGATCCATGCTGGCCTCCACAATGACAATCCCCGGGATGTAGGCCTTTACAAGGAAACTGACCTCCTTCTCAGAGATGGGTTTTCTCTCCAGCTTGATAACCTTCTGCTTGGGAATTGCCTCAGGATAGTTGGGGGCACGCCTGAGGGCCTTGCTCTCTACGACCGCTGTGGTCTCAAGGTCAAGGGCAGTCTGGCCGATGACAAAATAAACGAGCTTTCCTTTGACTGCCATAGGAATATGTCGGGAGGTAGGAACTTCGGCTTCCATATCATCCGACCTGGTTGTATTCTCTAACCCGGAACTTTACTCCAAGCTCCTTTTCTGCAATGGCCCGGCATGCCTCCACATCTATGCCCGGGATGGACACGATTGTTGCAATGACCTCAGGGATCCAGGACTTGGCATCCCGGATAAACTCCTTGACCGCATCATAGGCACTTTCCCCGTATTTGGATGGGCAGATCTTTGCATAAGTCTTAGCATCAGCAGCGTTGAGGCTCACCGAGACACTGTCAATGAGGCCTCGCAGCTTAGGGAGAATATTCCTCCCATGGACAAGGTTGGCCAGGCCGTCAGTGTCCAGGCGCACCCTCATATTTTTCTCCTTGAGATGCCTCGCCACATCCTTCAAGACATCCAGCCTCAGGGTGGGCTCTCCGAATCCGCAAAAAACAACCTCCTTGTAGGAGGAAAGCTCAGGAATGGCCCCAATGATCTCATTTAGAGAGGGCTCTGGCCCGAGCCTGAGGTAATGTCCCTTCACCATATAATCCGTGAGCTTCGGGCAGAACACACAGGCATTTGTGCACTTGTTCGTAATGTTCAGGTACAGGGAATTCCTTATGGCATAGGCAACCTTCCCGGGTTTTTCAGGCTCGCCGATCCTGAAGAGCTTCCTGGCATTGTAGCTCGTGACCCTTGCCACATCCTCAATTGAAAGGCCCTTTGTCCCGGCAATACTCTCTGCAGTGAACCGGAGAAAGGACGGTTCGTTTCGCTTTCCTCTCATGGGCTCAGGAGCCAGGTATGGGGAGTCCGTCTCCAGGAGGACCCTTTCTATGGGGACTGTCTTCAGGGCCTCACGCAAAGAACCAGACTTCTTAAAGGTCACATTTCCGGCAAAAGACAGGTAGAATCCCAGGTCGAGGCATTGCCCGGCAACCTTACTATCACCGGAGAAGCAATGGAACACGCCTCCTGTATCCCTCGCCCCCTCCCGGGCAAGGATTTTAATGACCTCGCCGAACGAATCCCTCATATGTATGACAAGGGGAAGATGGAGCTCTCTTGCCAACTGGATCTGCCCTACGAACGCCTTGATCTGGTCCTCTTTTGAAGATTTCATCCGAAAGAAATCCAGGCCGGTTTCGCCAATGGCAACAATCCTTTTCCCCTGGACCATGCTCCTCAGTCCGTTTCCCTTTGTCTCAGTGAATACCTTAGCATCGTGTGGATGGACGCCAATGGTTGCAAAGACGAAATCATACCTTTCTGTAAGCTCCAGTGCCCTTGCATTGCCTGAGAACCCATCCCCTGCCCCGATTGCGATCAAATAATCTATACCGGAATCCCTGGCTCTCTGGATGATCCCTGCCCTTTCCTCCTCAGGAAAGAAATCAATGTGACTGTGGGTGTCAATGAACATATTCTCAATTACTCATTAATAACCCTGCTGTTATCAATCACAAAATAAATGGGCGCTGTCCCTATTTAATTGGGGTGCCTGGGGGAAGATCTCCATCCAGGGTAACGATCTTGAGGTTGTCCTCGCCTCCTCCGGCGAGGAGCATACCTCTTGACTCAACCCCCATAAGCTTGGCTGGTGCAAGGTTGGCAACGACAACTATATTCCTTCCGACAAGGGATTCAGGGGTATATGCCCGCCCGATCCCTGCCACGATCTGCCTCTGCTCCGTCCCAAGGTCAACGATCAATTTTATAAGCTTCTGCGAACCCTGGACCCTCTCGGCAGACAGGACCCGGGCGCTCAGAAGCTCTGTTTTCTTAAACTCATCAATGCTTACCAGGCTGGTTTGCGGCAAGGGCTTGACCGCGGTTGAAGCAGGAGCAGGTGCCTGGGCCTCTTTCTTCTCGATCCTGGGAAACAGGGGCTCGGGCTTCCCCGCTGTGATACCTGGCCTCAGACCTCCCCAGGTCTCGACATCCTCACGCCCCTGTTCTTCCAAAGCCTCCCTAATCCCGAGCTGATCCCACATTTTTCGCGCCGTGTCCGGCATGAAAGGAGCAATGAGAATGGTGATGCTCCTCAGGGCCTCCATGCAGTTATACATTATTGAGGCCACCCTCTCTCTGCGCCCTTCTCTGTCATGGGTCCAGGGGGCTGCCTCATCAATATATTTATTGGCCCGTGAGACGATGTCCCATATGGCAATAAGGGCCTTGCTGAATGCGATCTCCTCCATAGCTGCCTCGACTTCTTTGACGGCCTTCAGAGAAGCCTCTTCGAGCTGCCTGTCAGGGACATCCTGGTGGCCTGGCTTCTCCACCCTGCCCTTTTGATACTTATACAGCATCCCAAGGGTGCGGTTGAGGAGGTTCCCGAGGTCATTTGCCAGGTCGCCGTTAAACCGGGCAACCATGGAAGAATTCGAGAAATCTCCATCGAGTCCAAATGGAACATCTCTCAGGAGGAAATACCGCACAGGGTCAGCTCCATATTTATCAACAAGCTCATAAGGGTCCACAACATTGCCCAGGGACTTGCTCATCTTCTGCCCTTCCACAGTCCACCAACCGTGGGCAAAGATCTTTCTTGGAAGGGGAAGGCCTGCCGAGAGAAGGAATGTTGGCCAATACACAGCATGGAAACGGAGGATGTCCTTGCCGATGAAATGCACATCAGCAGGCCATCTCTCGAGAAATTTCTCATCTTCAAAAATGCGCCCCGCCTCCTCAATGGCGCCGGTGAGATAGTTGGCCAGGGCGTCGAACCAGACATAGATGACATGTTTGGAATCTCCGGGGACCGGAATCCCCCAGGAGAAACCCGTCCGGCTCACGCTCAGATCCCTGAGGCCCTCTTTTACGAAGGCGATGATCTCGTTCCTCCTGGATATGGGCTGGATGAACTCTGGGTTCTCCTCTATATGGCGAAGCAGCGGCTCCTGATACCTGGACATTCTGAAGAAATAGCTCTCCTCCTTGAGTTTCTCAACGGGCCTTCTGCACTGTGGGCATGCCCCCTCCACAAGCTCCTTGTCAGGCCAGTAGGACTCGCAGGGGACACAATACCAATCCTCATAGACGCCGAGGTATATGTCATCCCGGGCTGCAACCCTCTTCCACAGCTCTTCAACGACCGCCCGGTGCCTGTCTTCTGTGGTCCTGATAAAACCATCATGAGAGATGTTAAGTTTCTGCCAGAGATCCTGAAATCTGCTCACATTGCGATTCGCAAGCTCAAGGGGGTCAATCCCGGCCTCCTGTGCTGCCTTTTCCACCTTCCGGCCGTGCTCATCCGTGCCTGTAAGGAAAAATACATTCTCTCCATTGAACCTGTGAAACCGCGCAAGAACATCCGCTGCTATGGTGGTATATGCATGGCCGATGTGAGCAACATCGTTCACATAGTAGATAGGTGTTGTGATGTAGCAGGTTTTATTGTACATCTTTCTCCTTTTGCGGATGGGCGTAGGAGTCAAATTCATATGCGAGGCAGCACTTCAGCCTGCCGCAGTATCCTGACGCCTTCTGGGGATTGAACACGAGGCTCTGCAACTTTGCCATCTTCACGGTTACCGGCATAAACTCCCTCAGGTAGAGGGAACAACAGAGGTCTCTCCCGCAGATTCCTATTCCCCCGACCCTCTTGGCTTCGTCTCTAACACCGATCTGGCGCATCTCAATCCTGGCATGATATTTCTGGACAAGAGTTTTCACAAGCTCCCTGAAGTCCACCTTCCCCTCTGCAGTAAAGGTGAAGATGATCTTGCTTCCATCAAAGCAATACAGGACATCCGTAAGCTTCATGGGGAGCCCCTTATCTCTGATGGCCTCCTTGCAGAAACGATGCGCCTCTCTCTCCCTCATTTTGTTCTGCTCATTCCTCTTCAGATCCTCCGCGGTGGCCTTCCGGAGCACCTTTCTTACGGATGCAGGCACATCCGATACCTCATGCGGCTCCACCATGACAGTCCCTGTGTCTATCCCCCGCTCCGTCTCTCCAATTACAATGTCCCTCCAGCGAAGCCTCAAGTCGCCCGTGCTGCACTCGTCAAGCTTTTCAGAACATCGGAATTTTATCGCGGATATTTTCGCCACCTATTGCCCCCCTGCGGCAGCGCACCAAGCAGCACTGCCTCCGCTGCAAGCTGCGGATTGACATTCCTGACCAGGGCATTCCTTACTGTTCCAATAGTCTCATAAGCCCTCACGATGCCAGGAATCCCATCCCCAATTGCCGCATCTGCAAGATCCCGGACAAAGTCCCTGTTTTTCACCCTCTCCTCCCTCCTGAGCCAGACCCACATAAGATCTGTCAGAAGGCCCTCCACAATCCTCAGGAATTCCTCAATATCCTGTTTCTTCAGCCCCCTTGCGACATCAAAGACTTCGGCCTCTCTCCCCCGCGCACGAAGCACCTGTTCAAAGATCCTTCTGCGCCTCTCAAGGAATCTGTCATCAACCATTGCCGCCCTTCCCAGGCTTCCTTCCGACATCGCTGCGATTAGGGAGGCTTTTTCCTCGAGCATCCCCTTGTGTTCCATCAACCATCCGACGATATCCTCGGTCTTCAGGGGAGAGAACTTCACCCTCTGGCACCGCGACAGGATCGTTGAAGGAAGCGCATCCTGTCTTGTGACCAGCAGGATAAGTAGCGTCTTTGGAGGAGGCTCCTCAAGAACCTTGAGCAGGGCATTGCTTGCCGACCAGTGCAGCCTTTCGGCCTCATCAATAACAGCAACCTTCGTCTTCCCCTCAAAGGGGACAAATGAAAGGGCGCTGATGAGACCCCTTGCCTGTTCAACTGTAATGTAATCACCCTCTGGATAGACATGAATAACATCCGGGTGGGTTCCTCTTTCTACTTTCAGGCATGAGGGACATGCCATGCACCCATCTCCTGGACCGGCTTTGGCGCAATTCAGCGCAGACGCCAGGGCAAGCGCTGTCTTCATCTTCCCCACCCCCTTCATCCCCAGAAAGAGGAAGGCGTTCGGCACGCTTCCTCCTTTCAGGGTCGCTTTGATGACGGAAAGGGATTTATCCTGCCCAATGATGTCTTTGAAGGAAGGCATCAACGATCCTCCGGATGTCTTTCTGAGCCCTTTCCACTGATCCCCTCGCATCAACGACCTTGATTCTCCCGGCCTCTTTTCTCGCAAGGGCGCGGAAGGCTTTCCTCACCCTCCTGTGAAAATTCAGATCCTCCCCCTCAAACCGGTCTAAGTTCCGGGCAAGGTTATGTGCCCGAACCCTACTGAGGCCGATCTCGGGGGGGCAATCAAGAAGGATCGTGAGTGAGGGCCTCAGTCCGTTTGTCACTATCCTGTTGAAGCCCTCCACCCATGCCATCCTGATGCCCCGTGCACAGCTCTGGTAGGCAAAAGTGGAGTCAGAAAACCTGTCGCACAGGACGATCTTGCCCTGTTTCAGGGCGGGCATGATGGTTTCTTCAATGTGCTGGGCACGGCTGGCAAGATAGAGGAGAAGCTCCGTGAGAGGAACCATCCCCACAAGAGAAGGGTCCAGGAGGACCTCTCTTATCCTTCCCCCTATCTCTGTCCCGCCGGGCTCATGGGTCTTAAGAACACTGTATCCTTGAGATAAGAGGTATTCCTTCAATAACCTTACATGAGTGGTCTTCCCACATCCCTCTCCTCCTTCCAGTGTGATAAAAATCCCCTTGAGTTTCTTTTTCTTCATTTTTTTCCATCATATAGGAATTCCTTAAAAATATAAAGACCTATTCAGAGACTTCGGCCTTTAGTCCGTAAAGGGTGTATCTCCCTACAGTCTCTTTCTGCTCATAGTGGTTAAGGATATAACTGTCAACTGCATCCTGTGAAAGGAGCAGAGTCCTGTCAACATTTGGAAAGGCAAAGCGTAAAGACGACGCATCCTGCACGAAGAATCTCCTGATATAGTCGTCCTTGATGACGAGTAGGGGTTTGGTGGCCGAGAGCCTGCGTATTATTCCCTCCATCTGCTCGAGGGTATTATAGACGGGTTTGTAGGTATCAAAGGGGGCGGCGTTCTTCCTTCCCGAAAAGAAATAAATCTCCGGGGACCAGTGATAGACAAATATCTTCCCATCCGCAGGGGTGGCATCCTGTATATACTTAAAAAATCTGTTCATATCGTTGAATGCCTCAAGGGATGTCATATGGACATCGCCCCTGACCGTTTCCAGCCAATAGGTGGGGAGTGATACAAGGGTCCCGAGGAAAGACCCTCCCTCAAGTGCGAATAAGAAAAATGGCACGACAAGGGCTGCCATGGGCAGGAAAGACCTTCCACGTGATCGGGCAAATCCCCCGAGCAAGGAATGAATGGTTTGGACGGACAGGACATATATCAGGGGCATTGCTTGAAGGAGATGAAGGAAGTCGGGACGATTGTGGGACGATAAAAATATACTCGCGCCTCCTATTGAGGCCACCCATGTTTTCCAGTCCTTTTTCCAATAGGAGAAAAAGGCAAAAAGGGGAAAGAGAACGAAGGGGACGATGCCTACAAAAACGAGACTCCCCAGGATCTCTATGTTAAATAACACCCTTTCGCCCTCGCTTATCAATCGCAGGGCATCCAGGGCTCCCAGTCTCTCCCTGTAGAAGAAGGGGTATTTATTGAAATGGGTGTAGTTTGCCGCCGTAAATATGAAGCAATCATACAGAAACTCATGGAGGCTTCCGGTAAGGACAAGATAGGCGAGGAATAAGATGAACGGGATGGAAAATCCGGCGAAAAAGATGGCGGCTGTCTCTGCTGGTTTCCTGGAGATCCACCTGATGGATGCAAGGACACAAATCCCTCCTGCAAAAGCGAATGCCCCCACATTCTGGTTAAAGAGGAACGAGAGAGAAAACAGTAATCCGGAAATCAAGGCATCCCTTTTCCCCCTCAGCAGCAGGAGCCGCTGAAGGCCGAGGAGTGCGATGGCTATGCTCGGAATATGGGTCGTAAAATTCAGAAATCCACAGATATTGAGAAAGAAGAAGCACATGGGCGGAAGAAGCGACAGAGAAGGACTGTGAGTGAGCTCCACCGAAAAGATGTAGATGGAATAACAAAGCAGAAGCCCGAAAAAGAGGTATAAGAGCCTGGCTACTATGAGCTTTTCTCCAAAAACCTTGAATGCAAGGGCAAGCATCCAGATTGCCCCTGGGGTCTCAATGCGGAAAAAGTCCCTGTAAGGGATCTCCAGGGAGATGACCCTCATTGCACCGCTGAGACTTATTCCCTCATCCATATTTTGCGGATAGTGAACAATGACTTTAATTGTGACGAATAATGCAGAGAAAAGCAGGGCGAGCAATAACGGATAGAAAACCCATTTTTTCCGCAATTCCATGGGGCTTTTTTCCCCTGACCCGATCTTGCTCTTGGAGGCCATGCTTTAACCCTATCCACTCCCCCTTCATGAGTCAACAGGTCTGTCCAAACTTTCGCACATCTGCAGTTGCGCTATAATATATCCCTATAAGCCCGTGGACATACACAGGAGACGAACCCTTTTCATATTCCTTCTGATCTTCTCCCTTTCGCTTATCCTCCGTTTCTCCTCCCTCTTTACCTCTCAGAGATACGGAGACAGCGATGAGGCGGTCCTCGGGCTCATGACAATTCGTATTATTGAAAAGGGGGAGCGCCCAATCTTCTGGTATTCCCTCGCATACAATGGCGCAGGACCCTGTGAAGCCTATCTCACGGTCCCCCTTTTCAAGGCATTCGGCATATCATACACCTCCCTTAAGCTGTTGAGCTTGATCCTCTTTCATATCCTTTTAATCACCAACTACTTCTTCGTAAAAAAATGGTTTGAAGAAAAGGTGGCTTGCCTGGGTTCGCTACTGCTCGTCCTCGCAGGTCCTTTTGTGGTCTGGAGCACCAAGGCCAGGGGCGGTTATATGGAGACTTTAATCGTGGGGATCCTGCTTGCATCCCTGGCATTTTCCCACCTATACAACAAAGAAAAATGGAGACATCTTGCTATTGCCGGATTTGTCTCGGGAATTTCTCTTTATTTGCAGCCCCTCTCCATCCCTGCACTTCTCCTGTTTTTTATCTTTATTGTCATAAATGATAAAAGGTTCATAAGAAGCGCAAAGATCCTCGTTTATTTTATATTCCTGTTAATTGGATACTCACCTGCAATCTATTTCAATTTAACGCACAATTTTGAAAATTTCGCTTTTATCATAAGATTATTAACCGAGCCCGGAGGGACCGGCGCGGGGGAAGCCACCGATTATCTATACTTCCTTCAACAACTGTTTTCCCAGATTCTCCCGCGATTTTTCATCCTTGACATGGATCAACCTGAGGGATGGGAGTTCTCCCATCAAATGGGCCTATCCGCTCCTGTCCCTCCCCTGGAGGCATGGGCTCAATTCTCTATCTTTCTCTTCGTTGTTTTATACTGTGTCTTCCAATGGAGAGGCTCAGTAAAGAAATTATTCCTTCCCCCTTCCAATATGCCGCTCCTCATGAGCAGCAGAGACAAGGGCGCATATCTCCTCTCACATATCCTCATCTACCTCACTGCATATCTTGTCCTCAATGCAAATACGCTGATGCCTATGGAGAGATTCTTACTCCCTTTATATCCTTCTATTTCAATACTCACCTCTATTGTGGCAGTGGAACTTTCAGGAAAAACCGCTATTCGGAAAAGTCTATCCTATACTTTATTATCCGTCCTTTTAATGGTTGGACTTATGCTCAATATAAACAACATTGGAAAGGAGTCCCGGATCTCAGGATACAACTATAAGGATAGATTGACCTACAAAGGTTATTCGATAAGGGGGGAGACCGTAGATAAGATAGTATCATTTCTTGAAGAGAACGGGATTCAATTCGCCTATTCTACATACTATTTAAAATATCACCTCATTTTCCAAAGCGGCGAGAGGATTTTGGTATCGTCGCATCTGGCCCCGCCGCAGGACAAAAAATGGTATCCCCCCTATGACATGTCTATATATGTGGCTGACAAAATTGCATTGGTTTTCCATAAGGACTCTTATCTCAATCAAGTCTGGAGATCGAAGCTTACTAAAGGGAACATCGGCTTCAAGAGCATTTCCATAGACGATGTAATCATCTATTACCCGATAGACGCAAAGACCTTCAGGAGGTTACTCTCTGGGCATCAGCTGTGATATTCTCAGTCTATCCAGTATTCTCTCCCTGACCATTGAGAAATTCCGTGGGATGTAAAGGCTCATACCCCCCAGGACATAATGCTCAAAAGAGAACCCATGCCTCTTCATGGCCTCCCGGATGAATCTGTCATATGGGGAACCCTGATAAAAGACAAAGCCGAATCTCTGCGCCTTCTCCAGCTTCTCATCGTAGCCAATGTCCCTTGCCTCTGCTTCAAAAGGGCGGGCTGACGCAATAATAACCTCTTTGCTTTCAAAGATTAGGCGGTACTTAAGATAGAATGGAGCATAGACATATAAAACATCTTTTGTTTTGAGAATGGATATGATCCGCGAGAGGGATTCTCCCCGGGTAGGGTAGAATTTTGTTATGGGTTTCGGGCCAATTGTCAGAAGCCCGGCATCATAGATGACCGATTCCCTGGGGATCCGCTCCACATACTCAAATAATCCAATAAAAGAAAGGTATGCAGCGACAAGGATGGCCAGAACACGCCTGACCGTGCTTCCTCCTCTATAGAGCACGGAGAGGGATACTGCAATAAGAATGGGGAGAAGGGGATAGAGGGCAAGAAAGTAGCGGTAGGTAGGGAGATGTGTTGGCCGGCCCATGCTATAGGAAAGGAAAAAGCACAGGAAAAAAAGAGGGAAGAAAGAACGCGCCTGGAATCTTTGCCTGAGGGAAAAGAGGGAGGCCAGGAAAATGAAAAAAGAGAGCCAGCAATGAACATTGATTCCCTCCCTGAATACAATAGAGTCATTCCAAGACTCAGCCTGCCAGTCAGCATCCGGATGGAAACTCCTGGGGAAATCGAGGAATAATGTCCTGAAAATCTCTTGTAACTTCACGAAAAGACCTTGCGTCCCTTTCCCGCCACCGATGAGATAACCCCAGTTGGCAAAGTTCCCGGTAAGGTTGAAGTAAAGGGCGGGAGAATATCCCAGGAGGAAACCCAAAAGATATAAAATCGGGCGGGGTTTTCCCATACCTGGAAGAATCCAGAGGAATAGGGTCACAGAGACCAAGGGAAAGATAAGTTCAAGGTTATACAATCCCAGACCGCTGAAAAATCCCAGGAAAAGGGACAAAGTGTTGTCGCTTCTCTTTTCGTAGAAGATGAGCACCGATAGATAAAACAGAACAATAGAGACGATCATGATGACCTGGTGCCCGCCGCTCAACTTCAGGTTCCAGACAAGAGTGGATGGAAAGAGGGCAAAAAGAAGCGAGGTGAGGAGGGCCGTCCCTTCTCCGTAGATCCTTTTTGCAGTTAGATATGTCAGGACAAGCGCAAGGAGAGAGAGGGACAGGGCCACTGTCTTGAGGAGGATAGGCGATATTCCTGTAAAAGGACAGATAAGCGAGACAATGTGGGCTTCAATGGAGGCGCCGCCGTTGTATGGCTGTCCGTACATATATATTGGATGTATCCCTTTTTCATAGATATGCTTGCCCATGAGGCCGATCACGGCCTCGTCCCCATCCACATGGGACTGATTGCACAGGATCAAGGAAACTCTAAGTATTGATGCCAGAAGAACGATTAAGAAGAAACGCATGAATGTCCAACCTCAACGTCAGAGCGCCATCCCTTGCCCTCGCGGCCCGAATTTTCAGGGTCTCTGTAACACCAGCTTGATTCCTTCAGGATCATGGTTTGCCGTAGGATTTAAATTATACATAAATACGCCCCAAAAATCGTTAGGTATATAGGTTCTCCATATCGGTCATGCCCGCAATTCCCTTGACATCCAGTATAATATGTGGTTAATTTCCTTAATATGACACCAAAAATTGCAATAAATGGCTTTGGAAGGGTAGGACGGTGCATCTTACGGGCCGCTGTGGACAGAAATGTCCTGGATATTGTCGCCATCAATGAGGTTGCCAGCGACCCAAAGACAATGGCACATCTTCTGAAATACGACTCCACCCACGGTATCTGGAAGCAGGATGTGAATGCGGCGGACGGAAATCTGCTTGTCAAGGGTAAGACCTTCCCCCTCCTGTCGGAGAAAAATCCTTCGGCGCTTCCATGGAAGAAGCTCGGCGTAGATATAGTCCTTGAATGCACAGGGCACTTCACGGAAAAGGAGAAGGCATCGGAGCACATCAAGGCCGGGGCCAAGAAGGTGATCATTTCGGCTCCTGCAAAGAATCCTGATACAACCCTTTGTATGGGTGTGAACGAGACGACCTACAAGTCGCAATCGCACCACATCATATCCAATGCCTCCTGCACAACGAACTGCCTGGCGCCTGTTGCCAAGGTTCTCAACGATAAATTCGGGATCGAACGGGGATTCATGACCACGATCCATGCCTATACGAACGACCAGAGGATCCTGGACCTGCATCACAAGGATCTCAGGAGGGCGAGGGCGGCCGCTCTCTCCATGATCATCACCACCACAGGGGCGGCCAGGGCAGTAGGCCTTGTCCTCCCCGAACTTAAGGGAAGGCTCGACGGAATCGCCATCAGGGTTCCGACGCCAAATGTCTCTCTTGTTGACCTTACTGCGGAGCTCAAGAAGAACGCAACAAAGGAAGAAATCAATAAAGCATTTCTGGAGGCTTCACAAGGGCCCCTCGCCGGGATACTCGATTATTGCTCTGAGGAGCTTGTCTCGGTGGACTTCAACAGGAACGCTCACTCTGCCATCTTCGACGCCCCATCCACCATGGTGATAGAGGGACGAACGGCCAAGGTTTTCGCCTGGTATGACAACGAGTGGGGTTTCTCCAACAGAATGGTTGATGTGGCCCTCTATATCTCCAGAAATGGACTTTAAAGACGATATCCCATACATTGACGAGATTGACATCAAGGGGAAGAGGATCCTGATCCGGGTTGACTTTAATGTCCCCCTTGATGAATACGGCAACATCACAGATGATGCACGGATCAGGGCAGTGCTCCCTACCATTAACTACTGCCTTGATGAAGAGGCGCGAATCATCCTTGTTTCCCACATGGGAAGGCCGAATGGTAAAAAGGTGGAGGCTCTCTCCCTGGAGCCTGTAGCCAGAAGGCTTTCGCGGCTTTTGGGTTTGGATGTTAGATTCCTTTATGACAGCACAGGCCCAAGTGTGGAGCAGGCCGTGAACGAGATGAAGCCTGGGGACATTGCACTCCTTGAAAACCTCCGATTTAATCCGAGAGAAGAGGTAGATGACGATGAATTCTCCTCAGCCCTTGCCAAATTGTGCGATGTATATATTGACGATGCCTTTGCCGTAGCCCACAGAAAGCACGCCAGCATTCATGGAATTGTGCGGCATGTCAAGGAATCCGCCGCCGGGTTCCTAATGAGGAAAGAGCTCACATATTTTACAAGGGCAATCCAGAACCCCCTGCGCCCCTTTGCCGCCGTCATTGGCGGGGCAAAGGTTTCAGACAAGCTTGTTGCCATCAAGAATCTTCTGGACAGGGTGGACAAGCTTGTCATCGGGGGCGGGATGGCCTATACCTTCATCAAGGCATGGGGATACGATGTGGGAAAGTCCCTGGTTGAGGACAACATGTTGGACATTGCAAAAGACATCTTCAGGGGCGCCCGCGAAAAGGGGATCAAGATATATCTTCCTGTTGACTGCGTTGTTGCAGACAGGTTCGACCCAAAGGCAGAGACAAAGGTGGTCTCAATCTATGAAATTCCAAAATACTGGATCGCAATGGACATTGGACCAGCCACAAACATCCTGTTCGGGGAGGCTTTGAGGGATGCAAGGACCATAATCTGGAACGGCCCAATGGGGGTATTTGAAATGGATGCCTTTGCCAGGGGGACTTACGCTATGGTCTCACATCTGGTCAACTCCCATGCCCTCACAATCGTAGGGGGCGGAGACACTGATATCGCAGTGCATAAGGCCGGAGAAACAGCCAATATCTCATATGTTTCCACTGGAGGGGGTGCATTCCTTATGCTGCTGGAAGGGAAAGAGCTCCCAGCCCTTGATGCATTGAAGAACAGTAAAAAAAGGGGGTGATCCCATGAGGCGCATGATCATCGCTGGGAACTGGAAGATGAACAAAAATATTGAAGATACGCGGAAGTTCATCAGGGAGCTGATCCCTCTTGTCGGCGATCTTAAAGACATAGATATTGTCATTGCGCCATCCTATCCGGCCCTATCTGCTGCCGCAGAAGCGATCAAGGGTAAAAAGATTAGTCTTGCAGCCCAGGATGTCCACTGGCAGGACAAAGGGGCTTTCACCGGGGCGGTCTCGGCGGTGATGCTCAAGGAAGTCGGTGTCAGCCACTGCATCGTCGGTCATTCGGAGAGAAGGCAGCACTTCGGCGAGACGGACTTAAGTGTGAACCAGAAGCTCGCTGCACTCCTCAAATGGAGTATCAAACCAATCCTCTGTGTGGGAGAGACCCTTCAGGAACGCACTGCAGGACAGACCTTTTCTGTGCTGGAGAACCAACTCCGTGGGGCATTGAAAGGAATAACACCGAAGGATCAGGACGAGATCATCATTGCCTACGAGCCTGTCTGGGCCATCGGGACCGGCGTTGCCGCCGACCCTCAACAGGTTCAGGAAGCCCATGCCCATATCAGGAATATCCTTAGAAAGCTCCTGATAGGGGGGAGGGAGAAAGAGACGAGAATCCAGTATGGGGGCAGCGTCACCCCAGGCAACGCCCGAGCTTTTCTAATGCTTACTGATGTTGACGGCTCGCTTGTGGGGGGTGCAAGCCTTAACCCAGCATCCTTTGTCGAGATTATCAAGTCAGCCAGCGAAGCAATGAAGGAGAAGAGCAAATGACCGCCATAATCATCACAGTCCATATAATAGTCTGCCTGCTCCTCATCCTGATTGTGCTGCTCCAGGTTGGAAAGGGATCAGAGATGGGAGCGGCCTTCGGTGGGTCATCACAGACAATATTCGGCCCTACAGGGCCGCGAAGCCTGCTTGAAAAATTGACCGCAGGAGCTGCCATCATCTTCATGGTAACATCCCTTTCCCTGGCGTATATCGCTGCAAAGAAGCCGCAGACATCAGTATTTTCTGGTGCGCCGGGGACAGCGCCAGCAGCTCAGCCCCAGGCCCCGGAAGGGGCGCCGGCTACACCTCAGCCAGCAGCTCCGTTGGGACAACCCCAGCCGCCCCCATTGGGACAGCCCCAGCCAGCCCTGCCCCCCCAGCGCTGAGACCTGTTCTCATATTTCTTCTTGTCATTCCGAGTCCGCCTTAGGCGGGCGAAGAATCTCTCTTTCTGAACGATTTGAGATCCTTCAGGAGTAATTCACTGCGATGGAAAGAGAACCGCATCATATCGCTCAATGAATCTGTTGAGAATCCTCTTGGAAAAAATATAAAAAAGTGGGAAAATTGCTATTAGTTCGCTCAATAATGATATTCCTGTTATCCACAGCGGGACCAGAGGATTAATATACAAAAATACATAAACAAACGAGAAGAAAGCAGACATCAGAATGAGTATAAAACATGTCAAAGCATATTTTATGGGGAAAGAGGGCAATGTGGTTTCCCACCACTCACGGTAGTCTTCCTTATCGTGTCCTTTCGTATGCACCCTTGAGAGCAATGTTCTATAAATAACCTTCCAATAAATCCAATAAATTGTCGTTCCACATAGGAAAGAGATCACCGTGATCGCCGCGATTCTCTCTATATCAACAAGCACTTCCCTCTTGGCTTCTATCCCTTCAGGATAAAAGATAAGATACAAACATCCTAAATATATGAACCCGGGAAGTAACACTCCAAGAGTCCATCTGATGAGGGAATCTTTGATCTCCGATCTCGAGCTATAATTTTTCATCTTACTTTTATATAAGGAACTCAATGGTTTCAGCAATATATCATTCCTGATGGATAGGAAAACATTTGAGACAGAGAGAGCAACTACCATGCTGGGTAAAAGGTCATGAATAATATCCTTATGTGATAAAAAGAGAATTTCTTTACTTAAGAAAACAGTTATCACACTACTAATTAGAAAAACCCAATAATATACAAGATCCAAATCAACCTTGAGTCTAATAAGACCCCGTATTTCAATAGGTGCATCCATGATCAACCCCATCAATTTGTCCTAATTCACCCTCACCCTTACCCTCTCCCTGATAAGGAGAGGGAATAAATCCCCCCATTCATTTTGCCACATATTAAATTAATGTCATCCCTCTGAAAAGAATTCTATAATCTTTGACATTACCTACCTATTGATATATAAGTAAAAAGTCATGTCAGAGTCTATAAATACTGCTCAGGGTTTAAAAACACAGCTCAAACTTGCAAGGAAAAAAATACGGCATTTAACCTCCCTGCTTGAGGCCACAAATACGCTCAGTTCCACATTGGACCTCAATAGGCTTTTGGAATTAATCATGGACTTTGCCACAAAGGACCTCAATGCGGAACGAAGCACGCTCTTCCTTCTGGACAGGAAAAGAAACGAGCTCTGGTCCAGAATAGCCCAGGACCTTGAGATAAGGGAGATAAGGCTTCCAGTGGGGACAGGGTTCGCAGGGTGGGTGGCAAAAACAGGAAGCATTATCAATATCAAGAATGCTTATGAAGACCCAAGGTTTAACAGAGAGATTGATAAAAAGAGCGGGTTCAGGACGCAAAATGTTCTCTGCGCCCCCATCTGGAACAGCTCAAAAGAGCTTATAGGAGTGATGCAGGTTTTAAACAAAAAACATGGGAGTTTTACAAAGGAGGATGAAGAATTCCTGATTGCGCTCTCCAAACAGGTCTCCCTCTCCCTTCAGAATGCAATCCTTCATCGTGATGCCCTGGAGAAGAAGAAAATGGAAGAAGAGATAAAATTGGCCAAAGAGATCCAGGCGAGCTTGCTTCCCCAGAAGGTAGATCTTGCGGACAACCTTGAGATTTCAACAACATGTATCCCTTGCGAAGCTGTGGGAGGGGATTCCTATGATGTTATTCCGATCGACAGAACCCATGTTGGGATTAGTATCGCCGATGTTTCAGGCAAAGGGATTCCAGCAGCCCTTTTAATGGTGAACATCCAATCGGCCATGAGAGTTATAGCCCCCCAGCATGATTCTCCATCAATGGCTGTAGAATCGCTCAATAAGTCCCTGTGCGGAAATGTCCCCGCGGGGCTATTTGTTACACTCCTCTACTGTATTCTTGACATTTCAAAGGGCTACATCTATCTCTGCAACGCAGGGCATCCACCAGCCATCTTTGTATCACATAATGGAAAAGCGCGGCCCCTCTATAGGGGTGGGGTCATTCTGGGGGTCATGGGTGATGCAAAATATGAGCATGAAAAAATCCCTTATAAACCTGGCGATACCCTTGTGATGTTTACCGACGGAATAATTGAGGCGATGAAAAAAAACGGTGATGCCTTTGGTCTTGAAAGGCTCACAAAAGTTATTGAAAAAACCTCGTCTCTCTGCCCGGACGACATGCGGCAGGCAATTCTACAGGAAGTATCACGCTTCATCGGAAATAAGATGAGCTTCCAGGATTCTCCGCCCCAGGATGACCTGACCCTTGTGATTCTGAAGTATAAAAATACAGCTTCTACAGACTTTGCAGCAGAGAAACTCACAATTCCAAGCTCTATAAAAGAGATGAGAAAAGTTGATTTAAAAACAGAGAGATTTGCAAGAAAACATGGTTTGAATAGGTTGGAAACCCACAGACTCTGCCTTGCGGTCCATGAGGCTGTCCTCAATGCAATAATCCACGGGAATAGGGGCAATCCTAAATGTGATGTCAAGATCATATTTGAGTCCCATCCCGCATCCCTTCGGGTTTCAATAAAAGACCATGGGGAAGGATTTGATGCCCCCTCAAGGCGACATCCCAAAAGATCACCAAGAACCAGAGAATGGGGGCTGGATTTGATGAAATCCTCAATGGATTCTGTGGATCTCAGGAAACACCACGATGGTTTTGAGGTCATCCTGACAAAAAACATCAGAAGGAGGTCTCATGGCAAAAATCGGCGTTAAAATTTCAGGAGATATTGCCCTTGTCCATGCAGCGGGGAGGATTACACTTGATGAAGGGTCAAGCAACCTGAGAGAATCGCTCAGAGGATTGATAGAAGAGGGAAAGAATAAGATCGTCTTGAATCTCTCCAAGGTGAAATTCATGGACAGCTCAGGGTTCGGTGCACTTGTGGAATGCTATACATCTGCAAGGAAACACGGCGGCGACCTGCGGATTGCATCTCCTTCATTCAAGGTAATAGACATCCTGTCTCTTACCAAAATGGACAAAATTATTAAATCTTATAATTCTGAGAATGAAGCAATAAAGAGCTTTGCCAAATAAAAAATGTTCCCTCGCCTCCAAGTTCAGGGGAGAGGCTAAAGATGAGGAGGTAAGAAATGTCTTCATATATATTGAGATTTGACGAGATTTCCAAAGACGATGTCAATCTTGTTGGCGGCAAGGGAGCGAACCTCGGCGAGATGACAAGGGCAGGCTTCCCCATCCCTGCCGGTTTCTGCATTACCTCTAATGCATACAAAAAGCTTTTATCAAGAAAAACTCAGGAGAATATCGCCAAGATTTTGAGGGAGATAGATTACGATGATGCTGAGGATATAAAAATCAAGGCCCTTTCTATCAGAAATATTATCCTCCAGGAGAAAATACCGGACGATATATCCACTGCTATTGTGAATGCATATAAGGCCATGGACAAAGGCAGAGGGTTGCCATATGTGGCAGTGAGGTCGTCTGCGACCGCAGAGGACCTTCCTGAAGCCTCATTTGCTGGGCAGCAGGATACCTATCTCTGCATAAAAGGAAAGGAAGAGCTTCTGGATAAAATAAAACAGTGCTGGGCATCCCTCTGGACAGACCGTGCGATTCAATACAGGGAGAAAAATAGATTTGACCACACAAAGGTCTATCTCTCAGTCGTAGTCCAGGAGATGGTCAATTCTGAAAAGTCAGGGATAATGTTCACAGCCAATCCAGTAACTGGGAATAGAAATGAAATGGCGATTGATGCAAGCTATGGGCTTGGTGAGGCCATTGTCTCAGGTCTTGTCTCGCCGGACAATTATATCTTTGACAAAGCCACCTCAGCGATTAAAACGAAAAACATCTCTGAAAAGAAATTAAAAATTATCAGGAATCCGGAGGCCGGGAGCGGAACACTTCAATTAGAAATACCAGAGCACGAACGAAATGCCCATGTTCTTACAGATAAAGAGATCATTGAGCTTTCAAAAATGGGAAAAAAGATTGAGGCCCATTACAAAAGCCCTCAGGATATTGAGTGGGCACTTCGGGAAGGAAGATTCTACATACTCCAGTCAAGACCAATCACGACCCTCCAGAAAAAGAAGCGGATTGTTAAGGGGAAGGACATCTGGACAAATGCCAATGTCGGAGAAGCACTTCCGGGTGTTGCCTCTCCTTTGACATGGAGTTTCTTTTTCTCGGTCGCAGTTTATACAGCAAAGAATTTCCTGAGGGGAATAGGGCTGACCAATCTTGACTTCGTTGATGCAGGGTTTGACAAGATAATCAAAAGAATATGCGGGCGGGTGTATTTCAATTTCGCCTTCATTTACGACTTGTTTGCGGGTATGCCGGGTTATCGTCTTTTTAAGAGCGCATATGATGCTGTCATGGGAGGACATCAATCTGAGATCGAGTATATCCCGACCCCTCAAAAGATAAAAATACTCAATATTTCAACATTGATCCTGATCCCGAGGGTCATGATCGGTATAATCAAAGAACTCAGAAAAAAGAAGAGCCTGGATAAAGACGCCAGGGAGTTTGTGGCGTATCTCTACAGGAGAAGAAGGGAATTGGATAGTGTTGATCTCAAGCTCAAAGATTTGGATGAGCTATTGAGCAGCTTTGCAGAGGGATCCCATCTTGTTGCAGACGCATTTACAATCTATATGAGAACCACGGACCAGTTTACATATTATGCGCTGCTCGGCAGTTTCCTGAATAAACACCTTGGGGACGATGGGAGATTGCGCAATCTGATGATCACCGGCCTTGAAGGAATGAAGAGCGCCCAGCCTTCCGTAGAAATATGGAAGCTCTCAAAATTAGCGGAGAGGAATCCTGAGGTGAAGGATGTGATAATTAACTCCGAGAGCAAAGATGTCCTTGAGAAACTCGAGAAACTCCCCCAGGCCAGGGATTTTCTGGAGGCCTTGAACTTTTTTATGGACGAATATGGGGTGAGGAGCCCCAGAGAGATGGAAATCTCTACGCCGAAATGGAGGGAAAATCCTTCATTTGTTTTCTCTACAATTAGAAGCTACATCATTGCTGGTGAGGATGTAAATCCTATCAGGCTCCAGGAGGCACAGAGGAGGACAAGGGAAGCAGCGACCAGGGATATAATCAATCGTTTGAGCGAGGGATACTGGAATAGAATTTTTCCATGGAAGAAGTTTCTCTTTGACTATCTTCGAAAAAATACGCAGAAATTGACCCTCCAGAGGGAGTATCTGAGATTTTATGTGGTGATGGCAGGTGATGTTTTTAAGAAAATCGCTGTCTCCATAGGAAGAATCCTCAAGGATAGAGGTATTCTTGGGGAAATAGAAGATGTCTTCTTCCTGGAGATAGAAGAGCTGGCGCGAATTGCTGCCCAGGAATTTAACCTTGAGACGATCCCAAAATTAGTAAAAGAAAGAAGGGAGGAATTCCAAAGGTTTGAGAAGATACACCCTCCTGATGTCATAGTGGGAGATTACACCCCTGAGGACTACTTCTCTGAGCTGGAACAAATAAAGGGCGATATTCTCACAGGGCTTGGCACAAGCCCGGGTAAAGTTACAGGCAAAGCACGGGTAGTAATTGACCCTAATAATGCCCGTTTGGAAAAGGGAGAGATCCTGGTGGCTCCATTCACTGACCCTGGGTGGACTCCTCTTTTCATAACGGCTGGTGCTGTTGTCACAGATCTGGGGGGCCTTCTCTCCCACGGCTCGGTTGTCGCCAGGGAATATGGGATTCCGGCCGTTGTCAATGTGAAGTTCGGGACAAAGGTAATAAAAGACGGTCAAATAGTCACGGTTGACGGCAATAAAGGAATAGTTCTGTTGAAAACATCTCCTTCCTAATATGTACATTAGACTATACAATAAATGAAGAGGAGGAAAAAATGAAAAAAACCACTATTGCCAAGCTAAGGAAAAATGCCAAGGATTATTTTGACCATGTCGAGGGGGGGGAAGTGATCCGCGTCTATCGTCGCGGACAACCCATTGCCGATATTGTGCCTGTTCCTAAAAAGAAGCCTTCCTGGAAAAGGGAGATACCTCGTCTCTCCATCACCGGGGTGTCGCTTACACGGGAAATCCTCAAGGACCGTGCAGAATCAGACCAATGAAGGTATTTTTCGATACCTCTGCCATCGTCAAACGCTATGTGAACGAGCCTGGCAGCAACGAGGTAGAGGAAATCTGTCGCCGTGCGGATGTCCTGATGCTGAGTATCATCTGCCTTCCTGAAATACTCTCTACTCTCAGACGCTTGGTTCGGGAAGGAAAGCTGACGGTTGAAGCATATAGGAAAACCAAACATGTAATACTGGACGACCTTGCAGATGCTGAGATTGCGAATCTGACTCCTGAGGTCATTAGGAGGGCGATAGACTGCCTTGAAAACTATCCTCTTCGGGCCATGGATGCCCTTCACCTCGGTTGCACCCTGGCCATGAATCCTGACCTGTTTGTTTTCTCGGATGGGGAACAGATTGCAGCAGCGCATGAAAGGGGATTGAAGGTCAAGGAAGTATAGAATCGGGAAACTATAAAAATTCCAATTATGCGACAGGCTCAAAAGTTCAAGGGTTGACTCTTTAAGCTGCAGAGGCCCATATGAAAATTCGACATATATATAATCTTAGAAATTCCTTGTTTTTAGCAGGATTTCTTCCTTTAACTTTATATATTATTATAGCTGGTTTTCTATATAAGGAGATCCTCTTTTTATCACTGGAGAACATACTGCGTGACATGTTTCCAAGTTTTCCTGTAATTTTCACGGGGGCGATGATTATTTTCTTCATCTACAATGAAATTATGTTGAAACCACTGTTTATGCGCTGTAGGAGTATGATACATAATTACCGCCTTAAATATGAGGCAATAGATGCTTTATGCAGGGATATACTTTGGTGTATTATTATAAATTTAATTTTTTGGGGTGCATTATGTCTCTGGTATCCCTCGGAAGTATTAAGGCTGGGATGGAGGATATTCATTGAATTTAAGACCGCGTTCTTTACTTTATTTATATGTGAGGGTATAATTTTACTGGTACAAACACTCTTTTTATATTTGTTGGGGACAGGAGCTGATCATATTGAAAAAGATACATTTGAAAACTGGCTGGAGACAGATTTTCCTTCCTTCCCTATAAAGTCTGGAATAATTTTATTTGTTTTATACTCAATATTCATTTCCTTTTGGGCTACATATATTAGTGTTTTCATTAATCCTAACCTTGAGAGTCCAATGTTCATTATATTAATCTCAGCAGTTAGCATTATTCTTGTAGTTTCCCTACTTTATTATTACCTCATCAAGAGGATCATAGGCAGATTTCTTGAAAGGCACGAACTCATATGAGCACTGAAGAGGCCCATATGGAAATTCGTCATATATATATTCTTAGAAATTCATTGTTTTTAGCAGGATTTCTTCCTTTAACTTTATATATTATTATAGTTGGTTTTCTATACAAGGAGATTCTCTCTTTATCACTGGAGAACATACTGCGTGACATGATTCCAAGTGCTTTTGTATTTATTACGGCAGCGACGATTTTTCTCTTTATCTATAATGAAGTTATGCTGAAACCGATGTTTATGCGCTGTAGGAGCGGTATAAATGATTATCGCCTCAAATATGAGGTGACACAGAAGAGGAGGGCACATGGGACACTTATTTAATGTCAAGGAAGAGTATCTCAATCTCCAGAGGAGGCTTGACCAGACCCAATCAGGTCTCCCTCCACAAGAGGATATCTACGAAATCCTCAAGATCCTCTTTACGGAGGACGAGGCCAGGCTTGCCGCCACCATGCCTTTTAAGCCCTCTCCTCTCTCCGCCATCGCCAAACAGACGGGCAGGAGTGAGAAGGAACTGGAGCCCCTCTTGGACCACATGGCAAAGAAGGGCCTTGTGCTGGATATTTTCAACGAGAAGAAGAAGGAATGGTATTACGTGATCGCCCCGCCCGTCGTTGGATCCTTTGAGTTAAGCATGGTGAGGAAGAGGACGGACATTGACCAAAAAAAGCTCGCCCACCTTTTTTATACCGGTATATATGAGAAAAGGGAGTTTGCTAAAGGCGTTTTCAGCGGTGAAACGCAATACGGAAGAACTATTGCCTATGAGTCAACATTGCCTGTGGGTGACCGTACGGACATACTGTCCTACGAGCTGGCCAGCGAAATCATTAAAGATTCCCGAGAAAGGTCCGTGTCTCTGTGCTATTGCCGACATGAAGCCATGCACCTGGATCATCCCTGCAGGCATCCGATAGAGATCTGCACCAGCCTCAACCTCGGAGCCGAATATGCCATCAGACATGGCCATGGAAGAAAGGCAAGCGTAGAGGAGATTCTGGACATCCTCGCGCAGGCCCGGAATTCGGGCCTTGTCCAGGTCTGCGACAATGTTCAAAACCAACCCACCTTTATCTGCAACTGCTGTGGATGCTGCTGTGGTTTTCTCCGGGCCATCAATGACCTGGGTCTAGATCATGCTGTCATGACAAGCCAGTTCCAGGCCACAGTAGAAGAAGTGAAATGCGTGGGGTGCGGTAAGTGCGCCAGGTCCTGTCCGATCCAGGCCATCACCATGGTGGCTGTCCGTCCGGAACCGGGGAAGAAGCAATCCATCCATTCCCGGGTAGATGAGGACATCTGTCTGGGATGCGGGGTATGTGCCAACGTCTGCCATAAGGACGCCATGAAGATGGAAAGGAGGAAGGAACGGGTCCTGACACCCGAGCATACCCTGGAGCGCATCCTGAGGATGAACATAGAGCGGGGAAGGCTTCAGCACCTGTTTTTTGACGACCAGGCAGGGCTCACCTCACGGTTCATGAACAGGTTTTTCGGGGCCTTCCTGCGTCTGCCTCCCATCAAAAGGGCGATGGCCAACGAGCAGATCAAGAGCCGCTTTATCAATTATTTTGTCAACGAAGTAAAACGGACGGAAGGAGAGTGGGCTGTTAATCTCTGAATCATAAGGTCCTGGGCGAGACCCTGAGTCTCGAGGAGGAAGAGAGATGATATATGCATTGATTGCGGTAATTGTCCTGGTGTTTCTGACGGTAACATTTTTAGTCCTGCGCCGCGGGGCGGACCAGTGGCCCGGGCCGAGACCGGAGCGGATGAAGATGCTGAATGACGCTGAGAAGACTGGCACCGGTGACACCTCTCAGGTCCCCATTCTTCTCAGCAAGGAGAAAGAGCAACACAAGCGCGCCCGAAACGCCTCCGCCATGGATGCCCTTCACTTCGGGTGCGCCCTGGCCATGAATCCTGACCTGTTTGTTTTCTCGGATGGGGAGCAGATTGCAGCAGCGCGTGAAAGGGGATTGAAGGTCAAGGAAGTATAGAATCGGGAAACTATAAAAATTCCAATTATGCAACAGGCTCAAAAGTTCAAGGGTTGACTCTTTAAACTGCAGAGACCCATATGGAAATTCGACACATGAATAATCTGAGGATCTCCTTGATATTGGCATGGTTTCTTCCTCTCGCTATCTTTTGCCTTATACTTGGTTTCCTATACAAAGAGATCCTCTTTTTTTCACTGGAGAATATGCTCCGTGACATAGCTCCAAGCGTTTTTGTTATTACTACAGCGACAACAATTATTCTCTTCATCTATAATGAAGTTGCTCTGAAACCGATATTTATGTGTTGTAGGAGCAGGATACACGATTACCACCTCAAATATGAGGCAATATATGCTTTATATAGGGGAATACTTTTGTGTATTGTTATAGATTTAATTTTCTTTAGTCAGGTATATCTCTGGTATCCTTCGGAAGTATCAGGGCTGGGATGGAGGATATTCATTGAATTTAAGACTGCATTTCTTTCATTAGTTATATGTGAGAGTGTAATGCTCCTGGGACTCATATTCTTTTCTTATCTGTGGAGGAGAGGGGCTGATCATATTGAAAAGGATAAATTTGAAAACTGGCTGGAGACAGATTTTCCTTCCTTCCCCATAAAGTCTGGAATAATTTTCTTTATTTTATCCTTAACAGGTGCTTCATTTTGGGCTGTATATATAATTTTTTTCGTCAATCCAGACTTTCTGAGTCCAATGCTCATTATTTCAATCTCACAGATTAGCTTTTCTCTTGCACTTTCCCTCCTTTATTATCTCCTCATCAAGAGGATCATAGGCAGATTTCTTGAAAGGCATGAACTCATATGAGCGTTAAAGAAACTCATATGGAAATTCGTCACCTGAATAACCTTAGAAATTCCCTTTCTTTGGCATGGATTCTTCCTATCACTATATTTTGTCCTATACTTCTTTTTTTATACAAGGAGATCCTCTTTTTTTCCATTGAGAATATGCTCCGTGACATGATTCCAAGTGCTTTTGTATTTATTACGGGGGCTATGATTATTTTCTTCATCTATAATGAAGTTATGCTGAAACCACTGTTTATGCGCTGTAGGAGCAGGATACATAATTACCGCTTTAAACATTATGTAATACATTCTTTATGCAGGGATATACTTTGGTGTATTATTATAAATTTAATTTTCTTTGGTGCGGTATATCTCGCCTATCCCTCTGAAATATCAGAGCTGGGATGGAGGATATTCATTGAATTTAAGACCATGTTCCTTACTTTAGTTATATGTGACAGTGTAATGTTGTTGGGCCAACCCCCCTTTTTATATCTGTGGGAAGCAGGGGCTAATTATATTGAAAAAGATAAATTTGAAGACTGGCTGGAGACAGATTTCCCTTCCTTCCCCATAAAGTCTGCCTTGGTAGCTTTTTCCCTTTTCGCGGCAGGTGCATTCTTTATCCATGCATATATCCATTTATTCATCAATCCAGGCCTTCTGAATCCAACACTCGTAATCTCAGCGGCAAGCATCTCCCTGGCACTTCTTCCTCTCTATTATTACCTCATCAAGAGGATCGTTATCAGATTTATTGAAAGGCATGAACTCATATGAGTGCTGCAGAAGCCAGTATGGAAATTCGTCACCTGAATAACCTGAGGATTTCCTTGATTTTGGCATGGTATTTTCCTTCAAGTATATTTAATATTATACTTTTATTTCTATACAAAGAGATCCTCTTTTTATCACTGAAGAATGTTCTCCATGAATTTGTTCCGAGTGCCTTGTATATTATTTTGGCGGTGATAACTATTCTCTTTATTTATAATGAAGTTACACTGAAACCTTTATTTATGCGTTGCAGGAGCGGGATAAATGATTACAGTCTCAAATATGAAGTAATAGACTTTTTATGCAGGTGGATAATTTTGGGTACTATTGTGGATTTAATTTTATTGGGTGGATTATACCTCGTGTATTTCTCGGAAGTATCAGGGCTGGGATGGAGGATATTTACTGAATTTAAGACCACATTTCTTGTTCCAAATATAACCAGCTTAGTATCTCTCTTAGTATTTATACTCTTTTTATATCTGTGGGGTGCAGGGGCTAATTATATTGAAAAGGATAGATTTGAAAATTGGCTGGAGACAGATTTTCCTTCCTTTCCTATAAAGTCTGTAATAATTTTATTTGTTTTATCCTTAACAGGCATTTCCTTTTGGGCTGCATATATTATTTACTTCATCAATCCAGACCTTCTGAGTCCAACGCTCATTGCGTCAATCTCAGGAGTTAGTGTTTATTTAGTAATCTCCATTCTTTATTATTACCTTATCAAAAGGATCATAGGCAGATTTATAGAAAGGCATGAACTCATATGAGTAATGCAGAGACCAATATGAAAATTGGTCACATGAACAACCTGAGGATTTCCTTGATTTTTGCATACCTTGTTCCTATCGTTATATTTTTTATTCCTACACATGCATTTTTATATAAGGAGATCCTCTTTTTTTCACTGGAGAATATCATGCGTGACATTATTCCAAGTTTTTGGGTATGTGGTTCGGCAGCAGTAATTATTTTCTTTATTTATAATGAAGTTATGTTGAAACCATTATTTATGCGCTGTAGGGGCGGAATACACGATTACCGCCTCAAATATGAGGCAATAGACTTTTTATTCAGGTGGATATTCTGGAACATTGTTGTGGACTTAATTATTTTTGGTGAAGGATATCTGGTGTATTCCTCTGAACTATCAGGGCTGGGATGGAGGGCATTTATTGAATTTAGGACTACATACCTTACTATACTTTTAAGTGGGTGTTTAATTTTACTGGTAATCACACTCTTTATATGTTTGTGGTGGGCAGGGGCTAATTATATTGAAAAAGATACATTTGAAGACTGGCTGGAAGCAGATTTTCCTTCCTTCCCCATAAAGTTTGCTGCGGTGGCTTTTTTTCTTACATTGGCAGGTGCATTCTTTGTCCATGTATATATCCATTTTTTCATCAATCCAGGCATTTTGAGTCCAACACTCACAATCTCAGTGGCAAGTATGATCCTGGCACTTCTTCCCCTCTACTATTACCTTTTCAAGAGGATTGTCAGCAGATTTATAGAAAGGCATGAACTCAGATGAGCGCTAAAGAAACCCATATGGAAATTCGTCACCTGAATAACCTGAGAATTTCCCTGTTTTTGGCATGGCTTTTTCCTTACATGATATCTACTTTTATATTTTTTCTTCTATTTAAGGAGATCCTCTTTTTATCACTGGAGAATATGTTCCATGACATTAATCCAAGCGTCACGGTAGCTTTATCGACACAAATAACTATTCTCTTCATCTATAATGAAGTTATGCTGAAACCACTGTTTATGCGCTGTAGGGGCGGGATACACAATTATCTCCTCAAATATGAAGTGATAGACTTTTTATGGAGATGGATACTCTGGAATACTGTTATGGAATTAATTTCATCATGTGGTTTTTTTCTCGTGTATTCCTCAGAAGTATCAA
>Ga0315308_1000023_pt1 | contig 80618 bp, 82 predicted proteins | sample TDP3_MG_FD_203078 | JGI IMG/M metagenome (GOLD analysis project Ga0315308, IMG submission 203078) | Freshwater sediment microbial communities from Lake Towuti, South Sulawesi, Indonesia - TDP3 | ecosystem: Environmental > Aquatic > Freshwater > Lake > Sediment | place: Indonesia: South Sulawesi...
ACCCTGCTTTATTATTTATGCACGCTAGGAAATTCAGGGTGGTTTCTTATTAGGTTTCGGATCCTGAACGAACTTAGCTTCAGTTTTCTGAATTCTTGCCTGCAATGTGATAGCCATAGCCAAAAACCCATAGAATAAGCGGATAAATCACTATGCGCTCCATAACTCCTTTGCCCAATCCCAGAAAAGTAGACGTGTCATTTGCTCCCAATCCCAGATAGGGAAAAAACACTATTGATGCAACAAACGACACAATGCCCAGCACCGCTGAAATGTATGACAGTGGTACTTCTTGCTTTCTGAAGGATAAGATAGCTGAGAAAGCGCCAAACCATAATGCAAACACTTGGAAGATACCGTGAATGGGTTGTATATTGGTGGGGAAGACTCCCACTCCTGCGGCTCCAACTCCGCATATGAGCAGTAGCGAGGAGAACAGTATGTTCTTGTTTTTCAAGTAGAGTAGATATGAAGCAAAGGCGACCATTAAACCCAATACTATTGTGGATATGTTGAATATTGGAGCTGTTGAGCCCAGTCCTAGCTCGCTTACGTAGTGGATTTGGTTGCTGTATGGGATCCATTGGCTTAGGGCTTGGTTGTAGCCTGTGTGGAGTCCTTCTGCAATCATAACGCCAAAGAACCATTGTAGCGCTCCTATTGACAGGACGGTGCCTGCCAGCCTTCTCTCATCAAGATTCATGGCTACTAGTACCTGGAGAATTCATAAGATTTTTGTCCGTCATCAGTCCGTCGTTGGTTGGATAGAATTTCTATCCAACCAACGCGCAGCTCCAACCGACAACAGAGGTAATATAAAACTTGTGACCATAACCACATCTTACGAAAGGCGTTAATATATGCAGGTTCTCGTCCGTGAGATGCAACTAAACGAAAAAAGGGATGTTGAGAAACTCTTCGCGAGAAGCCTCGGCATCATTGACAGGATCGTCTTTCAGCTCTCGTTTGAGGATGCACAGAAGAGCGCCCGGAAGCAAAGCGGAGGCACCTTGACTGCAGAGTACGAGGGCAAGATAGTCGGGACCGTCTCCATGCGAATCCAGACTCTAAAAGACAAGCGGACAGGCTACATCGACGCACTAGTCACAGACAAAGAGCTCCGAGGAAAAACTATCGGCAAATCCCTAATGGACGGAGCCATCTCATGGCTAGAGGAACACGGATGCGAAGTCATCTACGCCACAGCCGACAGGTACAATTCCCCGTCCTGGAACATGTTCATCCACAGAGGCTTTCATCTCTACGAGATCCCACAGCAGCTCAGAGACTACGGACTCAGCTTTCTACGATTGTGGCTCGGAGAATTCCATTTCATAGGCTTCGGAACATTCTTCCTCAGACGAGACAAAGAACAGAAGAAGCCTCTCGAAACACGCGAAGCATGGCATCTGCTGGGTGCCTTGCTCGGCGTGTCCATAGTGTGGTGGATACAGATACTCCGCAGTGGGGCATCATTAACTCTTGTCCTGACACTGTTTGCGGTTGTAACGATCAGCCTCTTAGCTCACGAGCTTTCGCAAAAACTTGCGGCGCGCTGGCTTGGGCTTGAAACAACGTTCAAAGCCTGGGGTTCAGGACTGCTCCTCAGCTGGCTGTTAGCGCTAATCGGCGGTTTCTTCCCAGCATACGGCTCAACATACGTGAAACAGCTAGACTGGTGGTATAACCCCAAAAAAGACAAGATAGGACTAATCTTCGCCATAGGCCCACTTGTCAGCCTGACACTTGCATTCGTGTTCTGGACACTGCAGTATCTCACAACCAACAACCTTTTAGTGACGGCAGGAGTCGGCTACACGACGAACGTGATCATCGTCATCTTTAATCTAATACCAATACAAGCAGCAGGCGGTTTTGTGTGGGATGGAAAAAAGATTCTAATGTGGAACAGAGCCGTTTGGCTAATATTGTTTATAGCAGCATCCGCCCTGATATTGACGGACTTTCTCTTCTAGTCTGCTTTTCTCGTAGATTGGAGTCAATAAAGTTGCTAGTCCTTGTGGTTTTTTGGTTCAGTATTTAATTGTCGTGCTATTCAAGAGAAGGATTTGGTGAATCAACGAAGTCTAGCAGGGAGCGTGCACTGACGATAACTCACGCTTCAAAACTGCTCAAATACAAAAGCGACAAACTATAAATGGTTAAGGGCAAACGAGAAGTTGGAAGTGAATTTCTATCCAAACCCCAACCCAAATTAACTAACCACTTAACTAACCCCAACCCTACCCCTACCTACCTCTACCAACACATACACACACAAATCACGGTGGTTAGGGCATGTCGCCCGCTAATGCGGGCAGAATTTACTTGATGGCATTAGTTTTTGGTTGGTTGGATAGAATTTCTATCTCTCTCATGTTGTTGGTGTGGGCGATTTCTATGATTAAGCGCGCGCGCTTTTATCCAACTCGACTATGGCTTGTGAGCAAACTTGAGTGCTATGCTAATGATCATTACAACGATTCCAATGAATAGAAGAACTATTCCAGGATTATTGCCTTCGTTCAGTTGCAGGGGTGCAGCTAAAATAGCACCACATAATGCTAAGATAGCTCCGAAGAGGAACAGAATATCATACTTGTCCATGAAGACACCTTCACTCTACGTGGGTTACGAACAGAAAAAAGGTTTGGGCTTGGTTGGTTTGGGATAGAAATTCTATGCGGAAAACCTCAAGAGGAGTCGTTACATTTAAGCCATTTCGTGTCAAACATGCTTGGAAGCTTACATTGAAAAATTTCAAGCACAGTCTAACTAAAGTCTACAAGACAATTGCAGTTAAAACCCGTTACTGGAGACCTGGCGAAGATTACATTCAACAGATAACAAGGTCAATAAGATACAAAGTCGAAGACGGCGACATAATAACCCTATCGGAAAAAGCCATCTCAACCGCCACAGGAAACATCATCGACGAGAGCATCGTTCGTTCAGGTTTGACAACCCGTTTAATTGCAAAATACTGGATGCGCCTCGTATGGGGCTACATCTTGGGCTTACTCTGCCACCTGAAAAGCGAAACCGTTAAGCATTTTAGGAATTATCCAGCCGAAGAAGGCGCCAAGCATAAACAAGTTGCCCTACAACACGCTGGCTTTTTACAGACACTGATGCACGGTTCAGAGGGCGGAATCGACGGCAGCAATCTACCATACTCATATGTTAGTCTTTCACTAAAAAACGCTGGATCTGTAGCGCAAAAAATTCGGGAGCACATTAAGGCTGAGTTAGACAAAAATGTAACCGTCGTAATAATTGACACAGATAAGACATACACTTTTAGAAATTTCCACTTTACTCCACGCCCAAACTCCATCCGAGGAATTCAATCCTGCGACGGTTTTGTGGCTTACCTATGTGGAAGACTTTTCAAACTGAAACGGAGAGCGACGCCAATCGCAGTGGCTGACTCCAACATGAGCGTTGAAGAGGCTCTAGAAATCGCCGAGATGGCGAACAAGGCTCGAGGGTTCGGCGCTGGAAGAACCGTTTGGGACATGGCTAAAGCCTTCGACGTTTCATTAACCAGCGTAACATGGGACATGCTCGACAGGGTTGAACACAAACCCATAGTCATCGTGAGGAAGCGAAGACCTAAAAAGGCTTCTAAGCCGTTTACCTAACTTTAAAGAAAAAAGGAAGCAAAAATCGAAATGGCGTCCATAGTTGATCAGATGCGCACATTTTTTGAACCACGTTCAGTGGCTGTTGTGGGCGCCTCCCAAAAAATCACTAAAGCTGGACACGTTATCTTCAAAAATTTTGCAGACAATAAGCGAAGAGGCGTCTTCAAAGGCGAGTTATACCCAGTCAATCCCCATGAAGACTATATTCTAACCTACGAATGTTACCCGTCAATCAAAAAAATAATCGGCGACATCGAACTCGTTGTAGTGGTTGTCCCAGCCGAAAACGTCCCTCAAGTCATGCAGGAAGCAGCCGAAAAAGGCGTAAAAACCGCTGTAATAATAAGCGCAGGCTTCGGCGAAATTGGAAACCATGAACTTGAAGCACGCGTGAAAAACATCGCCAAAAAAGCTGGAATCAGACTACTTGGCCCCAACTGTCTAGGAGTTTACGATCCATCCACAGGCGTTGACATGCTCTTTGTACCCGAGACTAAAGTTCTCACAACAAGCAATGAGGTTGTTGCCACTCCACGTCCCATGTCGGGTCCGATTGCCGTGGTCACGCAAAGCGGAGCCTTCGGCCTCGCCGTGCTTGACTACATGGCAGGTGAACAATTAGGCTTGAGCAAATTCGTGAGTTTCGGCAACAAAGTCGATGTACAAGAACCCGAGATGCTCCAATTATTATTACGCGACGACAAAACGCGAGTTATTCTCTTGTATGCTGAAGGCATAGAGGCGGGAAGAGAGTTCATGAAAGTCGCCCGAGAAGTGACAAAAGAAAAGCCCATAGTCGCCCTGAAATCGGGCAGAACCGCCGCAGGCGCAAGAGCAGCGCTCTCACACACAGGCGCCATTGCTGGCTCCGACAAGATTTACGACAGCGTCTTCACACAAGTCGGCATCTTGAGAGCACGTGACATGGAAGAATTCTTAGATGTGGGTCAAGCCTTGGCGTTTCAGCCTCCAGCCGCGGGCAACAATGTGGCAATCGTAACAAGCGCAGGTGGACCCGCCATCATGGCCAGCGACGAGTGTGAGACTAGGGGCATAAACGTGAGAAAATTTTCAGACGAGACTATACAAAAATTTGAGCAGTTAAAAAAGTCTGGAAAAATTCCTTCCTTCGCTACAAATCTCAATCCTCTCGATTTGACCGGCTCGGTTACATCTGAAATGTTTGAGTTAGGCACCCAAATTTTGTTCGAAGACCCAGAAGTTTACGGCATCATAGTTCTCGGGTTGCATCACCCGCCTGCCCTACAAGAAGACTACGTGGACAGAATCGTGGATATATCAAGAAATTACGACAAACCCATCGTGGCCTGCGATGTCGGTGAAACCGAAATGGCGATACACGTTAGACGCAGATTTGACAAACTGGGCATCCCATCCTATTCTTCACCTGAGGATGCGGCGAGAGCCATGGCTGCACTGGTCAATTATGGATCGTATCTCAAGAAAATTGGCTGTTTTGAAGACTATTCAGAGAAGTTTAAGAAGAAAGTCAAAACGTAAGCTCGTTTTTTATGGGCGTTCTTTTAGCCATTGTGCGGCCTTCTGAAACAATGGGCTTGTGCTCATGTCGATGACTGGAACCATTATTTTTTCTTTGGTTTCAATTATGGGGCGGTATTCCGGCATTAACGCATAGCCGACGAAGGCCCAATAGACCTTTTTCTCTTCTAGTACAGCTTTTGTGGCGGTTTCAGTTGTGGTTGGCATAGGGTAGTAGAAGAAGGTTACGCCTTTTGTCCAATAGACGCCTGTGGGTTTTCCGCCTGCTGCCACGTTTAAGAATCTTGCTAGGTCGTCAGGTGTGTTGAATCTTGTGTATTCCATTACGACTATTTGCTTAAAGGGCTCATACTCTATGTTTACTTCATCTGGCATTTTGGGCTAACTTCCTAACAGTGCCTCTATAATTTGACTGTGGTTTGCGTTTATTATGTTTTACCTTTTTTGCAAACACTCAAGGTTGAGGTTGGAAACTGTATGGCACTTTAAATCTTTGTTATGTTGCCATATCTTCCAACGTTTATTCTCCATGCACCCTTAAAAGAAGTTACAAATCCGTTTTCGATTGCAACAGCATCGCCCACTTTTAAAGGCATTATCTTCTCGTCCCAAAGCACAAGTTTGATTGAGCCGCTCTCGTCACCCACGTTTAATTCAAGGATTTCATGGTTCACACCCGCACTTGTAACAACCTGCTTGGATTCTGAAACCTCGCGAACTTTAACCGTAATGTTGACATGACTCATACCAGGCTTCAAATCGCGCACATTCAACAATATCCCACAAAGCGTGCTCAGTTAAGGTTGTCTTCCTATAACTCATCTCCGCTTCTCTTAAATGTTTACCAACCGATAAAGAAAAGTGACAATGCGTTAAATTCATGTATGGAGCCTGTCACAATGGCAATTCTACAATGCAGTCAATGCAAAGCAGCTCAGAAGCCGTATCCTCCTCAATATAAATGCGAAAAATGTGGAGGGCTCCTAGAATATAATTGCGATCTAAAAGAGTTGAGCAGAATCAAACTCACAAAGACATTCAGTTTTTGGAGATATAAGCCGCTACTTCCAGAAGTGAAAAATATTGTTACAATGGGAGAAGGCGGCACTCCGCTGCACAAGGCTGGACGCCTAGCAAAGAAACTGGGCTTAAACGCCCTTTACCTAAAAGATGAGACACGAAATCCTACCAACTCGTTCCGTGATCGCTGCACAGCATTGATGGTTTCAAACGCCCTAGACTTGAAGCAAAAATCTGTTATTTGTGCCTCAAGCGGCAATTTGGGCGCTTCCTTAGCCGCCTACTGTGCAAAATCTGGATTTGCTTGCCACATCATAGTTCCAAAAATGGTGGACATGGGCAAGCTTGCTCAGATGCTCATTTATGAGGCATCCATCGATGAAGACGGAGAATTTGTTGACGAAGCCTTGGAACAAGCCGCGTCGCTGGCAAAGGAAACAGGTTGGTATCAAGCCTCAGCCGAGTTAAATCCACTCGTGATAGAAGCCCAGAAAACCATCGCCTATGAGGTTGCAGAACAATTTGGAGTGCCCGACTGGTTCATCATCTCAATGGGAGGCGGCGGAACCATCTATTCTGTCTGGAAAGGCTTCAAGGAACTCCAAGCCATGGGAAAAATTGACACACTACCAAGAATGGTCGGTGTACAAGCCAGTGGTTGTGCACCCATCGTCAATGCGCAAATCAAGGACCAATCAGAGCCTGTTGCCGTTCCTAAACCGTCCACCCACGCCTTGGCAATACTAGTACATAACCCATTAAACGGACGATGGGCACTTGAAACAATAAAAGAGTCCAAGGGAACAGCAGTCGCGGTCTCAGATTCTGAAATCTTTGAGGCTGAACAGGAAATCGCAAGGCAAGAGGGAACCTTCGCCGAACCTTCAAGTTCAGCAACAATCGCAGCACTAAAAAAGCTGATGCATCAGGGCACGGTCAACAAAAAAGACAAAGTTGTATGCCTCATAACAGGAAGCGGACTGAAGGCAACCGATGTCCTTCAAGCACTAACGAAGAAACGGAAAACCGCTGTTGTCGGTTTAGAGTTGAGCACAAAAGAGAAAATCTTGCGCATCCTAAGTCAAAAAGATGCCTATGGCTATGACCTCTGGAAAAAACTTGGAAAAACAATGACGCGAGCCGCTATATATCAACACTTAGACAACCTCTTACACAAGGGAATGGTGACTACTTACGAAAGGGAGGGAAGAAAATACTTTAAGATCACCAAACGTGGAAAACGAATTCTGCAAGCCATGGAGGAGTTGAAAGCACTTCTTTAGCTATGCGAAAATTTTAAGTGCTAGATAGTATAGTTATAACTATACTAACATCTCTATAGAGGATGATGACCGATGGAAGCCAAAAGTAACAAACTAAGAGAACTAACAAACGTCGCAATTTTTACAGCCCTAGTATTTGTAGCCACGATGATTATAAGGATCACAATACCCGCCACTGGAGGATACTTCAATGTTGGTGACAGCATGATTTACGTAGCCGCCCTATTGTACGGGCCCCTTGTTGGAGGATTGGCAGGAGGAATAGGCGCAGCACTTGTAGACGCATTGGGATATGCAATTTTCGTTCCTGGTACGTTCATTATAAAACTTGCTGAAGGAACAATAGTAGGCTATATAGGATACAAGATCCGCCCAAAAGCCGGAACGATCACCCTGTGGAAGACCGCATCATTATCCTTTGGAGTAGTGCTAGGCGCTTCAACCTATTATGTTGGTGCAAGTTACATGGGAGTATTTGGAAATTCATTTCTAGACCAATTATTCTGGGCTGTTGTCGCTCTTTTTCTAGGAATATTTATAGTTGCAATTGGCCTAAAGTCAGAGCCCAAAATAAGTTGGCAAACCATAGCTATCATTTTAGGAGGCATGGAAATGGTCTTGGGCTATTTTCTCTATGAAAGCCTTCTTGCCGTGCTCATACCAGGCGCAGGAATAATTGCTATTGGAGAAATCCCATTAAACATTGGACAGATGTTAGTAGGAATGACTATTGCTCTACCAATTGTAAAAGCTGTGCGAAGGGCATTGCCTTTTGAGCCAAGGCTTGCTGAAACATAGCTAACAAACGGGGAATTCCGATAGACTTGAGTTTGAAAAGGGCTTCACCACTAGTCGAATAATGCTAGATAAATTTCTTCTATAAGCTCTAAGTATTTCAAGCCCTCTTTTGTGGTTGCGTAATATTCTGCACTGATTGATAGCATATTTTTTTGAACTAGTAGGTCAAGGTACTTTTTAGTTGTGGGTGTGTTCAGGTTACATGCCTGCATTATGTGAGTCAGCCTTCGAGGCTCTCTGCAGTAGTCTAATATTTTCCAAACAATCTCGTAGGCTGTTCTCCTAAGCTTCAATCGGTCCACCCAAAATTTCTGACAGTTTCTTTTCAGAGTCTTTTACTTTTAGCAGCTTCCTACCCCAGTTTCTATGTACATAGACATAAAATGCAGAAGCACCCAACAACATGACTGAACTCAACATCCAACGGAAAATAGCTTCCCAAAATGGCATGTAGCCGTATAGGAACATATAAGCAACTGCCGCGAAAATTGAGAAGCCTACTGCAATAGCAGGTGTCAGAACAGCTACAACCCTTGTATAATAACCCCGATAGAAAGCCATCATGTTCCTAACCAATTCAATGGCTGCGCTTTTTTTCTGCTCTTCTTCAAGTCTTTTCAGCTTTCGCAAAAAAAATGTTCGGAAATACTTTCTTCTAAATTTGTTTATTTCTAAAGTCATATTTATAGATAAAAACAACCATATGAGTGCAAAGGTGAACTCGCATATTCTGAAAGCAATTAAAGCTAAACCATATTGTCCCGCTCTTAAAACAAACATGACAGCTGCATCCACTATCAAGAGTGAAGATAAACTAAGAGAGAATATCACAACCACCACTAAAAGCTCCATTTCAAATATGACTTTCTTCAAAACATTATCAAACATAGCCTACACCGTGAGAACATAAAGACAACAAAGAAAAATCCCTTATGTATCAAAAATACAGTAGATGAACCTGATGGTTCATGATTAGTAGACTCTTGCCTCACCTTGAAAATTGTATCGCAGTCTGAAAAGACTGTTCGAAGTTTTAAAATATTAGCCCTGTTCTAGAGAATTTTCTTTGCCTAATCTTTTATTACTGCAACCACAATTGTTAACGCTAAAATTGAGGCAGAAAAAATGGGTGAGCATTCGCTTTCAGTTGGCAAACTTGACCCCAAAACGCTTAGCAAACTTGTTTTCAGTCGTCTTGGAGCATCAGATCCACGTATAATTCTGGGTCCAAAAATCGGTGAAGATGCAACAGTGATCGATTTTGAAGACAGAGCCCTAGTTGTTCACTCTGACCCCATAACAGGCGCCGTTGAAAATGTGGGCTGGCTTGCCATAAACGTTTGCACCAACGACATCGCAACTCGTGGAGTACGCCCACTATGGGCTCTGACTGTACTTCTCTTACCAGAAAGCACCAATTCTACCGAACTACAAAACTTGACAACTCAGATTGATGAAGCCGCGAGGTCGTTAGACATCGCCGTCGTGGGAGGACACACCGAAATCACGCCTGGCATAAACAGACCCATAATAATTACAACCGCCATGGGTGAAGCACCCAAAGACAGATTTGTGAGAACCAGTGGAGCCCAACCAGGCGATTCTGTAATTATAACCAAGGGCGCTGCCATAGAAGGCACAGCCATCCTGTCACATGAGCTACACAGCCTCTTGGAGAGCAAAGTAAACAAGAAAATCCTTGAAAAAGCCAAACAACTCATCAAAATGACAAGCGTTGTAAAAGACGCATTAACAGCTATGGAAGTGGGCGGAATCCACGCCATGCACGATGCCACAGAAGGCGGAATAGCAGGTGCCCTACAAGAACTGACTTGGGCGTCAAACATCGGAATAATAGCCCACGAAGATAAAATCCTAATTAACCCCGAAACTGAGATTATTTGCAAAACTCTAGGCATTGATCCGCTAAAAACTATAAGTTCTGGAGCATTAGTAATATCGACGCAGCCGGAAAAAGCCGAAAAAATTGTGGCAACTCTCAGAAAAAAAGGCATTCAAGCATCAATTGTTGGTAGAATAGTGAGCAAGAAAAAAGGCGCCTACATAATTAGAAAAGATGGAACACGACTGGACCTCAAAAAGCCTGTGAAAGAAGAGTTATGGAGAGCCTTGGAAAAACGCCTTTAAGCCTTAGGGAGCCCTAGACCACGTTGGTTGAAGAACGCTACCCAAACGTTAGCGCCGTGGTTATCAACGCAAGAGGAACAGAGCTCCTCGAAAAATGTTTGCAAGCATTGGTTCAGACAGATTATCCCCGATTAGAAATCATAGTTGTAGATTGCCAAACTCCACAGATAGAAACATGGGTTGAAAGACGCTTTTCAAAGGTTAAAGTGATACATTTCAAGGAAGACATAGGGCCCTCAGCCTCACACAACGTAGGTGCCACAAAGGCGAATCCCAAGAGCAAATACATAGCCTTCTTAGATAACGATGCCCTTGTTAAGCCAAATTGGCTAAAAGAGCCAGTGAAATTCATGGAAAACGACGCGAAAATTGGGATAGTACAACCCAAGATATTAAAAATCGGCGATGAGGAACGAATGGATCACACTGGGCTAGCTTTAGACGCCTTAGGCACTTGGAGCACCTTATTCGACATGGACGCTAAGGATTTCAATGAAGTTTTTGACATCTTTGCTGCAGCCTCTGCTGCGTGTGTTGTTAGACGCAAAGTTCTTGATTTGCTAGGTGGATTTGATGAAGATTATTTCATTTACGATGACGACACCGACTTTTGCTGGCGAACCATATTAGCGGGATACAGGATTGTCTTCGTTCCAAAGGCGATAGTATACCATAAGGGACAAGTTACCAAGGGGTTCAATCCTAAAAGACTGTATCATTCGGTCAAAAACCGAGTTTGCACCATGCTGAAGAATTATGAGTTGAAGAACCTCTGGTGGAGAAAATTCACCTTCTATATTCTATCATTGCTAACTGCCTTATCATTCACGCTCCTGTTAAAATTTGACCTAACCTTAGCCATGATTAAGGGTCTTACCTATCCTATTTCAAATTTCAAAGGCGTGTGGCAAAAAAGGTTACGAGTGCAGGAGCTTAGGAAGGTCAGCGATAAAATATTGTTTCAAAGAGGAACTTTGAGAAAAGATGCATACCCAACACTGCTCGACATCAAGAGAAAAGCCACAGCCATACTCCATGAAGGCAAGCTCTAAAAAATATTATCCCCATAACAACTGCATGAGTCGTTTTTCTCGCAAAATTTATGTATGAAAAAGTGTAAAGCAACATCGTCAGTGGAGAGCCAATGACAACAAGAACCCGTGAACTCGAGCCCACTGTATCAATTATTGTGCCAGCTCGAAACGGAGAAGCAACCATACCAGCATTGTTAGAGGCTTTCATGAAACTCGATTACAACAAAGAAAAGCTTGAATTTCTTATTGTCGACGGAAACTCCACAGACAAAACTAGAGATATAGTTGGAAAATATCCCTTTGTAAAATTGTTAATCCAAGATGGCGATGGGCTTAACGTTGCAAGAAACATTGGGGTCAAAAACAGCAGATCAGAAATCATCGCTTTCACAGACTCGGATTGTATCGTACCTGCTGATTGGGTGCGAAATGTTGTAAAGAACTTTAGTGACCCTAAAATCGGCTGCTTGGGCGGCAGCATCAAAGGATGCGACGGAGACCTTCTATCCCATTACGCCGATTATAGTTTAATGCCCGTGTTGCGAGTCTTTAGAAAACGTGAGGTTCTGGATTCAATCAAGTTGTTTCAACGTTATCCAGCTGGCTGTAACATGGCGTTCAGGCGGAAAGCCCTTGAAGATGCGGGTGGTTTCGATGAAGGCATTCGCCAAGCATTTGAGGAGGATGAACTTATTGAAAGAGTCTGTAAGACTGGATACAAAATGGTATTGGACCCCGATTGCCTCGTTTTGCACAAACACAGGTCATCTCTTAAGGAACTTTTGAAGCAAACCTTCGGATATGGCAAAGGAATGGGATTTTTACTCAAGAAGAAAAAGGCAAAGGACGCTATTTCAAGATGGGCTCTTCTAAATCTTTTAGTTTTCCTCACATGGTTCTCTGCGGCTGGCGTTTTATTCCTTTCAATCCTTACGCCAAGCTGGAAAAGCCTTTACATTTTCCCATTAAGCATAACATTGATTCCTATTTTAGGAATGGCTATGATCTATGCCCATCGGGCAATAAAGAACGGAGGGTATGAAAGAATCATTATCTATCCTTTCATTGACATCTTAAGGGCGTTAGCTTTTTTTCTCGGCGAAGCATACCAGCTTCTAAAGAGAGACGAGTAAATTCTGAAACGGTGTTCTGGAGCCAAGACGATGAAAGTATCGTTCCAAAAAGCCTTGAACGTTCTTAAAAACTCTCTTGCCTCTAACAAACCTTATCATGTACAGTGGATGCTAACACAAAGATGCAATTACCGTTGCCGAGGCTGCAGCGTTTGGAGTGAACAAAGAAAATTAGGGGAGATATCAACCGACGATATAAAAACGGGTTTGAACATTCTCAGAAAATTAGGTGCCGTAGAAATTGTGTTTTCCGGCGGAAACCCATTATTACGTGACGACATCGGCGAGATCCTCGATTATGCTTCACGATTTTTCATAACAACCGTTTATGACAATGGCAGCATGGCGCTCCGAAAAATCGATGCATTACGCAAAGCTGATTTCGTTGCTATTTCACTGGACACACTAGACCAAAAAAAGTTTGATTCTATTCGAGGCGTGCCAGGGGCTTTGAAGACAGCTGTGGAAGCCATAGAGACGCTTCACAATGAGGACATTCAAGTTGGGGTTTCGCCGACCATTTCACAGTTGAATCTCCACGAAATTCTCGACTTCACTAAGTATTTCACTGAGCGCGGTATCCCAGTCTGGTATTGCCTCTACGGATACGATTATCCTTCTGAGAACCAGTTGTTCAAAATCGGCAAAAAAGTAGACGAGTTTGAAATCAGAGACAGAAAAGCCATGGTCGAAGTGTGCACCAACCTTGCAAAATTGAAGAAGAAACGTAAAGGAGTTTATATAACCACTAAGACTCTGAGAGCACTTGAAAGCTTCTTTATGACCGGACAAAGAACATGGAGTTGCAGAGCACTTGAAAGCTTCTTTATGATAGATTCACTGGGCAATGTGGCTGGGTGCCACCGCAATGAGCCCGTGACCACCGTGTCAGAACTACCAGACGTTTGGAACAGCCAATACTTTGAAGCTCTGCGGAAAAAATACAAAGAATGTAGCCGATGCGCCTATCTCTGCTACATTTTCTATTCACTTCACGCAGACGTTTTGAGCAATTTGAGCATTGTTTTAGACCAGTGGAAGAATGTAGGCGCGCTTTTAACCCGAGCGCGTGAGAAGGGTCGTTAACTTTTTCAAATGATTTTACTAATAGTTTAAAGTGCTTGAAAGGTTTTTATTAGGGTTTCAAGGATCTTCTGAGCGCTTTGTTCAGGGGTGAGTTTGTCTGAGTCAACGATTACTTCTGGCTTCAGAGGCTCTTCATACGGGGCGCCCATTCCTGGCACAGTTTTGCTCATTTGCTTGAAGGCTTTCTTGTAAATGTCTCTAGGCGCGTAAGTGAACTCTTTCCTTTTCATCTCTCTTTTGATCGCGATATCAAGGGGACATCTTAGGTAGGCTTCCATGAATCGTCGAATCTGTTTTCTAGCCTGTTCTCGGTATCGACGGCGGTTACCAGTTGCGTCTATTATAACATGGACGCCGTTTTGAGTGAGAAGCTTAGCCACAAAAACTATGGCTGCGTACACAATGTCTCGTTCCTCTTCGGAATACGTAGGCCGAGGTGTAATCACCTTCCTCAGCATGTCAGAAGAAACGATTTGAGCGCGAACCTCCTGTCTCTCCAATTTCTTTAACAAAGTCTTGGCAACTGTTGATTTCCCACTGCCCGGTAGCCCCGTAATCCAGATGCACCAGCCGTCAGCTTTTTCCAAAGGTAACTCTCCTAACCGTTTGTTTACGCTTGTGTTTTGTTGTCACGTGCTTCTTCATATCTTCGAGTGTGTAAACTCCTTTCTCGCAAATTATGGCGCTTACATATTTCATGGGGGTGACGTCAAAAGCGGGATTCAAAGCCTCCACTCCGTTTGGGGCAATATGTTCAGAACCAAAATGTGTTACTTCGTCGGAGTTTCTCTCCTCTATGACCACATCGCTTGAGGCGCGCAACAAATCGAAGGTGCTAGTTGGAGCAGCCACGTAAAATGGAACGCCGTGTTCATGAGCCAAAACCGCTATAGTGAAGGTGCCGATTTTGTTGACCACGGCGTCGCGCACTATTCGGTCTGCGCCCACAACAACTTTGTCAACCATCCGCTTAGACATCACGTAGCCAACCATGCTGTCTGTAATCAACGTAGCTGGTATACCATCTCGCTTCAATTCGTAGGCGGTGAGCCTTGCACCCTGCAGTTTCGGCCTGGTTTCGGTCACAAAAACCTTAACTTTCTTACCCTGCTCCCACGCCGATCGTATTACACCCAGAGCCGTGCCATAATCTACAGTAGCTAAACTGCCAGCGTTGCAATGTGTCAGAACTCTGTCGCCATTACGAATAAGTTTTGAGCCTTGCTCGCCAATTTTCCTATTGATCTGCACATCTTCATCAGCCATTTTCTGCGCCTCCATGACAACAGCGTCAACAACAGACTTAACAGAGGAACCAGACGTGCCACGCAGCTTCTTCAAGATTCGATCCACAGCCCAAAAGAGATTGACACCTGTAGGTCGGGTCTTTCTCAAAAGTTCAGCCGATTCTTCAATCTGTTTTATCAATTCCCTTCTGGTTCGGGTTTGTGAGTGAAAGGCGGTGAGAGCCAAACCATAGGCAGCGGCTACACCTATAAGGGGAGCGCCTCGAATTTTCATGTTCTTAATCGCAGAAGCCACATCTTGGCAGGTGCGCAGTTTCAAAAAAGTAACTTTTTGTGGCAACAGAGTTTGGTCTATTGTCACAACCGTGCCGTCTTTCCATTCTATTGTTCTCGTATGCGCGCGCCTCCACCAGAACTCTCTTTTTATACCCTCAAGCTATCTATTCAATTTGTTAGCACCAGACTAAAAACGTGGTGTCTAATGAAAAAACAAGAGTTAGCCGCGTTTGTTGACAAATTGGGTCAAAAATACTCAGAAATGTTAGGAATCCATTTAGAGAGCGGGGATAATCAAGAGATTTTCAGATGGTTTTTAGCCGCTGTCTTGTTCGGAGCGCCCATAACTGAAACTTCGGTTTTGAAGACATATCGATGTTTCGAACGAAGAGGAGTGCTCAAACCGGATGAGATTCTGCAAACTAGATGGCATGGATTAGTTGAAATCCTAGACGAGGGAAGCTACACTCGATACGATTACAAGACAGCTGACAAACTCTTGGAGGTTATGGGAAACTTAAAGACCAAGTATGGAGGAAGCCTGAACCTGATCCATCAGCAAGCTACTGATTCTACTGATTTGGAAAATCGACTGAAAGAGCTTGGAAAGGGCATCGGAGACGTAACAGTTGGAATATTCCTCCGTGAATTGAGGGGAATATGGAGCAAAGCCGATCCTAAGCCGACTCCGTTGGTTGTTTCTGCCGCCAAAAACCTAGGAATAATAAAGACTGGGATTCCAGAAAAAGCACTGAAAGAGTTGCAGGATTTTTGGCGGAAAGACGCGGTTGAGGGAAAATCGTTCATTAACTTTGAAACCGCTCTGCTTCGTTGGGGCAGAGAACAGCGTAGGAAAAAGCGTAAAAAAGGACAACCATAGTAGCGTCGGATTGCTTTTTCACTGAGTCAACGTTAGTTTCGTCACAACTTCAGCTGGACAGTCTTTTGGTAGGTTTAGTTTTTTCTGCCATTCGTCGCCTACAGCGATAAGGGAGTAAACGCCCGAAACCTCTGCCTTTGCCTTGTGCACCAAATTGATAAGCGCAGCTTGGGTTTCGCCTGTTTTTATCATATCGTCTACTACAAGCACGCTGTCCCGCTTTTTGATAGCGTCTCTAGGTATGTATAAGGTCATAGTTACTCCCGAGTCTCTCAGCACGTATGTTTCTTCTAGGAAGGCGGGAACTCCGACTTCTTTGGTCCATTTGGCTACGACAAGGTTGACGCCTAAGCTGTTGGCTACCATTGTTGACAACGGTATACCGTCTACTGCAGCTGTTAAGACCTTTGTCACTCTTCTCCCAGCAAAAACGGCTAAAGCGTGGTGGGCTGCTTGTCGCAGTATGTTGAAGTCGCCTATTATTTCTGTGTTGTTGAAATAACCATCAGCGTTGAACTGTATTCTTCGGCGCAGTTCAACGTGTAAGCCCACCATCTTTGTCAGTGTTCGCCACAGGAGGCGGGCGCGTTCAGCATTTGGTAAGACATGGCCCTTAGCGTATCGGCTTAAAACAGTTACTGGTAAGCCTGTCTTGCTTGACAGGTCTCGGTAAGTGTGCTGTTTTTTGGCTGTGCGGAGCAGCTCAATCGTCATTAATCTTAGTTTGAGATCTTCAGCATGTGTGCTCATACGGTTCATCTCACGTTACTTATATACAATAACGTGGCAATATTATGATGCAATTTAACTTAATTTGTTTTAAAGGATTTAATACTTTCCATTTTCATTTGTAAAGAGTTCAATGTCGCTTATTCTTGTAGCCTTTAAAGTCTGAGAATGTTAGCGTTTGTTTGTTTCTAATGGCTTGTGTGTTGGCTTGGAAACTCGTAGCGGCAGTTTGGACACATGACTAAGTTGCAGTGTTTTCTTAACGGGCATGAGTGGCATGTTTCCAATTCCTTAAAGTGGAATTCGAAGCCGCAGAGAGGACACTAAAACACTTCTGTGAGTTCCGTTGCTTCATTCTTGGCCATTTTCGTTTTCACCTTAAGGGTAAGACATATGGAATTATTCGGTAAGTAAGTCCACCAATCAGCAGGGCCAAGGTTATTGTGAAAACCATTATGAAAATCGCGTTTCTCCATCCCTTTCCGATGCCAGAAAAAATAGAGTTTTTCTCAGGAAATCATAGAACCTAGCGATGCGATTGTACCGAACTTCGGCTGGATCCCTTTCAGCTTCACCCATATCCATGAGAATAACCGCACGCTTAGTTGCATTATCGAGTCAGTAGCAGTAACAAAAGTAACAACAAGAGAAGACCAATGTAGAAGTACCAAGCAAGGCCTCGAGCAGGAGCGCCGCAACCGGGAGTGGGGCAATAGCCACCGTAATGACCAGCGTGACGTGTTACGCCATTTCCTTGCAGATGCCTCTCCGGGTCTTTGTTGAACTCGTTTTGGCAAGTGGTTGAGCAGAAATAGTAAACATTGTCTGCGTGTATGGACTTGTATTGGGCGGTTTTCTCGTCTAATACCATTCCACAAATTGGGTCTTTAACCATGCCTGTGCTTTTCACCTTCTACAACCCCTTTGGAGAACCTTCTCTCTTCTTTGTAAGAGTGGGCGCAATGCATGCAGCAGAAGGTTGTTTCTTTGCCGTCAATGACCTCGCGGTATCCGCCTTCATATACTTTGCAACCGCAGTGGGCACAAACGTAAAGGCTGGGTTCAATGGCGATGGAGATCAAGTCGGCGAAGCGTTTGAACAAACCTGTGCAGAGTCCTCTTCCTGCTTTGGTAAGTTCAAAGACCTTCTTTTCTTTCTCGCCAACTGGCTTAATTGTGTGCTTCACCAAGCCCTTTTCTTCGAGCTGTTGTAGAAACGGGTAAACTAGGCTGGGGCTTATTTCTTTTCCAACCCTTTTCTTAAAGCGGTTGAGAATACTGTATCCGTGGGCTGGGCCTTCGTATAATATAGTGAGTATGTAGAAGCGGCTGAAGTCGGATAGTAGCTCTTCTATATCTTCGGTTTTTGCTTTTGCAATCATCAGTATGCGCTCTCCAAGAGTATATCAGCTTATCGGTTGCATATAAGTATTATCTGTAAAGATATATCTTTAAAAGATACATTTAAATATTCGCGCCCATTAATACCATTACGAAGAGCAAAGAGAGTGTGAACCAAGTTGCCGAGAGACCCCGTGTGCGGTATGGTTGTCGATGCTGACAATGCTATAAAGCGAAAGATTGGAGACCGAACATACTATTTCTGCAGCGAAACATGTGCCCGCACATACGAGCAACCTGAACAAGAATTAAAGGCCATGAAGCGCAGAGTCGCCCTAGCACTAGCAGGCGTTGTGAGCGTTGCCGCTTTGCGCGTTGTGGCCATACTAGGCTTAGCCATAGCTATCATGACATTCAGGATAGTTGGAATCTCCGCATGGGATCTAGCTTTCTTCATTCTGTCAACGCCAATCGTTTGGATAGCAGGGTGGAGCATCCATTACGGCGCGTATAAGGCGCTTAGAAATCGATCCATAAACATGGATGTGCTCATAACCACAGGTGTGTTAGCCGGTTGGGGATATGGTGTAGTTAGCACGTTCTTCCCATGGCTCGGGTCTGAGGGCTACGGTTATATGGAAATCTCCATAGCAATTCTAGCCTTTGTGTTGCTGGGCAAGTTTATTGAAGAGACTATAAGGAGGAAATCTGCTGCAGCCATTCGGAAATTGTTAGAACTTCAACCCACTTTTGCTAGAGTTTTGAAAGACGGGCAAGAAGTTGAGGTTTCAATTGACGATGTTCAAGTTGGCGACGTGTTCATTGTTAAACCAGGCGAGAAAATTCCAACAGACGGCATGGTTGTTGCCGGTTACTCTTCAGTTGACGAGAAAATAATCACAGGAGAAAGCATACCCGTTGAAAAGAACTTGGGCAGTGAAGTCATAGGCGCCACAATCAACAAGGCGGGTTTGCTGAAGGTAAGGGCAACTAAGGTTGGCGAAGACACAGCGCTCATGCAAATCGTGCGCTTGGTTGAAGAGGCTCAAGCCTCCAGCGCACCAGTTCAAAAGTTGGCCGACCGCGTTGTCGGGTATTTTGTCCCAGCCGTATTTACAGTTGCAGCAATAGCCTTCGCATACTGGCTGGTTTCAAAAGGCTTTCCATTTGCTTTTCTCGTGCTATTGTCCATATTACTCATCGCTTGTCCATGCGCCTTGGGTATAGCCACGCCGACCGCAATTTTAGCTGGTGTTGGCAAGGGCGCTGAATACGGAGTGCTGCTCAGAGGTGGCGAATACGTTGAGAACGTTAGAAAACTAAACACGATAGTACTCGACAAAACCGGCACTTTGACCAAGGGCGAGCCCTCAGTCACCGACATCCTAGCGTTTGAGGGCTACAAAGAAAACGAAGTGCTAGAGTTTGCCGCAGTTGCAGAGAAGGGTTCCGAACACCCGTTAGCGGAGGCCGTTTTGAAGGCAGCATCCAATGTTGGCTTTAACATCCCTGACGCTGAAACCTTTGAGGCTGTACCTGGACATGGTGTAAAAGCATCTCTTAGGGACCATATGATTCTATTCGGAAATCGCAGACTCATGAAAGAAAACAAAATTAGCATTACAAAGTTGACAGAGTCTCATCTGGCAAAACTTGAGGAACAAGGCAAAACTGCTATGCTCCTTGCTGTAGACGGAAAAATTGCTGGAATAGTTGCGGCTATGGACACGCCCAAAGACAACGCGGCTGAAGCCATAAAGAAATTCAAAGAAATGGGACTCGAAGTTGCCATGCTCACAGGCGACAACGAACGAACTGCCAAAGCAATGGCTAACCAATTGGGCATTGACGCGGTTATTGCAAACGTTTTACCATGGGAAAAAGTGAACATAATCAAGAGGCTACAGAGCGAAGGCAAGGTTGTTGCTATGGTAGGCGACGGCGTCAACGACGCTCCCGCTCTTGCCCAAGCTCATGTTGGAATTGCCATCGGTAGCGGAACCGACATTGCTAAAGAAACAGGAGGTATTGTCCTGATCAAAGATGATCTGCGCGATGTGGCACGCGGAATAATGCTAAGTAAAGCGACAATGAGAAAGATCAAACAAAACCTGTTTTGGGCGTTCATATACAACACAGTCTCCATTCCAGTCGCCGCACTCGGCTTGCTGAGCCCAATTATAGCTGCTGGGGCTATGGCGTTCAGTTCTTTATTCGTGGTCAGCAACTCGGCAACTCTAAAACTGCTCAAACTATGAAAAGGAGAAAGGAAGAGAGGGGGTGAAAATGAATATGGCTAAAGATCCAATTTGCGGCATGAGCGTAGACGAAAAAACAGCTAAGTACAAGTCGGAGCACACTGGCAAAACATACTACTTTTGTAGCCAAATGTGCAAGACAACTTTTGACAAGAACCCGATGAAATATACAGGTGGAAGTGGACACTCTGGGCATTCATGCTGCTGAGAATTGAATCGAAAGAGGCTCTCCGAGGGCACTATAATACTTGATATGCGCGATTCTTCAACATGAAGCAAAAATCGTGATTCTCTCTTCATAACGGTTAACATTTCTAGCCCTCAAACCATTGCTGCGAGGACAAATCTAAATATGGTTAATTACTCAGATAAGGGACTGAAAACCAAGCTTATCTTACCCTTCACCACACCTGCCCCGAACAGAATCAAAGACTTCACAAAAAACATGGAAATGGCAGCCATCCTATACCTAGCCGAATCCAATAGAGAAAAAGGCGAAAACCTCATCCTAAAGAAACCAGACGAGAAACTCGTCTTCATAAACGAAGCCTGCTACCCCATCTGGCTGATTCCCTACCACGGAGCAACCCTAATATTCGACGGATTAGGTGTTACCTCGCACACTCTCTGCCATGACACAATGCCAGACATCAACACCTTCAACAAAGACATACAACAAAACGCAAGAACAACCGAATCCTACACCGCAGCCCTCACCAGAAACATAGATTACTTCAAAAACTTCACGGGCAAAGAAGAAAAAACCATAGAAGGCCTAATCGCAAACCCCGACCTCGTAAAAGATTTCACAGCCTACCTCCCACAAATAAGAGAAACCCAGAAACCGTTCAGAGCCAAAGCAGTCTTAACTCCCACAATCGACGACCACGAAATCCAAACCTCGATCGAACAACTCGAAAACCTAAGAGCCGAAATTGACAGAGACATAGAAAACATAGACGCAAGCATGAAACTCCTCAACACAACCACCACAGAAAGAGCCAGAGCAATACGAAGAGAAATCAAAGAAACCCAAGAAAAATACGACAAACAAATCGAGAACATCAAGCCCAGAGTCACAAGAAAAATACGACAAATCCAAAACAAATACCACCGAAAAATCACCAGAACATCCAAAAGATTCATGAAACGACTTCAACTACTCCAGAAAAACCGGGTTAAACTTCAAAAAACCATGAGACACCTGAGAGCAGAAGCTAAACGCTGCAAAACAAGAATAGAAGCCAGCAAACATCGCAAGAAGAAAACAGCCGAGACCCAATGGACCCTTAAACTCAAGAGAATCAAGAAGAAACTGCCACCTCTTCACAGAGAAATCGAAGACACCATAAAAAGGATACAAACCGTTGAGACCACCAAAAAACTTGAACTAGCCCAACAAAAGACAGAATGTGACACACACATCGAAGCAGCCACAAAGATACTTAGAGATCTTCAAGCCTCTAAAGAAGCCGAAATCACCATGAAACGACAAGAAATAACCATACTGGAAGACACTACCGCCCACATCACCAACCAAATGAACGAAAAAGCCAAAACCAAAAAAGCAACCTTAAACGAACTCGACACAATAACCATGCCCAGAAGAAAACGAGCATACGCACTGGTATACATGCCCTTCTACCTCGCTCGCTATGAAACAGAAGACAAAAAAAGATACGCAGTGTACCCTCCATCAATAGTCGGCGACATGGGAATCCTAACAATAATGAAGGGAGCCCTAGGCGCCACAAAAATGAAAGCTCTACTCCAACCCCGCTCAAAAGCTATGACAACTTTCCTAAACCAACTCGTAACACTCATCGAAAAAAACCTCATGCTTGAAAAAGAAGTAACTGAAGCCGGAATCCAAGACAGCATCCTCCGAATAAAACAGCTACGAATGGGCGTCAAAAAAGGACTAAAAGAACTAGAAAACGAAAATTGGATATCAAAAAACGAACTCCAAACCTTCAACAAAATCCTATACATTTACGCCTAGCATAAACTTGTTTGGGTTTGGGATAGAAATTCTATTTTCCTATTCTTCTTCAGAGAAATCAGCTAACCGCTTCATCTGTGGCTTGTTCAAAACTTCGGCGCATCTTTTGGGATCCAAAGCCTTAAAATCCATGCCCACAGTTGCCAACAGCCTTTGAACTCCTTTTGCCAAGTTAGGTGCTGCCAATATGCCTCGAACTGGACGGCTCACCATGCCTCTGACGGCTTCTACATATTTAGCTAATTGAAGCGCCGCGTCCTTGTTGGCTGTCTTCCGTTTAATTTCAACAACCACAAATCTGCCTTCATTATCGATTCCGTAGACATCCACAAATCCCGGCTCAACCTTCTTTTCATATGTAATTGGTTTGAAACCAGCCTCAACCAGCAAAGGCTCCAACAATATCGCTCGTTGCATGTCTTGTTCGCTGGCGTGCAACGCAAACTCGCCGTAGTCTTGCAGACTCAAAACGGAGAGGAGATAGACTCGGTTAAAGGAAATCTTAACTGACTCTGGTGTTTTTCGCCTCACAGCTCGAATCTGCAACACGTCTTCAGACACGCTTGCCTGAAAAACGCAACCGGGCGGCTGCCAATTAACTGGTTCATAATCGACTGGTCTATGCACTAGAACGGAGCCGTCTTCCTTGAATAGCACGACGCGTTCGCCCGCCTCAAGTTTGGAACTGGCCCGTCCACGATAGTCAACCCAGCAGTTTCCAATGATAAGGAGTCCCTTACGCTTTGTCAGCGCCTCTTTCACAAACGCAAACGCTTCTTCAACCCTCGGATTTTGCAAGGTGGAAACAGGCTCTCGACCTATCAAGCGATTTTTCGCCAACACCTTAAGAAGGCACCATGACAAATAAGGCTTCTGAACATGCATGACAGAATGGAAAAAGAAACGCCAAACCATGCGTCACTATAATCATTCAGCCAAAGTTTACGACACCCAATATAGCCAAGAACAAAACTCAAAAATAAAAACCACACTAGAAAGTCTGCAACTTAAAAAGCAGAGCCTCATTTTAGACGCAGGCTGTGGAACAGGACTATTCTTTCCCTACATCGCAGAAACAGCCAAATTAATCGTTGGCACAGACATTTCAGCTGGCATTTTAAGAGAGGCAAAGAAGAAGGCAAAGCAGTACTTGAACGTCGCATTGCTTAGAGTCGACGCTGACCATACGCCTTTTCCAAGCCGTATTTTTGACACAGTTTTCGCCGTGACCCTCTTGCAAAATATGCCAGTTCCGCATCTGACCCTCGTTGAAATGAGGCGGGTGAGCAAAAACGACGCGTTCATAGTTGCCACAGGTTTAAAAAAGACTTTTTCCAAAGATGAATTCGCAGAACTACTTCGTAAAGCTGGGTTAGAAATTCTGGTCATGAAGACGGATGACCAACAGAAGGAAAATATCGCCCTATGCACTAAACACTGTACCCGTTAAATCTAAATCCAGCGCATGGTTCAACTAAGGTGAACGCTATGGAGGCAGATGATTGAAAGCTGTCATCATAACAGCGGGCTTGGGAACCCGTTTATTGCCAGTTGCAAAAGGAACACCTAAAGTGATGCTGCCCATATTTGCGCTTGGGAGAAATGGCAAGCTTTGTTTGAAACCAGTCTTGCAATTAGTTTTTGAACAACTGCACGATGTGGGCCTTGAAGAATTCTGCTTCATTGTGGGAAGGAGTAAACAGATCATAGAAGACTATTTCACTCCCGACCATGACTTCTTGGCTCACTTAAGAGAAAGGAAAAAGACAGAGCAAGCCAACGAGATGGAAGACTTTTACAAGCGAGTAGCCGACTCCACCATAAAGTTTGTTAATCAACCTGAACAAAAGGGAACCGGAGACGCTGTTTACAGGGCGAAGAACGTCACCGGAAACGAACCCTTCCTCCTTCACATGGGAGACGACCTGGTTTTGTCTAAAGAAAACAGCCACCTGAAACGATTAATTAGAACTTTTGAGAAGAGAAAAGCTGACGCCGCCTTCCTAGTTGCCAAAGTTGAAGATCCAACATCGTATGGAGTCATCAGTGGCAAGCAGATAGCCAAGGGTTTGCACAAAGTGTCAACAATAGTTTATCAGCCCAAGAAGCCGCCTTCAAACCTCTCAGACGTTGCAGCTTACATCTTAAACGCGAACATTTATCAAGAGATTTCGAATGTTAAGCCGCTTGCTGAAAGCGGTGAAATCAGCCTCATACCTGCCATACAGTCGCTTATTGACAAGGGAGGCAACGTTTACGCCGTTGAATTAGAACCACACGAGAAACGAATCGACATTGGAAACGCTGAAAAATACCGAGAAGCCTTGAACACAAGCCACCAATTCTTCGGAGGCGAAGAACATCGTTAACGAATGCATGGCAATAGTGGGTACAAGACCCGAAATAATAAAGATGGCTCCTGTTGTTCGAGCGCTGAGAGAAAAGTCCCTACCATACCTCTTTGTTCACTGCGGTCAACACTACGATTACAACATGTCTCAGCAATTTATTGAAGAACTAGAGTTGCCCACGCCAGATTATGGCTTCAAAGTCAGAGCCTACTCGCCCGGGTTGCAAACTGCCAGAATCATCAGCCTAATCGAACGAGTGGTGAGAAAAACCGAGCCGAGCATAGTGCTGGTTGAAGGAGACACCAATGGTGTATTGGCGTCTGCGCTGGCAGCTGTTAAACTCAACGTGCCAATCGGTCATGTAGAGGCTGGTCTCCGCAGTTTCGACCTGCGCATGCCAGAAGAGCACAATCGACGCCTCGTTGACCATGTTTCCACATATCTATTTGCACCCACAGAGAACGCTCGCAAAAACCTAGAACGTGAAAGCGTGTGGGGCAAAATCTACGTGACGGGCAACACAGTCATCGACGCAGTTATACAGCATCTGTCCATAGCGGAGCGGAAGTCGCGTATCCTAAACGAGATGCGGTTCAAACATTTTGCGTTGGTTACGGCGCATCGAGCTGAAAACGTGGACGACCCAATTGTGCTGAGAAACTTTGTTGAAGCGTTTATTGAGGCGCCCTTGCCCATCGTTTATCCAATTCATCCTAGAACCCGTAAACGATTGCGTCAACAAAAACTCTGGAAGAAACTGGCTTCGTCTGAAAACGTGCAGATCCTTCCGCCTTTGGGCTATTTCGACTTCATGATGCTCATGAAAAACTGCACCATGCTGCTCACCGACTCAGGCGGATTGCAAGAGGAAGCCACGGCTCCGCCCATGAGAAAACCCGTCTTGGTTATCAGAATATCCACAGAGAGGCCTGAGGCGGTGGAAGCTGGCTTCGCTAAGGTAATAGGTGTAGAGAAAAGTAGCATCTTGGCTGCGATGGAGCAAACTCTTGAACAGAAGGGTAAACTGCCCAAAACTTCACCGTATGGAGATGGAACAGCGGCCAAGAGGATAGTTGAAATCGTGGCTAAAGAAGCTCTTCAGTGAAAAATTTATTCGAGCGATATTATTTTTACGTCCAACGTTTTGGTGTTGAGTATGGCTATGGTTGGTTTTTCTGTTAGGTAACCGCAGACCTCGCCAGGGTTGATTATGAGCATCTTGCCCTTCTTGTAGACTTTTGCCTCATGCACATGTCCATGCACAAGCACATCGTAACACTCGGATGACATAAGCGACTTGAGAAGTTCTGATGGACCCGGTGGACCGCCAGGCTCTCCACCATGTAGTAGCGCAATCCTTAAACCCTCAATTTCTACTTCGGCGAATACCCCACGGATCTCCAAACTGAACTCTGTGAAACGTTTTTTTAGGAATTCGTGGTCGCCGTCGTTGTTGCCGAAGACTCCTATAAACTTGTTTTTGAAGGGTTTGAAATGGGGAATCACAAAAGGCGAGACATAGTCGCCGGCGTGTAGAACCAGTTCTACTTTTTCTTCGTTTAACTTTTTCACTGCCTTGTCAACAAGCGGCAGACGGTCATGAGTGTCTGACATTATTCCAATAAGCATTTGCGACTCACCCTTTTTCACGTATATACTGTCAATTCTCTGCGGTTTTCTTCCAAAAGCTTTTTCCCATATTTGTAGCCTTTCTCAAAAGCCTTAAGGTTGAGTTTTTCGGTTCCCTTCGGAACGTTGCTCAAAAGCGAGTTTTTTAAGGCTTCTGGACTCGTTATCTCGGTTATAGCCACCAAAGCGCCTAACATGACGACGTTGGCGACTATGGTTTTTCCAATTTGCTCCGCGATTTTTATGGAGGGCACTTGGAAAATCCGGCATGGGTTCTTCGGCTCGTGTATGGGCACCATGTCTGGGTCTAGGAGGAGGATTCCACCAGGTTTTATTGTACTGGCGTACGTGTTGAAGGCATCTTGCGACATGACCACCAGAATGTCGGGTTCATCAACCTTTGGATAGTCAACTTCTTCGTCTGAGATGACAACTTCAGATTTGCATGATCCGCCTCTCGATTCAGGTCCGTACGATCGAGCTTGGACGGCCTTTTTAGCACCGTAAATGCAGGCTGCCACGGCCAGTATTAATCCAGCCCTGATTATGCCTTGTCCTCCGAAACCAGCTAATCTAACTTCGAGTCTCATCTGTTCTCTCCTCTGCCCTCATTTTTTCGATTATCTTTACGTTCATTTCTCGGAGAAGTCGTCCGTAGCTGGGCTTTTCGACATCGACGAATTCGCCCACGACGATTTTGTTTGGTGAAATTTCGGCTTTTGCTGGGTCTGAGAAATTCTCTATTGTGGAGGCTTCTTTGAACCATCGCATCATTTTGATGGCGGTCTCCATACTGTTGTAGCGTCCATAGAGTTCGGGGCACTGCGACACCGCCTCGATGAAGGAGAAGCCTTCTTTTTGTAACGCTTTTTTAATGGATTCTGTTAGTCTGTGAACGTGGAATGTGGTCCATCTGGCTACGTAGACGGCTCCGCAGGCAGCGGCTAAGTAGACGAGGTTGAATGCGTGTTCGATGCTGCCGTAGGGTGTGGTTGTGGTCCAAGCCTCGAGAGGTGTTGTGGCTCCATGCTGCCCGCCAGTCATGCCGTAGATGAAGTTGTTGCCGCAAATCACTTGAATGTCGAGGTTTCTGCGGGCGGCGTGGATGAAGTGGTTGCCTCCCATGGAGAAGAGGTCTCCGTCTCCGCTTATCACCACAACTTTCAGTTCAGGATTAGCCAATTTGACTCCCGTAGCGAAGGCTATGGGTCTGCCGTGGGTTGTGTGGAAAGAGTCCGTGTTTATGTAGCCGGATATGCGTCCTATGCAGCCTATACCTGAAACCACCACGATTTTGTTCAGGTCAATGTTTAATTCGTCAAGTGCTCTGATAAAGCAGTTGAGTATTATTCCGTTTCCACAGCCTTCGCACCAGATGTGGGGAATGCGTTCCTTTCTCAGAAACTTTTCATAAGGGTGTGTAAGTTCCTCTTTCATGTATTTATCCTCCTAATTGCGTCTAGAATCTCGCTGGGTTTGTGAGGCTCCTCGCCAAGTTTGGGCAGAAAATCAACTGGCGTTTCTTTTGCCATTCTCTGTACCTCTCGAACAATTTGTCCACAGTTCATTTCTGGAACTATAATGGCCTTCACAGATTTGGCTACTTGAGAGATTTGTTCGTCGGGGAAGGGCCACAAGGTAATCAACCGTATAAGTCCAGCCTTGACTCCGATTGCTCTGGCTTTCCTCACGGCGCTCAATGCGGATCGGGCTGTTATTCCGTAGGCAACCACCGCAACTTCAGCGTCTTCTAAAAAAGCGCTTTCTACTCGAACGATTTTGTTGCTGTTCTTGCGGATTTTATCACATAACCGTTGGACTAGTTTGCTCTGTACTTGAGCGCTTTCGGTTTGCGGGTATCCGCGCTCATCATGTGTAAGTCCTGTGACATGGAAATGGTGCCCTTCCCCAAAAACAGCCATAGGAGGAACCAGATCATCGTCAGGTTCGAAGGGCACAAAAACCGTGCCCGATTGAACCCGAGGCTTTTTCCTATTTACAATTTTTATGGATTCGGCTGATGGGATGTTAACCAATTCCCACGTATGACCAACTATTTCGTCAGCCAGAACGAAAACTGGCACGCGATAGGTTTCTGATAGATTAAAGGCCTCTACGGTTAGATTGAACATTTCTTGAACTGAATGGGGAGCCAACGCTATGATTTCATAGTCACCATGGGAGCCCCAACGAGTCTGCATCACATCCTGTTGTCCCGGCATGGTGGGTTGACCAGTGCTGGGACCGCCTCTCATAATGTTCACTACGACACACGGTGTCTCTGTCATAACGGCTAAACCAATGTTTTCCATCATGAGGCTAAAGCCTGGACCAGAAGTGGCGGTCATAGCCTTTACGCCGGCGTAAGACGCTCCAATAACAGCGGCAATAGAAGCTATTTCGTCCTCCATCTGAACGTAAACTCCTCCAACCTCGGGCATGCGACGAGCCATATGCTCAGCGATTTCCGTGGCAGGTGTGATAGGATAACCAGTGAAGAAGCGACATCCAGCTGCAACGGCTCCCTCGGCGCACGCGGTGTCTCCGTTCATGAAGCGGCTGCCGGATAGAATAACTCGGCTCTTCTTAACGTTGGTAGCCATTCAGCGGCATCCTTCACAATGTTTCTCCGTGGTGTATATTGCGAAATCGGGGCAGACGGCAGTGCAGAAGCCACAGAGTACACATTTGTTTTCAGCTTTTACTCTAGGCGGGTGAAAACCCTTTTTGTTCAGTTCTTTGGAAAACTCTAACACTTCTTTTGGGCAGAATTCAATGCAAAATCCGCATCCTTTGCATCTATCCTTTATTATGTGCACTTCTCCTTTTCGTGGCTTGCTTTTTTCTGGGAGTAAATGCGCGAGAACTTCTGTGGTGAGGGAATTTGTTTTGGTTTCCAAGATTCTCACATTTAGAGAGGCGGAGTCTAAGATATAAAAGTTTACAAATGTAAACGTCCACTCTACGCTGCGACCAGCTGTACCCATGTCTTTTGGTTCGATATTGGGGGTTCTAGCCTCCCAGCGACCAAAAAGGGAAATTGCGGGGATTTTGGGTTTTAGTTGATTTTCAAATGTAAACCTTTCCGTTAGTAGACAGAATGGTAGTCTTATATACACGCTTGTATAGCATATACGGAAGGCGAAAAGCATTGGGAAAAAGAATTAGAGTTCAGCGCCGAGGCAGAGGAGGCCCAACCTTTAGGGCTGCTACTCACAAGCGTGTTGCACCAGTTCATTATCCTCCACTATCTAAAAAAGAAGTTGAAGGCATTATTCAGGGTCGAGTTGAAGAAATTACCCACGAACCCGGAAGAGGCTCACCCCTAGCTCTTATGAATTTAGAAACAGGAGAGAAGTATTACACAATTGTTCCCGAAGGAATCCATCAAGGCCAAACCATACAAATGGGAAGCAAGGCTTCAGTCGATATTGGCAACATCATGCCATTGGGTTACATACCAGCAGGCACAATGGTCTCCAACATTGAACTCCAGCCAGGCGACGGCGGCAAAGTGTCTCGTTCATCTGGCTCTTACGCAACCGTGGTGGCACACACCCCCTTAGGAACCATGATAAAGTTTCCGTCTGGAAAGACCCGATATCTCAACGACCTGTGCAGAGCCATGATAGGCGTGGTTTCCGGCGCGGGTCGAGTCGATAAGCCTTTCCTCAGAGCAGGTGCCAAATTCCACCTAATGCGTTCAAGGGGACGCAAGTATCCACGCACAAGAGGCGTAGCCATGGTCGCAGCTGTTCACCCATACGGAAGCAGCAAACGAAGCGGGCGCAAAGTCACAACGGTTGGAAGAGGCGCTCCGCCAGGCCAGAAAGTAGGATTAATAGCTGCAAAAAGCGCTGGGAGAAAACGAAGAAGAGAACCTTAAAACACTACTACTACATAGACTGAAGTCAATTTTCCACAGACGAATAATCATCTGTAATTTTTTATTCGTGTGAGATTAACGCAAATAAAAAATGGGATGAAGAAACACCGTCTGCTATTCAACGTGCACTCTGTAGAGATCAATGTCTTCGCGCATTTCAGGCGTGACTTCTAAGAACTCTCTGACTGAACGTTTCACATCCCTAGACTGCGTAATGTAGCGACCAGCAATCACAATGTCGGCTCCGTTTTTAAAGGCCTCCTGCGCTGTCTCTGGAGTAATTCCGCCGGCAACTGCAACCAGAAAGCGTTCATGTAGGAACGTCTGCTTCAACTCACGAATCAATTCCAATCGATGACGAGCACCGATCTTTTCCATGTCAATCGCGCGGTGCAGAATCACAACGTCGGGAAACTGTTTCAACTGACGCAATTTCTGAATTGGATCCGCCACTTCCATCATATCAACAAACGCATAGATGCCAAGCCTCTTCGTTTCATATATAAAGCCGTCAAGTATCTCTGGTGCCGCCAAACCCGACGCGACAACAGCGTCGGCTGTCTCTTCAAAGGCCAAATCAACCTCCACTTTTCCGACATCTAGGGTTTTGAGGTCGGCAACGATGAACGTATCTTTGGGCGTGTCTCTTACGTCACGAATAACCTTCACCCCATATTTTTTCAGCAATGGTGTGCCGACTTCCAAAATTATGCGGTCACTTTGGGGTGTCTGACTGATAATTTCCCTCGTGCGTTCAAGGCTTGGAATGTCAAGCGCAATCTGTAGGTACGGTGGTCTCCACAATCTTGGTACTTTAAAGCCCATAATGGGATGCTTCGCTCTGTCCTTGTCATAGATTATCTTCTCCCAAGACGGATACTTTGCCAACGCTCTTTTCAGGGCCAGTTTGGTTGCTCCATAATTGTACTGATAGATTCGGCGGTAATCTTTGGCTTCAGGGTTAACGAAAACACTGCACACAATAACCCAGTCGTCGATCTTATCCTTGGGCACTATGCCTTCTTCTACAGCATCAGCCACAGCCTTAGCTACAGCTGCTTGGGTGGGTCCAAAGATTTTTCCGGCTTGTTCAAAGTTTTTCACTGTCACTTTAGGAACTAAAAGCGTGTGTGGCTTAGGAGGCAGATTTGGTCTAATAACAGCCAGTAATGGGGTATGACCTGCCGAAAGATTGGATAAACCGTTGGCAAAGGCTTCTCCTACCGGACCATCTTTGTCACCTACCAACAGATCAATGTGAGCAACTTCAGCGCCTTCGCCAATCAATGCTTCACCGATTAGATAGGCATACTCCTTAGGCCCAGCAACAACCTCAGAAGGCGCTGGCTTAGCTGGCCTGATGCCCTCAAATCTAACGTCAAACTCTCTCATCCATTCGTAGAGTGTATCCCTGTGTATCCCCATGACTTTGGCGGTTCCGGCTATTGTCGGCTTCCTAGTCTTTCTGGTTTCCATTTCTCGTTGCATCGCCGCCGTCAGAACTTTGAAAAATTCATCTCTCGTAGCTGGCTTTTTGCCGCCAAATTCCGACATTCTTATTCGCCAATTATTGATTGTGCGCCACTACTATTAAAGTTTGTCGGAAGCTTTCGAGCATAGCTGTAAATTCCGACATTTCCTTATTTCTATAGGAATTTAGCGCTCGCTTTTACCGACGAAAAACATTTACTCACAAACAGTAAAACAAGTAGAGCATAACTTGCCTGGGAGACGTGCAGCATGAGAAAATTCTTAATTGAAGAAATGTCGTCACAGGAGATAACCGAAGCGTTGAAGAAAACCGACACAGTAATTGTTCCTCTGGGAACGTTAGAGCAACATGGACCTCACCTGCCAGTTGGAACCGACACTTTGATTCCAATTCGAATAGCTAAGCTTGTGGCAGAGAGGTCAAAAGTTTTGGTGGCTCCTCCAGTTTATTATGGAAATTCCCTCTCCATGATGGACATGAAAGGCGTTTTCACCATCACACCCGACAGTTTGGCAAGTCTGCTCTTAGATCTTTGTCGGTCATTTGCAAGGCAAGGCTTCAACATAATTGTCTTCATCAATGGTCACGGTGGCAACACACAGGTTCTGGACTTTATTGGGCAGAGGGTTCGCATGGAAACGGGTGCCCGAATCCTTCGCATTGATTGGTGGGTTATAGCTTCCGAAGAGATTTCGAAGATTTGCGAGAAAGAGGTGATGCACGCTGACGAAAGTGAAACAAGCGTGATGTTGGCGTGTCGACCCGAATTGGTGGACATGACGAAGGCGGTAAAGGATGAAGTGTCGGATAAACTTGTTCAGGTTTGGACTGGCGGCAAACCAAAAAATATGCCGAAGGTTTATGTGCCCTTCCAAACATGGTCAAAAACAGGTGTGATTGGAAACGCAACCAAGGCTTCGAAGGAAAAAGGCGAAAAGATTTTGGAGGCGGTTGTTAACAACATAATCGATTTCTTGGAGCAAATGGACGAACTTTAGTAAGCCATTTGTTGTGTGTTTTATTGCAATTCATATCAGAACTCTGAATTTGTGCTTGGCAAATAACATAAGTTCGAACATCCGAATTAAGCAAAAATTGAGGTTCGAAAGTGCCAAGGACTAGAAGAAGAGGTGCAGCTGTCTGGGCGCTGGCTTTTCTCTGTTTTTTGGCTGCTTTAAACGTCTTCAACGCTGCGCTTAAGCTGACTCTGCAAGGGATCAACTCCACCATTGAATTTTCGCTTTTTGGCAGCGTTATTCTTAGCAACATAAATATAGAAGTGTATTTCTGGGTTTCAATAATTTTGACGCTTGTGATCTTTGGCGTCACAGTTCTTGTAATTTATCGTGGCTTTCCAGTTGACCCCGAGGTGTTGGAGAGACTTGCAAAATTGGAAGAGAAAGCGACACTGAACGCGAACATGCTTGAAAATACGCAGATGGGCTTCTTCCGAAGGTTTGAAGAAAACGAAAAAACAACAGATGATGCGGTACGCAAGATAAGCCTCAACTTAGAAGAAGCAACAAAACAGAGCAATGAAAATCTTGCCGCTGTCAAGAAACACATGATGGAGCTAACTGAAATACGAAAGGGGGTGGAAAAGATGGAGAAGGAACTGGCGCCTACCAAACCAAAGTTGGCAAGCCGGAGCAAGACATCAAGCCTTAAAGGAGTCAAACCGCGTTTGACAAAGGAGATGCAGGCGATGGGAATAACAAACATAGGTGAATTTTTGACAACAGATCCTGTTATCATCGCTCAAAAATCTAGGGAAACTCCGGAAACCATAACGAATCTGCAAGCTATGGCGCAGCTGATGATGGTTCCTGGCATAGATGAAAACGATGCCGAACTGCTTGTGAAAGTAGGAGTAAGGAGTCATAGAGAACTTGCTAATCAGGATCCCGTTCAACTCTGCAAAGCTGTGGTGGGCATTGTCAAGGCGTATGTCGAACAAAAGAAGATGTCTGCAAATCGAGTTCCGACAGTCGAGGATGTTTCCTCTTGGATAAGGCTGGCGAAACTGTAGCGGTGCACCTTCTAGGCTAGATTTTTGTCAAGATTTGAGCAAGAATTACAAACAAACCTGCTGTCCAGCAATAACATGCGAACAGATGAAATTTTCCTTCAAGCATAATTTTTCGCAGCAGTCTGATTGAGACATAACCAACGAAGACAGTGACAATTAACCCTAAGAGTAAGTTTGATGCACCCACATCTGATACAAGATTTTTTGATTCTGAAGCTGTTACGATTGTGGCTCCTATTACGGCTGGTATAGAAACGAGAAAAGAGAACTTGTAGGCAGTTTCTTTCCCCAGCTTTCTAAGCAAGGCTGTGGTTATTGTGGCGCCGCTCCTTGAGATGCCAGGAATTATGGCTATGCCTTGGGCTGTTCCTATCAATATGGCATCTAAATAATTGATAGCTTGGTCATCCTTTGTGCGCCCTGAAAGGAAAAGATAACAACCTGTTATTATGAACGCCGCGCCAACAACCAACAGGTTATTGAAAAAAGATTCAAACAAGTCCTTGAATACAAAACCAATAGTGGCGGTTGGAATGCTGCCAACAATTATGAGTAGGGCGAGTTTGCCATTTTCAGTTTTGAAGTTTAGGTGAATTAGGGCACCAAGTATTTTTGTGATGTCTTGGCGAAAAACGATAAAAATGACGAAAAAAGTGCCAATGTGCAGCAACACATCGAAGAAGATGGGAAGACTCAAATTGAAAAATTTTTGAACTATTACTAAATGCCCGTTACTTGAAATGGGCAACCATTCGGTTATACCTTGAACTATGGCTAAGATTAGGATCTCTATCAGTGTTGGCGTGTGATCGAGGGCTCCTTGCAGATTTCGTTTTGGGAGTTACGTGGATGAGTAGTGGGCGGTTATGTCCACGTTTCCAGTGTTTGTGCTGGCTGTTATGTCGAGTTTTTTGGTTTGAGGCACTAAGTAATTGGGTGTGCGAGCGTGGAACGTGGTTGTAGTTTCACCCAAAATTGTGAATCCAACCACATTGTCTGCGTTTACTTTTCCCACGCTGGTGGAAGCCATAATATCCGACTGAACATTAGTGAGACGCGCGTCTAATATAACCTGACCAGTTGTGGTGCTCATATGAACTGTGCAGTCTCGGTTAAGGCTTGAGCTCTCAATCAAAACTTCAACCTTTCCTGTTGTGGTTGTAGCCTCAACATCGCGCAGGTTTGCCGTGTTGGTTATATTGGCCCAAACCTCTCCCGTGGTTGTTTTTAACATCACAGCCTGAATTTTGGAGGCTGTGGGCGGAACGTCTACACGAACGCTTCCCGTGACTGTTGTGAGGTTAAAGCTGCTCTTTATGGTCTGGCTTAGTAGTATATCGACGCTTGCCGTTGTGGACTCTGCGTTAACTGTGAGTTTTTCATTGACCACGGACTGGGTGAACAACACCTTTGGCTCTGTGAACCAAAAGTAATGTTTAGTGAACACAATCCGATAGATCAAGGATGCGTTGGTAGTAAAAGACAGGCGAATGCTACCAGTTGAGACCACGCATGACAGTTCGGTTTCGTCTACGGTTTCTTCTGTGGTTGTAAGTTCATAAACTTCTGTGGGAGCCCTTCCAAAACCAGCGAATCCGGACACAACCAATCCGAGGACAACGATTCCTAAAAGGAAAATCGCCATAGATGGAAACGGAATTCTGTAGCCTAACAAGCCTGCAACAACTATGATGACGCCAGCCGCCACCAACAGAATTGGAAGAGCATGGGGATACGTAACTCCTGAAAGAGCGAAAATCCCAGCTAAGACGAGGAGCGAGCCGCCTATCAGGAACCAGAAAATCTGACTTCTGTGTCTGAACATTATACCACCTCAAAGATCTGTAATACATTAACTTCCGGCACTGGTTCCCTCGCTTGTGGCCCACCGTATAATGCCGCCGATGAGTATCAGTATGCCCACTAATATGAGAATGCCTGGCCAAAAGATATTGTAGTAGAATAGAATGCCTAAGCCTATTAGTAGGATGCCCACCCATATGGTACCCCAAAGCTCAGCTGGTCTTCCCTTTTCTTGCTCAGTCATGTATTTTTCACCAACCTAAAACCACTATCTGCGCTTGAGAAAAAAAGCTTTTGCACCATACCGCATTGGCTGGAACGGGTGGTTTATATACAAACTAAGTTAATATGAGGGGATTTGAGGTTCAAATCCATGATGGAGCAGACCAGCGTTAAGCGACGACGAGACTGGCAAGCTTTGTGGAGCGGAGTTTGGGGTGGATTGAGTCTAATTATTATAGGTTACATATTCTGGCAGGTGTGGGTTGCATTGCCGGAGAGAGAAAGATTCTCGTGGCGCGCCTTGGAAATGCTCATCAGTTACTGGCCCGTCTTGCTGGTGCTCATCGGCATCTCGTTCATTGGAACCGGCGTAATTCGCTGGTACGAAGGTGAAACAGGAAAAGAGAGATTTTAATTCCCATTTTCTTGCTGGTTGATCCAATATTACATACAACTTGGGCGATAGTGTTTTTCCGACAATATGTACCTCCAGTGCAATACTTGGGCGCTGCACTAATTCTAACCTCAGCAGCAATAAACCTAAAACTTGGAGCGAAAAGCGCGTCAAAAAAAACAGTAATATAACATACACCATACTTACTTACCTTGAACAAGCGCCTAGTGGTTTTAAATGAAGAAACCAAAGGAACCTGCAGTTATTGCCTCCTCCCTATGCAAAGAATTTCAGCTTGGCAATGTCACAATAAAAGCCTTGAAGGATGTAAGCCTCAACGTAACCGAAAGCGAGTTTGTCTCTATATGTGGACCCTCTGGCGCGGGAAAAACCACTCTCCTCAACATTATTGGCGGTCTAGACCAGCCGACAAGTGGAACAATCAAAGTCTTTGGACATAATCTTAGCGAACGGGATGAAGACTTTTTAGCAACTTTCCGATGTTCTTACGTCGGATTTGTCTTTCAATCTTACAATCTGATTTCTACACTCACTTCTTTAGAAAACGTGGCTTTTGCAATGGAGATAGCTGGCTGGCCAGCGGAAAAAGCAGTGAAAAAGGCAAGGAAGTTATTGGAAACAGTCGGTTTGTCGCATCGAGCAGACCATTTTCCAGCTCAGCTTAGCGGCGGCGAACAACAGCGAATTGCCTTTATCAGAGCCCTTGCTAATGATCCTCCTCTTATTCTTGTTGACGAACCCACGGCAAACTTGGATTTGAAAACTGGTTTGGAGGTAGTGGGGATTTTGGAAAAGCTGAAGGAAGAGAGAAAGACAGTGATAGTAGCCACTCATGATGAGAGTATAGTGAAGTTGTCAGATCGAACGTTACATATGTTTGATGGAAGAATTGAAGCCGATGAGTAAGCGTTCATTTCCATTAAAAGACCTATTAAGAAGAAGATTCAAAACAGCATTAACTATCCTCAGCTTGACTACATCGGCTACTGCAACCTTTTTTCTTCTCATATTTGGAGACAATATTGGGTTGGAAGTTGCACTGCTTACAGGAGGAAAACTGACTGGCGGGTTCTTATACACGTTTTCCGTGATCCTCTTGATAATAACTTTACTCAATTTTTTGGTTGGCATTGTGGTGGCGTCTTTCTTCATATCGTTGGCAATGTCTGAACGAGTTCGAGATGTCGGAGTGATGAAGGCGAGTGGATGTTTAACCGACTTAGTCTTCGGCTATTTCACCACTGAGCTATCCATTATAGTTTTTGTCAGCTGCACCGTCGGCCTCGTCTTAGGAGTGCTCTTAAGCAATGTTAGCATTAATATCTTGAACACATTTGGTTTTACTATCTCTCAAAGAACCCTCAACATTTGGTTAATACTTCCGGTATTTCTAACATTTGTTATTGTGCCGCATCTTATCGGAAGCCGAGCAATAATCAAAGCACTTATGGTAAAGCCGTCTGAGGCATTGTCTACTAATTTTTCGCTCGGAATACCTTCGAAGCCCAAAGTTTCTGTTCCTTCAAAGTTTGGTCTCACGCTCCAAATAGCCTTTAAGACTCTAACCCGCAGAAGGATTGCAACTCGCCAAGCTATAATTTGTCTATCTCTTGTATCTGCACTAACAATGGTAGCCTTGACAAGTGGAATTATCACCAATCAAACAACTCAAAATTATGTGGAGCGGGCTATTCAGAAAAACGTAGTTCTTGTCGGTCATCGCAACATCTCTAGGCAATATGTGGATTTTCTGTCTCGGTTTTTCGAGGCAAGAGAAACAGAACCCATAAACTATTCAGACTCAGGTTTCTTCATTCCCCAGACTTTGATTTCAAGGTTAGGTGTAATTGATGGAATAAACAAAATAGACACCCGCCTTATTCTTGAAACCCGAGTGTACGAAATTCCTAAGATTATCATAAACCCTGATGAGCCAAATCCTTATTTCCCAATAGGTGACCACCGATCTAGTGAAGCTCTTGTTTTAGGTTTGGAACCAGAGAACGCTATAAACGATTGGCTAATTTTGGTGGGCAGAGACTTAAACAAAACCGACGTGTACTCAGCTATGGTGGGCGACTCCTTAGCGACGAGCATATTCACAAGCCCAGAGAAACAGAGCCTAAAACTGCTCAACAATGAATTCGAGATTACAGGTGTCTGCCAAGATCCTCTAAACAATGGAAACGTGGTATATGTGCCCTTGAAGACCCTACAGTCAATGAGAGATCAAAGTGAATGCAACTTGCTTTTTCTCCAGATTGACCCGTCTAAACTTTCCCAGACGATTGCCCATATTAAAGAAGAGATTGCGGGAACAGAGTTAGAGATAATTGAGCTTGATGAGATCTTGCAGAGGCATCTAGGCTTTCTTAACAGTATCTGGTCTCTTGTAACGCTTGTGCCTCTGTCCTCCTTAGTAACTGCTGCGCTCTGTCTCTCTGGGTACATGGCACTTATCATCTCAGCCCAACGACGAGACTTGGCCATTATGAGAGCAGTGGGTGCCAAACTGCAAGTTGTGGTAAAAGTTGTTCTGATGCAAGTTTTCACCATTGTGTTGATCAGCGGGGCAATAGGGCTGGGAATAGGTTTGTTAGTCGTATTCTTTCTTCTACCTGAACCAATTATCTCTTTATCGATTATTTTCTCGATTGTCTTATGGCTCATCCTAGCTTTGGCCTTCTTAGGCATACCTGGTCTATACCTAACTATAGGAACCGTAAAGAAATCGGTCATTAAAGCAATTTCTGAGTTATAAGAAAGGGCATTCGCAAGGCGTCCTCTGGCATTTTGGGCATTTATCGTTGTATTTTGTTGTTGCAGCCTTCTCCAAATCCACGTTGACGACGTTTGCCAGCGACACTAACCAAGCGAAAACATCAGCGAACTCGTCTTCCAACGCCTTCTTATCGTTTTTTCTCAAAGCCTCGCTCAGCTCTTCAACCTCGTCCATCAACCACTTGTATGTTTCAATTTCACCGCGTTGAGAATCACGGTGAAAATAAATCCGTCGCATCATGTTCTGAAACTCTTGAACATGCAAGTCTATTTCCTTCCCAACTGGTTTATGGTGTTATTTATTCGATTAGTGGAGGATTAAAACTTAAGGAGGATTGTCTGTCCCTTTGCGATTATGTGTATCACTTGGACATTTTTTCTCTCCAAGTGGGCCGAGATGAAACGTCTGTGACAATATTTTGGGTTGGGCTCCATACACATAATGCACGTTCTCTTCTGCTCTGCGAGCTTGAGCAGTTTTTCTATTCCTTCTTTGAACAGTTTGGTTCTCATGTGAGCCTTATATCCGCCTCGTCGGTAACCGCCTAGCTCCTTACCCAGCCAAACATACTCGACTCCGTTTTGTAACAGCCAACGTGCCATTTCTTCTCGCTTGAAATGCTCAATCTTCGACGTTGGAAAACTACGTACGTCAACAAGAATTTGGATGTTTTGTTCTTCGAGTAATTCGAGAAATGTTTTGATTGAGCGGTTGCTGTGGCCAATGGTCCATATTGTTTGTTTTTCAGCGGATTTTGATGTATTTGTAGGCTGCGGTTGAGTTTTCAAAGCAATAGTGCACCTTTTGGTAATCTCTTCTGAAATCTGTCACATCTTTTTTGATCTTTTCCACATTTTCTTTGTCGACGACAACCCTCTTTATGAACTCGGCTATTTCCTTCATCTCGTTTTCTTTCATGCCCAGTCTTGTAACTTCAGATGTGCCTAGTCTTATTCCGCCGGGGTTCATGAAGTGGCGTCCCTCTTTGATGTCCCATGGGAGCAGGTTTCGATTGATTATGACATTGGCTTTCTCCAACTGTTTTTCAATTGTGCCGCCGTCGCCGTACTTGGTTATGTCAATGATGAGCACATGTGACTCTGTAAAGCCTTTGTGTTCAGCCAAAACGTTGAAGCCGCGTTCATACAGTGCTTGGCCCAAAGCCTTCGAGTTTCTGACAATCTGTTGGGCGTATTCTTTACCGAACTCCGACATCTCAGCGCATGCAATTGTAACCCCAGCCAAAGCGTGAAGATGATGATTGCTAACCATCCCTGGGAAAGTGGCTCTCTTGATCTTGTCCGCGTACTTGTCCCAGGAGAGCACGCCGCCGTGTTGGGGACCAAACAGAGTCTTGTGAGTACTCAGCGAAACCACATCCGCGCCTTCGCGCAAGGGATCTTGGAAAACTCCTCCCGCAATTAAACCAGCCACGTGGGCAGCGTCGTAGCCCACAGCTGCACCAACTTCGTGAAAAACAGGCGCCAACTCTTTAACTGGGTGGGGAAACGGGAAGACGCTGCCGCCGAACATCACAAGTTTTGGCGATTTCCCATCTCTGGTCAATTTTGAAATCTTTTCTTTGGTTTTGTCAACGTCGATGTTCATTTCTTTGTAATCCAATGGTAGATATTCGACAACCAAGCCGTGTACAGCGCCCGCTGTGCCGCCTAGTTCCTTCTTTCCCATGGTGATGTGGCCGCCGCTGGGGATGGATAAAGCCATCATGATGTCGCCGGGTTCGGTGAATGTTGTGTAAACCACAAGGTTGGCGACAACACCTGAAATGGGGCGAACGTCTACAAACTCAGCTTTAAACAACTTTTTCATCAGGTCGATGCAGATGAGTTCAACTTGGTCGATATAGTTGCAGCCGGCGTAGACGCGTTCGCCTGGCCAGCCTTCAGCGTAGCGGTTTCCAAAGTCTGTGAGCAGAGCCTCTCTTACCGCTGGGCTGGGCACGTTTTCGCTGGCGATGAGTGGTAGGGCTTCTTGAAACCATGTGTGATGTTGTTGCAGGAGCTCAAGCGTCTTGTCATACGATTCACGAGGTGAAATCAAACAAACACCTCTGGAAACCCTATGTAACAGTCAATTATAAAAGATAAATCTACTTGCCAGAACGTTGCACAACAAGAAGAGGATAAAATAGACTAACGTTTTCCAAACTTGTTCCGATATACCAGTTGCCGAAGATTCTTTCTCTCCTTCTTCTGGATTTTGTGGCGAGCGCGTCCAATTGGCAAGAGCGATATCACTCGGTGAGCTTTGGGAATTTCCAGAATCTCTCTCACTTTTTCTTCAGCTGAGCCCTTTTGCCCTTCTATATCGTAAATTCCAATCCAGCAGGAGTGCAAACCCAAGCTGTAAGCAGCTAGGGCCATGTTTTGCGAAGCCGCAGCGCCGTCTTCTATGAAATGATGCGGTTCTTCTTTAGTGTCAACAGCAATCACGATGCAGGCCGGTGCCTCTTTCAATCCCAGCGTGAAAAGAGTGGGAACAACCTCGCTCAGTCTTTCTTTGATTTTTTGATCGGTTACAACTATAAAGCTCCAGGGTTGCTTGTTAAGCCAAGAAGGCGCCCATCGCCCCGCTTCCAAAATGGCTTTAATCTTCTCTTCATCTATCGGAGTTTCTTCAAATCTTACGACACTGCGTCGGTTTTGGATGGCATCTAAAACAGGATTGCTCATAGCGTCACCCTTCCAATCGGATGTCTAGTATTTTCAAACCCATATTTAAAACATTTTAAATGCCGACTTCTTGCTATTCTCGTTTAGCTTGATAGGTACTATCCTATCTTGTCAACATCATTAAGGTCTCATGGTCTTTGAAATTCCTTTTGGCGCCGGGGAAGGGATTTGAACCCTTGAGGCGCAAAGCGCCACCGGCTAGCTCGTTTCGTTAATCGTCTTAGCCCCGTTTTCTTAGTCATCTCGAGGCCGGCACAATGGGCGATTTTTTGTCTTTACCGCTCTGTCACCCCGGCTCACATGTAACTGAAAGGTGAAGGCATTTCTTTGTCTAAAAGTGTTTTGCTATCTATCCACTTAGATTAGAGCAGTAGGGTTTTATGGTTTTATGCTATCTTAGGCATCACAAGGTCGGCTATATCCAAACTGTGGTCGTAGATGCGACTGAGCGATGTGGTTGCAGCCAAAACCTGAGGCGCAACATCCACATACTTCTCACGAACAATCGACTCAACCTCGCCAAAAAGATCCATAACATTCTTGCGTTCATCCCGCACAGTTTCAGCCAAGGCAATGTCGCGTGCAAACAGAGCCTGCAAAGCGTTTTCATGCGCCTCAAACGCTGCACGATGCAGCTTCACCAATAATTGCGCCAAATCTCTAGCTAATGTAACATTTTCCAGCTTCAACGCCAACTCAGCAATTTGGGCGGATTGATCCCCAATAGCCTCAACAAGACTGGCGGCTAAGCGATAATCCAAGCAGTCAATGGGCAAAATCCCAAGTTTTTCACTCAGGCCTGGATTCTGAATAATGGTTCGCAAAATGCGCACAAGCAAAAAATACAAGCGGTTAACCTCGTTGTCTCTAGCCACAACATTCTTGGCCAAATGCCCATCGCCCTCAAGGAAGGCAGTAGCAGCATCCCAGTGCATACTGGAAGCAATGGAATACTCACGACGGAGAATCTTATCTGGCGGAAAAGCCGAAGGCTCCAACAGACATTGCATCACGATTTTAGAGTAGTCTTCCTCAATAATCTCCAAACCAATAAGACGACTAAACGCTTGCTTGATGCGTTCACGATCCTCAGCGCTCATCCTATCCTTAGCTTCAACCCTAATGATGTCATACCCCAGCAAATATTTGCCTACAATCTCTCGGTCAAGCAAAGGCGTCGGATGGATAGCAACAACTCGAGGCTCACGCTCGGCGCTGTATTTTGCATCAATCATCAAGCGACCATTAGCCGTTTCAGACAATGCAACAACAGAACTACGGTCAAGTCCGTTGCGCTGCGCCCATTCTTTCGGCAAACAGACAAAGAACGTGCCGCCACCGGTTCGTTGAACTCTTCGAAGCTCCATCCAAATTCCTCAAAAACAAAACAAGATACTTATCCGTATAGATAAAGATATAGAGTTATAAATACAGTACAAAAATCTTAACATAAGCAGATTCTTACCTGCAAATTCAATGAGAGAGAAACTTTGAGCACATTCAAAACCATCATAGGCGGAATAGACCTAGCCAACACCGAAAAAAATCCGACCGGATGGGCGCTCTTAAAAGACAAGTTCATTTCAACTTGCCAAGTATATTTAGACCAGGAAATCCTTAACAAAATCAGGGACAACGCCCCCGCACTCGTGGCAATTGATGCCCCCCTCAGCTTACCAAAAAAGAAGGAATTTACCAGAAAAGCCGATAGAGAAATGCACAAGAAAGGATATCCCGTGCTTCCTCCACGCTTTCGAACCATGGAAAAACTCACACTGAGAGCAATAAAACTAAAGCAGCAGATACTATCTCAAGGAGTCAAAGTCATCGAAGTACATCCAACGTCAACTCGCAAGGCGCTAAAAATGCCAATAAAAGACTGGCGCAACATTCAAACAACATTTGTACTCATGGGTTTGGAAGGCGACGTGAAGACACGAACCCTAACATCACACGAAATAGACGCGGCAACAGCAGCTTTAACAGGACAACTTTACCTAAAGGGAAAGACAGAACTAATAGGTGATAAAATAGAAGGCTTTATCGCGGTTCCTGCTGTAAGCGATTGGAGGAGCCTAAAACTTTGAGCGAACGACTCCAGAGAGCGGTTTCATACACAATCGAAGCAGGATACCAGCTCAATAAAGAAGCGTTCACTTTCCTTGAAACACTTGCTAAGATAGAGGACCCAGTCATGCTGGTTGAAAAGGCAATCAAGAAAATGGAGGAACTCTCTCAAAAACCATTGTTTATCGATCGAAACCTTCTCGAAGAAGTGGTGAAACAAACCCAAGAAATTAAAACAAAACTGGAACCGCACATCGCATCTTCACCGCAGCCTCCTCAAATATTCTACGAAGCTAGAAAGGAAGCCTTTAAACCCTACGCTAAGGAAGCCGACGCCGAAATCAGAGTCTTAGACGACCCCACAGACAACCTATGCACAACAGGGTCGATGGAAGAATTTGTCGAATACTTTCGTGATCGTTTCAGACGGATACAAAAATTTCTTAGACAAAGAATTGACGCCAAAGACGCGATGTCCATATCAGAGGCGCTCAAAGCTCCCACAAACTCAAAGGTCAAAATAATCGGTATGTTGACTGAAAAACGCGAATCTAAACAAAGAATCTTCTTAAGATTAGAAGATATGGAAGCAGACATTACAGTGCTCGTGCCAGCCAACGTAGACAATCCTCTTAGGGAAAAAGTCCAAGCTTTATTGCTAGATCAAGTTGTGTGCCTCAGCGCCGTCAAAGGTCGAGACAGCCTCCTGATATTAGAAGATGTCTTTTTTCCAGAAATACCGCAGAAAACTCCGCGAAAAGCTTCAGCTCCAGTTTGTGCAGCGTTAATATCAGACTTGCACGTTGGAAGCAAAAAATTCATGCGAGAGGAGTTCAATCGGTTTCTACTATGGCTAAACGGAAAACTCGGGAACTCACATTTTAGAGAAATAGCGAGTCATGTAAAATATGTAGTAATAGCAGGAGACATTGTAGATGGAATTGGCATCTACCCGGGTCAAGCCAAAGAACTCGCCATTAAAGATATTCGTCGCCAATACAATTTCGCATCCAAATTTCTTGAACAAATCCCAGATTATATTAAGTTGATAGTCATACCAGGCAACCACGACGCTTCTCGGAAGGCTTTGCCTCAGCCAGTCATACCTAAAGATTACGCTGAATCCATATACGAAGCAAGGGAAATCCTCTCATTAGGAAATCCAAGCACAATCAGCCTTCACGGCGTGGAAACACTCATTTATCATGGACGCAGCTTAGACGATGTTGTTGCAGTTGTTCCAGGTATGAGCTACAATACGCCAGACAAGGCCATGAAACTGCTTCTGCAATGCCGCCATTTGGCTCCGATTTACGGACAGAGAACCCCCATAGCGCCAGAAAGACGAGATTTCATGGTCATCGAAAGGATACCTGACATCTTCCACGCTGGCCACGTGCATGTCCTTAAACATGACACTTACCGAGGAACACTGATAGTAAATTCGGGCGCATGGCAGGAACAAACAGATTACATGAGAAAAATGGGTTGTGTTCCCATACCTGGAATCGTCCCAATAGTAAACCTTCAGACCCTACAGGTCACCACCATAAGCTTTACTGAACCCCAGCAAGACACTTCGGCATATAACAAATCAAATGGCCAAGTCCAGCATCATTGACAAACACGTCTCTTAATAGGCTGAAAGCAATGCCGAGGCGAATCTTTTTGGTGCGCCCGTATCGCCCCATGTTAACAATTTGAGCGTTTAGCAGTCCGATAACGTCTAATTCGTTGATCAAACCACTTACACGCCTCTGCGTCAGCGGCGTTACATTAGACTGGCCACAAAGCTCGCAGTAGATTTCATAGATATCTCCCGTAACAGCTTGACGAACGCGCGTTTTGTTCAGTAGGTAAACACTACACAAAACGAGTTTAGAGTGTAAGGGAAGATTTTTTAATGCTTCAATAACGCGGTCGTGCTCAATTCTTTTCTCAGCTTGCCTTATATGGTCTTCACTTACGCAGCTTGCACCTTCTCGTTCAGCCAACTCGCCAGCAACCCTGAGAAGATCGAGAGCACGCCGAGCATCGCCGTGTTCCGCAGCAGCCAAAGCTGAGCACAAGCTTATAGCAGCTTTTGACAACGCTGCGCCATAAAATGCCAACCGTGCCCTGTCAATTAAAATATCCTGTAGCTCTGCTGCATCATAAGGATTGAAAACAACTTCTTCTTCACTCAAGGAACTCAAAACTCTCGGATCAAGAAACTCTTTGAACCGCAAGTCGTTTGATATACCAATCAAGATGGTTTTGCTTTGACGAAGTGACTCGTTTATTCTAGTAAGTTCGTAAAGGAGAACGTCGCCCCGAGCCTTCACAAGTGCGTCGATCTCGTCTAACACTGCCATCAAAACCCGTTTCTCTTTATCAAGGCCTCGTTTGAAACGATCAAAGACTTCGCCAACCGCGAGACCGGTAAATGGGACATATACGTCCACTGCATCACATAAGCCAGAAAAGGCACGGTATTCGGTGCCAGTTAATCGACAGTTTATGTAGCAAATCTTCACCGAAGAGCCAAGGTCTATTGCTTTTTGACCCAGCTTGCTCAAAACGTATTTCACAACAGCAGTTTTTCCTGTTCCTGTCTTCCCATAGATGAAAATGTTGGAGCACCGAGATTCTTTCAGAACAGGGGCTACAATCTCCCCTAAATGGCGAATCTGTTCTTCCCGATGAGGTAAGGTTTCAGGAATGTAATCGTGCCGCAACACTTCTCGGTCTCGGAATATGTAAGAACTCTTGAGGAACTGATTAAACACGCCTTCTAATATGTTGGAATTGTTCATGCGTCTCCAAACTCTCTCCAGCGTTCAATGAACCAACTCAGCAATTGACTTTTGAAAATAAGAAAACTCATACAAAAAACTAAACAGTCCACTAAAATTTCACGTAGCCAAATGCAGAGGGCCGCATCTTTCGCAGTTAAGCATGTAGGGCAGAGGCTCACCCCTTCATTTCAAGTGAAGACCGTGTGAAGTTTGAAAATCCGTTAGTTAAGAGAAAATTAAAGAATCTGTTAATAAGAATGCTTGAAAACGAATTTAACTTTTCAAGCTTAAAATCGAAAGTTCTTAACTCTTTTTTGACACTGTTTTGTATTTTTACAATCTACATATATTGTCCAGTGGAAACATAGGGGTGCGTGTCCAATGCCGACAAGGTTCTAATCGATGAATGAGATTTCGTCTCTGCAGTAAGTCTTCACAGTCTTGTTAAAATGGTGTAAAGCCGCTCGAAATAAACCAAAATTGTTCCCTTTTTCTTCTTATAGCCCTTTAAGGTTCTTCTTCGATTAAGGAGAGACCCCTTTGTTTCCAGTGGACCAAAAGAAAGGGCAAAAATCACCTTTTTTTCTTCAAACTGCAATTGGATGTGAAATCAGTGAAATTAATTGAGTCGAAAAACAGTTTATTTTCCATTTTTAGGCCTATTTAGTGACTTTTTTGGTTTCATCTTAACCGCAAATTCTATAACTTGTGAAGTGTTAACACCTTAGCTCGCCAAGTGATTCTTAATGCCAGCGAAGAAAATGCGAGTCGAGGTCTTTGACGGAACCGGAAACCGTTACACCATAACCTTTGAGGGACAAGTAACGAGGGAGAAAGCACTGAGGTTGTTAGATCTTGTGGAATTGTTGGGCGGTATGCCTGGAGTAAATCCAGAAGGCAATCCACCTCTTTCCACTCTATCTAAAATAGACAAACTCCTTTTTTTGGTGGAGAAGCATTTTCCAATCATTTGGTTTTCCTCAAAAGACGTCCAATTAATGTATGAACAAGAATCAAAGGAACCCATCACTTTGAGCACAGTCTCCACGTACTTGTCCAGATTGACGGAACGAGGAGTACTCACAAAGAGTGGCAATTCAAACAATTGGCGTTACCGAGTCGTAACGAGGGTGACACAAAGCGCGCTAAACCTCGCAAAAGATAATAAATAACTGGCAGTTCTATGAAGTAATGAAGTAAACAGCACCTTTGTTCTACGGTGCAGGTGTAAGGTTCATGGTGATTTCCATGAATGATAGAATAACTGAAGACTTAGCGGGGATGAAAAAGAAGTTGTCTCTCTATGTGGACAAAGGACGTGCTGTTGGATCGAGTGAAGTGCGGCAAGAACCGGTTTTCACGGTTCCTCTGGAAAAGTCGAGGATTAAACCGCTAAAAAAGATTGACCGTTGCGACTTCAAGGTCTTCGCAGTGGATTGCTCTACAAGAACATTAAAGCGAGCTAACAACTGGGGTATATACTTGCTGCGTGCTGCATTTGCACTCGTGCAAGGTCGGAATGTGAAGTGGGACTACGAAGAGGGAATCTGCACCGTAATTGGAGACGCCTATGCACGTTTCATGTCTTTACGGGATTCAAGACTTGAGCTTGAGAGCAGAATGGCATTAGGACTTTTACACGGTGCAGAACGTGCTGACTATCTCCTGCTAGATGGAGCCAGTTACTTTGGTCGCATAAGAAAGTTTCAGCTTTTTCTTTACGAGGAGTGTGAAAAGAAAGAGATTAAACTTCTAACTATAAGTAAACAGTCACCTATGCTTCACGACGAGAGAGGCCGTGACTTCATGGCTGCTGCTTCCATAATTTCTCCATATCCTATCTGGGTTTATCATCCAGTGGCAACCGCAAACCTAGACGAACACTTGTATGGAGACATATCGGTTGCGAAATTCTGCATAGACAGTCCTCGTATTTTCCGTTGTGACATAATGAAATATTTAACTGAATACGGTGCAGATGAACTTCTGTCTCCGCTGACATATATCTCTGAGGATCCAAGGTGTATGGGGTACCCCGTTACACTTTGGCTTGCGCATGACTTCTCTGCACCGTCAGACGCTAAACTTCTTCATTACTGTGAACAAGTTGAGAGAACACTAGAAGATGCTGGGTTATTGGATGTGCTTCATAGAGAGGAACTCTCGTGTAGCTTCGCTGATGAGCTTCATGGAATAAGATACGCGTTCCAGAGGGAGTGGTGGGGAGATCATGTCTGAATCAATAGGGTTTGTGTGCGGAACGCAAGGAGATAAAGTATCTTTCTTTCTGAATAAAGAAGTAAACCTCTCTTTTGGGCAGATTGTTCGTATAGACTCAAGTGAAAAGAGTTTCTATGCGCGGGTTATCAACGCCGAAAGCAGTTCAACACTTCAAACGATTGAACAACTCCGAGAAGCCGAGGGCAAAGAAGCGTTTGGCCCATATTCATGTTTCAGGAGTGTAGACGTGATTCTATTTCTAGAAAAGAGAGGTTCGAAGATTCGTTCTCCAACGTTCAATCCAAACTACAGGGACAAAATTTATACCGCTAACGAGGAAGACTGCGCCGTTTTGAAGCTGGCTGGAGAGTTAGAGGTAGGACGCTTGCGCTCCGGAGAACAGTTACTTGGTTCTGCTGGCATAAATGTTGAAGCCATTCCTCTAATGATGGGTATGTTCGGGATGACAGGTTCAGGAAAAACAAACACCGAACTAATCCTAAACGCTCAGATAATCGACAACAGTCCTCACACGGCCGCCATCATTTTTGACTTCGCCGGTCAGCTTCTTGAAGGCAAAGGAATCCAGCCCCAAAGAGGCTTGAAAGATCATCCACTTTTTCACAGCAAAGTGCAATATTATTCTGCGCGAAACGGGAAGATGGCTGTAGGCTTGTATACGATAACTCCGGAGAAGCTTCTAACCCTGTTTCCAGACATAGGTCTTCCTCAGTTTAGGCTTGCTAGGAAACTGTACAAGAAACTGGGAAAGGCTTGGGTAGAGGAAACTCGAGAGGTTTACGGTGCAGAGGGGCATGTTGGAGTGGGGCGTCTCGCGGAGTACAAAATGAAACATGTGATCGAGGCTCTCATGCTGAAATTATCATCGCTCTCTCGCGATCTCTTTCCCGCTTCTGACTACAGCTTTGTCGATAGCGTCACTCAGAACATATGTAACGGAATAACATGCCTTGTGGATATCTCAGGGATCAGCTCTGAGGAACAAAACAAAATCACCTGTCTCACGGCTGCAACTGTGGCGCAACATTATAAGCGCATGTGGGAGGAAAACTATGAAGAATGGAAGAAGCTGCCAACTCTTCTCATAACTCTCGAAGAGGCCCACGAGTTTCTCGACCCAAACAAGCCGAGAACCATTTTTTCTGACATTGCCCTAACCTATCGAAAATATCGAGTTGGACTCAACGCTGTGACGCCAAGGCCTTCTAGGATAAACTTTGACGTATTTGCAGAGTTGTGGACCAAGGTTATCATGAAGACCGAACTCCGCAAAGACAGGGCGTACCTAACCGAAAACACTCCCTATCTCGAATATAGCGACACCGAAATAAAGATGTTAGATGTTGGCGAAGCCCTGCTTATATCTGAACCTAAAATACGCTTCGCTGTTCCAGTGAAGGTCACGCACTATCCAGAATATCTTGATAGAAGGGAAAAAGAAGATTATAAACTGGATATGTCTAGATCGCTTTCTGAAATGGATGAAAGACTAAAAAAGCTTCACGAAGCCGGGGCAAATCTTACTCGTGGTTGAGGAAATATTCCCAAAATGTTTACTCTACTTTCGTCTCTGTTTTCTTTAATATCTTCAGCATCTCTTCTTTAACGCGATACGCGTAAGGTGTCTTTTGAGTGTCACGTTCTAGGTAACCTTCCTCATACAATTTCTTCACGAGACGCGCAGTGTGCTCTCGAGTCAGCTTTATCAAATCCTTGATTTCTGGAGCTGTTTTTGTGCCTCCGTCAGCTATACTTTCCAATACATGCAGTTCTGTCTCTGTCAAAGGAGCCAAAGCTCGCTCCCGTTTTATGGGAATCGCCGTCTCAATCTTCATTTCAGGTGCCTCTGCAATGCGTTGCTCCAACTCTTTTTGAACTTTAATCAAGTCGTCAAGTCTTCCCTGCATGTCGGCGATTTGCTTCTCCACCTTTCCCTCAAGCTCCGAAGCACCGGGGATCTTGGATACAAACTCAGTCAACCTTGTTTCTTGCTCTTCCAGTTTTTTTGACACAACTGCACTTCTTGCGGAAGCAGTCTCCACCTTATAACTTACAACATTAAACTGGTCTTCCAATCGTTGCAACTGCTTGTTGAAACTTATGACAACATCCCCAACAACATTTTTAGCCTCTAGGTACTCCTTCCCTACTCTTTTCAACCGACGATAATACAAAACAACAACGATTATTGTTAACAGCGAAAGAAAAATTGTGCCCAACAAAAGAATGTCAGCAGACACTATGCCCTCCATACGCAATCTGCCTCCATACAAAACTGTGATGCGCCCGTGATTACAAAGGATACTAGACATCACAAACCCACTAACGCAAATGCTGAAATCGGAACGTGACATCACAAATCACATATCCACATACATAACATCTTTTATTAAGCCTTATCCCTAAAGAATGATGAATTTGATGAAGTTTTCGACCTAAATTATTTCAAAGTTCTTGGATATTCATATATTGTGATTTGTGATGTCACGCTTCGGATAGTGCGCGCGTTGCGGAGAGTTGTTCTAGACTGTTTTCTAGTTCCTCTCTTAGCGTATTGATTATTCTCAAGTATTCTTCACTTTGCTTTTTGTCTGAAAGTAAATTTTTGTAGGCACTTACATACTCCTTTAACTTGTTTGAGATTTCTAAGTATGGATCTAGGCGTGTGCTTTCAAATATCCCCAAATATCCCATGAGAAGGATGGTGTATATGGATTTTATGACGTTCTGTTTAGCTTGTTTTAGTGTTCTGTTGAAGGCCCCACGGCTTATTTTTGCCTTAGATAGGCGTAATTTTGCTTTTTCTTCGTTTTTTAGCGATTTTGCAGCTATATTTATGGCAATGAAGTCAATTAACAATGTTTCGAGTTGCGTTTTAGTCAATTGACTATTTTTTGCGAGTAAAATAGTTAGTGGATCACTCATTGAACGATTTAGCCACTTCTGGACGCTCTCTTTGGCAGAAATTTTCTGTCACTTCCCGAACAGTTCAGGGGATACAGATTTGTATACATGTGCACAAAAGAATTACGGTCGCCAAACCATTACAAACGTAAACTTTTATATTTAAAATTATATACATTGTTAGGCAAAATGATTAAAGTTTATCGTATGAGCCTTGAACTGAGATCTTAAATTACAGTGGAAGACGCAAGCAGTTTTTAGCCTCATTGGCGCAATAAAGCAGGGGGATGAAGTGTTGATCCTGATGCTAGCCGTGTTTGCTATTAATCAGTGTCTTAACGGCTGGTCATCCCTGTTCAGTTTTGCTGCAGAGAAAGAATTAGAGCTTGATATAGTTGTGATGTCACAAATCACAAGGAAAATCACGTATGATTGTGTGATGTCTCATGAAGTTTTGCCTGAGTAGCAAGACTTGTGATCAGGCGTGATTTGTTTGTGATTTCTGTGGGTTTCATGAAAGTAGTTTTAGGATGAAGCAGACAAATCTATGGTCTTCAAGAGCTAACTACTCTTATAACACTGCTCACCAGCATTCAAGAAAGTGGCTTCAGAGTTTGCAGCGAGCTTCCAAAAAGGCTTCGGAATGACTCCAGAAAAGTTTGTGGAACATACTTTAAGCGAAGGATATTTGCGGCTTTCTTGCGCTATTGGTTATAATAAAAATTAAGAGTCCTTGAACTGTATGGAAGGTTGCGCGTGATTTTAAGTGCAGCGTAGTGATGTCACATAATATTTTGTAGGTTCAGAGGTTTTCTGTTTCTTCTTTTAGTGTGATGAAAAGTTCTGGTCTTAGATCGCGGAGTGTTGGAACGAAGGCTTCAATGCGTGTTGTGTCTGAATAATTGATTCTTGCCATTATCAGGTCTTCCTCGTCATACTTTGCCTGGGAGATTACGCTGCCACTGGGCGCTATTATGCGGCTTCCGCCCCAAAACTGTAAGCCGTCTTCTACGCCTGCACGGTTTGAAAAGGCGACAAACACGGTGTTTTCAATGGCTCTGGCAGTTGTTAGTATTTCGAAAAACTCTCGGCGCGTAGAAGGGGAAGCTGAGATGCATGCTATGAGTTGTGAGCCCTTTACTCTTAACAGGCGAGTTATCTCCGGGAAGTAAATGTCGTAGCAGATTACGAGCCCTATTTTTCCTATTTGTGTTTCAAAAACTGGTGTTTGATATCCAGATCTGAAATAGCGTTTTTCTTCGAAGACACTATGCGTTGGGAGGTACATCTTCTGGTATTTGCCAATGAACCCCTTTGGACCAACTAGCACGGCGGTGTTGTGAAGCACAGCGCTTGCTCTTGGGTTTGTTTCAATCATCCCGAAGATTATGTGAACGTTTTCTCTCTTTGCAATCAATCCCATTTGGCGAATGGATTGCCCCTTTGGCACTGGTTCAGCTAGTTCGTATGTTAGGTCTCTGCATACGTAGCCTGTTAACGCGAGTTCTGGGAAAACAACCAGATCTGCTCCTTCTTTTTTTGCTTCTTGGATGTTTTTCTCCATTGTTTTTAAATTGTGTTTTTTGTCTCCAACTTTACAGGATATTTGTGCAAGAGCCACGTTTATTTCTTCCAACATTGTTTTTTCTTCCATTTTGTTGTGATAGTTGAGAAGGGTCAGTATGTTGTGTAGGGTAGTCTGAAGTCTGTTCCAATTGTTCTGTATTCCATCTTTGGTGTGAGTGGAGCGCGTCTTTTGTGCTCTTTTGACAACCAACGCTGTTTGATGTTTGCCACTAGTTTTAAGGGTACGTTTAATTGTTTGGCTATGTCTTTGGTATCAACAAAGTTTTCTAATCCGAGGAGGATCAGATCCAAGATCTCGTATTTGATGCCTAGTTCTTCCTCGGCGAGTTGGCCCGGCCACAACTGGGGTGTTGAGGGTTTGGTTACTATTTCTTTAGGTATACCTATGTGGGTTGCGAGTTGTCTCACTTGGGTTTTGTAAAGGTCCATGAGTGGTGAGATGTCTGCTGCTACGTCTCCCCATTTTGTGAAGTAGCCCATCATTGTTTCGGATTTGTCTGAACTGCCTATGACTATTTTGTTGAGGTGGTTGGCGTAGTAGTATAGGCATACCATTCTAGCTCTGGCTTTGATGTTGCCTTTGCTGACCGTGTCCTTTTCGTCGTACAAGGGAAGAGAATCATAGTACGCTTGGAGTATGGGTGTTATGTCGATGGTTTCTGTGTTGAAGCCGAATTTCTCTGCGACCATTTTCGCGTGTTTGATGTCTAATGAGTTGTATGTTTCTTTTTCTGGTATGGAGAGTGCTAGCACCTTGTCACCGCCTAGGGCTAATGATGCGATTGCAGCGGTTGTAGAGCTGTCTATTCCGCCAGATAACCCTACCACGGCGCCTTTCGCCTTGATTTTTGTCACGTAGTCTTTGATGAAACGTTTGATTCGAGTTTCTGTGAGTGGTAAATCTAACTTTAGGGCGTCTGGGGTTAATCTCAATTGTGTCACCTTGCTATGTTAGTGTTATCTTGCCTTTATTATCATGATTGTGCTTACGGTTCATGTTATTATTTATTTTTTGGCAGCCACCTTAAATGTTGATGCAAGCATGGGCGATTGCCGATTCCTGTATGTTTATTAGTGAAACGTTTTTTATTGAGTCGCATGCCTATTGTAGTGGTTCAGAGTGAGGATGGCTTCAAAAATTATTGGTCGCGGCACCTGGTACGACAAGACAGCGGTTAAGATAGTGGAAAGAGAGGAAAAATTAGGCAGAAGGCTGGATTTAATTCGAACTGAGATGGGAATATCGGTTTCAGGTATTCCACACGTTGGCAACTTGAGCGATGCTTCACGCGCCTACGCCGTGACTGTTGCCCTACAAGATCAGGGTTACCGCTCCGAGATGATTGCGTTCTCAGACGACAAGGATGGATTGCGAAAGGTTCCAGCCGGCTTGCCTCCTTGGCTAAAGAACTATCTGGGCTATCCGGTTAGAACCATTCCAGATCCGTTTGGCGATTGCCACAGCAATTTTGGAGAACACGTGAGTTCGTTAATGCTTGAAGCCATAGACAAGTGTGGAATCCAATACAGGTACATGTCGGCTACGGAAGTTTATGAACGAGGTTTGTTAAACAAGGAAATTGAAACCATACTCATGAACGCCCAGCGAGTTGGCGAGATCATTCAGGAGGAAGTTGGGCAAGAAAAGTTTGAGGAAGCCCTACCATACTTCGCCATCTGCAGCGAATGTGGGCGCATCTATACAACCAGAGCGTATGAGTTACTGCCCAAAGAACACAGGGTTTTGTACAAGTGTGAAGGAATGGAAATAAAGGGACAATGGTTCCAAGGCTGCGGACATCAAGGCGAAGCCGACTATACTAAGGCTGAGGGCAAACTTGTCTGGAAGGTTGAGTTCGCAGCTCGATGGAGAGCACTTGACATAAGATTTGAGGCTTATGGAAAAGAGATCGCAGATTCGGTTCGGGTCAATGATCGAGTATGCCAAGAGGTATTGAACTATCCACCTCCTTATCACGCAAAATATGAATTGTTCCTAGACAAGAGCGGTAAGAGAATATCAAAGTCGGCTGGAAACGTCTTTACACCGCAGGTATGGTTCCGATATGGTTCACCACAATCGCTTGTTCTGCTCATGCTTAAACGATTTGTGGGCACACGCGAACTCTCAGTTGTCGACATACCCATGTACATGAATGAGTTGGGCGAGTTAGAAGACATATACTTTGGCAAGAAAAAAAGTGCTGATGAGAGAGAGTTCTCTAAATTGAAGGGTTTATACGAATACGTTTGGTGGCTTAAGCCGCCTAAACAACCAACCATACACGTGCCATACAACCTTCTCACATATCTTGCCAAGGTTGCACCAAAGGGTTCAGAAGTGGATTATATAACGCAGAAACTGCGGGAATACGGCTACATAAGAGATAAAGAGTTGCCGCCCAGCCTTAAAGAAAGGATTGAGTATGCGCTCAATTGGAACCGAGACTTCATGGAGATAAAGGAAACAATGATAGGGCTCAGCGGCCAAGAGGCAAATGCTCTAAGAGACCTAATACAAACGCTTCAGACAGAGGCAGACGCAGAGCAGATTCAGGGCGCAATTTTCAGCTCTGCAAGAAAAAACAACATAGAACCCAGTCAATTCTTCAAAGTTCTCTACACAATATTGTTTGGCGCACCTGCTGGTCCTAGGCTCGGCCCATATATAGTTTCCATGGAAAGACAAAACGTAATTGACGCATTAAAACGAGCATTGGAAAAAACAAACGTCTAAAGGGTTAGAGAAAGTGAATGTTTGTGAGAGAACAATTCTTTTGCCTTCAAATTTAGGCTAATAAAAGCCTACTCCCTCCCCCTAGGTTTTTTCAATAGGATTGCAAATATGCCATCCCATATGTGATACATCAATTCATGCTTAACCAAGCTCGTAATTGACAAAAGTGGAGATTGTCCCATAAGTGTGTATATTGGAATAGTCAATATACATGGGACGGACACTTTTGGAATTATGAGGTTGAGAAGCCTAGACCTTTCGAAAGGTTCTGTTCACAGATTTTTTATGGCAAACTAGTTTTTTGTTTGACCAGTTTTCTCTTTAGGGGGTTCCTTCCATTTTTCAAGGATTAGTTTGTTGTCTCCAATTTTGAAGCTGATTTTCAATTCTAGGGAGCCTTTTGTTTTGAATGGAAACATGCTGTCTTCAGCCAAATCAAGTGGGACATAGATTAAGTATTTGCCATCTTTCCTTCTGAACAGTCTTGCCTTTCCTTCTGAAACCATAGCTGAGTCTCCTTTTAGTTTTAAGCCATTCTTTATGTTTAAAGCCTACATAAAAGTTTGTCTTCATTTTCAAAAACTGTGTGAATTTATGTTGGTTAAATGTGTTTTCCGTAGTTGGCTGCGAAGATGCTTAGGTCTAGTGGACCAACATACTTGTCGTAGTCTAGGTCAGCGTATGGATTGTAGAGAGAGTCTTGGTTGTGTTTTCCGTAGGCTGCGGCGAAAATGCTTAGGTCGATGGGACCAACATAGCCATCGAGGTCCATGTCGCCTCCAAACAATACTTTAATGGTATCAGAGCCTTCAAACAGAGTTCCATCAACAAGCTGGCCTGTTATCATCAACGTTACATTGCCGTACTTTATTCCTAGAACCTTGTAGATGTGTGACGTCAACTCTGTTCTGTTAAACTTCACGATCAAGTCTGCAACACCATCACTGCCGTAGTCTCCAATGTATGTGGGAGTGTTCAGATCCACTGAAACAGCGTTATTCAGTTTGAGGGAAGAAACATCAACATCATTCACATTGTAGCCTTTTGGGAGCTCAATATAGGTGGTAATCCACTCGCCTTCGCTGTTTAGGTTCAGTGTGCTGGGATTTACATCAACTGTGGCAACAATTGCGGTTTTAAATGCTACATTCAAATCTCCAATAGCAAATCCAGGCCATGGCACAGGAGGAGTTGGCCAAATACAGATGGCGACATAGTAGTTTCGTTCAACAATGGCAATGTACCACTTGGATTCCAACTGACGCTGCACATAGTCTTGCAGGTCTATTTTTTCATAGTCTGAAAGACCAGCAGTGTAATTAATCCGAATGAAAGCCCAGAGGTGGCCACTGGGTCGAAAGTCCAACCAGCTTTTTATGTATATGCTTTCAATTTTTGGAGTAGTATTAGCTATGTCGATTAAGTCCTTTTTGAAAATGTCCTCAAAAGGATAGGCCGCTGCTGCAGGCGTTACGAGCACTATGCTCAATGTTAACGTTAGAAACAGTACCAGCATTATCCTTGTAATTGCTTTCAACTTCTTTTTCCTTCTGTTTCCTCTCTCACTTGAGTTATACTGCTTCATCGTCTAAACAAAAGAGACTCGACACAATTAAAGAATTTATGCAACCAACATTTATGCCTTATGGAAAATCCTGCTAGAACACAATAAGCCTCGAGTAAGGCTCACATTTCAATGTATGAACCATTACAAGAATTCAAATGTTGGAAATGTGGAAAAGTAATGGCATAACTCAAAGAACTGATCAGAATCACAAAATCCCAACCCTTTGTTATGAAGTTTTATTAGAGTGGACAGTGTTTTTCCCTTGAGGCATCAGAGACCCGTAATCAAGTTAAATGGGCCCGTAGTCTAGTCAGGATTAGGACGCTGGCCTGCGGAGCCGGAGATCTGGGGTTCAAATCCCCGCGGGCCCGCCAAGGTTCCTCTTGCTTTAGGGCTTGGTTATAGGAAATTTTTTGAAGAGTTCAACGTATAGTATGTGTGAGGGAGAGAAATTGAGGGGAGGTGAAGTCCTTTTTGGCACTTTATTACTTCAATTGGGGTGGGACGTCTGAAGAATTTAAAGAATTTGCTGGTCGAGTGAAGAGCTTAATCAATGGAGTAGAGGGTGTCGGCCTCGTTGGAATTTTTTTCCAACAAGTGAATGGCATTGTGTGATGGTTATGAATGCAACAAGCTACGAAAAGGCGTTGCAAGTCTTCAAAACATACTTGAAAAAATATGGACGCCCAAAAACTTCGTTGGGAAAAGTAGAGTTGTTCCATACATCCGAAGAATTACCCTTTCTTTAATCTTTCAATTTAGGCTTGAAACAAGCTATTTCAGCTAAAAGCACAATCTGAGGCTTTAAAGTGGAGGTTAAGATTTGAACATAAATTTACCGGTAAATTCTTGGCTTAGGCAAACCTAGCCTTTGCGTTCTGAGAAGATTTAAAAATGAATAAATAATGTTAGACTGAGTGGTTCTCGTGGATAACGAAAACTGGTTAGAAAGCTTGGAAACTATCCTTGTATTTATTGTGCCATTGCTGTTCATAATCCCATTTTATGTCTCAGGCTTCATAACACAAGCTTTGGGCAATTGTATTTTATATACGGTTCATATCGCAGGTTCGGTTGGGCTGACCAAGTATAACAAGAGAACGTTAGCGGAAATAGGATTGACACGTAAAGGCTTGCTCCCGAACCTTGGAAATTCGATGATCCTAGTTTTAGCCTTCTCTTTGACTAGGCTCATAGTTGCTGATTTGAAACTTTCGCCAGATGTAAACTCATGGGAGATCGTCGCATTCAACTTATTCTTTTGGGCACTCAGTGGTCTAGGACAAGAGATAATGTTCAGGGGTCTAATCCTCTTTTCATTCAATAGATGGAAAGGCTGGAAAGTTGCATTACTTGTTTCGACCATTCTGTTCGGTCTCATACATGTGTTGAGATACCCAAGCATATCTGGTATTGTTTTGATTAGCGTAATAGGCGGATTTTGGGGGTGGATAGCCTTGAAGACCAAAAACATAATCGGAACCACAATAGCCCACTTCATCTTTAATTTCCTCTTCGCTTTCATGCTCACATCCTAAGCCATGCACAATGAATGAAAAAGGAGAATAAGAGGCTAATATTATTGAAACGCGAAGTTTGGTTGAGAAGATTTTTCTAGTCTTATAGTCTTTTCCTTGTGGTTAGACGGTTGGTCCTTTCCGTTGATTCTGCTTCCCATAGTATATGTTCTACCTCTTATCTTTAATCAGTGTTGAAGAGACCAAAAGCTGTAGAGAATAGAACTATTTTAAAGAACACGAGCTTTTCGAAGTAGATAATAATCTTTTAAGTACAACTGTATACAAAACTTAAACATTAAGATGATAAGATGGTCAATAAAAAAAATATTGCAACAATGTTAGGTTCAGTCATTTATGAGACAGTGGTAGGAAAATACATTTATGATTTGCATAATTTTATGAAAAACGATTACGAGAGGGAGATTATCTATAAACTCTCTGAAATATCTGTAAATTCTAGATTACTTCCATGGCCCTATTTAGATACTATTAGCTACCCAGGAATGGATGTAACTAGACAACTGACTCTTAGTGAAAAAATCGTTGCATACATTTACCAAAATCCAGTTCTTGTAGGTCTTCTTTTTGCGGCTCCGATATTATTGTACGGCGTAAAAAAGGGTGTGGAATATTATAAGAAGAGGGATAAAAAGTAAACTTAATTGGTTCATTTTTGTTTTTCTTTTGTTTTATTTACTTATATCACCACCCTCCTTTGCATTATCAAACAGAGAGATTAGCTAATTGTTCATGAATAAAAATTATACAACATTTGTCATAGCATTACCACAATTGGTACATAACCCAGAGGCTTGGAGCAAGATACACGACGACATCGGGCTTATTGATACTTTTGATGTACGTATTAAGAATATCACTGTGAAAACACTTTTAACTAAAATGTCTATTCCACAAGTTGCGGAATCTTTTGGTGGCTCTCCAGAACGTAAAGTATATGTTCTTCTTGTTGAGAAAAAGAGCTTAGAGCCAGCTTGGCTTTTCAGGGCATGCCTATGCTTTCGAGACCTAGCCTCTCTGCTTTTTAAATTCTTAATACAGCTGGTTTGAACAGATATTATGGGGTTAGCCAACTTTTAGGAAGGCATTTAGGTGTCGAAGTTAGATACGTAGGAACGTTTTGAAGGTGCCTTGCATGAAGCTTTCTAGACGTGAATTGGCGAAGATGATTGACCACACTTTGATTAAGCCCACAGCCACCAAAGACGAGGTTATCAGGCTCTGTTGGGAAGCAGAAAAATACGGTTTCGGCTGTGTTGTTGTCAATCCCTATTATGTTCCTTTGGCTAAACACATGCTTGAGGCAACAGAAGTAAAGGTCTGCTCCACAGTAGGCTTTCCAATTGGCGCAGGGCTATCAGAGATAAAAGCACTTGAAGCACGAAAGGTTGTTGAAATGGGCGCAGAAGAAATCGACATGGTCATTAACACAAGCGCGTTAAAATCCAAAGATTACCAAGCGGTCAAAGACGACATAGAAGCTGTCTTAGGCGTTAAACGTCAAAATCCAAACATAATTGTAAAAGTGATAATAGAAACCGGACTCCTCACAGACAAGGAGAAAGTGAAAGCCTGTAAACTTGCCAAAGAGACCGGAGCAGACTTTGTAAAAACCTCCACCGGCTTATTAGGTGGAGTGGCCACGGTTCCTGACGTAAAACTGATGCGAAAAACTGTAGGCAAAGACATGGGTGTCAAAGCGGCTGGAGGCATACGCACCCTTAAAGACACGTTAGCCATGATAAAAGCTGGAGCCAACCGAATTGGAACCAGCACCGCAGTCAATATAATTGAAGAGATGCCGAAATAACATCGTAAAGAAGGAGTGAACAAACGTGACAATGCCACATTTCAAAGCTAGCAAAAAACTAGAGAAGGCAGCAGACATAGCCATTCAAGAGGTTCTAGCCGCAAAGAAAGGTGAACCTATCTTAATCATTACAAATCCCATCGAAGACGTGTACCAAATCTCACAAGCATTGTACGCCGCGTGTGTGAAGGTTAGAGCAACACCAACTTTAATTGTTCAGCCGAAGAAACTAAGTTTTGACTCTGCCGAGCCAGCGGTCATACACGCTATTAAATCGGAACCCGAAGTGATAATTTCTATAAGCGCCGAAAGATTGGGCAAAGACAAAGAGGCGTTGGCAAAACCCTATACAGGCTTAGACGGAAAACTATACGATCATGTCTTTGACCAACTGCTCTACGGAACAAAAAAGATAAGAGCCTTCTGGTCGCCCACGGTCACGGTCAACATGTTTGTGCGCACAGTTCCCATCGATTATCCAACACTGCGCCAAACCTGCGCAAAGATTGAAGCCAACCTAAAAGATGCAAAAACACTGAATATTGAGACAGCTATAGGAACAGACATTGTTGTTGGCGTTAAAGGTCGCAAGGCTTTCGTTGACGATGGTGATTACCAAAAACCTGGAAAAGGCGGCAACCTCCCCTGCGGCGAGGTCTTCATCTCTCCAGAGTTAGGGGCGTCCAATGGTATCATAGTTTTTGATGGCAGCCTAACTCTGGACAAGACGGTCGTCATAAAAAAGCCAATTAAAGTGACGGTGAAGGAAGGCTTTGTGACCAAGGTTGAGGGCGGGAGAGAAGCCAAACAATTGGAAGCTTACTTGCACAAAGCCGCGGAAAACCCCTATGAAATGGTGAAAAAGGCCGAATTAACCATCGACAAAGCGAAAGAATACTCAAGAAACGCAACAAACCTAGGCGAGTTCGGCATAGGCTTAAACCCAAAAGCAAAAATCGTGGGCAACGTCCTAGAAGATGAAAAAGTGTTGGGCACAGTACACTTCGCCCTAGGAAGCAACTACGATCAAGACGCCTCAGCATTGATTCACTCTGACGGCATCGTCAAAAATCCCACAATAACCGTTGACGGAAAACCCATCATGAAACATGGAAAAATATTGCTCTGACAGAATATCGTCTGCTCTCAGAGACTTCACTTACATTTTTTCTGGCGCTTCAATTCCCAACAGGTTTAGGGCGTTTTTGAGCACTATCCGAGTTGAGTCAACTAGCGCCAGCCTTGCATCGCTTAGTCCTTCGGGTTTGGCTTTAATCACAGGCAGCGCATTATAGAATGAATTGAATTTATCGGCCAGACTGTTGGCGTAATCTGCGATTTCGTTTGGGCGAAGGTTATCGGCAGAGTCTATGAACACGTCTGGAAACTTGGCCAATGTTAAGATTAGGTCGCGTTCAATCGGTTCTTTCAGCAGGGTGTATTTTGGATTTTCTGGCTTTCGCTCAGCCTTGCGCATTATGCTCCCAGCCCTAGCGTGTGAATATTGAATGTAGGGTGCGCTGTTCTTCTCAAAGTCTAGCACTCGGTCCCAAGTGAACACAACGGGTTTTGAAGGATCAACTTGAACGAGTGCATACTTTAGGGCGCCGATACCCACAAGATTTGAAATGCGTTGTTTCTCTTCTTCTGGTAGATGGGGTGAACGCTTCAAAACCTCGTCGTAGGCTCGTTTGATTGCTTCATCTGTGGTTTCGTCCAGTGTTATGTAGCGCCCCATTCGACCCGACATTTTATAACCTGGCAACCGAACCAGATTGTAGGCAAAGTGCCGCAGATTTTTGGCTTCATACGTATGTCTCAGGGCGCAGAGAGCGATTTTCAACTGCATCTGAGCCAGCGTTTGCTCCATCCCGATTACATTGATGACTTGGTCAGCCTTTTGAAACTTCCACAGATTATAGGCGATGTCCCGCGTGGTATAGAGCGTTGTGCCGTCGGCTCTCATCAAGGTTAATGATGGAACCTCATAATCTTCCCTAAAGCCAAGCAACGATTTGAGGCTCAAGTCTTGAACCACTCTATCAGCACTGAATTCTAACACTTTGCCCACACGAAAAACGTAGGGCGTCTTCTCTAACTGTTCGAGAATCTTCTTTACATCGCTGTTCCAGACAAAGTCGCTCTCCCAGTCCCAAGAGTCGTAGGAGATGCCCATTCTGCTCAATGATTGCTCGAAGCCTTCCAGACATAGCTGGCTAACCTTGCGGATGAGTTGCTTTGCTTCTTTTTCACCCTTCTCATATGCAAGATTTAGCTCTGCAATCCGTGCCTCCGGGTTTTCATCCTTGCTTATCTTGTCGAGAAGCCGATTGAACAGTTGAGGATGAGTCATTTCCAGGTCGACTGCGGCTGCGGTCCAGTCGTCAAGTTCCCGCTGAAGCTTGAAAACTTCTTCTTCGTTCCCAGCGTTTTTCCTTGCTTTTTCAATTGCCTCCTTAAGTTTCTGAATCTCAACAATGCAACTCGTTATGGCGTATATTTTGCCTATGAAATGGTCAGGTTTGCCTTCGGGTTTTGGCTCGTCGAGTTTTTCATATCCGTAGGCTATGACTGCGGCTTGGCGACCCATATCGTCCACATAATAATGCCGGTAAACCGTGTGCCCCTTAGCCGCCAGAATACGTGCCAACGCATCGCCCAGAACAGGGTTGCGAGCCGTTCCAATATGAATAGGATGAATCGGATTGGCACTTGTGTGCTCCACAATAATCTTTGCGGTTTTGTCAATTTTGACATGTCCATATTCTATGCTTAAGGCCCGAACAGATTCGATGACTAGTTTAGAAAATTCGCCGAGGTTTACGTAGAAGTTGATGTAGCCTTCCCCAGCGGCTTTGGCAGACTGGACCAACGGAAACCCTGACAAATCTGTGTCCTTCGCAACTTGTTGGGCTATAGTGAGCGGTTTCTTCTTCATCTGCTTGGCAAGTTCAAAACATATGGAAGACGACAACTCACCGAATTCAGGACTTGGAGGAGACTCCAACGAAACCGCAACCGAAATTTCAGGGAAAAGTCTATTCAAGGCTCTTGTAAGCGCGGTTTCACATGAACCACGAAATTCTTGAAACGGGTTAATCGAAATCGTCATGAGCTCTTTCACCTTGGCGGGCCCGCGGGGATTTGAACCCCGGTTCTCCGGCTCTCTTCCCCTTTTATTCGTCCGGAGGCTTGCGCACATCGTTTTGTGATGTTCGGCGCCTTAATCCGGGCTGGGCAACGGGCCCGTCTGTTCATGTTTTCTTCAAGGGAGATATGGTTGTGAGTTATTAAAGCTTGTAGCGGACGCCGTTGGTTTAGAGAGTCGCAGTCACGCTGTGAAATGCAAGAATAAACTTGTATTAATGTCTAGGCGCCTATCAATGTGCTTGTCTGCACAATTTCGGGGATTCCTCGCATATCAGTAATGATGGAATCAAGTTTTTGCAGGTTCTTGGTTTCGATGCGGGCGACGATGTCCCATAATCCGTATGTGACTAGGACTTCGGTGACATCTTCCATTTTTCTTAGTTTTTCAGCCACTTCGTGTTCGGTTCCGCGTTTCACTATGGCCATCAGATACGCCTTTACCTTTTGCTCTGGCATTTGTAATCAGCCCTCTTTGTCGACTGTTATTATTTATTGGACAACTTTAAAACAATTATGAACAATGAGAGTAAGCTTTGTGTTGCTATGTTTCTTCGGTGAGTTCTTGAGTTATCCACCACGCCTTCTTTTTTCCCGATTTCTCGCCTGCGTAATACTCTACAGCGGGTTTTCCAAGCTGGTTTCTCGAGCGTTTTTGGATTCTTCTGAGCCTGTTCAGAATTTGCCATCGGTTTGTTTGGAGGTATTGTGCTAATTCTGGAGTTGTGGCTCCTTTATAGTGTTGGAGATAATCAATGATTTTGTGGTCGGTTTCGTCTATGCAGAATGTGTGGAGGTTGACCTTGCCTCTTTCAAATGTAAGAAGTTCGAGCTCGGTTAGGTACCGCTTTATTTCAGCTAAGCTGATCTCTAAATTCTTAATTTTCTGTTCCAATTCGAAAATTTTGTCTGGCTTTGGTGTTTTCTGCATTTTTTCAAGTATGGCGTCCCTTATGAAGTTGCTTCTCTCGCCCTCTGGGATTCTGAGCGCCAGTTCTTTGTAGACTTCCTTCGGAATTTTGGCAGAAATCAGCGTGTGCTTAGACATGATATCTGACTTCCTTGTTCATTTTCACTTTGCATGTTGCTTTTATTTTTTAGCAGTCTCAGTTTGTATAGAAGTGAAGTTGTGCGCAAATATTTAAGTGGACAATGTTCTACTGAACTGTTGGTTTGGAGCCAAAGTACGATTGACTTATTGAGAGGGTTTGGTTTGGGGAGAAGGCGCAGAAAAGTTGTTCGCATTCCTAAGAAACGATTGCCTAGGATTTTTCTGTGTCCAAAATGTGGAAAAGAAGCGATTAGGATCAACTTGTTGAGAAGCGATGGCCGAGCTATTTTGCGGTGTGGGAGTTGCGGGTTAACAGATGAACTTCCTATGAAGCCAGCCTACAAAGAAGTCGACATCTACAGCCAATTCATCGACAAATGGTATTTGGGAACCAAGCGGACCACAAGTGACCAGCAGGGTTAAGCATGATTGGCCGCGTGGAGAAATATCTGCAGGACAAAATAAGCGAGGACGGAGCGATTCACATCACACTCTTAGACCCAGAAACAATCACTCCAAAACAGACATGCGAAACAGCGCTTGAAGCCGAAGCTTGTGGAACAGCCGCCATCATGGTTGGAGGTTCCACAATAACATCAACAGAACACTTGGAAAACGTGGTAAAAGCCGTAAAGAAAGCGGTGAAGGTCCCGGTCATTCTTTTTCCAAACAACGTGACAGGCATATGCAGATACGCAGACGCCATATGGTTCATGTCCCTCCTCAATTCTTCCGACCCCTATTTCATAGCTGGAGCGCAAGTTTTGGGAGCACCAGTAGTCAAAAAGTTCAATTTGGAAGCCATTCCCCTCGGCTACATAATCGTGGGCGAAGGCGGAGCCGCAAGCATCATTGGACGCGCGTTTCCTATTCCCTACAACAAGCCTGAACTTGCCGCCGCATATGCATTAGCGGCACAATATCTAGGCATGCGCTTTGCATATTTAGAGGCTGGCTCCGGCGTCAAATATTGTGTGCCGAAAGAGATGGCGGAAACAGTGAAACATGTTATTTCGATTCCGTTAATTGTGGGCGGAGGCATACGAACAGGCAACCAAGCGAAAGAACTTGTTGAGGCTGGAGCCGATGTTATTGTCACTGGTACAGTAACAGAAGAAGACAACGCTGGGGACAAGATAAGCGAGCTTGTCAGGCATATCCAGAGGAAACATCATGGATGAGACCCTAAGCATCAAAATGAGTCACGAATACCAAGGGTACGCGGCATCACTGGAGAAAAAACTTCAAGAAGTGTACAATGTCGCAAGTAAGGCTAGGGAGAAAGGATTAGATCCTGCTCTTACCCCAGAAATTGAAGTGGCAAAGGACTTAGCCAGCCTTGTTGAGGGCTTAGTTGGGCCACCAGGCGTTGCAGGTAGCATACGAGAATTAAGCAAAAAGATGCCTCGAGAAGAACTCGCCTTCAAAATAGCTGAAGAGGTTGTCTATGGAAAGTTTGGACACATGCCCCCACGTGAGGCAGCCGAACAGGCCATAAGGACCGCTTTAGCTATCCTAACTGAAGGCATCACCGCTGCACCTCTGCAAGGAGTTGAACATGTCGCCATCAAGGAAAATCCGGACAAAACCAAGTATTTAGCAATTTACTTTGCAGGCCCAATAAGATCCGCGGGAGGAACCGATCAAGCCTTAATCTTAGTTGTAGCTGATTTTGTTCGTCAGCTACTTGGATTGGACCGTTATAAACCCACTCTTGAAGAGATTGCAAGATTCATTGAAGAAGTTCGCCTCTACGAACGAACGCTCGGACGCTTTCAGTACAAGGTTTCAGACGAGGAGCTCAGAAATGCTCTCGAATGCCTTCCCGTGGAAGTCACAGGCATTCAATCTGACCCAGTTGAGGTTTCTTCTTTTCGCAATCTACCTAGAATTGAAACCAATCGTGTACGAGGCGGAGCCCTCCGCGTTGTGAACGATGGTGTTGTGGGGCGCTCTATGAAGACTTGGACCGTAGTTGAAAAATTGGGAATCGAAGGCTGGGACTGGCTTCAGAGAATTCAAGAAATTAAAGAGAAAAAAACCGTGGGTTTCATGGAAGATGTCATAGCTGGACGACCCATTTTCTCGTTTCCATCAAGACATGGGGGCTTCAGACTGCGTTATGGAAGAGCCAGAAATACAGGGTTAGCCGCAGTCGGTGTTCATCCCGTCACAATGATGGTTCTTCAACAGTTTTTGGCAGCTGGCACCCAACTGCGCATTGAAGGACCTGGCAAAGCAGGTGTGGTTCTTCCAGTTGATTCGGTTGAAGCGCCCGTTGTGAGACTGAAAAATGGTTCAGTTGTTAGAGTTTCAGTTGAGAACTTTGACCTGATTAAAGACAAAATTGAGAAGATTCTTTTTCTCGGCGATCTTCTCGTCGGTTTTGGTGATTTCTTGTACAATAACAAACCGTTGCAACGACCGGGCATAACTGAAGAGTGGTGGAACCTTGAACTCAAGGCTGTTGTCCAACGAGAGTTTGATGGAAATCTTGAAAGAGCTTCGGAGAGAACTCATATTCCAACATCACGACTTGAGGCTATTACCAATGATCCGTTTGAAAATAAGCCGAGCGCTCGGGAAGCAATATTGCTAGCGTCAAGTCTCAAGGTTCCTTTGCATCCATGTTTTACATATTTTTGGGAAAGCCTTTCACCTGAGGACTTCCACTACATGCGGCGTTGGCTATTAGAATCCCAAATCAAAGTTGAGGAAGATGTTGTTCAAGAAGTAATTGGCGACTTGAACGAGACTGTTAAGCGTTCATTAGAGAAAATTTGTGTTCCACACAGCGTTGTTGATAACAAAATTAAGATTGAAAATGAAGACGCACTAATCCTAGCAACATGTCTAGGTTGGAACGTTCAAAAACTCAGAACGACTGGTTCCAAAACCGTCCAAGAAATCATTCATGAATTATCTGGAGTAACCGTTCTAGAAAAGGCTCCAACACTAGTCGGGGCTAGAATGGGGCGTCCAGAGAAAGCTAAAAGACGGGAGATGCGCCCCTTGGTTCACGTTCTCTTCCCAGCTGGGCTGGCCGGCGGCGCTCAAAGGAATCTAGTTGAAGCCATGAATAAGGGGGGCATCAGCGTTGAGTTAGTAAGACGATGTTGTCCTTCATGTGGAGAACTGAGTCTCACAACAAAATGTTTGAAATGCAACATTGAGACGGTTGTTGAAAGCTTTTGTCCACGGTGTGAAAGGGTTTTCAAAGAAAAGACTTGCCCGGCGTGTGGGGCTCCAACTAAGAGTTATGAGAAACGTGCTGTTGACTTGAAAGGTTTTTTGACTGAAGCTTGCCGTAAGCTGAATCTTCCAATGCCCGATATTGTGAAAGGCGTCAAGGGCCTATCCAACGAGACGAAAACCGCTGAGATTCTTGAAAAAGGCATTCTGCGCTCTAGATATGACCTCTCGGTTTTTAAGGATGGAACCCTGCGGTTTGACGCTACCAACGCTCCTTTGACCCATTTCAAGGCTAATGAAATCGGTGTTTCGGTTGAGAAACTGCGACTGCTCGGTTATCTGCACGATTATAAAGGTGAACCTTTGAAGGATTCGCAGCAGATCTGTGAGTTGAAGGTGCAAGACGTTATTATACCGTTAAAGTGCGCCGAATATTTTGTGCGGGCAACCAACTTTTTAGATGACCTTTTGGAAAGAATCTTCGGGCTTCCAGCGTTTTACAATGTTAAGCATGTGGAAGACCTGCTTGGTCACATCATCCTTGGTTTGGCGCCTCACACATCTGTTGGCATATTGGGCAGAATCATAGGCTTTACAGACTTGAACGTTTGTTTTGCCCACCCATTGTGGCATTCAGCTAAGCGCCGCGACTGCGACGGCGACGAAGATGCGTTGATGCCGGCTTTAGATGCTGTCCTGAACTTTTCGAAAGCGTACTTGCCTGCTCAGATAGGCGGTATAATGGACGCTCCGCTTTTCATTATTCCATTAGTGAATCCTTCGGAGGTTCAGCGGCAAGCGCATGAAGTGGATGTTGCCACGACTTATCCGTTGCTGTTTTATCAAAGTGCTCGCGATGGCGTACCCCCGCAAAAGGTTAAAGGTCTCGTCGACTTGATTGAGCACAGACTGTTTTCTGAATTGCAGTTTGAAGGTTATGGTTACACTGTTCCGGTTTCGAACATTAACTTGGGCAATCGAGAAAGCATGTACAAGAAATTGGGACGCATGATAGACAAGTTGAATGGTCAATTGATATTGGCTGAAAAAATTGAGGCTGTAGACGCCAAACTGGTTGCGTGGAAGGTTTTGACCACTCACTTCATACGCGATATATCAGGCAATCTGAGGGCATTTTCTACCCAGAGTTTCCGTTGTAAAAGCTGCAACAAAAAGCTTAGGCGAATGCCACTGCGGGGCAAGTGTCCCGAATGTGGCGGCGCCCTGACGCTGACTGTTTATCGTGGGGGCATTGAAAAGTATTTGGAAGCGGCGCAGCAGTTGATTAAGAAGTATGGGTTACCGCCCTACTATTTGCAGCGGCTGTCGCTTGTTCAAGAGGAAATCAATTCTTTGTTTGAGGGTAAAAGACCTAAGCAGGTGAGTTTAGGAGACTTTATTTCGTGATGTGAAGAAGAGGCTTGAAAGAAAATTGATTTTGAGACGGGAGGTTTTTCATCCCAAAGCTTTCTTGTCGGAGAAGAGAAACGTTCGCTTGGGTTTGAAAGCTAGGACACGCATAATTCTGGTCTTAGAGAAGAGCGAATCCAACGCACGAGCTATTGCCAACTCAACCAATTTACGCTATAGGGTTGTGGTTCATCATCTTCGCTTGCTTGAGATGGAAAAAGTGGTAATTCGTAAGAGCGATAAGCGACCGTTTCTCTGGGAATTAACAGGCGTTGGACAGCAACGTTTGATTAACTCAAAAGAGAGCTGAATGCGTGTTTTCCAGTTAAACCCAATGGATATCTTCCTTTCTGGACGGCTTTTTCTTCCTCTTCCCACGTCAAAGCCTCTAATATGAGAAAGAAGTCTTTTCCCTCTTGGACAAGCCGCCAAGTGCGGCCGCCTAAACGAGATAGCCGAACAAGCTTATGCATAGGCACGCTTTCAATTCGACTCCGAGTTTTTAAATAGTCTTTATCACCTACACGCTGGATATAACTAGCCCTGCCAATTTTCATTCTAATTTTCTCTGGCATGAGGACTCACCCTAATAAACTGTGCAGTTGAAAATATATGTCATTCTGGATAAACTTCTCATCACCATGTGGAATTACTAGGGCGTTCAAATTCAGAGCTTTGGTTTTACGACTTCGCGTAGGTAGTTTAGGTTTCCTTCATCTAACGTTTTCAGAATTTCTTCGTCACTTTGACCACGCTGGATGTTAACTTTCTTTTCTGTTGATTCAATGTGATTGATGTTGACTCTGCGACGTTTTACGCCGTTCACTTGTTCCGGACCTGTAATCAAAACAAAGTTTTTGTCAACAATATCAACAATTATGCATTTTTTGCCAGCCTCGCGACCAGCAAGTTTCACACAAATTCTGCCAATGTCAATGGCGGGCATGTTAATCATCTCCGTGGGGTAACTGATTCGTCAACCACATTTATAACTTCATCGACTTTTCCTCAAAACCAAACGGTCAATTACGAGGCTTAGAACCTCATAAGCCTCGTCGGCGTTCAACCGATCAGTGTCAAGAATGAGGTCAAAGGGTGAAAAATCCTCTCCAAGCTTGAAGCCGTATAGGCGCTCGTATATTTGCTTGGTTTTTCGATCTTTTTCTGCAACAAACTTTTCGGCTTCTTGGACGGTTATGTTGTCTCGTTTAGCAAGTCTTTGCGCTCTAGTTTTTGGTGAAGCCTCCAGCCATATCTTGAAGCCTGTTTTTGACAGCCAGGGCATGGTCCAGCTGTCTAGAACAACATTGCCATGCCGCACCCAATGGAGCAATTGCTCATCTATTTTTTGGTCAAAACTGGGGTCACGCAAACGATGTTCTAAAAACTTCATTCCTTCGCTGGTTTCCCACCATCCTTTCTCCTCTGCCCCATATCCTATTTCGACGGCTAATTCCTTCAGGGCACTTCCTCCAGACAAGTATCTGAGTCCGTATTTTTCAGCTAGCCGTTTGGCAACTGTGCTCTTTCCGCAAGCCGTCAATCCAGCCAAGCAGATTACAATCTTTCCTTTCATTTTTTGTTTCGTTGTCACGCGAGGGCGCCACTCCGAACCGTCTGTTTCAACCCTTCTTGAAGGCAAGTGTGACAAAGCTGACCGCCATAAATGCGCTGTATTCTCCTCCTGCTGGCATTGAGGTTTCGCAGTTTGGATGAAGTCAGCCTTGGAACTCCGAGTAGCGGTCGCCCACAACGAGCACAAAGAGGTGCACCAATCTTTTCACGGTTATAGTGAACGGTGACACGGCTTCCAGGCAGTTTCAAAAGATTGCGTCTTCTGCTTCTGGTTCGCTGAGAAGGTTTAGGCATATGTTCAGTCACCTCCCATCCCTAAGCCGAAGACTTTGTTAAAAAGGGTTCCAAACAAAATGGAACAGAGGAAATACCATTCGAAAAGCCCTAATTCAAGCGGTTGACCAAGCCATGGAAGAAAAGCCACAGGCCCCACCTGCGCGTAGGAAGGAACCAAAATTAGCCACCAAATGATAAAGTATACCCCTAGGGAGATAGGCATCACTTTCAGCGATTGCATAGACACTTTAGACTGAATGGCTAACATCTGCGTTTGCAATTTTTTCAGCTTTTCGAGGGATTTTTTATCGTTGGAGCGTCTTAACTTATTTATTTCAGCCTGCAACCTAGATAATTCCTTCCTCCAAGCTTCCATTTGCTCCTTTTTTGTGAGGAGGCGGGTGCTAAGCGTAATAACAAACGAAACGAACATAGAAACTAATCCGATGCTGACTATAGGCTGCAAGAAATCCAAGAAGGGCGCCATGGTTCTAACTCACCCACTGCCTTGATTAGCCTCCGAAGAAACGCCGCAGGGCTGGATACATTTCGGAGATGCGCTCTTGCACTAGGAGCTGGTAATATTGATAGAGTATGCCTACAGATAGAAGGACACCCATTCCTGTTCCAAAAACTCCGAAGAAGTCGGCTACTGATGCGATAAAACCAACGAGGGCACCGCCTAAGATTGTCACGGTTGGAATGTAGCGTTTCAAAACTTGCTCTATAGGTTTTTCTGACCTTCTAAATCCTGGAATCTGCATACCTGCATCCACGAGTTGTTTGGCTACCGTGGCTGGTCCTAACCCGCCGACCTCAAGCCATGTGAGAGAGAAGACAATAGAGAAGCCAACTAAGATGCCAGTGTAAACTAGGGCTCTAGTGGGGTCTTTTAGCAAGTCGGGTATGCTTCTCGGTGAAATAACATAGTACACCAAGCCACCGTTTGGCACAGGGCTGCTGCCTTGCCCTGTGGGTATGATATATGTACCGAGCAAACTGAGCCAAGGGTTCATGTTGTTTCTATTGTAGTTACTCCATACGAGTTGAGATATGAAGTAGATGTTGGCGAAAAGCGCTGAGGCGAAAATCACTGGGAGGTTGGACACGTATAAGAGTTTGATTGGATATCGGCCCCTATAGCCTCTATATCCCGCGTAGGATATTGGCAGTTCAACGCGCACGCCTTCGACATAAATTACTACTAGGAAAACGGCGATTGTGGTGATTAATCCAAGTATTGTTGGCAAGTTTGTTCCATATCGATCGTACAGATATTGTGTGGTAAATGTACCTTGCATTAACGCCTGAATCAAAGCAACTATGGCCCCGTAGCCTCTTAGAGATTCCGGCGGCCCGACAAGTGACGGAGCAGGTGACAAACTTTCCCATAGGATACTTTGAGCTACACCAGCGAGGATGAAGAGGCTGATTCCGCTTCCTATTCCCCAACCCTTCTGTATTAATTCATCGAGCAGCATGAGTATTACCCCTGCAACCACCAGTTGAGAAAACACAAACACAGAAGCTCGTGGGTCTAGTGTTCCGTAGACGCCGCCGATTATGTAGGCGGACGCTTGAACCCCTATAAGAATAATTGAAAACCACTTGCTGGCTGTGGTGAAAAGCATTCTGTCGTCTGGGTTAGCCATGTCACACTGAATCATTCCTGAGCCGGCTAACAATTGAAGGATGAGTCCAGCTGTAACGATGGGTCCAATGCCTAGTTCCATGAGAGAGCCGCGGTGAGAGGCGAAGATAACACGTAAATACAGAAATGGATCGCCTTGTTCTGTCGGTGGCACACCGTAAAGTGGCACTTCGGCCATGACTAGATATAAGGCCAGCGCCAAGCCAGTCCAGAAGAGCTTCTCGTTGAACCCAATTTTGCGCTTTGGTGGGCTCACTTCAGGTGTTATCCTCGAAATGGGCTTGAACACTGAGAGGAATCGTCCAGCCATGCGATGGATTCTTCCTTTTCGATTTTGTCGTTAAGGCAAATCATAACGGATGGTAATTAATCTTTAGGCGCTGTCTCTATGGTTTCTTCCTTTGTTTTTTCACTTAGGATCTGCCCGCCAGCCTCCTCGATTTTTTTGGCTGCACCTTGGGAGTATGATTCCACTTTAACTAGGATGGGTTTGGTGATTTTGCCGGTGGCTAAGAGCTTATGGTATCCGAATTGGGTCAAGTCGATGAAAGCTTTTCCTCTTTTCTTTTCCAATCGCTTTTCTAAGGTTAGTTTGTCAGCCAGTTCATCGAGTTGGCCGATGTTGATTGCATTTGTTTTTGATTTTAGACTCTGGGGTGAAGTGAAGCCTTTTCTTCCAAAATAGTCTGGTTCGTATTTTAGAACGTATGTCCATAGGTGTTTGTGGCGTCCGACTTTTCTTCCGCCTTTTTGGCTGTGTTTTCTGTGTTGCCCTATTTGTCCCCAACCCATGGTTCGAGAGCCGCGGCGTTTTCGGGTTTTTCGCAGTTTGTGAGGAGACATGGCTTGAGCATCCATTTGTTCATGTTTTTGCATAGACATGTAACAATGGTTACTTTTATTCTTAACCTTCTTGACTGTGGTTGGTGTAGTGTGAATTTGGTGACTTTTGTTTGTTTTTGGTTGTTTTAGTAACTGTTTGGTGTTGGTGTTTTGTGGGTGATGTGAGAGTGATTTAATGGGTTTTATGGTGTGTTTTGGATTGATGATAGTTGACGGATGGGGCATCTTTGAGTAGACAAGTCCTGTCTTTTGTGGTCTTGGAAAACAGTAATCTTAAAGATTGTGAATTCATAAAAAGAGAAGGGTAGGAGAATTCACAAGATGGCGAAGCTGTTGATACTCTATGATAGTCAGACGGGCAACACTGAAAAGATGGCTGAGGCTGTTGCTGAAGGAGCTCGTTTAGTGGCGGGCGTAGAGGTTGAGCTGAAATATTATGCGCGTCCAGAAGAACTCGCTGAGGTTTCAGCCATAATTTTTGGTTCACCCACGTATTATCATGACATGACCTTGCCCGTTAAACAGATGTTGGAGGAGGCGGCGCGAGCCAATGTTCAGCTTAAGGACAAAGTCGGTGCAGCTTTCGGCTCTTACGGTTGGAGTGGTGAGGCTCCTGAACTCATCCTTGAAATATTGAAGAACAGGTTTGGCATGAAGATAGTGTCTCCTGGACTAACAGTGTTGTACACGCCAAGCGAAGCCACCCTAGAAAAGTGTCGAAAACTGGGTAGGACGGTTGCAGAGAGTATAGTTGGTAAATGAGAGCGTCCTAATGAAAAAATTGAATGAAGCTCGCACACTGGAAAACGTTTGCAGAGATGTAAGAGCAGTGGGTCAAGTTTCTGAAGACCATGTTGCCCAGCTGTTAGCAGCCTTTGGCCAACGCCTAACTAAGGCTTTGGAGGCGCTAAAAGAGAGCAGGGTCAAGAAATATGTTTTCCAGCCAAGTGGCAGAATTGTTTGGATAGTTGTGGGCAAGCAACGAGATTATTTGGTTATGCCTGCAGCCGATTATTGTTCATGCAGTGACTTTTATTTTCTCTTCCACCGAGGTCACGTTTGTTATCACATTATTGCCCAGAAGTTGTCAGAGGCAACTGGACAATTCGACCTTTTCGAGGACGACGACAGATTTTTCGATATTCTAATTAAGGAGTGGAAAGCACCTGAAGAGAGAACGCCCAAGAAGCGGGCGGTTCAGAGTGAGGAAGGTACTCCTTAAATAGTTTCGTTCATCCAAATATTGAAGGAAAGTGAGTTCAGCATGGATGTAGCAATCTTCTATGAAACCGTGATAGTCACAATCCTAATGGTCACTACCTTCTTCATTATCATTTTAGCTTTCTTATACATGATCTTTGCCAGAGAAGAAGCGCCACCCACAGAAAAACCGAAGCCTAAGCCTGCAGCCTGATCTTTGGAAAGTCTTTCTGCGTAGCCAGAAAAACACAATTAAACTGATAATTGTTAGGATTATAGCCAACACAACTGCCAGGATGGCGTAGGGACCAGCTCCTAAAATTATGGGAATTGGACCAACTATTATGACGGCGCCGCCACTTGCGGTTACATCACTCCTAAGAAAAGCTGCGATCATGATTATAATTACTCCTAGAAACATCAGCAAGAAACCTAAAAGAAACATTTTCAATGGAAGTGTCGACGTTGGAGCTGATAGGTCTTCTTCCACAGTTGCCATGTGCTGTTTCCTCCGCTCATTTTAAAATATAGTTGGAAAAAAGCATCCAAACTATCAATAATGTAACCAGAACTATAGACAGTATAAGAATTACCTTCACTGATTGTTTGTCTGTGCCGAAGATTATTGGGATAGGTCCTATTATGATGGCGCCTCCACCTTTAATCTTTCCTTTGCCCCTGGTGCTTAACGCGACTAAAAGTAAAACTGCTAAGAGCGAGATGGCGAATCCAGCGAGAACCAGTATTAAGCCGATGTTCCAAAGCAACACGTCGTTCACAGGCTTCGCCTTCTTCAATCAAATCACTGCAAACAGATTTAATAAAGCTTGACGGCGAATTATGATAGGCGCCAAAAGTGAATTTGGAACAGATTATTCAGCACATTCTAATGGCTAGACGTGATTTGTCCAGAGAAGACGTTCTCAAGAAGATTTATGAGAAGAAGCGCTCGGCTGAAGATTACTTCCTCGACGAAGTAGCAGCCCGCATAGTGGCTACGGAGTTAGGAGTTGAAATTTCAACCGAAGAAACGCCTTTACGAGAGGTAATTAGCATCAAAGACTTAGTTTCAGGCTTGAATGATGTGACTTTTATTGGGCGCGTAATAGCTGTCTACCCAGTTCAAACATTTGCTCGCTCTGATTTGACTGAGGGCAAAGTCGCTCGTTTAGTACTCGCCGACAAAACTGGCACATTACGTTTGGTTTTGTGGAACGACAAAATCGGTTTGGTTGAGGATAGAAAAATTCGTTCAGGGCAAATAATCAAGGTTTCTCATGGATACGTGCGCGAAGGTCTAGACGGCAAACTTGAGTTGCATGTAGGACAGCGCGGCGAGGTTCAGATTGCGCCTCCAGACGCTGGAGAAACAGACTACCCCCAAGTTGCCGATTTTATAGACAAAATTGGAAACTTAACCAGTGAGAGCAAGAGGGCTAGTGTTATGGGCTTGGTGCACGATGTTTACCCTGCATCAGAGTTTAAGAGGCAAGAAGGCACCGTGGGCAAGGTGAGACGATTAAGACTAAAGGACGAGACAGGCGAGACTACGGTTGTGTTTTGGAATGAAAAGGTAGATTACCTAGGTGACGTGGAAAAAGGCGGTTACCTGCGAATTATGGACGCAAGGGTTAAAGAACCACTCAGTGGCGGACTTGAGTTGCATGTTGAAGGCACCACACAAATCGAGAAACTCGCTGAGCATGAAATCTCGCTTCCAGTTCATCCCTCGGGGCTCATCAAGATAGGCGATTTGAAGTCCAGCATGCGCGACGTAAATGTTATGGCGCGAGTCACCAGAATCGAAGCTGTGAGGGAGTTCAAGCGCCCAAGTGGCGACACTGGCAAAGTTGCAACGGTTCATTTGATGGATGCGACTGGCACGGTTCAACTCAGCCTGTGGAATGAAAAGGCGGAAGCAGCTATACAAATTAACGTGGGAGACGTTGTCTTGATTGAACACGCTTACACGAGACAGCGTCTCGGAAAAACCGAGATAAACTTGGGAGAAAAAGGAAACTTAACAATAAATCCTGCTACGTCAGAAAGTGTAGGTCTTCCACCTCTTCCTTCTCTTCCTCCAGTGAGAGAGAGCCCTGTAAAGAAGGAAAAATGCAACATAGCCGACATTCGAAATGAAGGTGGACCCTTTACAATCGAAGCAATGGTTGCAACGACGCCTACCATACGAGAAGTGGTTACGTCACGCAATGAAAAAGTGTTGGTTGCATCCTTTGACATATCCGACGAAACTGGTAAGATTAGAATTTCCCTCTGGCGCCAACTGGTAGAAACCGCAAGAGACTTGACAATTGGGGCGCGAATAAAGGTGTCAAATATTTACGCCAGAAAAGGATTCTCAAATCTACTGGAACTGGTTTCGCGTACACAAACAACCGTGGAAATTGCTTCGAAGCCAGGGTCTTAAAAGCAAAAAGGTGTGATTGAAGGCATTGGGCTCATACCCCTTTTAGATGCGCTATTGTGGTTCGTTCAATTTTTCTCTAATCCATTTAATGAAACTCGCAGCAAAAATTCCTGTATCGTATTTTTCGCACGGGTAACTTTTGCAGTCAGAACATGTAATTAGTTTCTTGTCTTGGGCGCATAGGTAGGTTTCACAGAACACTTTTCCTTGGGCTTGAGCTTTTTCGCTTTCTTGTGCGCACCCCAAACATTTGTTCCTTTTATACAAGGCACAGTTACCGCAGTAATAGTTACATGGTGCCAGTAAACTCACTTCCATCGGTTCTCCCTCTTATTTTTAATTTAGCTATAATTGTCTCCACCAACTTTTAAGGTGCACGCCGCCAATTGACGGCTTAACTCTTTTGGACAGCGGATTTATCGAAGTTGCGCACACATATTCAACTATATCCATCGGAATTTACAGAATGAAAATTGGTATGGCTGTGTCTATTGTGATCAAGATTACGCGTCTGAGGAAGATTATCATAGTCAGCTATGGATCCTATGCTCAGCTCAAGAAAAAAGAATAGAGAATGAGAGTTTAGGCTTACTTTTCTTTTTCCACTTCTTTCATCGTGTCTATTAGAATGTCTAGGGCTGGGTCAACGAGTTCTTTCGTTATTGTTAATGGTGGCGCTATTCTGATTGTTGATTTGCCGCACGTTATGACCACTACGCCGCGTTTCCAGCTTCGCATTATTATCTCTTCTACTTCTTTAGGAGCGTAAGCCTTTGTTTTCTTGTTTTCAACTATTTCAGCACCTATCATCAGACCCTTGCCCCGCACATCGCCGAGTATTTCGATTTCTTCTTTGACCTCGTTAAAACGCTTCATAATGTAATTGCCCTGTTTAACAGCGTTCTCCATCAGGCGTTCATTCTTGATCACGTCTAGGACAGCCAACGAAGCGGCGCAGGCAACTGGATTTCCGCCGAATGTTGAGGCGTGAGAACCGCCTTCCCAGTCCAAAACTTTTGCTCGAGCGACGATTGCGCTCAGGGGCAATCCAGACGCTATTGATTTAGCTAGGCAAACTATGTCGGGTTCAACCTTCCAGTGTCCTATGGCGCACCACTTGCCTGTTCTGCCCATGCCAGCTTGAATCTCGTCGTCTATGAGCAATATGCCATATTTGTCGGCCAGTTTCTTCAGGCGCTGAAAATATTCAGGCGGAGGGACCACGTAGCCGCCCTCCCCCTGGATGGGCTCAAAAACAAAGGCTGCAACATCTTCAGGCGGAACATACTTCTGTAAGACATACTCGTCGATGAAGTTGACACACCAATAGTCGCAATCTGGATATGTCAACTTATACGGGCAGCGATAACAATAAGGATAAGGCACATGGGTGACGCCGGGAACCAATGGAAAGAAATGTCGACGTTGAACAGGCTTGCTGGCTGTGAAGGAAAGAGCACCTAGCGTTCTGCCGTGGAAAGCACTGATAAAGGCGATAAACAACTGTCGCCGAGTATGCCATCGCGCAGCCTTGGCGACGCCTTCAATAGCTTCCGCACCGCTGTTTCCAAAGTAAACCTTTTTTTCCCAATTACCAGGAGTGATTTCACACAGTTTTTCCGCCAAATCCACAACTTCTCTATACATGAAGTCGGTGATAGAATAGTGAAGGTAGTGGTCACATTGTTTCTTGATTGCTTCTACAACCTTAGGATGGTTGTGCCCAACGTTTAAGCAGACAAGTCCAGAGTTAAGGTCAATGTATTCGTTGCCGTCGACATCACGCACGATGCAGTCTTTTCCGATGTCAATAGCAAGGGGATAAAACCGCACAAACGACTGGGAAATGACTCTTTCATCTCTTTTGATGAGCTCGCGGGCTTTGGGTCCAGGGGGTCGCACAACGATTTTGGGATAATCGCCCATGTTCGGTCACCTTGAGAAGAATATTCCATTAGGAGTGAGGCGTTTTATAGGCGTTTCTATCCTTGTTCAAAAGACCCGCTAAAGAAACAAAGCACAGAGACAATTAAGTAAAGAGAAGACTCGATACGCATTGGCAACTTATTGTTGTTGGAGAAGGTCAAGCGGGTTCTGTTTTGGACACCGTTATCTCTATTGTGGATACATTAGATTTTCTGCCTGTTTCTCGTGTTACCTCTTCGGTGCCGATTTTTATTTCTTTTAGAACCAAATCTTTTACGAAAGCTCGGCGAAGCAACTCCATGGTATCAACCGCTCTGCTTATTGTTCTTCCTCTGGCTTTGACACAAACTTCTTTTTCCCCAGCGTTGAAGAACGTTAAGCAGGCGATAACGTAGTTCATGATCGGCTTTTTTCCTATGAAGACAACGTTCCCTTCAGCTCTTCTAACAGGCTCTTTGGGTGCTTCGGGTTTTTCAGTCTTTGCAGGTTTTTCCTGTTTCTCTGGCGTTGCCATATTTTTCCATCCAGCATTGTATCTCATGACGCATTGCTGATTATACATTTAGTTATAGCTTCTTAAATTTTCCCATGTTTTATCAATAATGCTTGATCTAATTAACGTATTTAGAGGGCATCCTAGCCAAAATATCTGCGGTTTCAGAGAGTTTCCTCAAAGGACGTTTGCATTAGGTTTTAAACGCGTGCAGTGCTGGATGATTTGAGCTAAATCAACAGAATCTGTGCTCATCCTTTAGTAGACGCAGCAAATTTGCTGTATTCTTGCCAGTTTTTGTCTATCCACTCTTGAATTAGGGCAATGTCCTTGTCCGTGAGATGGCGGAATCTTCCCTGCAACTGCAGATATTCCTTAACTGGCTTACGTTGTTTCATTCCTTCGGCTATAAGTCGGCTTGGACCCGTGAAACGGAAGGCGCCGTGGTCGCATTCGTATAGAATCCACAGTCCTGTTTCAACAGCGAGCCTAG